>Ga0180007_10002707_pt1 | contig 20655 bp, 18 predicted proteins | sample MM_PC_MetaG_FD_121122 | JGI IMG/M metagenome (GOLD analysis project Ga0180007, IMG submission 121122) | Groundwater microbial communities from the Aspo Hard Rock Laboratory (HRL) deep subsurface site, Sweden - MM_PC_MetaG | ecosystem: Environmental > Aquatic > Deep subsurface > Groundwater... | reverse complement strand
TAATTGGCAACCGTTCAACAAACGGTTATGGCAACGTTCCTTCCACGACCACGTCATTCCCCGATATAATTCATCGTATAAAATATTAGCCGCCCCAAAAACATAAATATCCGGGTTTTTTTGCCTTCAAAATATGAGACTTTTATATCAACCTTAATAATGGTATAATTTATGAAAAAGGGGACACTACGGTAATGTCAAAATGTGTATAAAAATAACAAATTACAAGCACCAAATAACAAATAAGCTACAAATTCCAATTTTCAAATGACCAAAACATCAATGTTTTCGTATTGTTTGGAATTTTGAGTATTGGATATTGAGATTTCCAGCCTGAGGCTGGTCAGCCTTTGGCTGAATTTGTAATTTGAAAATTATTAAAATTGGTGATTAACCTTTTGACAATACCGGACGCTACTCAGAGGTGCCCAATAATTATAGGATCGTTCAAATCAGCCGTGACCAAATGGTTTCGACAAAATACAAAGACAAAAACCGTTGAATGTGTGTGGCTTTAAAGATTTTTGGGAAAAGACATGCTAAAAAGTGCCCAATAATTACATAAAGTCCTTGCGAAAAGTGTATAAATATGGCATAATTTGATTATGAAAAGAGATATTTGGAGTAAGTTAATAGAGTGGAAGAATAAAAAAGACCGAAAGCCTCTTATTCTTAAAGGGGCGCGTCAGGTTGGGAAAACTTACATTCTCCAGGCTTTTGGCAAAGAATGTTTTTCTCAAGCACATTATTTAAATTTTGAGAAATATAAACAAGTAGCTAAAATTTTTGAAGGAGATCTTATTCCTCAAAACATACTTAGGGATTTAAGTTTTTATCTTGATGCTTCCATTGATAAAGAAAAAGACCTTGTTATTTTTGACGAAATTCAGAATGCTCCCAGGGCATTAACAAGCCTAAAATATTTTCAGGAAGAATTACCTGAATTAGCTATTTGCGCGGCTGGCTCGCTATTGGGAATTCAGTTGTCAGATGAATCTTTTCCTGTTGGGAAGGTTGAATTTTTAAATATGTTTCCTATGTCGTTTGAAGAGTTTTTAGCAGGGACAGGGGATAGGAAATCATTTGAATTCCTTCAAGGCCGTAAGAAAATCGATGCTATCCCTGATATTGTTCACAGTCATCTTTGGGAACAATTAAAAATATACTTTGTAACAGGAGGTCTTCCGGAAATTGTTAAAACTTTTGGGGAATACAAAGATGATTTATTTATCGCTCTGCAAAAAGTGAGAGAAAAACAGGATAATTTATTGTCAACTTATATCGCTGATATAGCAAAACATTCAGGTAAGCAGAATGCTATGCATATTGAAAGATTATGGCGTAATATTCCCGCGCGATTGGCAAGGGAACAAGATGGCTCTGCCGGGAAGTTTAAATTTAAAGGAATTATTCCTGGAGTTAGAAGATATTCAAGGTTATCCGGGAGCATTGATTGGTTAGTTTCATCTGGACTTATTATAAAAGCGCATATTGTCAATAGCGGACAGCTTCCTTTTTCCGCGCATATCGCGGAAAACAGTTTTAAACTATATGTTTTTGATACAGGGCTATTAGGGGCTTTAAGCGACTTGCCTCCAAAGTCTATTATGGAGTATGACTATGGTACCTACAAAGGATACTTCGCGGAAAACTTTGCGGCTCAGGAATTCCTTTTTTCGGGAGTAAAGGAGCTATATTGCTGGAAAAAAGGATCCGCGGAGGTAGAATTTTTAAGAGAAATTAATGGGGATGTTTTGCCTATTGAAATTAAATCAGGCTGGGTAACTCAGGCAAAGAGCCTAAAAGTTTTTGCTCAGAGGTATAATTCTAAGTACAGAACAATTTTTAGCGCGAATAATCTTTTCATTGATTCGGTTAATAAAGTCCGAAGCTACCCATTGTATTTAGCTTCTTACTTTTAAAAAGTGAAAAAGGTGAAAAAAAGAATTTCTTTTATGAATAGACTGCGTTCAGAAAATCAAAATTGCGCTAGGAATTTGGGCCCTTCAGCTTCACGGTATTTTGATAATAAATAAACGGGCGCGATATCTCGCGCCCTAAATGAAACCTGCCGCCACTGCGGGGATGGCGGTAGGGAAAATTTAAAATTTGAGACGTTTTATATAAATTCAAATTGTGATATAATTTGTGTGGAGGTGAAATGTATGAAGTTAGAAGTTATAATTGAGCAAGATGAAACAGGTTATTACGTTGCTGAAGTACCGATTTTTCCTGGCTGTGTGAGTCAGGGGAGAACTTTAGCCGAAGCCAAAGCCAACATCAAAGAAGCCATTGCGGGTTGGATAGCGGTTATGAATGACAAGGTTAAGCATCGCCGGGCGCAAATAGTGGAAGTTTCAGTATGAGCCGGCATCTTAAGTTGTGTTCAGGATTTGACGCAGTAAAAAAATTCAAACGCGCGGGATGGACAATCGCCCGGCAATCCGGTTCTCATGTTATGCTTGTGAAAATTGGATATCGGTATACGCTATCGGTTCCCCAGCATAAAGAATTAGGTGTAGGGATTCTTAAAAAACTATTGAAACAAGCTGAGCTTAGCGTTGAAGAATTTAACGCGTTTTAATGGCGGAACTGTTTTTTTAGAAAATAATTCAACAGTGGCAATGTCGGCATCCATATCTCGAATTTTTACCACACCCTCGATATCACAAATATTCGAGGCTTTTTATTCGCGTTGTGGTATAATTTAATCGGAGGTGAAAATAATGGAAATAAGGATAAGATTGGAAAAGGACGAAGATGGAGTATGGATTGCTACATGTCCTTCATTGCCTGGGTGCATTTCGCAAGGGGCAACACAGCAAGACGCGCCGCAAAATATCAAAAAAGCGATTAAACTCCATATAAGGCTATTAGCTGAAGATGGACTGCCGATTTTTAGCCATAAAGGGATAAAAGAAACGTTAGTTGAGGTTCATGTATGAGCAGACTCCCCGTAGTTTCAGGTAAAAAAGCGATAAAGGCGGCAAGTGGGAGATTAGGTTATAAAAAAAGGGGTCAAGTCTGTAATCACAACATTTTTATAAAGGGGGTTAAGTCTCGACTTGACTACATGCAGGTAGCGGTTGATAACATCAAAGACGCGAACGGGATGTTATTCTGTGACAATGGAAATGATTATAACGAATCTAAAAAAAGAGATATTAGGAATAGTATTCGAACATTTGCCCCGTGAGAAGTGTGTGGTTTTTCTTTTTGGGTCTTTCGCGAAGGCGGAAACAAAAATTGTTGACTATATTTCGTAGGCGCGAAAGGGGTTTTATCATGCCGGGATTTAAGAAATACCAAAAAAATAATCAAAATAAAATATACAATAATAATACGATTACGGGCGAAAATACAGTTTCGTCCCTACAATACTGAATTCTGGTGTTGATTTTTGTCTGTGGCTATGATAAAATCCAAGCCAGGAGGGAGGAAATTTTGAATGAGTAGATATTTAAAAGTTTTAGAAAATATTTTGTAATTTGGGGGACAGCTACACAAATAGTAAGGTTTTTTCTTAAATAAGTCGCGATAACATGTATAACCCTTCGCGTTGTAAAGAGATGACGAAAAGTTCTTTATCAATCTAACAATTATATCTTTTGCTTTGATTATTACGCTTTTTAATTGCCAATACGGTTTTAGGATTCATACGCGAAATAAAAGAACTATTTTTGTTATTTCTTTATTCAACCTTTGTAAGAAAGAGACAATAGTAATACTAAATGTAAATTTTGATTAAAAGGTTTTTTTGTGTTAAGGCAAATAAGTTTTTATCGCTGTCTTCATTCCTTAATCGTTGAAATCAGGCGCTGGCGCTATTACGCGGCAGCGTCTTTATTGATATTTGGATGTTTTGTGACAGCGATTGGTATTAGCGCGCCGGCGGAGGCGGCAGTGTTGGATAGTTACTTTGAAAATTTTGACGATTTTACCGATGGAGCGTCGATTAATGATATAGAGTATTGGACAGTTTCGCAAGGGGGAGGTATTACTGAGTCAGGCGTGACTGTCAGCGGTTTGGGACAAGCTCTAAAACTTATAGGCAGTTCTACTGTTGTTAATGCCGCTCGTTCTACTTCTTACGGTGGACTTACGCCTACCTGGATTCGTTTTTCCGCTCGGCCGGCGAATTCAGCGCAAAATCCTAATGTTCCCGCTTCAGGCATTGCCGCGGTATGTTTTGCTTACGATGGAAAAATCTTAGTTAGCGACGAGACGTCATGGGTGGATACAGGTAAAACCTATTCTATCGGTCAGTGGTATGACGCGGCAATGAAACTAGATTTTAAAACTCACACCTACGATTTTTATTTCACTAACACGTTAGTTCCTGACGCGCAGTTTCTTCCTGTTAAGACTTCTCTGAAGTTTATTGACAGTTCTATAAATTCATTGAGCGATTTGAAGTTTTACGGTTCTTACAGCTCCTCTTTGGCGGATGACGTTTATATCGATAATCTTTTCATTAGTTATATTGACCGTATATCGGTAATTTCGTCTCCTCAAAAACTGATGATTAACCAAATATCCTGGCCGATTACGGCGCAGCTTCAAAATTCTCTTTCAGAACCGCAAACAGCGGTTTTTGATATAACGCTGGAGCTAAAATCTACCTCGGAAAAAGGAAAATTTTCCCTTAACCGTGATCTCTGGGTAGACGTGGAACAAATAGTTATTTCCCAAGACAGTCAGCAGGCGGCTTTTTATTATAAAGATACCCTCGCCGGCAAACCTGTTATTACTGTGTCGGAATATCCTGACCAGGGAATTATCACCGCGTCTCAACAGCAGGAGATTGTTACTCAAGTTTCTTATTTTGACGTTGAACCCGCGTCTTTACGGCAAATTGCCGGGCAGAATTTTGCTATTGATATTACCGCTAAAGATGAAGAAGGAGGTATTAACGAGCTTTATTCGGGAAGCGTGGTTATTAAAACTAATTATGTTTCGCCTTCCAGCGGAGGATATAAGGTTTTGCCTGATAATGTTTTGGGATTTAGTAAAGGAAGAATAACTCTATCCGTTTCGTATCCTGATTGCGGGTCTATTACGATTACCGTAGAAGACAGTCTCCAATCTTCTAAAACCGGAACTAGCCCGCGAATTCTATTTTTACCGGCAGGTTTTAACTTAACTACAGAGAGTTCGCAGATTATATCTGATCTTTTTTCTTTTTCTATTAGCGCGAAGAATGTTTATGGAGTAGTCACGCCCAATTATAACAGCGATGTTAATTTGTACGTTATGGCTGTTTCTCCTCAAAGCGCTGCCGTGGGTATATTATCTCCCGCCGTGGTTTCCGGCGGCGAATTTGAAAGCGGCTTTGCCGATGTGAATGTCAGTTTTAATCTTTACGGTACTATAAAAATAAGAGGGGAAGATTCAAACGATTCTACAAAGCAGGGAATTAGCGGTGAAATTGATTTTTTACCTCAAGGAGTGTCGGTCAGCGTGGAGCATCCGGCCGGTGGCCGTGAATTCTTTTATATCGGCGAGCCTGTAGGTATTATTGTTACGATAGAAGATTATTTGAGAAATCCTGTTGTTAATTATCCGGGAACGGTGGAATTAAGCGCTATATTCGGGTTAGAACTGACGCGGGAATATACTTTTACCGATGAGGATGCCGGTAGTCATAAGTTTTTGGCTAATCCTGTTCAGGCGGGGAAATACACGGTAGGGGTTAAAGCCGAAGAGTCATTAACGGCGGAATCGCTGGATATTATAGTTAAAGAAGCGTATATTCAGGTAATTGATACTGTTTCGCCTATTGGAAGCGGGGAAGTTATAATTCAGATTGTGGATGAGTTTGGCAACGTTATTACTTCCGAAGACGGATTAGAAATTAATGTCAAATTCGTTGAAGATATAGAAAACAATAGCGTTTCTTTACAGCAGGGCTTAATAACGTTGACTGAGGGCAGAGCTGTTATTACCGTGTTTAATACTGAGGCGGAAACTGTTACAATAGTGCCTTCTTCGCCGTTTGAAATAAACGTTAAAAAGGGCACGATTATTTTTGGCAGGAAGGGTAAAACGGGGATAAACGCTTTAATGTGGAGAGAATTGAAAAGAAGATAATTAAAAGATTCAAGAAACAAGAAACAAGAAACAATAATCAAATAATGACCAATCAAAAAGAAATAACCAAACATCAAGAAACAAGATACAAACAAAGTCCAATGAACAAGATACAATCACCAAACGAATTTTTGGTTTTAATTAAGGAAGAAAATAAAATTAAAGATTAAATATTAAAATGCGAAGTGACAATGAAAAAATCAAAGTTAAGAGAGTAGTAAAAGGCGGACGTAAATTTACATTTTAATATGTCGTTTTGATATTTACGTTTTAATTTTTGATATTTTTATGGGGTTTGTTTGTAACTTGTATCTTTTATCAGTATTTTGGTATTGTTTGGAATTTTGATCATTGAGTATTGAGATTTATTTGTAATTTGGTGCTTGTAATTTGGAATTTGTTTGTATCTTGTATCTTGTATCTTGGTTATTGGTGATTAAATTTCTGACAGAATCAAAAATAGTATGAGGTGTAAAATGGCGGAAATGCGGTTAGGCGAATTATTAGTTAATAAAAAGTTAATCACCAGCAGTCAGTTAAATGAGGCTTTGAAGCAGCATCATGAAACCGGCGAGTTTTTAGGCGAGATTTTAGTTAGAAAAGGATTCGCTTCTGAGGAGCAGGTGGCGCAAAGTTTAAGCGAACAACTGGGATTTGCCTATGTGGATTTAGAAAACTATAACTTAGAACCTCAGATTATTAAATCTTTGCCTTTTGATTTAGCCGTAAAATATCAGGTTTTGCCGCTTTTTAAAAGAGGGGATGTACTTACAGTAGCAATGTTTAATCCTTTAGACCTCGGCACGATTGATGAAATCCAGAAATTAATAAATCAGCGGATTCGGCCTGTTTTTGCCGTTCCTTCGCGGATAAGTAAGCGTATCGAAGAAGAGTATCGCAAGACAGAGTTTATGCCGATTCTTTCAGAGATAGAAGACATAGAGATAACCGGCTTGGATTCCGCGCGGGTGGCCAGTTTGGCGCCGGTAGTCAGCATTGTTGATAATCTGATTTCTACGGCGGTGGAGATGAGAGCGAGCGACATCCATTTGGAGCCGCAAGGACCGCATTTTTACTGCCGGTTGCGGATAGACGGCATTTTGCATGATATGCCGCGGCTTCCTAAAAAGTATGAAGCGGCAATAATTTCGCGTATAAAAATTATGGCAAGTATGGATATCGCGGAAAAACGCCTGCCTCAGGACGGTAGAATTCAAACGCATATAGATGGTAAAAACGTGGATTTAAGAATCTCAACGTTTCCTACTATGTACGGAGAGAATTTAGTTATAAGGATTCTCGATAAAACGCGGCTCCTTTTTTGTTTGGAAGATTTAGGTTTATCCGATGGAGATTTGCCGGTATTTGAGCAGATTATTCATAAACCGCATGGAATCATTTTGGTGACCGGGCCGACTGGTTCCGGTAAATCGACTACTCTTTATGCCGCTCTTAATAAAATTAATGCCGTTGAGAAAAATGTTATCACAATGGAGGATCCTATAGAGTATGAGATTAAACGGGCGCGTCAGTCTCAGGTGAATGTTAAGGCAGGGCTTACTTTTGCTTCGGGACTGCGTTCTATTGTGCGCCAGGATCCGGATGTAATTATGATTGGAGAGATTCGCGATCGCGAGACTGCCGAAATTGCTATTCATGCCGCGCTAACGGGACATTTAGTTTTTTCCACATTGCATACTAATGATGCTGCTTCAGGCATTACCCGTCTGGTAGATATGGGGATAGAGCCTTTTTTGGTTTCATCATCGGTAATCTGTATAGTTGCTCAGCGCCTGGTAAGAGTTTTATGCGCGCAGTGCAAGGAGCAGTATAAGCCTGATAAGGAAGTGCTGGATGAATTAAAAATAGAAAAGAAAGCTTCTTACAAATTTTACCGTCAGACTGGTTGCCGTCAATGCCGCGATACCGGCTATTCTGGGCGCGTGGGTATTTTTGAAATTCTTATTCCCGACGACGGCGTAAAAAAACTAATTGATAAAAAAGGTTCCTCCAGAGAAATTAGAGAATATATTGTGAGTGAGGGGGCAACCCTTTTACGCCAAGACGGTATGGATAAACTGATTAAGGGAATAACCAGTTTGTCGGAAATTTTTCGGGTTACCCAGGAAATCTAATATCAAAATTTGTATGAAAATAACAAATAACAAGAACCATATGAAAATAATAAATAACAAATTTCAAGCGCCAAATTCCAAATTTAAAATGACCAAAACATAAATGTTTTCTATATTGTTTTGAATTTTGGTAATTGAAAATTATTTGGGATTTGGAAATTGTTATTTGGAATTTATAAAAGGGGGTGGTTGTGGTTCAGAAGATATTAATCGTTGATGATGAAAAAATAACTGTGGATTTTTTAGCGGGAATGTTGCGCCTTAAAGGTTATGAGGTGTTTAAATCATTTGACAGCGGAAGCGCTTTACGGATTATCGAAAAAGAAAGCATCAATCTTGTGCTGTTGGATATGCGGCTTTTAGGGATGAACGGTTTGGAAGTTTTAAAGACTTTTCGCCGTGACTATCCCCTGATAAAAGTAATCGTAATTACCGGATACGGAAGTGAGTATAAACAGAAAATTATGAAGGTTGGCTGTGAAGCGTATTTTTCCAAACCGATATTAATTGAAGCTGTTAAGGCTAAGATTGAAAATCTTTTATTTGACCATTCAAGCCGTATTCCCGGCGTCAGCGGGAATTTAACCGATGACGCTGTGGTTTTCGCCGAGGATATTATTCCTAAAGCGGATATTCTTCTTATTGAACCCCGGCCGGCGATTCGCGAATTGCTGTTGGGTTATTTCTTGAATTTTGATTATTGTAAAGGACTGTATCAAATAAGCAGTATCGATATTAAAGAGAAAATATTTGACGGTGATTTTATCGCCAATATTATACTTGTTGACGTAGATATAACTAAAATATTCGGCGAGTTTTCATTTGAAATGATGAATTTTAAAAATTCTCCCTGTGAAATAATTACTTTTGGCGAGCCGGCTGAGCAATGGGATGAGCTGGATGTAATGTTAAAAAGAGGCATTATTGTTAATTCCGCGCTTTGGGTCAGCGGGGCGGAGTCATCATATAAAGTAATGTTGGAGCAGGTAAATAATAGCATGAAAGCGATATGCGTAAAAAATAAACTTTATGTCAGAGATACCTGATTTATTTCATGATATTTTTAATTATCTAAATTCGGTTAATGTTATAGCCGGCACATTAAAGTACAGAGAGGTATCTTTAACCAGCCGAAGCGATATAAATGACGCCTTAAAAGATATTGAGCGTAATATTTGTAAAGCGGCTGAATCGATGGAAGAATTGAAGGATATACTTCGCCGAAAAGGAGACTACGGCAAATAGAGTAAAATAACAAATTCCAAGCATCAAATAATGATTAATAAGGAAGAAATAACCAAGATACAAGAAACAATAACCAAACAATGACCAATAACCAAATTCAAATAACCAAAGAATTCAATGAAATTAAGAATAAATTGTAAGTTTGGTAATTGGTTATTGATGATTGGAATTTGGAAATTGTTATTTGGGATTTTAGGAGACTTTAGACAATATAGTGAATAAAACAGAAACCGGTTTGTCTTTATCCACAAAAGTAATTTTTATTTGGCATATGCATCAGCCTTGCTATAAGCATCCTGATAGAGAGGGGTATATTTTACCTTGGGTTAGGCTTCACGCCGTGAAAGATTATTACGGTATGGCTAGGATTATTCAGAAATGCGGTAAGGCTAAAGCGACATTTAATTTTAGCGGAGTGTTGTTGGATCAGCTATTTGATTATGCTCAAAGAGGGGCAAAGGATGATTATGTAAATCTTACTTTAAAAAAGGCTTCTGATCTTGATAGTAAAGAAAAAGAATTTATCATAAACAGATTTTTTTCAGTAAATTTTGAAAGATTTATTAGGCCAAATACTAGATTTAGTCATCTTTATGATAAGAAACAATCTCATCCTGACAAATTTAGCAGCCAGGATATTAAGGATTTGCAGGTTTTATTTAACCTTTGTTGGTTTCACCCTTATACTATAAAGGAAGATAAGAATTTAAGGGAGATTATAGCTAAAGGTAAGCAGTATAATAGAGATGATAAGGAATATGTTATAAAAAAACAATACGAAATTATTTCGCTAATTTTCCCGTTGTATAAAGAGTTAGTAAAACAAGATAAAATTGAGTTGATTGTGACGCCGTATCATCATCCTATCATGCCTTTAATTTATGATACGGATATTTTACGGGACTTTTCTTATTTAAAGAAGCCTTCGTTAAGGTTTTCGGCGCCCGAAGATTGTTCTTGGCACTTAAGAAAAGCAAAGACTATTTTTAAAGAGGTGTTCGGATACGATGTTAAGGGTAGCTGGCCTTCAGAAGGCAGCGTTTCTGAAGATATAATTTCTATCTATAAAGATGAGGGATTTAAATGGATAGGGGCTGATGAGGAGATTCTTTTTAAAAGTCTTACCACAGATTATGTTTCTTATGATATGATCAAAAAACAACGGCAGCTTATTTATCAGCCTTATAAATTTCGGGGAGTAAATATGTTTTTTCGGGATAGGAATTTATCTGACACGATAAGCTTTATTTATCAGGGGTGGGATGATGCCGCGTTTGCCGCCGCGGATTTACTGGCTCATTTTAAACGGACACATAGCTATATTAAGGATATTTCTAAAGAAAGAGCGATTACCATTATTATGGATGGTGAAAATGCTTGGGAATACTATAATAATAATGGGGTTGATTTCCTGGAGGCAGTATATACAGAGTTAAATAAAAGCGGTAGTTTAGAGACTACTACGCCGTCTGAGTTTTTAAAAAGTAATCGTAGTAGAAAGCTAGAGCGAGTAGCAAGCGGTTCTTGGATTAACGGTGATTTTGGGGTTTGGGTTGGATCAGAAAAGAATAATTTTTATTGGAATATTTTAAGGCGTCTTAAAGACGCGATAGAAAAAAGTGAAATAACTGGCGCAAAGAGGGAAGAAGTAAAAAAATATCTGTATTTATTGGAGGGAAGTGATTGGTACTGGTGGAATACTTTTTATGATACGAGCGGGGAGTTTAAAAATATATTTTTTAAGTATATAGAAAAGGTATACGTGTTGTTAGGCAAGAAAGTCCCTGCGTGCATAAATGCGAAAAGGTAGGGGATGGGTGTGTTTTTCATTTAGTGGTGGTAAAGAGATAACAAAAATAGCCCTTTTGCTTCGCGTATGAGTCCTAAAACCGTATTGATAATGAATAAACATAATAATCAAAGCAAAAGAGCTCGCGGTTCAGCCGATAAAATCGGCTTCACTCGCGGTTCTCCATCCGGACATCAAGACGCGCGCAAAAGAGATTTTTGTTATCTCTTTAATTATGCCAAAGGTTATTTATCGTATAAAAAGGTAGGGGCGCGCCCGTAATAAATTTAAAAATGGGTAAAGTATATTTTTTATTTGGGGTACATAATCATCAGCCGGTAGGTAATTTTGAGCATGTTTTTCAGCAAGCTTATAAAACTTGCTACTTGCCTTTTTTATCGATGTTAGCGCAGTTTCCTAAAATAAAATGTAGTATTCACACAAGCGGGCCTCTTTATGACTGGATGAAGGATAATGGTAAAGAGTATCTAACCATTCTTAATGAATTAGTTAAGAATGGGCAGGTTGAAGTCATTAGCGGAGGGTATTATGAACCGATTTTGCCGTTGATTAATGATAAAGATAAAGTAGGCCAAGTGAGGTTAATGAATGATTTTATTGAGAAAAAGTTTAATCTTAAGCCTGGCGGTTTTTGGTTAGCAGAGAGGGTATGGGAACCAAATTTAGCGGGGATTATTAATAGTTGCGGTTTGAAATACACATTTCTTGATGATACGCATTTTCGTTATGCCGGATGTAATAAAGAAGAATTTTTCGGATATTATACCACTGAAGATCAGGCTAAACCGATTTCTGTGTTCCCTATTAGTAAATCGTTAAGGTATAAAATTCCATTTTCGCAAGCCTCTGAAGCAATAGATCTTCTTAACAGTTTTAAAAAAGAAGGAGATGTATTAGTCACTCTTTTTGATGATGGAGAAAAGTTTGGCATGTGGCCGCATACTTTTGATTGGGTTTATGAAAAGGGGTGGCTTCATAAATTCTTTTCTCTTTTGCGGGAATCAACTTCTATTGAAACGATTACTCCCGCGAAGGCGTTAGAGAAGTTTTCTTCTCGCGGGCTTATATATTTGCCTACAGCTTCCTATGAAGAGATGGGCGAGTGGGTGTTGGAACCCGGGGATTTTTCTGTCTTTGAGGATTTAAATAACTTTTTAAAATCGCATCATAAGTATCATAAGTTCAAAGATTTTGTTAGGGGCGGATTTTTTCGTAACTTTTACAAAAAATATAATAGGCTTAATTATATGCATAAAAGAATGCTGTCGGTGAGTGAGAAAATAAATAAACATACAGATTTTAATAAAGATAAAGATATGTTTTTGAATTTATGGAAGGCTCAGACTAATTGCGGGTATTGGCATGGTGTTTTTGGAGGGTTTTATTTAGGGCATATAAGAGCGTCAATTTATGAAAAATTGATTACAGCTGAAAATTTGTTTGATAAGAAGTTTACGAAAAGCGAAATTTGTGTGGAACGAAGAGATTTTGATTTTGATGGAGTAGAAGAAGTTTTGCTGAAAAATCGTAAAATTATTTGTTGTTTTTCTTGTAGGGGCGGCAGTCTGGCAGAGTTGAGTTTGCGTAAACCCGCGCTTAATTTGGTTAATACTATTACACGCAGAGTTGAATCATATCATAGAAAGATTACCGATAAAGTTGCTCATAAAGGGTGTGTTAGTACAATTCATGATATAGTTACGTCTAAAGAGGATAATTTACGGCGGTTTTTGAGCTATGATAAATACGAGCGTCTTTGTTTGTTAGATCATCTTTTAAGTAAAGATTTAACTGTAGAAGATTTGGTGGGACAAAAAGGTATATCAACTTTTAGTAATAGTCTTTATGATTTGAATGTCAGAAAAAGTAAAAAAGAAATTATTTTAGATTGGTCTTATCAGGATCAAACTATCGACTTTTCAAAAATTGTAAAGTTTTCTTCTCGATGTGGGTTTGACGCTGAATATAAATTTTTTGGAAAAAATGAAAAAAAAGGTTTAAATAATCATAATTTTGGTATAGAATTTAATTTGGCCCTTGAATCGCCAAAAGATATTTTTAAAAAAGAAAAAAATGGGCAAACTTCTTTGATGGCTCCGACAGTAACTAAAGATATTTCTTCTTTTGAAATAGACGATCATTATAAAGATATAACTTTAAACTTTAAATTTGATAAAGCTGATATTTATACCGCGCCGCTATATTCGGTTTCTTCTTCTGAATCAGGATTTGAGAAGGTGTATCAGCAGATAATAGTTCTTTTTATAATTAAAGATATAAAGAGGGGGGTCAAACTTAGTTTTGTTGTGGGGTAGTAAGTAACTATATTCATTTTTGGATGAAAATAACAAATTACAAGCGCCAAATAACAAATAAGCTCCAAATTTCAATTTTCAAATGACCAAAACATTAATGTTTTCGTATCGTTTGGAATTTTGATCATTGGATATTGAGATTTATTTGTAATTTGGTGCTTGTGATTTGAGATTTCCAGCCGGAGGCTGGTCAGCCTTTGGCTGTAAATAATACCAAAGTTAAGATAAGGAGGTGGGTTATGGGCGCTACGGATAAAAAAAGGGGTATTTTTTCAAGGGTATCTAAAGGTAGTAAAAAAGGAACTTCTGATATTAAGGCTGCGCATCATGGTATTAACGAAGCTAAATTAAACCAAATGATAAGAGAACAAGCATACTTTTTATGGGAAAAACAGGGTCGGCCGCAAGGTCAAGATTTTAGCCATTGGGTTAAGGCAGAAAAAGAAATTGTGTCGAGAGGAAAGAAATAATAGAACTGTCGCGAAATTTAATAGTCCCTGATTATACAGATTGAAACCATTAGGTTTTTTATCTGTGTAATCAGGGATTAATCGCTTGAGTCAGACGATTCTGTTATTACGTAATAGCGGCATAATATATTTAGTTGGAGATTAGGTATGAAAGCAGTTAAAGGTCAGGAGTTATTTCTTTCAACAGAGAATAAAGTTGGACAATTAAGCGCGGTTTCTAAATTGATGAAGGAAGCTAACATTAATGTTCGAGCAATAAGCGCTTATGTTGTAGCAGATAAGGCATTTTTTAGATTAGTTACTTCAGACAATGCCGGCGCGCGATGTGTCTTAAAGAGTATGGGAACGGTTGATAGTAAAGAAGTTATTATTGTTGAGATGGCTGATGAGGTAGGGTATCTTTATAATCTTGCCGCTAAATTGAGGGATGCTAATATCAATCTTATCCATATTTATGGGACTACGGTTAGAACCGGAGTAGACGCGAATATTATTTTTTCTTCTAGTGATAACAATAAAGCTTTAGAAGTTGTTTCTAGGCTATAATGGAAATTGTTATTTGGAATTTTATATTTTATAATATCAATGGATGTAAAATTGCCGCCTAATTTTTTCTGGGGAGCCGCCCTTTCTAGTTATCAATGTGAAGGTAAAAATCATAATTCTGACTGGTATTTATGGGAGAAAGATAAAGGCTTAGAAGGGGCCTGTGATGCTTGTAATCATTATCAGTTATTTAAGAAAGATTTTCAGTTAGCCAACAGCCTTAATTTAAATTCTTTAAGAATTTCTATAGAGTGGTCACGAATTAATCCGCGAGAACTCGTCATTTCAGATCAAGAATTAAATCATTATAGTCAAGTAGTTGATTCTCTTTTAGATGAGGGGTTAACACCTTTTATAACACTGCATCATTTTACTAATCCTATTTGGTTTAGCGATAAAGGGGGGTGGGCTGATTCTAAAAATATTGATTTTTTTCTAAAATATCTTAGGCGTCTAGTCAAAGAGTTGAAAGGTAAAGTTCAGTATTGGCTTATTTTTAATGAGCCTTTAGTTTATATTTATAATAGTTTTGTTCTCGGGATTTGGCCTCCGGGAAGTAAAGATTTTAAACTCGCTTTAAAGGTTTTAAAGAATATTATTGCCGCTTATATTAAAGGGTATAGTGAAATAAAAAGAATATATGAAGGAGAGAAGATAACTCCTGAAATTTCCTTGTCAAAAAATATGCGCGGTTTTTCTCCGTGTCCCAGCTATAATTTTGGGGTGAATAATTTTTATGCTTTTATTAGAGAAACTGTTTTTAATTTTCCTGTGTATGATTATTTAAGTAAGAAGCGATGCTTAGATTATCTGGCAGTAAATTACTACTGTAAAGAATATGTAAAAGCTAAATGGCCGTTTGGAGATGAGTGCGCGCATATAACGCATAAAGAACACAGTAATTATTTGGGGTGGTATGTTTCCCCTCAAGGGTTTTATAGGGTTCTTAAGAAATTGAAAAAGTACTCTTTACCAATAATAATTACGGAAAATGGTACTGCCGAAAGTAATGACGCGTTTTATCAAGAGTATTTAATCGCGCACCTTAAAATGGTATCTAAAGCAATTGAGGAAGGCTTAGATATAAGAGGGTATTTGTGGTGGTCTTTACTGGATAATTTTGAATGGGATAAAGGATTCGGTCCTAGATTTGGGTTGCTGGAAGTAGATTATAATAATTTTGAGAGAAAAATTAAACCTTTCGCTAATACTTATGCTAAGATATGTAGAGAGAATCGACTATAGACTATTGACCATAGACTATAGATAAGATATTTAAGAAGAATTGGTGCTTGGTAGACGATGGTCTATAGTCGATAGTCTATGGTCTGTATTAATATGGACACAAAAGAAATAAAATTCATAGTCAGTAATATCCCGCCTTTTAATAAATTAAAAGATAGAGAAATTGATAAGTTTATAAGGTTGTGTGAAGTTAAGGAATATAGTAATAGAGATGTTATTTATAACGAATCAGACCCGCCTGATTATTTTTATCTTCTTTTAAGTGGAAGAGTTGTCGCTATAACGAATTTTGAGGGTGTAGAATCTGAAATAGAATTGCTTAAACGGGGTACTTGCTTTGGCATGATATCTATTTTGACCGCGGAGGCGCATTCAGTAACTACTAAGTCAATTGAGACATCGTTTGTTTTGAGGGTCGAGAAGGATAAATTTAAGAAATTCCTTAACGGGTACCCTCTGTTTTTCGCGGAGTTTTTTAGCCTTTTTTCTCAGAGAGTTAAACGGCGTACTCATCCTAAAAAGATATTTCAATGTAGGAGAATAGCTATATTAGGGCCCCGATCGTCGGGGAAAACAACGTATATGTATAATTTAGGCGCGCAGTTAAAAGAGCAAACAAAGAAAGAAGTTGTTTGTTTGGAATTGTCTTTTGAGAGTAAATTTTCGTTAGAGGATTTAATTGTAGAGGGAGGTCTCAACTGTCCCGTTAAAAAAACAAAGAAAGTTTTGGACTTAAGCGTGGTTTCAGAAGATGGTTTTAACGCGTATGTTATCAAGGATAAGGTTGATTATTTTTTAGTAAAAACATTAGATTCAGCGAGGTTTGGGGCGTTGTTGAATTTTCTTTCAGAAAATTATCATTTTATTCTTTATGAAGTTCCTTCGTCTTCACATCAGAATTTAACAGATTTTGTATATACGGCTAACTTTTTGCATTTGATTTTCTCGCTTAATAAAGAGGAATTGAAAGCGGCCGACGTTTTTATAAAAGAATTAGAGAGTATCAACCCTTTTAATAAGGACAAAATAAGGTTAATTGTAAGCGAGTTTGATAAAGTTGAGTTTTCCCGGGAAGAAAAAATAAAGTTAGTAGATTTTCCTATTTATGCCACGTTGTCGTCTTGTAAAGTAGATGATTACTCTAAAGCGGTTAGAAGAATTTCCCGGCAGATAGGAGAGGTTGTCGTTGGCTTAGCTTTAGGCAGCGGCGGCGCTTACGCTTTTTCTCATATAGGAGTTTTAAAAGTTCTGCGAGATAATAATGTATCGATTGATGTTGTTTGTGGGTCAAGTATGGGGGCGTTGGTGGCAGCGTTATGGGCCGCGGGTTTTGAAATTTCGGAAATGGAGAAGGCCGTGAAATGGGTAAGTAAGAAACTTAGTCTATTCCCTTTTACGGGGATATCTCTCCCTTTTAAGGGGGTTTTAAGGGCTAAACGTCTAGAGAATATTTTGAAAAGTATTTTTGGCGATATGAGTTTTTATGATTTAAAGCGTACTCTTAAGATAGTTGCTTTTGATTTTATAAGAAGGGAAACAAAAATTTTGGAAGATGGGTTACTATATAAAGCTGTCGCGGCAAGTTGCGCGATGCCGGGAATGTTTGAACCGGTGCTGTTTAAAAAAGATATTCTTATGGATGGAGGAATATTAAATCCTCTTCCTACAAGGATATTGCTTAATTACGGAGCTCATAAAATAATTGCTGTTAACATTACTCCATCGAAAGAAGAGATTATCAGAGGGTATAAAGGTGATAGGAAATTTCATATTTTAGATTTTATTTTTGGAAGTATTGAAACAATGCAACGGGAGTTTATTGAAAGGGCTTTGAAAATCAGTGATGTGGTTATTCATCCTGATTTTGGTGGTGTGGGAGGGTGGATGGAATTTGATAGAGCTGAGCAGTTTATAAGAAAGGGAGAGCAAGCCGCTTTTGAGAAGATAGAAGAAATCAGACAGTTAGTAGGGGCGGGGGGATAATTAATTTTAAATTTAAAATGATAAATGAAGATTGATAAATGATAATTGTTGATTTCGCGCGTACACCAAAGATAATTATATGAAAGGTTGGAAGAAGCTAATTTTATTTTCGATTTTGTCAGTGTTTTTTCGCGTGGCGGGATTCGGTGAAGATATCCAAGAGCGTTTTGGCGGTAGAGACAAATTAGCCTATGGAGTGTATTTTAATGGTATTCCTGTAGGCCATATAGAGTGGGAGTATTTAGGTCAGGAGGAGGTTTCTAACAAGAACTCTCATGTTCTTGGTATTAATTCTGATGCCAATATTCTTGAACTTTTAAATTTGCGGAGTAAAGAGAAGATTTTTATTGATGTAAAGACAGGTCTTCCGCTTAAAGTAGAAAGAGATGTTGTCTTTTTTGGTAAAAAGGAATTGATTCAGGAGTTTTATGATCAGGATCAGGGAGTTGTAAAAATAGTAAGAAATAATGATACTAAGAAAGAAGAGGTTCTTTTTGTGGATAAGCCAATTCATAATATATTAGCGCTTCTATATTTTTTCCCAACAGGAATAGATTTAGAATTTGGAGAAACGCGTAGATTTAATCTGCCTACGCAAAAGGTAGTAATAAAAATAGTATCTCATAGATCATTAAAAGTTAATAGCGAAGAAAAAGAAACGTATTTTCTGCAAGGTCGAGGCGATAAAAAATTTAATTTATGGTTGGATAAAGAAAAAAGATTACCTTTACGTTTAGAATTTATTTTGTTAGTAGGTAAAATTGTCATAAAACGGGAATTCGAGGAACGATCGCGCAATAACACGACAGTTCCTGATTACAGTGATTAAACATAGATTGCGACGATTGAAAATACTTTGTTTTTTATCTCTGTAATCATTTCTTAAATCGGTGTAATCAGGCGCTGGTGCTATTATGCGATAGCGTCATTATTCCACGTAAAGTAGAGAGTTCCTTCCTCCGAAAGAGTCGTTTTCTGTAAGGCTATTATGGGGATCAGTAAACCATTCTTTTCCTTCCACAAATTTATAGCGGTATTTTCCTTTTCCTAAAGGGATTTTTATACTCCATATATCTTTACTGATTTTTTTCAATTTGTATTGGTCATCTTTTTCCCAGTTAGTAAAATCGCCTACGACATGGACATCCTGAAACTTTTTGTCTTTTAAAAAAATGGTGGTCCAAGATGTAGAGGTTGTGATGTTTTCCACTTCTCGCGCTAAATTCATAAAATCTTCGGCGCCTCGGGAGGCGGGTTTATGATTGATTATATCTTTACCAGCGGCGGCGGCTTCTCTTAGATGGATATTTGTTCTTATGGAAGTATTAAGAAGGAAATCTCCAAGAGTGCTTTTTGCTCGTTCGATAAAGTCTTTTGAGAAGCGTGAGCGTTTATCGAGTTGATTGAGAAGATAAAGAGGGGTAGGCATGCGGTTATTAAATTCTTTAAGCATGATAAAAATATTTTTTAATATTTTTAAGCCGTGCAGGGAAAAATCGCAAATGCTTATAGGCGTGAGGCAGTAGGCGCTGGCGTTGAGGGCGTTTAACGTTAATACTCCTAAGTTGGGGGGGCAATCTAATATGCAGTAATCATAATTAGAAGGGAGACCTTTAAGAGCGGATGATAAAAACGTTAGCTTATTTTTGCTTAATGCTAGATGGTGTTCCAACGCTATTAATCCGATACTTGCCCCGATAAAATAAAAGTTATCGGAAATCGGTGTTATAGCTTCATTAAAATCAGGAACTTCTTTATTATGAATTTTTTCTAAAATATCAGTTATTGTAAAATTACTTTTCCCTCCTAGAGCAAATGTGGCATGAGCTTGTGGATCAAAGTCTATAAGTAGAACTTTATGCCCTTTCTTACTTAACGCGGCAGAAAGATTTACAGCTGTTATTGTTTTTCCGCATCCGCCTTTTTGATTGGCAACAGATATAATTTTCATTATGTCACCTCCATAATTAAATTATCACAAATATTAAGAGTTAGTCAAATCTTAATTAATAAATTTTTCGACCAATTTTGGATTTAATTATTTTTAACCAATACAAGATCGCTAATTAACGCCCAAGATTCTTGGGCTGTATCTTGGCGGTAAAAGTATACTGTTATTTGGTCTATTTTAGATAAGTTTGTGTTTTTTATTAGATTAGATGTAAAGGCTATAGGGATTTGTGTTAAGGGACAGTGATTATCCGCGATATCGATAATAAAAGGGGCGCGCGCGTTTGAATGGTAGAATACATCTTTTATTATTAAGCCTATTTTTATCGTGCCCGGCGGTTTTTTTAGGGAAAGATTTAGTGTGTTGGTATTTAAATTAATTGATTTTTTGAGATTTACCTGTATGCCGTTTTTTTCTTGAGGTGGAATAATTAAATGAAGAAAAGGTCCTCTTTTCGCGAGTAAATTAGTATCTTTGGTAAGAGCATAAACAGAAGCCAATTTTTTGTTTTTGATAAGAGAAAAGGTGTTTTTGCTAATGTTTTTCCGGGGAATAAGTATAATGGCATAATTGAACATAAGTAAAATAGTAATGATTGATAAAAAAATAACGGTTAAGGTAGTAAACACGACACGTTTAGAAAATGTTTTTTTTCGCGGCGGAGAGAAAAAAGTATCTTTTAGTCTTTGTGAATCTAAATATTCATAAGAAGGAAAAAGTTGATTTCGTTTGCTCACAAAATATATTAGCATTGAATTTTACAAAAATCAAATATATAATTATAGTAGTTCGTAGTTCGTAGTTCGTAGTTCGTAGTTCGTAGTTCGTAGTTCGTAGTTCGTAGTTCGTAGTTCGTAGTTCGTAG
>Ga0180007_10002706_pt1 | contig 20661 bp, 16 predicted proteins | sample MM_PC_MetaG_FD_121122 | JGI IMG/M metagenome (GOLD analysis project Ga0180007, IMG submission 121122) | Groundwater microbial communities from the Aspo Hard Rock Laboratory (HRL) deep subsurface site, Sweden - MM_PC_MetaG | ecosystem: Environmental > Aquatic > Deep subsurface > Groundwater... | reverse complement strand
TTTGCGGTGATTTTTGAAGGGTCTTTAACCATTTCCGCGAGGGTTTTAGTATCTTCGGCTCCGAATATTAGAAAACTTGCATCCAATACCGCAAGCCCAAGTTGACTTCTGAAGAGTCCTTCCGGGTCATCCGGGAGAGGGGAGAGCCGGTCTGTGACGGCGTCAATGAAGAGGCTTGCGTCATCAGGGCTGAGTCCCATGGCTTCCAGATTTGCCGTGGTTTTAAGGTCTACGTTCCCGAGCATTTCGAATCCTTCTGCTGGGTCGTAAAATGCTTCACGATAACCTTCAACCCCCATTGTTCCAACCTGAATGTGGAGAATATCTCCTCTTTCGATTGGGGTTTTTTCGGTGAGTTCACCGCGTTTTGCTTTGTCTGCGTAGAAGTTCATAATTGTGTTGGAGATTCGGTCTGCCGCTTCCGCAGGCATGTTTTTGTCAATTAGTTGTCTTTTGAGAGCGTTTTTGTTCCATCCAAGAATGTGCTCGGCGAAATCTCCCGGTTGGTTGGCGAGCGAGGCGACCATAAGCGATTGATGCATGTAGGTCACTTTGCTCGAGTTTTCCCAGTTTTCGCCGGGGAAAGTTCTTTTAACCAGCGCTTGGATTGTTTGAGCGTCCATTTCAACGGAAATTTGTCTGTAAGTCAGTGGGTATTTTGCAAGGAATTGACCGGCAAGATCTTTAAGATGCATTCTGTCTTGAGGAGTGATTGAAGGCGAGGGCTTGTTGTTTTCCAGAGCCTCGGCCATTTTCACGCGTGCCTCAGTCACGTCTTCAATGTTTGCGGGCATGGTGCCGAGTTCAATTCCGGCTTGGATCATTTTTTGCTTGGTTTCATATGTGCCGGCTACCTCTGTTCCAAGATCTGTTCCGGCGGCGTGGAGTTTAACCATTTCCGACTTGGAACGTGCAACTTTTTCCGCGCCTTTGTACTCCGTGTAGTTGATGAAGGCCGAACTTTCTTCTTCAATAATCTTGGTACTTACGCGAGGATTGTTTGAAAGATATATTTTGGTGTTTTGAAGCCCTTCACCGCGTTTGTAAGGTGAAAAGCTGTCCAAACGACGAACCGAAAGTTTATCCGCTTGGTTAAGGTTTATGTATGTTTTTCCGTTTTCTATGAATGTTTCCAGAGATGAATCAGGGTCTGTCCAAATTTCAACTTCACCGTCAACGGCTGTAACGTCCAGGCGGATTTTGTCGCCTTCAGGAGTTAGGCGAAGGCCGTGAGGAGCCAAGTCTTGATTGTGTTTGTCCAAAATGGTTCCTGTGAGAAGTTCTTGTTTTGTGATGGAATCCGAGATTGTTCGTTTTCCCGTTTCAGAGAGAGCGAGGTCACCGGAGAGATAAACGGTTGAAAATTCTGTGTCTCCTTCAACAGCTTTAATTGCGTTTTCAAGTTCAAGTTGACCTACAATGTCGCGGTCATCTTGAGGGCGAGCGAACATTGTGTGTGTTTTTCCTTCTTTGATTGAGAAACTTAAATAAAGAGGGAGTCTTACGTGACCTTCTTTTATTAATGGAAGTGCGGCCAGACCGATTCCGTTAAATTGCACCGGAGACATTCTTTGGATTACTCCTTCAGCCATCAGGGCTTTGAATTCATGCTTCATATGGTCTTCATACTCTTTGAGTTGGGCTTCCGTGAGGGATTCTCCGGCCAATTCAAGATCCGCTCTGAATTTCTCCATGTAGCCGTCAACGGCTGAATCAACGTCTTCTTTTTGCTCATCGTTGAGGAGAGTTTCTTTCTTTTGAATTACGTTTTCAACGTTTCGAACGAGTCCTCCGTGAGCCATAAAGCCCATAAATGCCATTTCCGGGCTAACTTTAAGACCGGCTCCGAGTCCACCTTCAATTCCCCAGGTTCCGAATTTTCCTATGTTGTATTGACCGTCCACGCCGAGTCCGGCGTAAACTTCTTCAGGTATTAAGCCTTCACCGAATGTAACTCCGACACCGGCATAAGCGCTTCCGGAAACTTTTTCCGTTTCAAATTTACCTTTGAAACCGAATGTGATGGTTACGTCTTTTGAGCCGTCCATGGCTTTGTCATAAACCAGTCCAAGGTTCAGGCTTATGCCTTTGCCCAGATTAATTGGTTTGTTGAACGCTGCAAGGAATCGTTTAAAAGTTTCGTCACTGACTTTGCGGCGAATTCCGTCGAGTCCTTTTTCAAAAACTTGTTCGCGCAGTGATTCGTGAAGGAATCCGGCTGAGAAAAGGAAATGTTCGTCGACTCGGTCGGCGGCTTCCTCGATTTCCTGGGCCGTGTAGCCACCGGACGCAGCAAGGCGATCGATAATTTCACGTGTAAATTCAGAGTGAGTTTCTTTGATTCTTTCAAGCGCTTCGTTCTTTTGTGCAAGAAGCTCTTCACCTTGGTCGAATGCCATTCCGAGCTGAATAAGCTGAATGTCCGCTTTTGTGAGATTGTCAGGGTTGTTTAATAGGGCGGTTGTGAGCGGGTGAGTGGCAATATATTCGCCGGGGTCACCTTCAACGTCTTTCCATAGAGATTTGTCTACGGATTTCTTATTTATGACAAATTGCGCGCCTTTTTCACGCAGTTCAGCCAGGCGAGAAATGAGTGCTCCGGTATCAATTTTTGAGCCGAGAGCTTTGCCTTTGATTTTGTCTTCTGCCAGGATTTGCTGGAAAGCGGCGGCCGAGGACATCTTTTTTCCAAGATATTCAGATTTTTTGGCGCCCTTTTCCATATAATAAAGTTCCATGTTCATGGAACGGTCTTCTTTTGCATTGAAAACTTGTCTGAACAGGTTGACGCGCATTTTTGGACCATAGTCATCACGAGGGAAAATTTTATCCAAAAGTTCTTCCGCATTTTTTTGGTCTTCCGAGATTGAGCGTTCTCGTTCTTGCATTTTGTAGCCTTTTTCGTGGCGTTCACGCGGTTTTAGAAGAGGAAGGTAAAGAAGAAGGTTTGAGGCCGCCTCACCAAATTCCTCTTGTTTTTTGAGTTTGGCTTTTAGTTCTGTTGGCTCTTCGCCTTTTTTCAGACTTTCTTTAACCAAATCAAGCTCTGTGCGAGCGACGGGGTTTGAGCCATAGTTTTGCATTAGCATCTGCTCGATTGCAGATTGAATTACTGTTTCGGGTTGTCCTGTCATTGCCGCTCTGATTGCGTCTGCGCGTGTTTTTTCCGCTTCATAGATGTTCATTGCGCCGGTATTTTTCTCATACGAAGCAATAAAAGTGTCCGGTGAAAATTTATCTCCCATTATAACCAGACCGATTTCATGGAAGGAGACTGTTTTTTCATTAATACCTTTTCTTTTTCTGATTGCGTCCAGGGCTTCAAAGCTTCCCAGGCGCGGCTCTGCAACGTTTCCAAGTTGTTTAAGAGCGGTTTCAACCTCATATCCCATGTCCATTGAGTCCAAGTAAGACGCAAGTTCAATGTCTTTTGAAATGCCGTGAAGTTCTGACGGGAATTTTTCTTTGGTCTTTTTTGAAAATTCTTTAACTCGGTTTAAGGCGCGAGCGCGGTCCGCGGCTTTTTTTGACGCGTGTTCGTCCGCTCTTTTTGCAGCTTCATCAATTTCAAGTTTACTGATTGCGAGCGCCTCTTCTTTCCCGGCTGCTTCCAGAGTTGCTTCTTGCTGAGCTTTTCTCTCTGCAGCTGCTTCTTGCTCGGTCATTTGTTTTACCGCGGTAACTTTTTCACCCTGGTTTATTGTCACGCGAACGGCCGGATTCATTTTGTCGTAGAAGTGCCCTGTAAGTTCCGAGTCTTTTCTGATTGCATTGATAACTTGGCCGTTTGTTTTTGTAACTTTAACTTCAACAATTCCGGTTGGTACCATGTTGTTAAGACCTGTTCTTGACCAAGCTGTGTTTGCTACAGCGTCCGGAACTTCTCCAAAGCCAAAGTCTGCGGTAAGTTCTTGGCCTATTGGGAAATTGTCTTTTGTTGTCGCGGTTGAAAGTCTGTTTTCCCCGAGTTTGAAGTAGATAACTGCGTTTTTTTGGTCGCCGAGGTGGGCTTCACGGAGGTTCATTACTTCGTCTGCGTTTTTGCGTAAGAGGTCTAACTTTTTCATCAGTTCTCCTAATTCTTCCGGAGTAATTTTGTAGTCATCCAGTTTTGCTTTCATCTCCTTAAGAATTTGCTGTTTTTCAGGCGAATTTTGAATTTGCGCATCCATGGCTTGCACATAGGAAATTGTACTTTCCAACGCCGCCAATTCCTCCATTTGCTGAGTGTCGCTTGGGAGTTTTGATGCAATTTCTTCAGCTTTTTTGTTTAGTGTCGCTTGTATTTCAGTGTCGCTGATTTTTTCAACGTTCGTTTTTGCGGTGTCGAGTCGTTCTTGAGGGCTTGAAGTTTCATCAACAAAAAGATGCCGTTTTTTGAACGGGTCGTCTTGGTTTAGGTGTCTACATGAGATTGCCATAGAGGTGGAGGTAATTTTTTGACGAATGTAAAATCTTTACATTTTAGCATAAATCGCGTTTCGTTGCAAGTGTTATAGCTTGGTTTTTTTGGTGATGCTTTTAAGATTGTGGTGACTTAATAAATATCCACATGCACTTTGATTCGCCAATTGTCATTACTAATTTCAAAACTTACAAAGAAGCTACCGGTACAAATGCTTTAGAATTAGCAAAACAGCACGAAAGATTGGCGAATGAACTCCAAATAAATTTGGCTATTGCCGGTCAGGCGGTGGATTTGCAAATGCTTGCTGCCGGGGTTTCAATACCGGTTTTGGCGCAGCATGTGGATCCGGTAACGCACGGTGCGTATACAGGCCATTTGCCGCCAGATGTGTTAAAGCCACTTGGTGTGGATGGTTCGCTTTTGAATCATTCGGAGAGAAGACTTCCATCTGAAATGATTGCGGATGCTGTTTCAAGACTTAGGGAGAATGGTATGTTTGTTGTAATTTGTGCGGAGACCGCGTCTGAGGGGTTTCAATTTATGCAGCAATTTAATCCTGATTATATTGCAATTGAACCACCTGAGCTTATTGGAGGTGAAGTTTCTGTTTCAAATGCAAGGCCGGAATTAATTAAAGAGGCGGTGCAAATGATTGGAGCCGGAAAAGTTTTGGTTGGAGCAGGTGTAAAAAATGGGGAGGATGTGAGAGTTGCAACTGAACTTGGCGCTGTTGGCATTTTGGTTGCTAGCGGAGTTGTAAAGGCGGAGAATCCTGCTGCAGTTTTGAGAGACCTTTGCAGCGGCTTTAAAAAATCCTAGATATGACCTTGTTTAAAGGAGGGATTTTCCCTCGGTTGGTTGCAATTTTTCCTTTTTTATTTCCACTTTATTTAATTAGAGGGGAGACTTTTGGAATTCCTGTTACATTGCCTGAAGTGGTTTTGGCTTTCATGGCGCTTTATTGTGTGATTCGGGAGGAATTTTGGCATGATTCATGGCTTTTAAAACACAAAAAAGACATTCTTATTTGGCCTGTGATTTTGTTTGTTTTGACTGCTTTGATTGGGGCGACGGTGGCGCCGAATGTTTCATATTTTGCGGATGGCACTGAGTTTTTGGGCAGAATAAAAGCGCTTGGGATTTTGAAGGGATGGATTTTTATGCCAGTCGCATATTTTTTCATGGCCAGGTATTATTTTAAGGAGAAACCTTCGCTTGTTGCGCTCAGTTTGCGAGCCCTCACCTTGGGTGGTGTGGTTTTGTCTTTGTGTGCGCTTTATCAGGTTTGGACCGGGAATTATATGACTGTGGATATGAGGGCGAGCGGTCCTTTTGAATCTGCTAATTATTTGGCGCTTTATTTGGGGCCATTGGTGGTTTTTTCCGTTTTGGCTTTTTTGAATACTAAGTCTAATTGGGACAGAGTACTTTTGGCGGTTTCATGTGTTTTGTGTTCATTGGCTTTGTATTTTACGGACTCGTTTGCGTCGTGGATTGCAGTTTTGGTGACACTTTTTGTTGCGTTTGGTTTTTATTTGAGGAAAAAGTCGCTTGGAGTTCGTGTGACGGTTTTTTTGGGAATTGTGTTGGTTGGGGCCGCTTTGTTTGTTTCGCAGATTGGAACTGAGAAATTTGCACAATTTTTAGAATTTTCAGACAGGTCTTCTTCGTCCGTTAGGTTGCAAGTTTATGATGTTGCGTGGAATTTAATCAAGCAAAATCCAATTTTTGGGGTTGGGCTTGGTCAGTTTGAGCAGGCGTACAGCGCGAATGCGGTGGCTATTTTAGGAAAGGAGCCTTTTGAGCTTGTTATGATTCATCCACATAATATTTTTTTTGCTCTATGGTTAAATATGGGACTTTTAGGCTTATTTAGCTTCTTATGGCTACTTTGGGTTTGTTTGGCGTGGCTTTTTGAGAATGATAAAAAAGAGCGAAGAATTGCCGCCTTCATGCTTTTGGCAATTGTGATTCATGGTTTTTTTGACACTCCGATTTTTAAAAACGACCTGGCTTTTGAGTTCTGGCTTCTTTTGGCAATGTTGATTTAGCTATTCAGGTAAGGGAGTAAGTTTTGGTCGTTGTTATTTATCCGAATTGAAAGGGAATGGGTTCTTGAGATGTCAACATTATCTTTGGAAGGTATTGAAAGAACTATGAGGTATGTTGTCATTTTTTTTGTGAATTTTTTTGCAGTTAGAATATCTGAAAAAGGGATTTTTAAGATTTGGTTTTGTTCTAATTGTATGTAGAAATATATGTCTTTTTCACTAATGTATAAATCTTCTTTGAACCTAGTTTTGTCGAATTGTAGTTGTAAAATTTTAACTTTTGGTTCTGGCATTACTTCATCAGTACCATAACGACTGACTAGAAATTTTTTAGTTGTCTTTGGTTGTTTTATTTCAGAAATTACAAATATTGCAAAAACCAATACGGCAAATGAAATCCAAACAATATCAACTATTTCAAGCATTTGTGATAAAGAAGAAAATTGCAAAGCCAATAACGCCCAGAAGAATTAAGGCCCTAATCATGTTCCCCGCTTTGTTGGAAATTTCATCAATATTTAGAGGTGCTTGGATTTGAGATTGTGGAATGAATGTGTTTACAGTTTTTTGCGGTTTAGTCGTTATGCTTTGTTCAATTGTTGTGCTTGCCGTTTTCATTTTTAGAAGTTCCGGAAATTTGCCCCATTCACTTTGAGGAATCCAAAAAGTAACCAAGTTTGTTGGGTTGGATTTCAATGAAACGTAAACTACTTTAAAATTATTTTTGTCCTCAATTCTTACACTTGAAAAGTCAGTAAATGGAACTGCGAAAATAAAATTGAATGGTAGTTTTATGTAGAGTTTACGGTCTCTTTCACCAATGCTTACCATGTTGGAATAATTGCTTATTCCAATTTTTGCGGTGGGAATGCGAGCAAGTTCAGTTGGGATGTCGCCTTCAAATTTATATTGGTTGAAGAGACTGCCTTTTGATGTAAAGGCACCTTTTTGGTTTTTTATTGCAAAAAAGATTGCTGAAAAAACTATTATTAATGGGATAAGTCCGGACAAAATTTCAAAAATAACCGGTTCTTCCATTAGCTTCTTGGGAGGTTAAGCAGTTCTCTTACTTTCTCTTTAAGCTCTGATTCTGAGAGCTTGTCTGTTGTTTCCACTTTTGTAAGGTGAGGTGCTAAAGCTTTTACGTCTTCGACGTGATGTTTAAGGTCATGTTTTGCGGTACCGGGCCCAAAAATTACAATTTCATCCGGATTTTTGAGCTGGGCAATTATGGCTTTGCAGAATTTATTCATCTCGTTTTTACGGGTTTCCATGTGGGTTTGTTGATCCGTGATGGAAAGGCGTTCGTCTCCGTCCAGTCCTCCGTGATTGTGTGGTGGTACTGAGGAACTAAGTTTTGTAATTTCCATCATGTCGCCGGTTTTGTTTGTTTTAACGACGAAGGCGTGGGCGTGGTCAACCCAGATTCCGTATAAAGTGTACATAGTTTTGTATTAGTGGTACTTCTATTTTAGCAGCAAATTATATGAAACTCACGGGTAAAATTGTTCACGGGAAAGGTAGAGGCGAAGGTTTGGGCGTTCCAACTTTGAATTTGGAGCTGCAGCCAGATTTGGAGGAAGGTGTTTATGCAGTGCGGATTTTGCTTGAGGGCAAATGGTATGGTGGAGTAATGAACTTTGGGCCTCGCCCTACTTTTAACGAAAGCAAAAAGACACTTGAGGTTAATGTTTTTAATTTTGAGGGTGACGTTTATGGAGAAGAGGCGGAGATTGAAGTTTTGGATAAGCTTCGCGATGTCATGAAATTTGACAGTAAAGAGAATTTGGTGAATCAGATTAAAAAGGATGTTTCGGAAGCTAAAAGGATAGTGTTATAATGAGTCCATGAAAGATTTTTTAAGGAAAATTTTGCCTGACCGCAGTCCAATTCGCTTGTTTTTACATAGAATGACGGCAATGCTTGCGGCTTTTTATTACAGATTTCCGGCAAAAAACATGACTATTATTGGGGTGACCGGCACAAATGGGAAAACAACCACTTGTAATATTTTACATAAAATTTTTACTGAGGCCGGAAAACGCGCAGGTTTAATTACCACCGTTAATTTTAAAGTGGGTGAAATTGAAACCACAAATTTATCCAAACAAACCACATTAAGTCCTTTTGCAACACAAAGACTTCTTAGAGAAATGGCCAACGCCAGGTGTGAAGTAGTAATTATTGAAGTCACTTCACATGCAATGATTCAGTCGCGGGTTTGGGGTGTGAATTTTGATACTGCCGTATTTACAAATCTTACTCATGATCACTTGGATTATCATGGAACTTGGGAAGATTATAGGGAGGCAAAAGGTATGCTTTTTGACAAGTTGAATGCTTCGAGTCGTAAGGCAAATGTTCAAAAGATGTCAGTGATAAATGAAGATGATCCTGAAAGTGAATATTTTCAGAAATTTCCGGTTGATCAAATGTTTGTGTTTGGGATTCAGAAGGGTATTTATGGGGCTAGAAATATTTCGCTTAGACCGGATGGGTCCACATTTGATTTGGTTATTCCAAACGGGCATGAGACCGTGAATTTTAAGATACCGGGGAAGGTGAATGTTTATAATGCTCTTGCTGCCGCTACAACCGCAGTCGCTCATAGAATTAATCTGCAGACCATAAAGGCCGCTTTAGAGAAAATGCGACCGGTTGCGGGCAGGATTGAGACAATTGAGGAGGGTCAACCTTTTACAATTGTGGTGGATTATGCGCATGCAACAGATTCTTTAAATCAGCTTTTGGAAATGTTCCGTGAACTTACCACAGGCAGGTTGATTTTGGTTTTTGGAGCGACCGGTGACCGTGACAAAACAAAGCGTCCAAAAATGGGTGAAGTCGCCAATAAATACTCTGATCTAATTATTTTAACGGATGATGACCCTTACACGGAAGATCACAAGGAAATTGCAGATCAAGTTAGGGCCGGCATTGGGCGTCAGGAAGGCGACAGGTTTTGGCAGGTTTTGGATAGAAAAGAGGCAATTCATTTGGCTTTGGGTGTTGCAAAAGAGGGAGATACGGTTATTGTTGCAGGAAAGGGCGCAGAGGAGTTTCAAGTTGTTGGGAAAAAACGAATTCCACATGATGACAGGGCGGTTGTGAGGGAAATTTTGAGTCGTGCGGTGGATGTGGAAATTAATTAAACACTTTTTTTTGAATCTGGGTATAAAACAAGAGTGATACATGATCCCTCTTGTTTTATCCTTAAATACGGTTCAAAATAAAAAATGTTTAATTAAAGTGGTGTTTACAACTATGGAGTTTGATTTTGAGAAAAAGGAGGGGTTTCTGGTTATAGATAAGCCAACCGGTTGGACGAGCCATGATGTGGTGGCAAAAATGCGTGGAGTTTTGGGTGTTAAGAAAATTGGGCATTTGGGCACTTTGGATCCGCTTGCTACAGGTGTTTTGGTTTTGGCAGTCGGAAGGAGTGCAACAAAACAGGTTGCGAGTTTGATGAAGGTTTCCAAAGATTACGACTGCACCATGGAGCTTGGAAAAGTTTCCGACACATATGATTCTGAGGGCAAGGTTGAAGAAACCGGGGTGGATTTGTCAGGTTTAACTGAAGCGAAAATTTGCAAAGTTATGGAAAAATTTTGGGGGAAGACAATGCAAACACCACCAGCTTTTTCCGCTAAAAAAATAGGTGGAAGAAAGGCTTATGAGTTGGCCCGAAAGGGTGAAGAGGTGAAACTTGAGCCAAAAGAGGTTGAAATGGAGGGTCGTGAAATTCAGTTTGATTCGCCTTTGGTGCATTTCAAGGTTGAGGTTTCCAGTGGGACTTATGTGAGGTCACTTGTGCATGATATTGGGGAAACTTTGGGTTGCGGCGCGGTTTTGGTGGCTTTAAAGCGGCTTAGAGTAGGGGATTTTAAGATAGAGGATGCTATGACAATTGAGGAGGTTATAGCGGCGCAGTAGTTTTTGCGTTGGCCATTTATAGGACCGCGTTGTGCCTTATAAGTTGCACCTGTTGATCAATAAAGTATTTGTGGTTTGAGGGGTCGGGTTTTTGAAGGATGTACCAGGTGTGGGGAGGACCTTCCTCATTGCCAATCAGGCCGTTGTGGGCCAACTCATGATGAAACTTACATAAAGCATGAATGTGGTCCGGGTTGTGTTTGAGTTCTATGGCTTGACGACCGGTATGATGAAGCTCAACATAAGGTTTATTACAGCTTGGATAGGCACAATGACCTCCGGTTCTTTCAATCACAAACTGTCGCATCCTGGCCGGAATATTTACGGTTTCAGCGACCTCCGGTTTTTCTTGTTCCTCAAGAAAAGCCTCCAAAAGTTCCTCCGCGTTCTCTCTTTTTAGGAATTGTTTGAGTTTCTTGGCGAGTTCGGGGCTTAAGGTTACGGATTCCGGGACGTCCCGGAATCCAACCTGTTCGTGATTTGACAATTCGCGAAATTCCTTGGCATACGCCTTTAATGTCCCAACACTCATTTCTTTAGCCTTCTCCGCCCAGAAAACCTCCGTTTCTGTAGTAGCCAAAGTTATTACCGGCCGAACTGCATTTATTCCTTTTCTTTCAGCCACTTCTCTTAGTGCAGGTTTGTCTTCAATCTTTTTATAAATTCTTAGGCAATCTTCCACTTTGGATCTACTCATTCCCGCCAATTTAGCGGCGTATTCATAAATGCTTGAAAAACCTTTTTCTTTCCAAATTTCATACTGTTCCACCAAGGGAAGCAGTACCTCGCACTTCCGCATCCACTCCCGGGCGGTTCTGCCGTACTCTACAAACTGACGGTGAATTGTATTTGTTTCCATGTTTTGTGATTATAAGGTCATTTAATTATAGCAAAAAGTCGTTCAATTAACAGGTCAAAACGGTCATTTCGACTGGACAAATCCCAAGGTGAGCATTTACTCACCTTTCGTTAAAATTTCAAACTCAACTACTGTCATTTTCTGGAAAATTTAGTAATATGAGAGTGTATGACTTTGCAGATATTCATTACAGCATTGGGGTTTACAGCGGCGTTCGGGTGGATTGCTTTGCGTACTTTCCCTCAGCTGGGGTTAGTTGATAGACCTCATAAGTATGGATTTAAGAGGAAAGCTATTCCGTATCCGGGTGGAGTTGCCATGATTTTGGCTTTTTTTGTGACTGTGATGATGTTTTTCCCGGTTGATAGACCGGTTTTAGCGGTTTTGCTTGGTGGCGGCTTACTTGGGATTGTGAGTTTTGTGGATGATAGGCAAGGATTGCCGGCGTGGTTTAGGTTGGTTGTACAGGTTGTTTCCGCGGTTTTATTGGTTTTGGGCGGCATTGGAATTGCTTCAATCACGAATCCGCTTGGAGGAACAATTGTTCTTGATAGTATTCAGTTTCCGGTGTCTTTGGGAACTTTGACTTTTACAATTACTTTATTTGCAGATTTGCTGACGGTGGTTTGGGTTCTTACAATGGTAAATGCGTTTAATTGGATTGATGGAGTCCCGGGAATGGCAAACAGTGTGGGTGCGGTTGCGGCGTTGGTGCTTTTAAGCCTTGCTTTGAGACCGGATTTTCATTCAATGGATCAGACTTTGGCAATTTCTTTGTCGGCTTTGGTTTTAGGAATGACATTGGGACATTTGATATTTGATTTTCCTCCGCCCAGGATGATTGTGGGTGATACAGGTTCCATGTTGGTTGGTTTTCTTTTGGCGGTTGCTGCAATTATTTCAGGAGGAAAAATTGCAACAACAATTTTGGTTTTGGGTTTTCCCATTTTAGATTTTGTATGGGTTATATTGAGGAGGATTATGAAAGGGAAGTCCCCTTTAAAAGGGGATTTATGGCATTTTCATCATAGACTGCAAAAAGCCGGATTTTCAGACAGAAAGATTGTTTTGTTTTTTGCAACTACGGCAATGGTTTTTGGTTGTTTGTCACTTTTATTGCATACCGAGGGTAAGTTTCTTGCCTTTTTTGCGATTCTTGCTGTGATGGCGCTTTTGGCTTTGATGCTATATTCCAAAAGAAACTTGTAATAAACTTGGATTATTGCGTTATATACATGTAATTGTTTTTATTTTTATTACTTTTTTATTATGAAAAATATTACACTTTCTATTTCAATGGGACTTTTGGTCCTTTTAGCGGCTTGTAACACAGCTGAGCCGGTTCAGAATTATGTTGATCCGGTCGAACCTGCAGCTCAAGTGGATGCACCAACCACGAATGGTGGTGGGGATGATGAGCGTGTTCTTGTAATTAGTGATTTGGTATTTGATTTGCCTGAGGATTGGGAGATTTCACAGTTAGCGACTTCGAATGAAATTGGAGAAGTATTGGCTAAGGTTAAGTTGCCGAATGAGGATTATGATGTAAATTTGGTTTTAGAAGTTAGGGAAGTTGAAGTGAGTGATTTGTGGGAGCCTACTGAGATTTTGGATAGTGGTCTTGGATATTTGTTACCAGGTTGTGGTGGACCTTACGGATGTTATGAATTGATTGATGGTGAAAATGCGGAGTATACGATAATGGTGTTTTTAGAAAGTGATGAAACAATGCCTGTTGATTGGAATGATGGTCCTTGGACGCCTTCGCATAATGTTAAAAGAGAAGAAATTGATAATTTCATTAAGACTGCTCGAATGATATGAACGAAATAGAATTTTTGTGTTAAACTAGGGGCCAATTATGGCCCCTTTTATGGATTCTGTTCAGGAAATTAAAAACAAACTTTCAATTGAGGATGTTGTTGCGCCTTATGTTTCGCTGAAAAAAAGGGGGAAGTATTTGAAGGCGTGTTGTCCGTTTCATCAGGAGAAAACGCCGAGTTTTATTGTGAGTACGGATAGGCAAATGGCCTATTGTTTCGGCTGTCAGAAGGGTGGGGATATTTTTCAATTTATTCAGGATATTGAGGGTTTGGATTTCAAGGGTGCTTTGGAATTTTTGGCGGATAAGGCAGGGGTTACTTTGGAAAAAGGAGGCACTGGGCCGAGCATTCCAAAAGATAAAAAGGATGCACTTCGGAATATAAATCGAGATGCGAGCAAATTATTTGTTCAGCAATTGTGGGGCGATGGAGCGGGTGAAAAAGTTCTTTTGTATCTCCGGAATCGTGGGATGACGGATGAGACTATTAAGGAGTTTAGAGTTGGATTTGCTCCGGATGGAAAGGATACGCTTTATAGGCATTTACTTGAGAAAAAGTATAAAAAAGAGCTTATTTTGGAGAGTAGTTTGGCAATTTCCAGAGATGCGGAGGGGAATCAGGTTTTTGATAGGTTTCGTTTGAGGCTTATGTTTCCCATTCAGAACGCGAATGGAGATTTTGTGGCTTTTGGTGGGCGTGCATTAAAGAAGGGAGATAATCCAAAGTATTTAAATTCGCCGGAGTACGTTTTGTATAACAAGAGTTCAATTTTGTATAATTTGAATAGGGCTAAGGAGGATGTTCGAAAGGAGGATTTGGCGGTTTTTGTGGAAGGCTATTTTGATGTGATGGCGTCTTTTCAGGCAGGGGTTAAAAATGTTGTTGCAACTTCCGGAACAGCACTCACAGATAAGCAGTTTAAGCTTATCAAAAGGTATACAAAAAATGTTGCCTTGGCCTTTGACAGTGATAATGCGGGTCAGGATGCCCTTTTGAGAGCAATCGAGACTGCTCAGGCTCTTGAATTGGAGATTTTTGTGGTGGAGATTTCAGGTGGAAAGGACACTGCGGACATTGTAAAAGAAGATTCGGAAAAGTGGAGGAAGGCAGTGAATGAAAAAAAGCCATATTTGAAGTTTTTTATGGAAAAATTTCAGGCGAAGTATGATTTGGGCTTGCCTACTGGTAAAAAATCTTTTACTGATGAAATGTTTGAGATTCTAAAAGGTGTTTCGCATCCTGTTCTCAAGGATCATTACTTGAAGGAGGTTTCAAAATTGGTGGGTACGCCGGTGGATATGCTTTATGATTTGCTGGCAAAGGTTCAGTCTGATGAAAGGAAACATAGAAAATTGGCTGGTGTTGAGTCACTCAAGCCCAAGAAGTCCAGAAAAGCCAGATTGGTTTCATATTTCTTAGGACTTCTATTAGTTTACCCAAAAATGTTTTTTGATTTATGGGAAGAGCTAACGTCTTATGAATCCTTTTTAAAAAATGCGGAAACTTTAGGGTTGGTAAAGCAGATTTCCAAGCTTAATGAAGAGGATATCGGGATTTTTAGAAACAGCTTTCCTGAGTTTTTAAAAGAGCTGGATTTTGAAATAGATGCAACGAAGGTTTACAAACGAGTCATAGATCACTATAATCTGCGAGGCGAAATTACGGAGGCATTTTATGATGGTCTTGAAAATTCAGATCTACTCCATAAAATTGCCCTGGAAGCGGATAACGAAAATAACGACGAAAAGTTGATTCCCGAAGAATTTAGAAAGTTAATTACGCTTCTGTATCTAGAGTTTGTCACTTCAAAATAAGTCTTAATGGCCCGAACTAAAAAGTTCATTGCCCACTTCTCAGAAGAAAACCTCGCAAAATACCCACAGGCTATTCAGGACCTGGTTCAGAAGGGTAGGCAGCGTGGTTTTATTACTCAACAAGAGCTTTTGCATGCAATTCCGAATGTGGAAGAGGATGTTGAATTTGCGGATGAGGTTTATACACTCCTGATGGAGCTTGGCATTGAGCTTATTGATGTGAAAAGTAAGATGATTTGGGGTGGCAAGGAACAGAGGTCCAATAATGTGCCGGATGATGAAGAACTATTAGATTTAGTTGATGAAGATTTAGAGGACATTGAAGATCTTGATTCTCTTGGTGATGAAGATTTGGTGACTGCTGATGATGACGATGATGATATTAGCGATGTGTCTGAAAAAAAATCTAAAAAGAAAGCTAAAAAAAGCAAAAAGAAGGAGGAAGAAGATGTAGAAGTAGAAGAGGTTAAAAAGCCTGAGAAAAAATCAAAGGCTAAGAAAGTTGTGGATTTGTCTGAAATTGCTAATGATTCTATCAGGATGTACCTTTGTGAGATTGGAAAGGTTGATCTCTTAACGGCAAAAGAGGAGGCTGATTTGGCAAGGAAAATTGCAAAAGGTGATCAGTCTGCAAAGGCAAAATTAGCTGAGGCAAATTTAAGATTGGTGGTTTCTATTGCAAAAAAATATATTGGACGAGGATTGTCTCTATTGGACTTGATTCAGGAAGGAAATATTGGGCTTTTCAGGGCGGTGGAGAAGTTTGACCCAAACCGTGGGTTCAAGTTCTCAACATACGCTACTTGGTGGATTAGACAGGCTATTACAAGGGCTATTGCGGATCAGGCTAGGACTATTCGTATTCCGGTCCACATGGTTGAGACCATCAACAAACTTACGCATACGCAAAGAAGACTGGTTCAGGAACTTGGGCGTGAACCTTTGATTGAAGAGTTGGCGGCGGAAATGGATATGGACATCAAGAAGGTTAGGCATATTATGAAGATTTCTCAGGATATTGTGTCTTTGGAGGCGCCTGTTGGTGCGGAAGAGGACAGTAAGCTTGGGGATTTTATTGAAGATGATGATGCGCTTTCACCTGCAGACCTTACAAATAGGCAGCTTATTAAGGAGAATATTCATGAGATGCTTCAGTATCTTTCTCCAAGAGAGCGTAAGATTATTGAGATGCGTTTTGGTTTGAAGGATGGTATTGGGCACACACTTGAAGAAGTGGGGAAGGAGTTTGGTGTCACTCGTGAAAGAATTCGACAGATTGAAGCAAAAGTGCTACATAAACTACGCGAACATCCTACTTCTGTAAAAATTCGTACTGATTTCTAACCAAAAATTATGGCCACATCAAAAAAATTCGTTACAAACAATCATGAAGAAGAAACCTTTTTAGTGACCAAAGAAGGTTTGAAGGCTCTTCAAGAAGAACTTGATAATTTAAAGAATATTAGAAGGAAAGAGGTTGCTGTGAGACTTAAGGAGGCAATTTCTTATGGAGACCTTTCTGAAAACTCAGAGTATGAAGAAGCAAAGAATGAACAAGCTTTTGTGGAAGGTCGAATTCTTGAGCTTGAAGATAAAATTAAACATGCCAAAGTTGTTGATGAGAAACAGCATTCCAAGAAAATTATTGAAATTGGGACTAGAGTTAAACTTCGAAATACAAAAAAGAAATCTGAGGAATATGACATTACTATTGTTGGAGCCACTGAGTCAGATGCTTTAAGTGGGCGTGTCTCAAACGAATCGCCGCTTGGAATGGCTCTTTTGGGGGCTAAAGCCGGTGAAAAAGTTAAAGTTAATGCACCTGCCGGTGTATCAGAGTTTGAAGTATTGAAGTTGTCTTAACGTTTTTTCGTCTTCTTTTTTGGTTGTGGCAGATATTTGTCAGAGGTTTGTTGAACAATTTTTTTGATCACGGTCGTGGAAGCAGCTTTCTTGTATTCCTTATAGAGGTAAATGCCGTAGATTAATGCGGCAATAAATAGAAGAACAAGCCAAAATCTCATTGCTAGAAAAGGAATATTTTGGTCACGCAAAAAGTTTAAAATTAAACCAATAATTGCGAATTCACGCATTCTTTGGGGAATATTTTTCAGTACTTCAGGATGTTTTATTTTACTAATCTGAAGATTGGCAAAATAACTGCCAATAAAAACCAAAAGAAAGAATATTAATACCGGCCAAAAATATAGATAATAAAAGCCAGGTGATGGATTGAAAAGGTAAGATGGTAGGAAGATTTTAAACGGGTTCATGTTTCTTTTGACGATATATGATTAGACCTGTACTTAGCAGGAATAAAATTACGTAAATTATTTGTGAAGATCTTATTCCAAGGATGAGAAGTGTATCATCGCCTCTTAGAAATTCAAGCAAAAACAGTCCAAAACTTGTTAGAGAAGTTATAAAAAGTGCAGTATTACCATTTTTTTGAAAAAATTCTTTTTTTCGTTTAAGTTTAGTTTTGAGGATTAGTATCGCGCAGATTAGGATTATTGTATAAATTTGGATGGGATGGATTGGAACAGTATATTTAACGGTAATAGTTTCATATTTTATTGCCCAAGGTAGAGAACTTGGCGAACCATATGCAACTCCACCTAAAAATGCTCCAACATAGCCAATCCCCATTCCAATAAGTAAAGGAACGGCAAGTGCATCCAGCCATTTCCAGATATCTTCTTTTTCCTTTCTTAACCTGTAACCAAGCATTAATGTGAATCCCAGTAAAGCGCCAAAGAATGAGAATCCTTGATCCCAAAAGGACACTAAATTAATTAAAGTTTGAAGCTTGAAACCCTGTGAATACATAAAAGGATTCATGAAAAAGTACACCAATCTTGAAAAAATCAGTGCGCTAAGCAAAAACGAGCCGCTGTGTTCAATGAAGAGAGTCAGATTCACTCTGTGTCTTTTCAATCTTTTTACGGCAATAAAGCTAGCAACTAGCATAGCTATTACCACAAAAATCCACAGTGTTTGAATTGAGATTGGTCCTTTTTCAAATAAGGTTGGTATCATCCTAGAGATTAAAGACTAGACTAGCATTTAATAGGATTCCTACGCCTAAAACAAGTCCGTTTGCCCATGACTGGTAGCGGAAATATTTTAGTCTCATGGAGAGGAGAACATACCAAAGGAATACGCTTATAAGAAGATATCTCAAAACTACGGAATCCAAGAGGTTAAAATCACCCGGCAGCGGATTGCCGCTTGGTATGATTTTTGCCATTACATAATGGCTCAGGAAGTACGCAATCAGGTAGAATCCAAGCAGCCAAGCCAAAAAATTGGTGATTTCTTCAACAATGAGCGGTTCTGTAAGTTCAGCTTGCTCTTCAACAGGTTTTTGATTTTTTTTGTTTTTTAGAGTTTTCAGCTCAGTTACAAGACGTTTTTTCTCTTCAATTATCTGTTGTAGGCTTTTGTAAGCTTCTGGTTTTGTCATTTTTGGGGAAGTAAACCATATTTTCCTAAATGCCCATACTTGTCTGCTTATAGTGCGGATTTTATTTTTTAGTTCTTTGGCTTCCGGGGATGGTATGAATTTTGTCAAATATTGTGACAGTCCTTGGAGTACTTTGATTTTTGAAGCACCAAGTTTTGTTTTAATTTTTGAAATGTCGTCTGAAATGTCCTTTGTTTGAGTTGGTTTTGAGTGCAAATCTGACATCATTTGCAGCGACTCAAGTTTTAATGTGTTACGTGCCGCAAGCATCTTTTCTTTGTGGAGGAAAAGTTCTTGGTCCTGGACTTTTTTAAGTAGTTCTTCAGAAACATGCTGAATGTAGTCCAAATTGGTGCTGCTTTTGATACGAAGCAGTTTATCAATGTATTTTTGTATTATTTGTCTGTTTTCCGGCTTTATCTCTTTATCATATTCAAGAAGCACATTTTTTATTTTATTTAAGATGAAATCTACCTTTTTAAGAAGTGTCATTCTTTTTTCCTCAAATTCTTGACTTAGTACGTTTTCATCCTGTTTGTTAACCACACCCGAGGTTTGTGCATATTCAGCCTTTAGAGCGCTTAAATCCTCTCTTTTGGCCTTTTCTTTTTCTTCGTCACTTGCACCTATCTTGACCACATAGCTAACTTCAAATCCGTATTCGTCAACTAGTCTTTGGAATGCTTTGTAACGACTTGAAGCCGGAATGGTACCAACAACTCTTTTACCGAGTTTGTCGTATGCCTCAAATTCAAATTTTTGCAATTCTGAGCTTGTTCCAGGTTCAGCGGTTTGGGTTTGCACCGGAGTTTCTGCGGTTTGTTCAATAGTTAAAAGAGCAACGCCAAGAGTATTGAGCTGCTTTCTTGCTGCATCTTCAGTTGGAGCAGAAATTGAACCACTCAATTTCTTCCCGCTTTGGTTTACGGCCGTATATGCGAACTGAGCCATGGCGTGCAAAGAAAAGATTTAAACCTTCGTTTCTTTTTTTTCAGATTCTGAATTTGTATTTACGTGGATTTTTTTGCTGGCTTCAATGAAACCTGCAAAAAGTGGGTGAGGTCTGTGGGGTCTTGATAAAAATTCCGGATGGAATTGAGACCCAATCATGAATGGATGGTTTTTTAGTTCGGCAATTTCAACAAGGTTTCCTTCTTCAAAAATGCCGGAAACAATCCAGTCTGAACCTTTCAATTTTTCTCGAACCAAATTGTTGATTTCATATCTGTGTCTGTGTCGTTCAAAAACTAAGTCTTGATTGTATAATTTGTGGGCTAAAGTGCCATCAATTACTTTACATGGATAAGCTCCTAGTCTTAAAGTTGCGCCTTTTGCAACGTTTCTGCTTTGGCCCGGGAGGTAGTGAATGACGTATTTTTCCGGATTAACATGGCTTTCTTCATCAAATTCTTCAGATGTATAAGCCGGATCTTTTAGAAAGAACCTTGCATATTCAATGCTCATAATTTGCAGTCCAAGGCAAAGTCCAAGGTATGGAATGTGGTTTTCTCTAGCATATTTTGCAGCAAGAATTTTACCTTCCGTCCCGCGAATTCCAAAGCCCCCGGGAACTAAAATTCCTTGCACTGAACGCAGTGTTTCCCAAGTTTTTTCATCCTTTTCCTCTAGTTTTTCAGAATCTACCCATGATAGTTCCAATTCCAAGTCTTGGTGGTAGCAGGCAATTTTCAGAGATTCAATTACTGAAAGGTAAGCGTCATCCAGGTCCGTATATTTTCCAACCAAGGCAACGCGAACCGGATCCCGTTTTGAATTTATTTTTGAAACAAGAGTTTCCCAGTCTTCAAGCATTGGATTTACCTTTCCAAGGTGTAGTTTCTCCGCAATCAGTTCAGCTAAATTATATTCATTGAATTTGAGTGGAACCTCATAGATTGATTTTGCGGTTGTTGCCGGGATTACGGATCTTTTTTCAACATCACAGAAGAGGGAGATTTTGCTAATTAGCTCTGATGGAATGTTTTTGTCCGCTCTTGTAATAATAATGTCCGGCTGGATACCAATTGAACGTAATTCTCTTACTGAGCTTTGAGTTGGCTTGGTTTTAAGCTCTTTTGACGCCTTAAGGTAAGGCAACAGGGTAAGATGAACAAATAATGTGTTCTCCTTGCCGTACTCATGGCGCATTTGTCTTATTGCTTCAAGAAAAGGCAATCCTTCAATATCTCCGACAGTCCCTCCAATTTCAACCAAAATCACTTTTGCGCCGCTGTGCTCAGCCGCTTTTGTGATTCTGCCTTTTATTGCTTCAGTAATATGGGGAATAATTTGAATTGTTCCACCTAA
>Ga0180007_10002705_pt1 | contig 20665 bp, 17 predicted proteins | sample MM_PC_MetaG_FD_121122 | JGI IMG/M metagenome (GOLD analysis project Ga0180007, IMG submission 121122) | Groundwater microbial communities from the Aspo Hard Rock Laboratory (HRL) deep subsurface site, Sweden - MM_PC_MetaG | ecosystem: Environmental > Aquatic > Deep subsurface > Groundwater... | reverse complement strand
GGGGTGGCTGTTTTTGAATCGTTTGGCAGCGGAGACTAAAGATTGCACGGTCAAAAAAAAATAAAGATAATTTATCTGCTGGGAACCAGTTTCAGCGGATCAACTCTGCTGGGCTACCTTTTGGGCGCATCGCCCCAGGTGTTTAATGCAGGGGAGCTGATGCTGTTTTCAAAGAAAAAACAGATTGGTAAAATTCCCTGTTTTTGCGGAGAAAAGGTGGAAACCTGCGGGTTCTGGCAGCATATGGAGTTGTCGGAATATTGTTTGTATACCAAACCGGATTTGTATACCAAGATGTTGTTGTTGCTGAAACTAGTATGGAATCGCCCCCTGTGCCCAACCATGAAAAAGGGGGAATGGGATGATGCAAAATTCCATACACGGTTAATGGCAAACATGATCCACCAGGACCATGGATCCGCCATCATCGTGGATACGTCCAAAAGTCTTTTCAGGCTGATTTATCTGATTTGCTCCAATGCCTATGATGTAAAAATCGTGTATATCAAACGGGATCTGATGGGCAATATCTCTTCGTTCATAAAAAACAGGGACAGCTTTTTGAAAGGGTTCATGAATTATAAGCTGAACCATTTTTTCATGCCCCTGTATCTGAAACGGCACAAATTGGATTTTTATTTTTTGTCCTACAAAAATTTGTGCGCCCGGCCAAAAGAAGAATTAAAAAAATTGGGCCGGTATGTGGGTGTCGATCTGCCCTATGACCAGGTGATTGCCCATATCCGGAAAAGGACCTTTCATGTGTTCACCGGCAGCAACACCCGGGTTCAATTTAAAGATTTTCAAGGGATCCGGTATGATGAGAGCTGGAAAAAACGGTTGAACCGGTTTCAACAATGGGTGATCCGCTTGGTTGCGACCAAAAGTGAACGGTAAAAAAAGCTGCGGGGAAGCAGTTTGGCGGACATATCAGTCCCGGTTTGAGCGATAGAAGGCAATATTATGATCAATTTTCACAAAGGTCAGCCAGGAGCAGTTGTCCAGATATGCTTTCATTTGTGGGTTTTTATACACCACCCAGATTTTTCTGGGATTTTTTTTTAAAGAAGCCTCAATGTTTGAGATGACCTGGATGAAGATCTCATTGAGAAAGGGGTTGAAAAAATAGGCAATGGTGAGATCGTCGGGGATGGCAAAATCCAGGACATCGGCGTTCACCAACCGGATGTTTTTGCATTTGAAGCGTTTCTGATTATGGGCAATATTTTTTTTTGCAATATCATGGAGATGCCGGGAGATTTCAACGCCGATCACTTTTTTCAGGGGATAGCGGGCCGCAAGATATACCATTTTCCCCTTGCCGGATCCAAAATCAATGAGCGTATCCATCGGTGTGATATGAATGATTTTGTCGATTCTTTTCAGGGTGAGCCAGTTGGAGGGTTCATACCCGCGCATATTCCTGGCATATTCGAAGAAAACCCTTCCCTTTGGTTCTTTGGGGGTATCAATGCCCATATATTTTTCGTACAGGGCCATAATCCAATTTTTAAGCGGTGTCATTAAAGCGTGCATCGTTTTCATTCTAAGAATTTTACAATAATCAGAGGGTAAAGTCCACTTTTTAGGCAGCAACTTGTCAGGCGCTTATGAACGGACCCAATTTAAGAATCGGTGTATCATGTTTTTTTGTTTCCATTTTTGGGGCCCGTAAAAAAGGGCCTGTTTTTTTTCAAACCCGATTTCAATGCATTTTTCAAGGATTGAAATCTTTTTTTGATGCAACGCCAGTCGGGGTTTGTACCCGGCCGTTTGCATGGTGTGAAAGCAATAGGATTCAATCTGCCGGATTTGATTTTGGGTCAGGCGTTCCCGCCATTTGTCCATTGCATGGGAACGGGCCGGTTTTTTTGCCAGCATCTGCCTTGCATAAAAGGGGTCCTGCATGCCGCAGAAGGTCAGGATTTTTTTCAATTCCGGATGGGGGTGGCAGATAAAATGCTCATAGGAGAGAATCAGAAAATTTTTCCGGTTGACGGCATGGGCAAAACTCCATTTAAAATGGATGTCGCAATAAATGGCGGCATAGGCGAGTCGGCGGCCCTTGAACCGTTTGAGCTGGGAGGATACAATCGCCCTGGGGTCCCGCATGAGGACAATAAATCTTGCATTTGGCCAGATGGACAGGATCTGGGGGCACATCTCCGCCCGGAGCATTTTGTTGCCAAAGCAGAGGATGGGGCCGTCCAGTTCGAAGATGTCCCGGACAAGGCCTGCAAAGGATGAATGGGAGCAATGTCGGTCAAACAGAAATTTTCTGTTGCGGTCAATGGCCCGGACCAGCCATTTGTTCTGGTCCTCTCCGCTTTCAATGGCAATGAAGTCGTCCAGAAGGCGGTTGAACCCGGGGAAGGAATCCAGATCGGATCGGTTTCGATAGCATTGCCATCCTTCCAGGGGCAGCTTGCTTTCATAGGAAAGGCGGATCAAAGGATGCTGGTTGAGAAGCGAATGCAGATAGGAGGTGCCACTTCTGGCGGTTCCCACCACAAAAACAGGCTGGGGGTTATTGACCATGAAATCCTCCTTCAAACTGTATGCGGATATTGTCTAAAAAATAATCGGTTTGCTGGTTTTTTTCCGTGGTGTGTAAAATAAGGTTCAAGGCCCTGGCATCCGGTGAAATTTTTACACGGCTTTCCGCCCGGACCCATTGATCTGATCCTGTGCGGTTTTTTTTGATGGTTATTTTTTCATAGGGGGTATTGCTGTAGGCCAGGGAGGCCGGCAGTTCCCCAATTAACTGCGGCAGGTCGTCCCTGGTTTCCATGAGGCTCAGGATGGGGATATCCGTTGCCTTGAGTTTGCGGCTGTATATCTCAAAGCTGATCTGAACGGTTTTGCCCCGGATCACGGACAGGGCATAGGCAGACAGCCTGTGGGCCAGAAAGGTGATGGGGGCCTGGTTGCTTCCCGTGAACAATGGGTTTTCATAGGGATCTCCGCTCATTTTAATCCTGAGGGCCATTCCCTTCCTGTCAGGGGCTTTCTGGATACTCAGGATGGGGGTGCCCTGGGGGGTAGGGTGGGTCAGGTTGCTCCAGGTCCAGTGGACGGGTTTGCCTTGGGTGTCCATGCGTTCAAAATCCCCGTTTTGTACAAGGGCATATCCGGGCTGGTTTTGTTCCAGTGCCTTTGCTGCGACGGGGTCTCGGTAGGCCAGAAACGAATTGCCGAACAGGGCCAGATAGAATTCTGCCGGGTCATGGGGATTGATGGTCAGGGTGTGGTAGGTCCCCTGGTATTTTTTCAAGTGGGCCCAGTCCACAGGCTCCCAGGAATTCCCGTTGTCCATACTTCTGAATACGCCGGCCCGGTTGACTGCCGCATACACGATAGCGGGCAGAACCGGATTGATGGCCACGGATACGGGCACAAGGGCGTCATCATTGTCCAATATTGGAAAAATTTGGGTTTTTCCCAGAACAAGGGTCCAGTTGCTGCCGCTGTCAAGGGTTCTGTATATCCCGCCCCGATTTTCCGGGCCGTCTGCCACAGCGGCAAAGGCAATATTCGGATTGTTCGGGTGCACGGCCACCTGAACTGCGCCTGCCAGCTCCGGGCCACCCGCCTTTTGCCAGGTGGCTCCGGCATCATCGGACCTGAAGATCCCGCCTGGGTCCATCTGTTTTTTTGCAATTTTTTTCAGGTTCTTTGCTGCCCGGTTTCCGCCTTCGCTGCTGGCGGCAGCATAGAGAATATCGGGTTGGTCCTTGCAATAATCCAGGTTCATCAGGGGAAAGACAAGGTCGGATGAGAGCGTGTCGGCAAGCTTGGCAAAGCTTGTTCCGCTGTCCTGGGAGCGATAGATCCCGGCAATGGGGGGTTGGTCCGGGGCCAGAGAATTGACCAGCACATACACAATTCGGTTGTCGTATCCATTGCCGTCCAGCAGCACCATATCCGTGATCATCCCGTTGGGCAGTCCGTCTTTGGAGGGCATGACCGGGGACCAGTGACGGCCGTTTGTTTGGGTTTTAAACACCATGCCGCAGACACTGTTTTTACCGCCTTTGCCGGACATGCCGTAGAATTGGGTGTCGGGGTGGTCAGGGTCGGCGGCAAATGCGGTACAGGACCCGCTTGTATCCAGCATCTGCCGGCTCCAATAGGCCAGCGAATAAAGGTCCGGATATTGGCTGCTCCAGAGTGCTTTGATCGATTTCCCCCTGTCGTCACTTCGCATCAGACCGGTATCTGAAAATCCCAGATAGACCCGGTTGGGGTTTAATTCATCCCACCAGGCCCTGTAGCTGGTGAGCAGGGTAAGACCATTGCCTTGCCAGGTATTGTCCTGGGGCCGGTACCGGGTGGCTGAAAACTGCCAGGAGGTCCCGCCGTCCCGGCTGGCATACATGTCTCCCAGAAGAAGATGCATGGGATCATCGGGAAGAATAAAAAAATAATCCCGCTGAAATTTGGTCCGGTGCCTGAAGTCCCGGGGCAGGTTCCCTTTGTAATCTGAATTATCAACCAAAAGCCTCCGGGTCAGCCATTCCCAGGTGAGACCCCTGTCGGCGCTTCTGAAAAGACCGGCCCTTCCATGGGAAAAACACCAGACCCATCCAGGTTTTTGGGAATGGGTCCGAAGCAGGGTTACGGAGGGGGGGCCTGGGGCTGCTTTTTGCCAGGTATCGGTATCCAGGTCCCCAGAATAAAGGTCATCATCTGAATTTCCTGCCCACACCCATTGTTTGACAGAATCATAGGACAGGGCCGTCACAGGGGTGTCTGGCAATTGATGAATTTTTTCCCAGGATGCTGCTGTTAGTTCCCGCCGGTATAAACCGTCTTTACCGGCAAGAAAAATATGTTGTTTCCCCTTGTGTTCCGTTGCCACCAGAGGAGATTGGGCAGAAATGTTTTTCTGATGATCCGGCATATTCTGGGGCAAAAGTCCCTGGGAAAAATCGGAAAAGGTGATGCCGCCGTCAAGGCTGATGACAGGGCCCCGGCCCCGGGTGAGCCAGATGAGCGTATCCGGGGGGCCCGTGATGACCAGGCCAAAGACGGTTTGTCCGGCTATCTGTTCGTCTGTCCGGACCAGGCTCCAGCCCACGCCGTCATCTGCAGATTTGAACAAGCCTGCTCCCTTTGGGGAGGAGAACCCTGCATACCAGACACCGGCAACAGACGGATGGGGTACCAATACATCAAGGGTGGGGTGGCCTTCCGGCGCAATTGCCTGAAAGCTTGTTGCCTTGTCTTTGCTTTGCAGCAGGCTTCTGCCCATGTCCGAGCTGACCAGCAGGGTTCCGGTAACCGGGTGCATGGCCACGTCAAGGGTGCCCCCGGACCCTCCCGGTCCCACCTGGCGCCATCGGCCGTTTTCAACCGGGCGCATAAACCGGCCTGGGATTTCCGGCCCGGGTGATTTATCGTGGGGTGAATGCCTGGAAGATGCGGGGATTGGAAATATCAGCTGGGGAGATATGGGGTGCTGGATTTTTTCTGCTGCAAGGGATGGGGCCGGCATGGACAAAAAACAGCCCAGGCTGAAAAGGACAGCTGTTAAAACCGTGTATGGAGTCGTATGGGATAGGTTCATTTTTGTACGCCCGTTTAAAAATTAAGGAGTGCGGCGCAGTCTTTGCCTGGATTTCAAAATGTCAATCATGCCGGCCAGAATTCCCTTCACCCGCAGTACCTCACTTTTATCATAGGACAGGAGCATCAAAATGGATCGTTTTAACAAATAACCGGCCATGGCATAGCAGAACCAGAATCCGCTGAATTTACCTTTGACATTGCAGGAAGTCAGAAAACTATATTTTGAAAGGACTTTTGACTTTGCCTTGTTGTATTTTTCGTATCGCATGACCGGTGATTCAAAATGATAGAGCCTGGCCCCGGGATTTGCAAACAAAATATGGGTTTGGGAGACCTTGTATGAAAAATCCTTGTCTTCCCCAAGGCCATATCCCTGGAAGCTTTCTGAAAACCGGTTTGATTCAAACACTTTTTTTCTAAAGGAAAAGGAAGCGCCGCCTAAAAACTCCACCCTGGAAAATTTTGTTTTCAGGACAGGGTTTCCCAAATTGGTAGAAAAGCAGGAGGGGAGAAAATATCCTTTTTTAAATCCGGTCATGCAGAAAAAAAGGTCATATAGAAACCATATTTTTTGAGACAGAGACGGTTTTTTGTTAAAAAGCTCTCCCCCGCCCATTCCTGAAATATCCGGGTGTTGTTCATATTTTTTTATGGAGTTTTCAAGGAAATCTTCAAACAATTTTACATCGTCATCCAGAAAAAAGATGATGTCTCCCGAGGCCTTGTCCACACCGATATTTCTGGATTTGGTCAGCCCCCTGTCTTTGGGATTTTTTCTGATATAAATATAGTCAATCCCCTTGTGCAGGCTTTTCTTTTGCAAAGGAGGATCTGTGAGGGCGCCATCATCCACGATAATGATCTCATGGGGGCGCAGGGTCTGGTTTAAAACCGATGCAATTGCAACTTCAAGATCCCTGGGCCTGTTGTAGGTGGGAATGATGATGCTTGACTTTAGCATGTCACCTTACCCATGATCCGTCCTGGTACAGAAAAAGCTCCATCATCTGTTTCATGGAAACCGGTTCAAATTTACTGGCAAGGGCCTGGCTTCTTGTATTTGCCCTGGACTGAAACAAATACTCATTATAGCTCAGAACCCCTGTGTAAATCTGATTTGAATTCTTTGCCCCCTTGACATCGGTTTTGACGGAGGTTTCATCCAGATAATAATAGCTGGCGATAAATTGATCGCCGTCTGTTTCTATTTTTGGGTTTTCCTGGGAATAGCGGTAGGAAGATTGAATTTTGGTGACCCATTCCAGGGCAAAGGTGTGAAATTTTTCATTGACCACGGGGAAATCCTCTGCCTGGCAGGGCAGAAGACCCGGGATCAATACCAGAAATATCCAAAGCCCAATGAAGCGCCATTTTTTATGGGGCTTTGGTGTGATTTCTTGCCTATTGTTCATTGGTGAATCCATGGAGCAGGATTTCCACCCGTCGGTTTAAAGAGCGGCCGGCCTCTGTATGATTGGTGAACTTGGGGGCTTCTTCTCCAAAGGATTTGGTGGTGATCCGGCTTTCATTGATGCCCTTGGATACCAGGTAATTCTTAACCGATTCAGCCCGCCTTAATCCCAGATCCATGTTGTACGGCTTGGAGCCCAGAGAACAGGTGTGGCCGTGCAGATCAATTTTCCCATCATATTTGTTTAGCAGTTCAACCGCAAGGTCCATCAGGGGAATCATCCGGCTGTTGATCTTGCTTGAATCCAGGTCAAAGGAAATATCCCGGATCAGGATGCACTGGGTGACCCGGGCCGGATCGGGCATGGGAATGGGTTCAAGGTCCTTCTTAACCACACGCTTTGCCTTAACCACAGGCTTGGGCAGGGGGGGCGGTTCGGGCATGGGGGCCGGCATGGGACGGGGGGGAGCCGGCTGGGCAACCCTTTCCAGTTTGGTGATGGCAACCCTGAAACCGATTTCAGGGCTTCTGTCTTCCGGATCAAACCAGGACCGGTAGGCCGACCTGCAGTATTCCGGATAATGGGCCCAGCTGCCGCCCCGCCTGATTTTTGCTTCCCCGAACTCGGCACCCTGGGGGTCGATTTCGGCTTGGAAAGGATAGGGTCTCTGCCAGTCGGAGCACCATTCCCACACGTTCCCGTGCATGTCATAAAATCCCCAGGCATTGGCCGACTTCTGGGCAACCAGGTGGGGGGCGTGGTCGGCATTTCGATAATACCAGCCCACGGAATCCAGGTATGGGTTTCTGCTGAAATCGCCTTCCACAACCATGGGGCCGTTAAAGAATGCCGATGGGGTGCCGGCCCGGGCCGCATATTCCCATTCCGCTTCCGTGGGCAGGCGGTAGTAAATCGTGCTTTCCATTTCATTGAGCCGTTTTAGAAATTTTTGTACATCTGAATAGCGGACATTCTCCACCGGGCAGTCCATGCCGCAGTTTTTAAAATGGGAGGGATGGTCTCCCATGACCGCCAGCCATTGGCGCTGGGTGACTTCCGTGGTTTGAAGATAAAAAGGCTGGGTCAGGGTTACCGTATGCAGGATTTCATTGGTGTCCCTTCGTATTTCCGAATCCGGACTTCCCATGGAAAAGGTTCCGGCCGGAACCCGGATGAATTTCATCCCAATGGGATTGATGTACTCATTGATCTGGACTCTTTGGGCCATTGCCGGGCTTTGCAGGGTCTGGCCCATCATGGGGGAAGGTTCCATGGGGAGAGCCATTCCGGTCATTGTGGGCGCAAGATCCTCATAAAGGGCCATGATCCGTACAAACCGATAGCGTTTGTTGATATCTTCGGGTTCCCCCTGGGGACTGTTTGCCTCGCCCGTGCCATATACTTTGTGGTATGAATGGGGAACATTTATAAGGTATTGGTCCATAATGGGAATGGGCGCATTGGCCCGGTTCCTGGATAAAATTCGGTTGTGGGTCTCTTCTCCGGTGGCAGATGCGCTTCCCATGATGATAAATACCAGCTTTCTGTCCCTGTTATTTCTCTCCAAAGAATCCAGATACCGGATAAGACGGTTATATTGAAAATCATTTTCCGGTATTTCAGCTGAATTTTCCGGAAAAAAAAGGGTGATATCTCCTGTTCCCTGGTTTTCTGCAATCTGCTGGAGAATTTGATAGCTGTCCTTGGAAGCCCTCATGTTCTGGTTATAGGAACGAATCAATTCCTGGGATCGTTCATGATCGTTATTATATGCCGCGACGGTCAGGTCTTCTTTGTCCTGGAATGCCTGGTTGTAGGATGTCGCAAACCGATTGGCTGTGGCGGTAATGCTTTCCTGCCCGGATGACGGGGAAGGGACCAGGGGCGGCATTGTCTGGGTGTTCATGCCCGGTGTCGTGCCGGCGCCGGCGTATTGTGCGATTATGGGTAGGCAGATCAGGGCCAATAGTGTTGTGAGTAAAAAAAACTTAGACCTCATTTAGTATTCTCCTTCATCTGCATGGGCAATGATATTGATTTTGTATACGCATCGGATTCACTACTTCCATACGTCATTTTTTTTAAAAATACAAGGCAAAGGAGGTCAGGAGGCGGCCTTGGAAAAAATGGGAGATCTAGGCCGGGGAGGCCTCCTTTCTTGCAGCAGTGTTTGAGGGCAAATCAGGGGAATTTGTCAGGCAGGGGTGGCATCTGCGTACTTGCCGGATTTGTCCTTGTAGAAGTCCTTCATGGTCTGCATATCCGAGTCCATATCTCCGGTGGGAAAAATTACAGGACCGATGCCGCCGGTTTTTAGTTTATAGTCGACAAATCCGCAGACAATGGGAACCTTTGCCTGGCAGGCAATCTGGTAAAAACCGGTTTTCCAGTGGGTTACTTTTTTCCGGGTGCCGGAAGGGGCAATGGTTATGATCAGGCGGTCTGTCCGGTCAAAGGTTTCGACCATGGCAGCCACAAGATTGCCCTTCCGGGAGCGGTCAATGGAAATGCCGCCAAGGTTTTCTAAAAGCCCTTTAAAGGGCCAGATGAACATGGATTTTTTTCCCATCCAGTGAACCGGTATCTGAAATTTAAAAATAATCAATAGGAAAAAAATAAAATCCCAATTGCTGGAATGGGGGGCGGCCACCAGGATGAATTTTTTAATGTCCGGCATCCTGCCTTTGGTTTTCCACCTTAGAAGGAAAAGAGACACAGTGGCAAACCCGTAAAGGATCGGTTTGAAAAACGGATTGTTTAAAAGCAATGGTCTCAAAATAGCCTCCGGATAGGTTTAAAAAATTAACGACCCTATCCCAGGGGAATGGGTGGGTAAATTGGGGTCTGCTTATTTTACAATATTAATACAAAATCACCCCGGGCGATTGCTGCCGGGAAATTATTGGTTTATAAGGTCTATGCTATCAAAAAGTTTAAAAAATAAATGAGTTTTGAATTTTTTGTTTCGATAATTCTACGATATTTCAATTTGCCCTTATAAAATTATAAAAAATCCCTTGACAAAGAAAGGCAGATTTGTTTATCTGACCATGAGCGGAAAAATTGAACCCTTGGGTTGTGCCTGGTCCGTATCTCTTTCTGAGCTGAAAAATTCTATTTTCCACTGTATGACACACAAAAGTTCAATTCTAATAATTTTAGGAGGAAACCATGCCGATAAAAGGGAAAACACTGGTTCTTGACGGATATTCAATGACCATTGAAGAATTGATGACAGCAGGAAATGATCTGTCCATAAAGGTTGAAGTAGCGGAAAAAAACTGGCCCAAAATCCGGGACTGTCGAAAACTGGTGGAGGATTGGGCAAATGAAGAGCGGTGCATCTACGGCGTAAATACCAGTTGCGGCGGCCTTGTGGATCATCTGCTGCCCAAGGAACGGGACAATGATTTCCAGAAAAACCTGGTCCGGAGCATCACCACCCAGGTGGGCAAACCCTTTGAAGACACCCTTGTCAGAAAATTCATGATTGCCCGGGCCAATTCCCTTTGCCGCGGCTATTCCGGCATCAAGGAAAAAAACCTCAGGATTTATCTGGACATGATCAACAAACACGTCTTCCCTTTGATTCCCAGGAAAGGCTCCCTGGGAACCAGCGGAGATCTGGGACCCCTGGGATGTATCGCCAGTGTCGCCTTCGGCGAATGGAAGGCCCGGATAAACGGCGAGGTGATGCCGGGTAAAGAGGCCATGGAAAAGGCCGGGGTTGAGCTCATGTATCTCAACGCCAAGGAAGGCCTTTCTCTGATCAACGGCACCTCGGCCATGGTCGGGCTTGGTTGCACCGTGATTGACGAAGCCACCAATACATTGAAAAATTCCGATATTATTGCCGCCTTTGCCATTGAAACCCTTATGGGACGTATCAATCCCTTTGATCTTCGGGTCCATGAGCAAAAATACCATCCCGGCCAGTATGCCACTGCCATGAATCTGACCAAACTTTTGAGCGATTCCAAACTGGCCATTGACGAGCAGGAGCTTTCCCTGGAACTCCAGGCAGTGCTCAAAAAACACCAGGGCATTACCGTGGCCGATATTCCGGTGGAAGATGCCTATTCCATCCGGTGTACCCCGCAATTTGTCGGCCCCACCAAGGAAGCGGTAAACCATGCCCGGGAGGTTCTGCTCCGGGAACTGAACTCCAGCAATGACAATCCCCTGATCTTTACCGAATTTAACACCTTTATCCATAACGGCCATTTCCATGGTCAGCCCATCTCCTTTGTCATGGACTGCCTGGCAATTGCCATGATCAATCTGGGCGTGGTCAGCGACCGGCGTATTGACCGGTTTATGGATTCCGCCCACAGTACCGGCCTTCCGCCCTTCCTGTGCAAGGAAGATACCGGCGTCCGCATGGGCCTCATGGGCGGTCAGTTCATGACCACCTCCCTTGTGGCTGAGAACAGGACCCTGGCCGTGCCGGCCTCCATCCAGTCCATTACCTCCACAGCCGATTTCCAGGACATTGTCAGTTTTGGTCTCATCGCCGCCAGAAAAGCCAGGAAGATTGTGGAAAATACCAACCACATTCTTTCCTTTGAACTCCTTTGCGCTGCCCAGGCGGCAGATTTGAGGGGTATTGAAAAACTGAGTACGGCCGGAAAAATAATGCACGAGGCGGTTCGCGAAACCCTTCCCTACCTTGATTATGACATGGTTTATATTGACCATCTGGAAGCACTCAAGGCCCGGATTGCGTCGGGGGAATTTGTACAAAGGGTTGAGGCGGCCGTGGGCGAACTCTTGATTGTTCATACAAAAGAATAGACAAAGGGGGGATGAATGACACATCAGATATCATCTCAGATCCAAGGGAAAATCATTGCCGCATACCAGGAAAAGTTTCCCCTTTCCAAGGTGCACCATGAACGCCTGATCCATTATATTCCGGGGGGTGCCACCCGAAGCTTAAGTTATTTCAAGCCCTACCCCCTTCACATTTCCCATGGAAAAGGGGCCTATGTTTATTCCCATGAAGGACATGCCCTTTTGGATGTGACCAATGCCTATGGGGCACTGGTCCATGGGCATGGAGATCCGGATGTGGTAAAGGCGGTTCAGGAAGGTATTGAAAGGGGGTCCCAGTATTCAACCCCCACCCAGGGCCAGTATCGTCTTGCCCGGCTTCTGTGTGAAAGGATCCCCGGATTCGAAAAGGTGCGGTTTGTGAATTCCGGAACCGAGGCCACTCTTTTTGCCATGAGAACGGCCAGGGCAATTACGGGTCGGGACAAGATTTTGAAAATGACCGGCGGCTTCCACGGCACCCACGATAGTGTGGCCGCCTCCACCAAAAAAAATGTGATTACGGCCGGCATCCCTGCCGGCATGACCCAGGACATGCTGGAAGTGCCCTTTAACGACGGGGATGCGCTTGAACGGGTGGTCCGGGAGAATGCGGACACCCTTGCCGCGGTGATCATGGAACCCTTTCTGGGGGCAGGGGGGGTGGTGCTGCCGGAACCGGGATTTCTTCAAAGGGCACGGCAAGTAACGACAGCCAACAATGTAATTTTGATATTTGATGAAATTTTTTCATACCGGGTGGATACCGGCGGATGCCAGAAGCTTTTTAATGTGATTCCGGATCTCACCACGGTGGGCAAAGTGGTGGGTGGAGGGCTGCCCATTGGTGTCTTTGGCGGGAAGAACGAGTACATGAATATTTTCTGCCATGAGCATACGGACAGGCCGTTATATCATTCCGGTACTTTCAATGGGTATGAAACCGTTATGCAGGCAGGCTTTGCCGCTTTGTCAAAGTTTGATGAAAAGGCGGTGTCCGCCATAAATCATTTGGGAGACAGGTTCCAGGCAGGGCTTTTAAAAAGCTTTAAAGACAATGGTCTGGGCCTCCAGTCCCACCAGATCGGTTCCCTGATCAACCTGCATTTTGTCAATCAAAAAATTACCACGGCAGCCCATGTGCAGGAATCGGTTGAAGAACTGCACGCCCTGATGCACCTGTCCCTGTTGGCCAAGGGCGTATTTAACATTCCCAGAGGCCTGTTCATCCTGTCCACCATAATGACGGAGCCTGAAATCGACATTCTGGTGGACAAAATAGATGCGAGCTTAAAAGAGTTGTTGCCTTTGATTGAAGAAAAATATAACCATTTACTCCTATAAGTGCAGTTTTTATTTAATGTAAAAGATGAAAGAGGGGCTAGATGGTTCTGGATAAAATCGATAAACTGATTTTAAATACGCTTCAGGCAAATGGAAAAACAACCAATTCCAGGTTGTCTAAAATAGTTGGGATATCAGCCCCTGCAACCCTTGAACGGGTTAAGCGGCTGGAGCTTTCAGGCGTGATCTCCCATTTTACGGCCATTGTGGATCCTGAAAAAATCGGGTTTTCCATCATGGCCATTGTCAGTATTTCTTTAAGTTTGAGCAATCTTTCTTCCGTGGCCTGCATCAAAGAGCGGTTTGTTGAAATTGATGAAGTGGTGGAATGTTATCAGATTGCCGGTGCCAATGATTTTGTACTCAAGGTCATTGCAAAGGACATTAAGGCCTATGGTGAGTTCATGAATAAAAAGCTCACCCAGATTGAGGGTATCCAGATCATTAAATCGTCTTTTGTCATCGACAATGTCAAGGAAAAGAAGATCTTTGTGCTGGATCCGGACGAGGAGTACAGGGTGTAGAGAACCTTTGGTATGGCTATTGGGGGTTTTCTGGTGAATGAATTTTTTTAAAGGAGAACATCAATATGGATGATAAAATTATTATAACCGCAGCGATTACCGGCTCAGTCCATATCCCGACCATGAGTGATTATCTTCCCATAACCCCGGATGAAATCGTAGAGGATGCGGTGAGGGCCTGGGAAGCCGGGGCCGCCATTGCCCATATCCATGTGCGCAATCCTGAAAACGGCATGCCCGTGTCTGATCCGGATCTGTTTGTGGAAGTCCATACCAAAATCAAGGCACGGTGCAACATGGTCCTTCTGCCCACCACGGGGGGGGGGATGAACCAGACCACAGAGGAAAAACTGATTCCCATTAAGCGATTGGAACCGGAAATGTGCTCCTTTGATCCGGCCCCCTTTAATTTTGGTATTTTCCAGATTGCCGGCCGGTTTAAAACCTACAAGCATGCCTGGGAAAAAGAATATCTGGAGTTGTGCAAAAATGTGACTTTCCGCCCCACCTTTAACGATGACATTATCTATGCCAAAACATTTCTTGAAATTGATACCAAACCGGAGATTGAAGTCTATGAGCTGGGACATGTTTCCTATGTTAAATGGCTCATGGAGGAAAATCTGGTAAAAACACCGGTTCATCTCCAGTTTGTATTTGGTCCCATGGTGGGCTGGATGAAGCCCTCTGTCAAACACCTGGTGCTCATTCACGATGAAGCCAAGGAGGTTCTGGGAGAAGACAATTTTACCTGGTCCGTGGCAGCCGGGGGGCGGTTTCAGATCCCCATCACCACCACCGCCATTGCCATGGGGGCTCAGAATGTCCGGGTGGGACTTGAAGATTCAATCTATGCGGGCAAGGGCATCATGGCAAAGGCCAGTGCCGATCAGGTCACCATGATCAAGAACATCGCAAAGGAAATGAGCCTTGCGCCGGCCACTTCCGATGAAGCAAGGGTCATTCTCGGACTTAAGGGACTGGATAAGGTTAATTTTTGATTAGGGACGCGACAGCATAAGAAATTTTAAAAAAACAAGAGGGAGACAGGTTTATTAGGATATAAATACAAAACAAAAAGGAGAAGATCGTTGAACTACTCTGGTTATGCTTCAATCCATGCAAGACATATTCCTGATAAGGTTTGCCTAATTGAAAGAGCCCCGGCCAATGGGACCCGGCGCTCTTTTACCTGGCAGGAATTTAATGACGAGATCAATCGAACTGCCAATTATCTGGCAAGGGAATTAAAGGTTAAACACGGGGATTTTGTCATGCACCTCCAGAACAACTCCCTTGAATGGATGGTCACCTATTTTGCCATTATCCGTCTGGGGGCAGTGGTTGTGCCACTGAATTTCAGGTTTGAAAGTTCTGATATTCTGTTTGCGGCCGGCGTCTGCAACCCGGACGTCTTTATTTTCGGTGCAGAATTTATCGGTGTGGTTCAGCCGATCCAGGAAAAGCTTACCACGGTTCAGCATTTCATCTGCATCGGAAAAGAGGTTCCCGGCGATGTCATTGATTTCAGAGTGGTCCAGGAGTATGCCGACACCTCCGATGCCCTGGTGGAAGTGGACAGAGACCATTCCCTTGCCATGATGTTCACCTCGGGTACCACGGGAAAACCCAAACCGGTTCTGCACACACATTTTTCCCTGAACAATACCGCCATTGGCAACGGCATGACCTATTTTGTTCAGAAAGACGACAACTACCTGATTTTTCTGCCCCTGTATCATTCCGGGACCATGTTTTTATGGGCGCCCTTTTATGCCACCGGTGCCTGCGGCACCATTATCCGGGATTTCAGGGATCCCAAATGGATCATTGAAGCCATTGCAGCCGAAAGATGCACGGATACGCTCTTTGTGGTGCCCATTGGCATTGCCATTTTAAGCGCCGTTGAAAAAGGGAACCTTGACCTTGAAGCCTTTGATCTTTCCTCCTGGAAATATATGGAGATCGGTGCCCAGCCGGTTCCCTTTGAGGTGATGAAGCTTTTGGTTGAAAAACTGCCCTGTGCCGTATCCAATATATATGGCATTACCGAGGGCGGCGGCGGCGGTACCTTTAACCTGTATCCGGAAGATGTTCTTGCCAAGCCCGGCTCTATTGGGAAACCCACATTTGGTGTTGAGGCAAAAATTACCGATCCCATGGGCAATGAACTGCCCGATGGAGAGGTGGGGGAATTGATCTTCAGAACCCCGCGCATGATGCGGGAATATTACTCCAATCCTGAAAAAACAAATGAAACCTTAAAAAATGGTTGGCTTTACACAGGAGATCTATTAAAGAAAGACAAAGACGGATATTTTTATATTGTGGACCGTATGAAGGACATGATTACCAGTGGCGGCGAAAATATTTTCCCCGTGGAAATAGAAGATGCCCTCATGGACCATCCGGATATTGAGGATGTCGCCTGTATCGGATATCCCGATGACCGGCTGGTGGAAATCGTTCTGGCGGTTGTCCAGATAAAAGAAGGTAGAAGTTTGAGTGAAGAACAGATTATTGAATTTGCCAAATCAAAACTTTCATTGTACAAGGTACCCAGAAAAGTCATTTTTGACCAGGTACCCCGTAACCCAACGGGAAAATTAATGAAGCCCCAGCTGCGGGAGAAGTTTACCGGACGGAAGGAGGCATTTAAACAGCTGGTTTGAAGTTCAAGTATGCCATACCCTGTTCCCAGTTGATCCTGAAGCTGCGCTGAGAGAAAGCCTTGACCTGACCCCTGATTGCTGATACTTCGATATACTTTAGGTTTACCAAATTCCAAAAGTTGAAACCGGTGCAAGAACATTTGGTTCTGCACGGCAAATGATAAAAACTTTTTAAAGGAAAGGAACTTAAGTATGAAAATGCGGACATTTTTACTATTAGTGCTGGTTTTAATAGTGGGATCTTTTATGTTCACTTCTCCTGTTCTCGCTAAAGCACCCCCCTCCCTGGACAAATGGAAACCCGATTTCGACCCCGCGGGTGCCGAGTACAAATGTATTGTTTCCAATGTATCCACCCCGGGTCTTGTGGGAACCCTGGCGGGTTTTGAAATCCGGGATGAGGTCTGGAAAAGGACCAATGGTAAAATTTATGTGGATTTTAAACCCTTCTCCATGCTGGGCGGAGAGGTGGAAGTTCTCAACATGGTTCAGATGGGAGCCATTCAGGGTATGGGCGTCTCTTCGGTGGCTGCCACAAACCTGGGCCCGAGATTCGGCGTTGTCAATCTTCCTTTTCTTGTGAATTCCTTTGAAAAACTGGAAAATTTCATCAATAACAAACAATTGTTCAACCATTTTCTCATGGCCATGGATCACCAGGGGATAACCGGATTGGATATTACCGGTTATGGTAACTATGGATGGGCCACAACCGAGCCGGTTCGAAACATTGAAGATGCCAAAAAAATCAAATTCAGAATCGCGGAAGCCGCCGTGAATCAGCTCAGTTACAGAAACTGGGGATTCAATCCTGTTTCCATGCCCTGGCCCGATGTACCTGTTGCCCTGAAGCAGGGCGTCATTACCGGCCTTGATCATACCCTTACGGTCTGCAATGTGACCAAAAAATTTGAAGTTGCCAAGTATTTTACCCAGATCAATTATGCCCAGGGTCTTTTTATCTGGATTTTTAACAAAGCATGGCTGGCAAGCCTTCCGGCCGACTTGAGAGAGACCTTTGTCGCAAGTGTTCACGATATCTGCGCTGCGAGCAGGGTAAAATCTTTGACCGAAGAGAACACCAATATCGAAGCCGCAAAAGCGGCAGGGGTTGAGTTTTTCCAGCTGTCCGAAGGGGACATGGCAACCTTGGCCGAGCAGAGTAAGGGAACCTATGAGAAATATGCCCCTGAAATCAACCATATTTATCCTGGCGATACCTATAAACCGGCTGATTTCCTGAAAGAAGTTCAGGATTCACTGAAATAATCGTTGTCGGCGACTATCTGTTAATTTTTATTTAGGACTTGGTTTATGCTTGGGAAAATGCTTAAAAAGTTTGACACCATAGTGACCCGGATCGAAGAATGGACACTTTTTGTCATTGTCATTGCAGCGCTGCTGTCTCTTTTTGCAAACGTGATATTGCGGTATGGGTTTAATTACACCCTGGCCTGGAGTGAGGAACTGGTTCGTATCGTGATTATTTACTCTACCTTTGTGGGTGCCAGTGTGGCGGTCAATCAGAGGGCCATGATCCGAATTGATGCCGTTGTCCAGCTTTTCCCAAAGCTTAAACCGGGCCTGACGGTTTATACCAGCCTCCTGATGCTTCTTTTTTCAGGCATGATGGTATATTACGGGTACCAAATGACCCATCTGCAATATATGACCCATCAAAAAACCATTATCATGCAGATCCCGCTTGTGATTATCTATGCCATCATGCCCGTCATGGGCGTGATGGTAGGTATCCGAACGATTCAGGTGATGATTCAAGATTTTAAATCCAGATAATAAAGGGGCCTATTTTCCATGCAGATGAGTGATTTGATTATTCTAGTTGTCCTTCTGGGGCTCATGAGTACCTATGTGCCGGTTTTCCTTTGCCTTTTCTTTACGGCAAGCATCGGATTTGTTTTTTTCCAGGACATGCCCCTGGCACTTCTGGCCCAGACCCTGTTTCGAAGTCTTGACAGTTTTGCCCTTGTGGTGGTGCTGTTTTTTATTCTTTGCGGGAATATCATGGCCAAGGGGAAAATGGTTGAAAAGCTGATGAATCTGGCCAATGCCCTGGTCAGCTGGCTGCCAGGGGGATTGGGTATGGCAGGGGTCATCGGCTGCGGTCTGTTCGGTGCCATATCCGGATCAACGGTTGCAACGGTGGTGGCATTGGGCGGGTTTATGATTCCGGCCCTTATCAAAAACGGATATGATGAAGATTATACCCTGGGACTGATGACCACCTCCCCCAACCTCGGGGTCATCATTCCCCCGAGTATTGCCATGATCTTTTATTCCATGATCAGCAACCAGTCCCTGGAAGGGTTGTTCATCACGGGATTTGTTCCCGGCATTTTGATTATCATCTGTGTTTGTATTTATACCTTTCTGCTCTATCGAAAAAGAGGGGACATCCAGCGGCTTCCGGCCCCGGACTTCCACCAGCTTTTCCATATTTTCAAGGAAGGGTTCTGGGCGGTCATGCTCATTGTGATCATATTCGGCGGTATTTTTTCAGGCTTGTTTACTGCCAATGAGGCTGCGGTTGTGGCCAGCGTGTATGCGTTTTTTGTTGAGTATTATATTTATAAATCAATGAATTTTGCAGACATCAAGAATGTGACCGTAAGCTCTGCCGTCACCTCGGCGACCCTGTTGCTGATTGTGGCCTCGGCAACCTGTTTCGGCCGGTATCTGACCTTTGAGAACATCCCCAACCGGGTGGCCGAGATAGTGGTGGCCAATATCAGTTCTCCCATCGTATTTTTGCTGGCCATGAATATATTGCTGCTGATTATCGGCATGTTCATGGACATTATCTCTGCAACATTAATTCTGGGACCGGTCTTTATTCCGCTTCTGGGGCCCTTTAATGTCGACCCCATGCATTTCGGACTGATCATGACCGTGAATCTTGCCATTGGTTACTGCACCCCGCCTATGGGGGTGAGCCTGTTTATCACGGGGGCCCTGGCCAAGCGGGATATTATTTATGTGTCCCGGGCCGTCGTGCCGTTTCTGGTCATCCAGATCGGGGTGCTTTTCTTTTTGACCTATTGTCCAAGTATAGTGCTCTTTTTGCCCAAGCTGTTCGGATATTATTAACTCAACTTTCGGACTTAGGCCATGGAGTTGGATTTCCATAAAAAAAGCCGGAATCAGAAGCGTTTGTTCTGATTCCGGCTTTTGGGATTTCATCCGCTGGGTTAAATGCCCTTGTCGACAATTTTCGGATCATGGAGAAGCCTCTCCTGGATTCCTTTTGAAATTTTCCAGTTTTTTTCAAAATCATCCCAGAAGGCCTGATCATTTTCCTTCCAATTGTTGCCGAAACGCAGGTTGAAGTGGCTGCCCAGTTTTTCAAACAACAGCTTCCATGTGGGTTTCCCCTTATTGTGGGCCCCTAGAAGATCGGTGATCAGAGCATCAAGCTCGCTTAAATGCTCCTTGGACAGGTAGGAGATGGCCCCTTTTTTAATGGATTCCATCAGGGATTCCGGGTTCAGTGAATTGGCAGTGAGCATCACAGCCGGAATACCCCGTCGCACACATTCTTCCAGAAGTTTAATCCCGTTTACGCCCATGATATCGAGGATGGCCAGATCGTAACGGGTCTGAAGGATCATTTGTGAGGCGGTTTCATAGTCCTGCGCCACATCAACCTTTGCCGGATCAAGAATTTCCTCTATGGTTTCAATCACATCCCATTCATCGTCCACAGCCAGAATGTGTTTGTCCTTGAGAAAGGAATTGGTTTGCGTCATGTGAAGTTCTCCCTATGATTTGGTATGTAATAAGAAAATACAATATATTCTTATTATTGTTTCGCATTTATTGATATTTCACTATGATAATTAACTATATTTATTTTTTTTCCTAATATAAAAAAATTATCGAAACCCAGCTTAAAAGTCAAGGTAATTAGAGCCCAAAACCAAAATAGAACAGGAGAAAAGGATGGCAGATTGTTTTGCCCCTGACCAGTGCATATTCCCAGAATACCAGGATTGGTTTCAATTGACAAGGGGGCGATATGAGATGGATCTGATGCCGAGACTCCTGGCTTTTAAGCTTCCGGAGCCATACCGTTCATGGGTCTTTGCCGGATAAAAAGCATTGACTGGGAAAAAGGGAGGCTATATGGTGGGGCTGATTCTAGTGTTACTTGGGCAAAAAGGAGGGGAATGGAAGTCCAGAAAAGTTTTAAAGCCGGTGTTGTTCAGTTTGATATCATTAATGGTCAAATAGAGACCAATATGGATCGGGTGTTTGCAGCCCTTGGGGATCTGGCTTCCCAGAATGTCCGTCTGGCAGTTCTTCCGGAACT
>Ga0180007_10002704_pt1 | contig 20669 bp, 16 predicted proteins | sample MM_PC_MetaG_FD_121122 | JGI IMG/M metagenome (GOLD analysis project Ga0180007, IMG submission 121122) | Groundwater microbial communities from the Aspo Hard Rock Laboratory (HRL) deep subsurface site, Sweden - MM_PC_MetaG | ecosystem: Environmental > Aquatic > Deep subsurface > Groundwater... | reverse complement strand
CTTCGCAAATCAAGTGAACATTCCCGTCATCCCAGCGCAGGCTGGGATCCATCAGAAAGACGGATGGATTCCTGCCTTCGCAGGAATGACGAAAGCGAGTCTATTTATGCGAAGGTCAGTAGGACTTAGTACTTAGGACCTAGGACGTAGGACTTGGGGCCCGCCACCTAAAGTCTCCCTTTTTTCGTCCGCACGGTGTATTATTTATTAATATGAGGAAGTTGTTTGGTGATATTAAAGGGCTATTAGCCTTGTTTCTAACGGTTTTTATAGTTTTGGGCGTGGTTGCGGCAGCTTATGTTACGGCTCCCAAGAGCGCCCCTAAGGATTTGCCGAAGAATGAACCCGCGCTTGTTGTTGAAGAAGATATTAAGCCGATTTTTTTATTGGTTGACGATAGTGGGGCGCGTTTGGTCGGATCTGATGGGATCAAAGCGTTAAAATGGCCTGATGACGTAAAATTGTTGAACCAACCGCTATCCACCATGTCAGGCCGCGATATAAGGAGCGGTGAGCGCATTTATCTGGCGACTGATTTTGTGAGAGCGCCGGTTACTGACGGCATCCATTCGCCGGACGGCCGCCGCTCATTGCATCCTTATCAAGCCAAGCCTGACGGAACAGGCATGGTTGAGGTTCGCTTGGGAGACAGTTCGCAAACACTTGTCCTGCGGCTTTCGAGCGGCCGCGGCGTGCGCGATGCGCGGCCGCTGGGCTGGTGGGACGATGAAACGCTGGCAGTGGTAGGATTTGCTACGAGTACGCGCGCTGTTTTTGCGGTCAGCTTGAGTGAATCCTTGCGCGTGGTCGCTCCGATTCCTGACGATGCAGGCGGTTTGGAAATGCAAAACGGCCAAGTTTGGTATGTAACGCTCCAACCCGGAGAAGGCTTGGAGAGCCCGCCCGGTCCGCCGTCTATTTTGCACCGCATCACTCTTGACGGAGAAGGGACTGATGTAGTGGAAGAAAAGGATACTGTAATTGCCCAATACCGCACTTCAGTTGATGGCAAAGTCGTTTATAACACCTACGACGGCGGGTTGTTCTATTTGAATAATACAAAAATACCCATGGGCGAAGGCGTTCCGCTTGATATTCTGTATGACGGACGCGTGCTCATGAAACACGATTTGCAATTGATGGTAAAGGATCCGGAAACAGGACAGGAAGACATGGTCATGCAATTGCCTGAAAACGGCGGAGCGGTTTTTGCGATTCAAAAAAATGGGGGAATGTGAGTTGGGTAGATGGGCTTAGGGGCAGATAGGCAGATGGGCTAAAGAGCCGAAGGGCAGATGGGCTTATGAGCTATATGCTCTTCAGCTACTTCGCCCTTCAGCCCCCACCTTCGTCAGTGGACTGATTCGGCTCAAATGTGTAAAATAAATGAAATTTTATCGAATATGACAAATGCTAAATATCCGGATAAAGATTTAAAAATACTGCTGGGCATCGGGGCCGTCCTTACCGTTATTATTATCGCACTACCGATTATGGTTGTCGGTTATGTATTTGATGAGATCCAGCGCTTTGACGCCTGTCAGGGAAGGTCGCCGGAAGATGCCGGATGTAAACCGAGTTTGGTTTGGGAGTTATTGGGTGAGAACTTGAATAGTGTAATGCCAGAAGTTGGAATGGCCGGCTTGGGCGAGGAGGGCAACGAATGCGGCGGCGTGTTCAGGCTGCCGTGCCAGCCTGGATTGCATTGTGAATTGCCAGCCGGAGCAGAGGCGGATTCAACGGTAGCCGGTAAGTGTGTTAAAGATTAACTGTAAAAAATTTAAAATATGGCTGTTCAAGCTGGTAGGTGTTTAAACGTTGCGGCCCTAAAATACGTTGGCAAAGAAGTGGTGATAAAAGGCTGGGTGCACAACATGTGTGATATGGGCAAGTTCGTTTTTTTGGATATGCGCGACCGTTCCGGCTTGCTGCAGGTGATTTTAATTCCAAAAGAGCTGACTGAAACTTCGCGCGCTTTGTTGGGGGATTTGAAATCCGAATTTTGTCTTGCAGTACGCGGGGTTGTCCAGAAGCGGGGGGAGAAGCAGGTGAACCCGAATCTTCCGACTGGCACGATTGAGTTGCTGGCAAAGGACGTGGAAATTTTAAATACGTCGAAAACGCCGCCGTTTGAACTCGAGAATACATTAAGCGTCAATGAGGAAATGCGTTTGAAGTACAGATATTTGGATTTGCGTTCGCAGAGAATGCTTGCGAATTTGGAATTACGCGACAAAGTGGTTGATTTTTTCCGCGGTTTTTTGCACGAAGAGGGTTTTTTGGAGGTTGAAACCCCTTTTTTGACCAAAGGCACGCCAGAAGGCGCGCGTGAATTCTTGGTACCGTCACGTTTGCATGCCGACAAATTCTACGTCCTGCCACAATCGCCGCAGCAGTTTAAGCAATTACTAATGGTGGCTGGCGTGGAAAAGTATTTTCAGATTGTGCGCTGTTTCCGTGATGAAGACCAGCGCGGCGACCGCCAGCCGGAATTTACGCAACTTGATCTTGAAATGTCATTTGTAACCCAAGAGGATGTTTTGCAATTGAATGAAAGAATGATGATTGAGATGGTAAAGGCTGTGGCGTCGGATAAACACATTAGCTCCAAACCATTTCCGCGCATCCCTTACTATGAAGCGATAAACGAATACGGTACTGATAAGCCGGATTTGCGCAAAGACAAGAATGATCCTAATGAGCTTGCGTTTTGCTGGATAGTGGATTTTCCGATGTTTGAGGATGACGGTGCTGGCGGCATAACTACTGCGCATCATCCGTTTTGCATGCCTAGTCCCGATGACATGGAGTTTTTGGACAGCGAGCCTTTCAAGGTGCGCGCCTTGAGTTATGATTTAGTGCTGAACGGCTATGAGCTGTCATCCGGTTCCATCCGTATCCATCGCCGTGATTTGCAGAATCGCATCTTTGAGATTCTGGGATTGTCAAAAAAGGACATTGAAGCGCGTTTTGGCCATATGCTGGAAGCTTTCGAATACGGTGCGCCGCCACATGGAGGCATGGCGCCCGGGGTCGACCGTTTAGTGATGATTTTAGCCAATGAGCCGAATATCCGCGAAGTTATCGCTTTTCCAAAAACCGGAGATGCGCGTGATCCAATGATGGGCGCGCCTTCAGAATTGCCGAAACAACGGCTCGATGAAGCGAATATTGAAGTAAAAAAGTCCATCAAGTCCATAAAGTCTATAAAGTCTGTAAGGTCCGTAAAGTGATATGGCTGTAACGTTTCGAGTTGAGCATTTTGAAGGGCCGTTGGATCTTCTGTTGCAGTTAGTGGAACAGGAGAGGCTTGATATTTCCGAAATTTCTCTTGCCGCGGTCGCCGAACAGTTCGTCTTACACGTGCAAGGGAATAAAGAAATAATTCCGGAAGAGCTGGCGGATTTCTTGGTGGTGGCCGCCAGATTGATGTATTTAAAATCAAAACTGCTGATACCGTCGTTATTTGAGCCGGAGTTGGAAGACGGCCCTTTTCTAGAAACTCAGCTTAGGGAGTATAAAAAATTCGTAACAGCTTCCAGATTGATAAATGAGATTTGGAATTCCGAAAAGTGTTCTTTTCCCAGCCGGGAACGGACATTACAGTTGTCGCAGGGCTGCTTCATTCCGCCTGTGGGCGTAACAACCGAGGATTTGCGGCAGATGATGCGGCGCGTGATCGCGAGGCTCGAGCCGATTTTGAAATTACCGGAGACAAGTATTAAGCGCGCGATAAACATCCAGCAAAAGATCGCCGACTTGTTCCAGCGCATCAAACGTCACAGCAAGACCACGTTCAAGGATTTTTTGGCCGGCACAAAAGACAGGACTGAAACAGTCGTATCCTTCCTCGCGCTTCTCGAATTGGTTAAGCAGAAGTTCGTCATGGTTGAGCAGGACGATATTTTCAATGATATTGTAATCAATCTGCATCCGGATGCGCCGCAAGCCGATCCATTGGTTGAATCTTTTGCCTAGAATTCAGCTTCTATGAAATTCAAATTATCAATTTACAATTTACAATTTTCAAACATTTCGAAATTGGAAATTGAATATTGAATATTGTAAATTTTTCCCCACCAAATATGACACTAGATTCCAAAATCGAAGCGATTTTATTTGCCGCCGCCAAACCATTTACGCTTAAACGGTTGGCCGAGCTGACCGGATCGTCGGCAGAAGATGTGAAAAAAGCCGTGGAAAAATTGGCGGAAGAATTTGCCGGGCGGGGGAGCGGAATTGTCCTTCAGACCCACGGGCACGAGGTTGAAATGGTAACCGCCCCTGAAGCCGCAGAGTTGGTCAAACAGGTGATTAAAGCGGAAGCCTATGGCGAATTGACGCGTCCTGCGCTTGAGGCTCTGACAATCCTAGCCTATCGCGGGCCATTGACGCGGCCGGAACTTGAACAGGTTCGCGGCGTGCAATCGTCGTTGATTTTGAGGAATTTGATGTTGCGCGGTTTGGTTGAGGAAAAAGAGGAGAGCCGCTTGGGCCAGCCGACTTATGCGGTAACATTTGATTTTATGAATGCCATGGGGCTGTCTTCGATTGAAGAATTGCCGGATTTTGAGGAATTGCACCAACATCCTACTGTGGAAAATATTTTAGCCTCGCTGGAAGAGCAAGAATCTGCTAAAATCCCTGCAGATATTGAATGATATGCTTGAAATAGTCTTGGCGATATTAGCCGCATTTTCCTTGGCGCCGCAAATGACGTCAGCTTCCGGCATCGAAAGACATATGGCCGTCAATTCCTTTCCGCAAGCCGCAGCAGTCAGTCGGCCGGCGCCGCCGATTAAGCGCCGGGTTGAAAGCTTGGGCGTGGAAACAACGGGCAAGGCTGCTTTTGTGGCTGATGTTGCCACCGGTAGCGTGTTATTTTCAAAAAATGCCCATGACATTTTGCCGATTGCTAGCTTAACTAAATTAATGACGGCCATAGTTGTGATGGACAGCGGGTATGATTTGGATGAACCTTTAACTTTCATGAACGAGGATTTTCAAAATGATGGCGGCAAAGATGTTTTCGTTGTCGGCGAAACAATTACGCGGCGCGAAGCCTTATCCGCATTATTGGTCGGTTCGGTAAATGTCGCAGGCAATGTTTTGGCGCGGGCAGGACAGACAAGGGAAGAATTCGTTAAAGCAATGAATGATATGGCCGTGCAAATGAACTTGGCTTCGCCGGTCTTTGTTGATCCTACGGGTTTGAATCCTGAAAATCGAGCCAGTGCAGCGGATGTAGCGGCTTTGATGAGTAAGGCTTTGTCGTATCCCGAAATCCGCACTATTGTCGCTTTGCCGCAGGTTGTGATTGAAGGCCAAACCGGCAATTCTTACAGGATTAATTCGACCAATTTATTATTGAACTCGTTTCTGAACAAAGAACCATACCAAGTAATCGGAGGCAAAACCGGTTCTTTGCCAGAGGCTGGCTATTGCATGGCACAGCTGACGCGAAATGCGGACAGCAATGAAATTGTTGCCGTAACTTTGGCCAGTGACAATCACTTTTCCCGCTATCAGGATGTAAAAGCGCTGACTGCATGGGCTTTTGATACGTATCAATGGGAATAAGAAAAAGTCCGTCAAGTCCATAAAGTCAAAAGTCCATAAAGTGCGTCAATACCAGGACTTTATAGACTTGATGGACTTTATAGACTTGATGGACTTTATAGACTTGATGGACTATGACCGTTGGCATCGATCTTCGTTGTTTGCCGGCTGATAGGTCGGCAGGAGCTGGCGTGGCGCATGCCGCGCGTTTTTTGACTGAAGCGTTGTTGGCGCAGGAAGTTAAGTGGGAGTGGGTAATTTACGCTCCTTTGAGCGGGTTGGCGGTTGAAGAGACTGAACTATTACCGAATAGGAGAGGCTCTGCTCTTCGTGCCGCGCTAAAAAAGAATCCATGCGATTTGTTGTTTGTCCCGAGTGGCGCATGCGCTCCTGGTATTTCGGCACCACAAATCCCATGGGTACACGACCTTGCGATATTCGACCATCCGGAATGGTTTCCTGAATCGTGGTTGCGGCGACAGATTACGACGCGGCTGTTCGCGAGAGGCCTGCGCCGCGCCCCTGTTATTTTTGCCGTGAGCGAGGAGACAAAGAATCAAATTGTTGTTCATTTAGGAATCGACACAAACAAGGTTATTGTAACGCACGAAGGCGGCGACCCTATCCTGAAGAAGCTCGAAGCTAGAAGCTCGAAGCTAGAAGCTCTGAATAGATTTTGTCTAGCTATAGGAACGATTGAACCACGGAAAAATTTCGAGCTATTGGCGCGTATTTGGGCTGATGTTTTCAAACAGACTGGCCGGCGGCTTTTGATCGTCGGAAAAAGAGGGTGGGGGAATGTTTCGATTAAAGAAGAGAACGGAATCGAGATACGTTCTGACGTGAATGAAGACGAAAAGCGCCGGCTTTTGAAGGCAGCTGATCTTGTTTTAGTTCCATCGTTATACGAAGGTTTCGGACTTGTCGCGCTTGAGGCTATGCAAGCGGGAACTGCGCTTATTTCATCTGATCGCGGTGCGCTTCCAGAGGTTGTAGGAAATGGCGGGCTATTGCTATCACCAGAGGATGACGATCTATGGAAACAAGAGATCGCTCGATTGCTTCAAGATGATAGTGGACGCGAAGCGTATGGGGAAAAAGGGAAAGTACGATCGGAAATGTTTTCTTGGGAAAAAACAGCGGCTCGAATTATTCAAGTGATACAAAATATCAGCTTTTAACCAAAACAAAATCCGCCTTGCAGCGGATTTCGTTTTGGTTGCGGGAGCCGGACTCGAACCGGCGACCTCCAGGTTATGGGCCTGGCGAGCTGCCAACTGCTCTATCCCGCGTTAGATTGTTTGGAGAATATACAAGCCTTTGGATTATTAGTCAAACAATAGGTCTTGCGACCGTCGCAAAATTCCCTTTTATGTCATTCCCGCGAAGGCGGGAATCCAGAAAAAAGAAGAATTAATTTTTATTCTGGATCCCAGCCTTCGCCGGGATGACAGTTGGTTTTTGCAACGGTCTCGGGGTCTTGCGTAATCGCGTGAATTTCGTTATATTTGGCACGCTGTAAATGCCGCGGTGGCGGAATTGGTAGACGCACAGGACTCAAAATCCTGCGATCGCAAGGTCATGAGAGTTCGATTCTCTCCCGCGGCACCAAAATAAAAAATTCCCGAAAAGGGATTTTTTTATCTGATAACGGACTTATCCACACTTGACACGTTCTTAATTTCATGGCAGCGGTATATGTATGGACAGTGACGATAATTTACAATCATTAAAAACACTCTATGCTCAATCTTCTTAAGAAACATTTCGGGTATGAAGAGTTCCGTCCGCTTCAGACAGAGGTAATTGAGCACGCATTGTCAGGCGGCGACGCGCTGGTGCTTATGCCGACGGGAGGCGGAAAGTCATTGTGTTACCAATTGCCGGCTATGAAATTGCCCGGCCTTACAATCGTCATCTCGCCGCTGATCGCGCTTATGAAGGATCAGGTGGACGCATTGCGCGCCAATGGCATACCCGCAGCCTTTTTGAACAGCAGCTTGTCGTTTCAGGATATTGAGAGTGTCGAGTCGGAAGCGAAAAGAGGCGCGATAAAATTGCTCTACCTGGCTCCGGAGAGGTTGGCGAACCCAGCTACACGTAGATTTCTTCAGGAACTCACGGTCAGTTTATTTGCTATCGATGAGGCGCATTGCATCTCTGAATGGGGTCATGATTTCCGGCCGGACTACCGCAATCTTTGTTTGCTGCGGGGATTATTTCCGCAGACGCCTGTGCTCGCGTTGACAGCCACGGCCAATGCTCGCGTCCGTGACGATATCATTACACAGCTCGGCCTTCAGAGCGGCCGTGTTTTCCAGTCGAGTTTTAACCGCAGCAACTTGAATTATCGCGTCGTTCCGAAAAAGCGCGCTTTTGAACGGCTTGTCAGGGAGCTTAAAGCACGGCCGGATGCGTCGGCTATTATTTACTGTTTCTCGCGCAAAGGCGCGGAGAAAACCGCGGCCAATCTGTCGGCTAACGGAATCAAAGCGGCGGCTTATCATGCGGGCATGTCTGCTATACAACGCACGCGCGTTCAGGAGCGGTTTATCCGGGACGAGGTGCCCGTGATCACTGCGACCATTGCTTTTGGGATGGGGATTGATAAACCGGACGTACGCTTGGTCGTGCACCTCGATCTGCCGAAGTCGGTTGAGGGATATTACCAGGAAACAGGCCGCGCCGGACGCGACGGTTTACCGAGCGAGTGCCTGCTTTTCTTTTCCATCGGCGACCGTTTTAAACACGAGCTGTTCATCCGCGAAATGGAAGACCTTGATGAACGTCAAAATGTCCGCCGCAAACTTAATGAGATTGTCAGTTATTGCAATTTGACAAGTTGCCGTCGGAAGTATCTTCTCAATTATTTTGGCGAAGCGTGGAATCAACAAAATTGCGGCTGTTGTGATATTTGTGCGCCTCAGCCGGAAGTGCGAATAGCAGAACAGACTGCCGCTCCCGACTTTGATCGCGAGTTATTCGAAAAGTTGCGCGTTGTCCGGCGCAGGTTGTCAGACGCGCGCCATGTTCCGCCCTATGTAATATTCGGCGACAGGACGTTGCAGGATATGGCGCGGTATTTTCCACAGCTGCAGGAATCGATGGCAAAGATTTTCGGAGTCGGAAAGGAGAAATTAGTGCATTATGGCGGCGAGTTTCTGAAAGAAATCCAAAGCCATGCACAAGCAAAACAGATCAAGGAGCGCGAAATCCCGTCATCTTCAGCTCATACTCGATCCCCAAAAGTCCGCCGTGCCATGTCAAACACCGTCCGCTTTACAATCCAATTATTTGCCGACAAAAGAACGCCGAAACAAATCGCGGCTGTCCGCCGTCTGGCCGAGGGGACGATTCTACAGCATCTTGAACAAGCGCTGTCGCTTGGTAAACTGCCGGACGCCGCGCACGTGGTTTTTTCCTCACCGGAACGCTTCGATCGGATAGCACAGGCATTTAAAAAAACCGGCACAACTATGCTCGCACCGGCGCAGGCGCAACTCGGTCCGGCATACGGATACGACGAAATCAGGTTGGCGCGTTTTATTCTCAAAGCACGTGAGCAGGCTTGATGATAGCTCGTTGCAATGCTACTCCTGCGTCATTCCAGCGGAGGCTGGAATCCAGAATGAGAGGAAAAATTAACCCTACATCATGGATTCCTGCCTCCGTAGGGATGACGATGTGAGTTCTGCAACGTGTCTCTGAACGGCTTGCCAAAACCGGTTGAGTCGGGTACATTTTTGCAACATTCGCGAACATGCCGGGGTAGCTCAGTTGGTTAGAGCGTGGGACTCATAAGCCCAAGGTCGCCGGTTCGATCCCGGCCCCCGGTACCACGAAAAAACTCTCGCACAACGAGAGTTTTTATGTGGTATGGTTCCACACGTTTTCACAGCTCTAATCATTATTCAGCAAGTTCACTCACTGAAAGTTAGACATTTGAGTTCAGTAATGGTACTTTTAAACACAATCTGGTGAATTTTATGCTCGAACGACCGCCGTTAATAGAAGCTCTTTCGATCGAGGCAAAGGAATCGACTCGCGAGAAAGAACGGAAAAGACATGCTGAAGAGGGGCGTATCCGAGAAGCGGAACGACCGTATCTTGATTGGGCAAATAGCTATGCACTGGTTCATCTAAAGATAGTGCCGGACATTTTTGTCAAAAAAAATTTCCAAAGGGAAATCGTAGATTCTGCGATACATCGTCTTCGACGATTAGAGCAAACTGGGAGTGCCGATGCCGGTGTTCTTAAATTTAGAGATGGAACTCGTGATTTCATAAGATCGCTCGGATTGCTTACACAAGAAAAACATGGCCTTGCAAGAATTTATCAAACGATTGGACGTGAGAAACTAACCAACCCTTCGGAAACAAAGAAATTATGGAATCCGTTTCTTTTAGCGGCATTGTGGAAGGAGTCACTGCGAGGCCTGCCTAAATCAAAAGATGCAGTGGGGCGATTAGGTGCTTGGATTCTGCGTAGTTCAAGAGAAAAAGTATGGCATGAAATTTCAAAAGTGGCTTCTGGAGCACCTCAATTATTTCGTTATGACGCAAGTGCATATCATGAGGTTGATTTACCAGAAATGGTGCGGCAAAAACTGCCGAAAAATTTTTACACTGATCCAACTCGTTTTATAGAAAATCTCACAACAGTTGAACGTCGACAAAATGCTACTCGTAGCAAGTTCGAAATTAATACGGTTGAAAATCAAATACGTCAACCATACGATACTGCACGAACGCGGCAATTTGAAGACGTAGTTTTTAAGCGCGTTGATTTACAGCTCGTCGAACAGGGCAAGGAGGAAAAAGAAGTGGCTGATAAAGTACGTAAAGAACTTGTCGAATCTCGATTAAACATAAAGGTGTCAGCATATCATGGCATTGTGTATGACCATGGAAATATCTATCTTGTCGCCGAGCGCATTCATAACAGCATAAATCTTGCTGAACGGGCTGGTTATGATCACGTACTAAAACAACTTACTGAGGCAGGATTTCCGTGTAATTCGTCGAATGTACTCGTCCAATATCGAACTCCAGAGATGCGCTTAGGCGAAGAGGTTGGTTTTTGGTTGGTTGATTTTGAAAATTCTAGATTAGCGTCGGTAGAAGAGGCGCAATACGAAAAGCATATTCCAAGAACGCACGCCCCTCGCATTGAACGTTCTGCAGATGACTCAGAAATTAAGGCCCGTTCGGATCGTTACGAGGCGCAGGGTATAACTGTTGAATTCGCTCATGAGCTTGTTGAGCTCGTGGAAGAAAAACATGGTAAGGGAGAGTATAAAGGTCTATCTGGGCAAGAACATCTTGAGGTATTTTATCTAAATTTTTCTGACGCGATTGAGTTACTAGAAAAGCATCTTGACGTTCGCGGTGAACATGTAATTACCGTTGGCGGGAATAGCGATTTCGCAAAAATTTTCCTCGAAAAGGGGGCGCAGAAAATAGATATTTTTGATATTTCTTTGCCGGCAGTATTTTATAATGAGCTTTGCATCGTAGCACTGAAAGAATTGAATCTCGAAGGTTATAAGGATTTTGTAAATTTTTGGAAAATGAATGAGGGACGCAAGTGGGAAGACCGTCTTGATTTTTTAAGCGTGTTTGACGCACGAATTTATAAGGCATTGCGGGTTTTTCTATCAGAGCAAGCGCGGACATATTTTGACGAGCTTATTCAGCACCCGGATCTCTTTCAAGAACGCGGAGAGTATTACGGCAGTTTTGTTCAAACGCGGCGAGAAAACACAAGTGGAGGTAAAGAGTTTACTGTTATTGGTGATTTAATCAAGGATGTATCTACATATGCCGATCTGCAAGAGAAAGCAAGAAATGCAGATGTAAGTTTTACCTGGGCCTCTGTTAATGCTATGGCAGAGTATGTTGCGCGAGCTAACGGAGTTGATGATTACCATGCATTGGGGAGTGCGGGAAGAGAAGCATTATTCCCAGAGCATATTGCGCGACGCTTTGCTGGAGTGGATACCGTGTATATTAGTAATATTGACTATCATCCAAAGCTGCAAATTCGGCTAGCAAAATTGTTTTTACAGGCCGGCGTTGGGCGCGTTCTCTTGGCTATGAGTGGTGAACGACTTGGGTATAAATCTGACGAAGAATATATTGATAAATCCGGTAATATTATAAGAAAAAAAAGCCAAGAAGATGGATTTTATGAATGGTATAATCAGCATCGTGACGAGGTGCGGAAATTAGTCAAGCTAGATGAGCGACCAATCCATCCTAGCGATGTGCTTGAATATATAGGAGTGAATGTTCACGTTATTGATTATACTGATAGAGTTGAATTTGGCATGGTCGTGGAAATTCGCAACGATCGATTCATGACTGAAAACAAACAAGTTTTGCCGCCAGTTCCGTCTAAAAAGGAGAACAAAAAGGAAAAAGGTTAAAGAAGGAACATTTTTTGATCGCCTGCGATGTTCGTATGCCGGCTCCGCTCCCGACTAATAGAAGAATTCCGCGCTCTTGCCCAACTTCTAACCCATCGCGTAAGATATCCACCTATGGGGCGCATCATTTCAGTGGTTAATCAAAAAGGGGGAGTAGGCAAGACCACCACCGCAATAAATTTGGGCGCGTATCTGGCAGAGGCCGGTAAGTTCGTCCTGATCGTAGATATTGATCCGCAGGCCAACGCAACATCAGGCATAGGCATCGACCACGAAGGCTTGGAGCGCGGCGTATATGAAGCTATCTTGGGGCAGGCGCCTATCCGAGAGATCGTCCAACCTACCGCACATGAAACTTTGCGCATAGCGCCGGCAACCAAACATTTGGCTGGGTTGAACGTGGAATTGGTGGAATTGCCGCGCCGCGAATTCATGTTATACGATTCTTTGTTGGAAATTCGTAACGATTATGATTATATTTTGATTGACTGCCCGCCGACTTTGGGCTTGATTACGCTAAACGGAATTGTTGCGGCTGATGAGGTTTTGATTCCGGTGCAAACCGAGTATTACGCGCTTGAGGGTCTCGGCCAACTTCTTGAAACCGTCAATTTGGTGAAGCAGAATCTCCGTCCGGAAGTGGAGGTTTTGGGCGCAGTGCTGACCATGTATGACAGCCGCAACAAACTTTCCGATGACGTGATGCAGGAATTGTACAAGTTTTTTCCAAACAATATTTTCCGTTCGGTTATTCCGCGTAACGTCAGGCTGGCCGAGGCGCCGTCGTTCGGCCGTTCGATTGCGGCTTTTGACGCCGCTTCCAAAGGCGCCAAAGCATATGAGCGCTTGGCGCGTGAAATTTTGGATACCGAATCAATAAATTGCATTTATTAAAAAATAGATTTGAATATAGACCTGTTTCAAAATTATTTTATGCCTGCAAAATTTAATATCCGGCTGCAAGCCATTTTCGAAAATTTTGAAATAGCCCTGCTATTCCTTCAATTTCCTCAAACGGCTTTCGCTCGTATATTAAGTTTTTCGTCTATAAACTAATTTTGAAACAAGTCTTATGTTAGGACGCCAATCAGGCTTGGGTAGGGGCTTGGGAGCCCTGATCCCGCGCAAGGTACCTGCAGATGAAACAGCGCAGATATCCGATACGCCGGCATCAAGCGCGCATACCGGAGATTTTGATTTGAGCGGCGACCATTTGATCAGGTCGATTCCTGTTGATGCAATTGATCCAAATCCGCACCAGCCGCGCAGCCATTTTGACCATGGTGATTTGGAGGATTTGGTAAATTCCATCAAAGAGCACGGTATTTTGCAGCCAATTGTGGTTACGCCGAATGGTGATAGGTATGAAATGATAGCCGGGGAAAGGCGTCTCCGCGCTTCAAAACTCGCCGGCCTGTCAACTATTCCGGCTTTGGTGCGAAAAGCCACGGAGCAGCAAAAAATGGAACTGGCATTGATTGAGAACGTGCAGCGTTCCGATTTGAATCCGATTGAAGAGGCTTATGCATATTTGCGATTGCAGGAGGAATTTGGTTTGACGCAAGATGAGTTGGGAATCCGATTGGGCAAAAGCCGTCCGCAGATCGCCAACACCATCCGCTTATTGCAGTTGCCACAGGAAATCCAGCGCGCCTTGGCGGAAAAGAAAATTTCGGCTTCCAATGCCCGTACGCTATTGTCGCTGTCAACCGATGAAGAGCGCATGGAGATGTTCAAAGCTTTGTTGTCAGGTAATTTTACCGTGCGTCAAACCGAAGCCCGCGTCAGCCGTCCGCGCCGTCCAAAAACCATTGATCCTAATCTGGCCGACTTGGAGGACAAGGTAAGAAATTCTTTAGGCGCCAAAGTGAAAATAAAGCGCGATGCCCGCGGTGAAGGTGAAGTTCGCATCCAATTTTTTGACGAGGAAGGCTTGCGGGATATTGTGGAGAAGATAGTTAAATAGTATTTAAAGTCTATAAAGTCCGTAAAGTCTGGAGTCATACCCCATTTAATTTAAAGACTCTCGACTTTTTTTGTCCTTATTTTTTCATCAGGGCTCCTGGGATCACGCCTTTGATCCAGGCTGCAATGCCGGCTCTTGCGTATTGCCGGATTTTATTTTTCGCTTGGTGGGTTTTGACGAATTTAAGCCAGTCAGGATTCGGGCCTTTACGGTTTTTATCGGTGATTATTTGCACGATGTCGCCGCTTTTCAGTAATTTATTCAGCGCTACAACTTCTTCATTCACTTTTGCAGAAGTGCAGGTGTTGCCTATTTCAGTGTGGATAGAGTAAGCGAAATCAACAGGAGTCGAATCTTCCGGCAGGTCAATGACATCGCCTTTTGGCGTGAAAATAAAAATGCGGTCGCGGAAAACGTCAATCTTTAAATCTTCCAAAGAATGCAAGTAGGTTTTTTTATCTTTCAATTCGTGCTGAATGTCAGCCAGCTGCGTGACCCAATCAATGTTCGACTCAATGCCGATGGCGTCTTTTTTCCCCATTTCCGAATAAGCCCAGTGCGCCGCAATACCATATTCGGCCGCTTGGTGCATTTCCGGAGTGCGAATTTGGAATTCCACAATTTCTCCATCTTCGCAAAAAATAGTGGTATGCAGTGAGCGGTAACCGTTCGGTTTTGGTTGCGCCATATAGTCTTTGATGCGGCCCTTGAGCGGAGTCCAACGCCCGTGGATGATTCCCAGCACGGCATAACAATCGGCCACGCTTGGAACGATTACGCGTAAAGCGATCAAATCGTAGATGCGCGCGATGTTGCGGTCATTTTTTAGCAGTTTGCGGTAAGTCGAGTAGAGATGTTTGGCTCGGCCGTGGATGTCCATCACTCTTATTTTCGCATCGTTCAAATCGTGGTGGGCCAGCCCAATGACTTTTTCCAGATAGCCGTGCCGTTGGCGCTCGGAGGTCTCAACCAAATTCCGCGTCCATTCGTATTCTTTCGGCAGGACGAATTTGAAAGATGCGTCTTCCAACAAGCCTTTCATTTCTCCCATACCAAGGCGGTTGGCGATTGGCGCAAAAATTTCCAAACTTTCCAAGGCTATGCGGTACTGCTTTTTTGGAGGCAGGGATCCGAGTGTTTCAAGGTTGTGCAGACGATCTGCGAATTTTATGACCACCACGCGCGCGTCTTCGGCCATGGCCAAAAACATTTTGCGCAAGTTTTCAATGTAACGCTCGATGCCGCGGTATTTGATTTTTCCAAGCTTTGTAATGCCGGCGACTAATTTCGTGATTTCCGGCCCGAATTCCGTTTCGATTTCATCGAGCGTGCGCTCGGTATCTTCAGGCACATCATGCAATAGTCCGGCGGCAATAATGCAAACAGGCAGGCTCATTTCAGCCAGAGTGAGGGCGGCATGAATAGGATGAATTATATACGGTTCGCCGGAAGCTCGTTTCTGCCCCTCATGCGCTTCCAATGCGAATTTATAAGCTTTCTTTAAGACACCCAAATCAACCTCCGGTTCATTTTTCCGTACGGTTGCAAGCAGTTTTTCAAATAATGCCTCGTGTGTCATATCTAGACGCTCTCCACAAAGCCGCGGTTTTCACGATTGAGGCCTGAGAGAGTTGCCTTATAATCCTACAACCAAAAAAAAATATTAGCCAGTGGAGCGGCGCGGGTTTGTATTAATGAACAATAATATTTTTCGTAGAAATTAAACACCCTTACCAGAGTTGGCAAGGGTGTCTAGGAGAGTTCCGTCAAACCTTTCAGGTCGTGGCGTGTACGTCTGCGGCGCGGATCACCCGGAAGCTGTACACTCCGCGCTCGTCGATTTTCAGGGATTTGTAGGATCCGCACATAGGATCCACTCCTCCCGTGAGATTGACATCGTCAGAGCGTTCGTTCCGATAGCCATGGCAGTAGCGGAACACCTTGCCTTCCAAAAAAGCAATCAGCACTTTGCAGAAGCGGCTGTTGAGCACCTGATCTTTTGGCTCGCGTGAGAAGATCGCGCGGATAAGGTGCCTGTCGGCATAAGGCGGAATGATTCTACCTTCGTCGCGCAGGGGGTTTTTCCGCCAGTATGCTTGCACCGGCACATACCCTTGGGCGAGCAGAGCTTCTACCAAGGCTGACGCTTCCACGTTTTTGATGCCGTCGCCGCCGAAGATCTGAACGCCCGGCTTGGCTTTTGGACGGATTCCAGCACCATTGCCGGAAGGTTTCGTCCACACCGCTTCGAGAAGCCCGATCTTTTCGATAGCTTTCGCTAGAAGCCCATTGTTTCCAGTGTGGATATTTATCAGCACTGCCGACTGTAGTGCCATTCGGCACCTCCTTTTTTAAAAAAAACGTGCTGTTTCGGGTTTCTGCCGTAGCAGTTATTTAACATGATTTGTGTGTTTTGTCAAGTCAGATTAGCAATGGAACAATGCGCTCCATAAATTATGGAAGTTAAATATTCAGCCAAAACGGCGCCGAATCAGGAAATTATCAATTTCGGTACCTGGTACAAAAGAGCCTGACCTGCGATGCGTAAATTTAAGCCGTGCATGATTATTTAATTTCGTGCTATTATTGTTTGCGTATGCCTTACAGTGAAGAGTTGCTCCAAGATATTATTAAAGCCCAAGATGATTTTGTTTGGGAGGTTGAAGCTTGGGAGAAAAATTCTCGCGGATCAAGATGGTATTTGGTGATGAGCATAGTGGTTGTGGCTTTTGTGCTGTACGCCGTTGTGACTGGCAACTATCTTTTTGCTTTTATTATTTTACTGAGCGCGATTTTGATTGTTTTGGCCGGCAATGAAGAATCGCACACAGCCCTGATTCAAGTCGGGCGCAATGGTATAGTCGTGGACGGCAGATTGCATGAATACAAGGATCTTGCCAATTTTTCGATTATTTACCATCCTCCGCAAACAAAATTATTGTATCTTGAGACTGGAAATTTAATCCGGCCCCGTTTGAGGATATCTCTGGAAGAGCAGAATCCATTGGAAATCAGAAGCCACTTGAAACAGTATTTGAATGAAAATCTACTCTTGCAGGAGGAGCATATATCTGATATTCTTGCGCGACTCCTGAAGATTTAATAGGAGTCCTGCGGCCATAGCTCAGCTGGATAGAGCGCTTCCCTGCGAAGGAAGAGGTCGGACGTTCAAATCGTCCTGGTCGCACCATGTAAAATCCCCCGCACAACGGGGGATTTTTCGTGCCCCGCGGGACGTGTCATTGAAAGTTGCGTACATTGTCCCGGTTTTATACGATTCAGGAATCCTCTGCATAACTCCGGTTCGAGCCGGATCGTAGGCATTCAGAGTATTCCACAATGCTTAAATGGACTGATCCATTATCTTTTGTCCATGGATTTTCGGCACAACAGCGCCGCCTTTTAAAGCAGCTTGAGATTGAAACTGTCGGTGAACTGCTATCAATTCTGCCACGCCGTTATGACGATTATTCGCGGCTGACTTCGATTGCAAAAATTCCACTTGGCCAGCCGGTTACGATAAAGGCCAAACTGTCGGACATCAAACAAGCGCCGACTTTCCGCAAGCGTTTTGTATTGATACGAGCGCTCGTAACTGATGAAAGCGGCTCTATCGGCGTCACGTGGTTTAATCAGCCGTGGTTGCTGAAACAACTTAAAATTGGCGATGAAATTTATATCTCCGGCGCAATTACTTATAGGCCGCGTTTTGGCAGGGGATTTACCAGTCCGCTTTGGGAACCGGCGAATGCCGAAACATTGGCAGCCGGAAATGTTGCGCCTGTATATCCGCTCACGGGTTCGCTCACGCAAAAGACTTTGAGAAAAATAATGAAGGCCGCGCTTGAAGATGTGGAATTGCCGGAGGACCCGATTCCGCCGGAGGTTTTAAAAAAAACCGAGCTGCCGAATTTGAAAGAAGCTCTGCGATTTATTCACCGCCCTTCTTGCATTGAAGAGGCGGAAAAGGGACGTGAAAGGATCGCTTTTGGCGAATTGTTGATTTATCAGTTGGCTTTGCGCATGGCGAGCATGGAAGCGAATGATGCGGGCGCGCCGGCCATAATTTTTGACGAGGCTTTTGCCAAAAAATTCGCCGCTTCTTTTCCATTTGAATTGACGGCGGATCAGAAAAAAACCGTGTGGGCGGCCGTGCAGGACATGGCCAAGACAGTTCCTATGCGACGTCTTGTGCAAGGCGACGTCGGATCCGGCAAAACAGCAGTGGCTGCCATGCTTTCTGCGCTGGTTTTTCGTGCCGGCAGTTCATCCGCATTTATGGCGCCAACGGATTTGTTGGCAAAACAACACGCCGTAACTTTCGAGCGTTTATTAACCCCGCATAACATTCCCGTTTTACTTTACACGTCCTCGGCACGGCGTTTGTCTGAAGGTGGAGAAATAAAGAATCTTTCAGTTAATGAGGCTAAAGACAGGCTGGCGCGCGGCCGCATAGTGGCTGTAGGCACGCATGCGTTATTGGAAAAGGATCAATCGCCGCCGGATTTGGGTTTGGCCGTGGTGGATGAACAGCATCGTTTCGGCGTTGCCCAGCGCGAAGCTTTAACTGTCGCCAAACGGGAAGACGGAAAAGCGCCGCATCTTTTATCAATGTCAGCCACGCCTATTCCGCGATCTTTGGCTCTCGTAATGTTGGGAGATTTGGATGTTTCAGTCATAAAAACCAAACCCCGCGGACGCACAATCGTATCGACTGAAGTGGTTTTGGGAGAGGAGGGGAGAGATCGCGCATATCAAGTGATTAAGCGCGAGGTCGAAGCCGGATACCGCGCTTTTGTAGTGTGTCCGTTGATTGATCAGTCTGACAAGCTCGGTGTTAAAAGCGTGGGAGATGAGATGCGGCGGCTCGCCTCCAATCCTTTGCGTGGATTGCGGATTGGAATGGTGCACGGCAAAATGTCGCCTTCGGAAAAAGATGAGGCCATGCAAAAATTCGTGTCCGGCGAGCTTGATGTGCTGGTGGCTACGACAGTGGTGGAAGTCGGCGTTGATGTTCCTCAAGCTACCGTGATGATGGTGGAGGGCGCGGAAAGGTTCGGTTTGGCGCAGTTGCACCAATTGCGCGGCCGCGTTGGGCGGGCTGATTATCCGTCTTATTGTTTCTTGGCCGCGACAGATGATGAGACGTCTTTGCAGCGTTTGCGCGTGCTGGAGCGCACGAATGACGGATTCGAAGTTGCAGAAAGCGATTTGCGTATGCGCGGCGAGGGTAATTTATTAGGCACGCAACAAAGCGGATTTTCGATTTTCCGAGCCGCTAAAGCCGATGATTTTCGTTTGATGGCATTAGCGCGCGAACAATCATCGGAGTTGTTGCGGGCTGATCCTGATTTGAAAAACGCGCCTGATCTCCGAGCCGCTGTCATACGCATTAAAGAGACCAGCCATGGGGAATGAGGAGATGATATTATTAAATTACAAATACCAAGCACCAAATTCCAAACAAATCACAATGACTAAAATCTCAAACGTTTTGAACATTTGGACATTGGAGTTTGTTTGGAATTTGGAATTTGGTGCTTGGAATTTTTAGACTCGACAGGGGATTGAAAAAAAATGCGATTTGCGCTAATTTGGTTATCTTATGAAAACAGCAAGCGCAAGACTGTCCGGTCACCCTGATCAGGCATGTGAGTTAGTGGCTGAAGCGATTATTGATGAATATATCAGGCGCGATCCGTCCGCGCGGGTTAAATTGGCTGTAACCGGTGGACGCGGCGTGTTGTTTATTGTCGGCGATGTTTTATCGCAGGCGGATTTTGACGTTTCCGCAGTGGCTAAACGCACGCTCGGTTCAATTGGTGTGGCAGATGACCTCGAGGTTTTCGTTTCATTGGAAAACGTGCCGTCCGAGCGCGTTGCAGCGGTAAAGTTGTTGCCGGAATCGCCGTTGACAGTTTGCGGATACGCTAGCGCAGAAACAGAATGTGGTTTGCCGTTAGCCAAGGATTTGGCAAAGCGCATGGCAAAAAAATTGGAAGAGAAGCGCCGCCATGATCCGGAATGGTATTGGCTGGGACCTGATGCAGAAATCGTAGTGGTTGGCGATAACAAGAAATTATTGCGGGCAGTGGTACTGCTTGAGCATGGAGACAAGCCTTTGGAAGAAGTGCGGGCGTCGGCGGGCAAAGAGTTAGCCGAACTGGAAGAGGATTTGTCGGTTGAGATTAATTTGGCTGGCCCTGTTGCAAGCAGAGGTTTGGGTAAAGCTGTCGGCATGTCAGGTAATACGCCAGCTGTTTACGGTTCGTTTTTGCCGCATTTGCCGAATATTAGCGGACGTTCGCCATTGCATCCTGAAAAAGCAGGGGCTTGGTTGGCGCGCGCCGCAGCTTTGAAAATATTACGCTCTGGTATGCAAGCAGTTTTGGTTCAAGCCACGTATTTTCCTGGTGAAACAGCGCCGCGATTTTTTTCCGCGCGCGACGAGCAGGGGAAAAACTGTTCGCATTTGATAACGCGCGAAGAATTGGATGTTCAACGCGTGATGAGCGAATGGTGGCGTCCTAATTTAAATTTTGACGCAGCACGCTGGGTTTTGCCGGCGAGCCGGATTTGCCTTGGGAGGATGGTTAAGTATTATTGACCTTCGCAAATCAAGTGAACATTCCCGTCATCCCAGCGCAGGCTGGGATCCATCAGAAAGACGGATGGATTCCTGCCTTCGCAGGAATGACGAAAGCGAGTCTATTTAT
>Ga0180007_10002703_pt1 | contig 20671 bp, 18 predicted proteins | sample MM_PC_MetaG_FD_121122 | JGI IMG/M metagenome (GOLD analysis project Ga0180007, IMG submission 121122) | Groundwater microbial communities from the Aspo Hard Rock Laboratory (HRL) deep subsurface site, Sweden - MM_PC_MetaG | ecosystem: Environmental > Aquatic > Deep subsurface > Groundwater... | reverse complement strand
TTTATCGGACTTATATTCATATTCCAATATCTAGGAACAATTATCTCAAGCAGACACTATTCTCATTATCTACTCCAAGCAGTTACTGGCTTTGCATTACTCACCTGTCTGTTTGCAAGAAGAATCAGAAGATCTTCTCTGACCACTAAGAAAATAAACTTTATATTTGTGTATTTGCTGATAATCATTTCCGGACTATGCTACTTCACAAAAGGAGGTGGCATAGGAGTAAATTATGGAGTTGCCAAGCTCGATGGCAGAAATCTAGGCTATAAACTGTATGCTTACTACGAGACTTTTGTCAATTACAAAATCCTAAATAAGATATCAATCAATGACTACAACTACTTTTTCAATGATGAGGAGACCCATATGTTGACCCTTAAAAGAACCCTCAATAATGAGTTCACTGAGATTTCGAAGGATAGTATTTACATTTATACTGACCGCGGCTGGACTTATCCATACCTAGATATTCGAATACCAACCTTCTACAGCACAGCCTACCACACGAACTTGGCTTCAGACGGTAGTGAGAGACTGATAAGGGAATTGAAGGAATTTGACCCCAAGCTCATAGTCATGGAGCAAGGAATTCCCTCTTTTGAAGAATTGGATACTTTACTCAGCCAGAGGTATCAATATGTATACGAGGATAATAAGTACGAGTATTATGAAATGAGATAAAAGTTAAAATATCAAATAATAACTCAATAACTTACTCATACAGATTCTTGAAATACGCTACCTGATAGTAGGAATCACCTTGAAGAGTGAGATGACAGGTAACACTTACTACATAGCCGTCCTTATAATCATAATATGACACAAGCCCCTGGTAAATCCCCGGATTGTTTGCTGTTCCTATTTTTTCGAAATCTATCCCCGCATAAGGAAGAACATTCTTCACTTCATCAAGTACTGACTCATCAAGGACACAACCGGTAAGACTCTTTACTGCAATGCTTGCGTAGTCAACAATCCCGCTTTTCTTGCCGTCAACTAAAAGAATAAAAAGAGAATTCTCATACTCATAGCTTTTCCACACCTCGCCAGAAGTTGTTTTTGAGTTGATCACCCTGCCCTCAGGATATACTCCCTCAACTTCATCCAAAGTTTTACCGATCAAGTCCTCAAGCTTTGGATATAGCACATAAAGATCTACTTTCTCTTCTTCCTGTACATTTTGTACAGATGATTCAGATTCGGAAGTCTCATCAGATCCACCAGAATATTTGACATAGAAGATACCAGCACACGCAATAAAGATAACTGTCAAAAGACCAAAGACTGCGATTACTATGACGGAAGTAGATATCTTTAAATGTTTGTTCATCACTTAGATAATAATATTTCCTTAAGTCAGGTGTCAAGATCGAACAATTAATCCTCCGAAGGTCCCAGCTGCATTACTTCCTGACAGGCTTTCTCTTTATCAGAAGTAGTTTCTCGATGTCCTCAATATCTTTTTTATTCTTTACCTGAATGAAGAGCCTCTTTCCATCGTGATACTACTTAGCACCCTTATAAACTATTGAAATATTTGCTCCAAATTTTTCGTTATTTGCCTTTTCCACTTCCTTTTTCCCTAAAACGATCATTATCTCAAAACCATTATTCAATGGAGTAAACGTCAGCAATGCCCTTCCTCCCTTTTTGTACCGGATCACCCATCCATTATTTTTACCATAATACTTGAATTCCCCCTCAACTGTATAACTTCTTTCAATAAACTGCTTCAAGTCTGTCCATAGTTCTTTGGATCTTCCCAAAGCCTTATTGATATCATGTGTGCCTGGTTGTTTTTCTTTGTCGAGGAAATAGCTTGCAGCCATATTTTGAAGACGAGAGTTTAAAGTGTTGCTTTAAGGTACCAGGACAAATCTGTCAACAGGAAGAGAAGTTTTTAAGAAGAAAGAAGAGCGGAACCGACCTGTCTTCCTGAAGGCAGGCGAGTATTATTCAAAAAAATAGCTTCCATGGTCTATATGATTTAGTAGCAAATGAGTATCCTGCGTTATGTTGTTTGATTCTAAAGGGGAGATTTGATGTAGAACCGATATGGTATTTATCTAGTTTTTCACTTTTAAGAATATAGACTTGAAACATTTCAGCTAACAGAAAGAAAAGCGGGACCGATGGGTCTCGAACCCACAACCTCTCGCGTGACAGGCGAGTGCTCTAACCAGTTGAGCTACGATCCCGCTTTTCTTTCTAAAAGAGCTCCAATAGTATATCAAAGTCGCAATGTAAATATCAATTTTCAGCTTGCTCTTAGTATACTTTAATGATCTATTTTCTCTAAGTGCTGAGGAGAGGACTTGAACCTCCACACCCTTTCGGGCACAGCCACCTCAAGGCTGCGTGTCTACCAAATTCCACCACCTCAGCAAGCAATCGATTTCAAAGAGCACCAGATTATAGTTGGACCATTATATCAAAGTCAAACCACAGGCGTCTAATGTATCAGCTTAAACATTGAATCCTTATGAAGTAAAAGTTCTTATTTACACATGATCTTCTTCATCCGCCATCGCCTCTTCCTTTGTTTTGTGAATTTTCTTGTCAGGATGATTTGGCGGTGAGTAAATCGTATAAAGCTTCAGTGTAGTTTCTGATGAAATATTGATCAAATTGTGCTCGGTCCCGGCAGGAACAATAATTGCGTCTCCATCACGTAATTCTTTTTCTTCCCCATCCATGATAATCTTTCCTTCTCCGGACTCTACCCTGAAGAATTGATCAACTGTATCATGAACTTCAAGGCCAATCTCCTCACTTGACTTCAAACTCATAAGAACCAACTGGCAGTAAGTTCCAGTAAATAGAACCTGCCTGAAGTATTCATTTTCCTGAGTCAACTTTTCAATATTGTCGACATATCCCTTCATATATGTTTTTACTAATAAATAAGATAGGCAGAACCAATATACTATGATCGGAAATCTTTGGCAACGAAAGAGACAATCCTACCTTCATTGTCCCTTATCAATCATCGTTTGAGGTTAAGATTTTGGTTGGGGGTAAGATGCCCGTTTAGGTCAAGGTAAGGCTATGATTACATTATTCAATAGCAATACTTAACCCTGACCAAACTCCCAAACGGGCTTCCTAACCGTAACCGCATTTATATCTAAAAGCCTCTTTACTTTAGAAACTTCTTTCTGTAAAGTATATTCTATAAAGTACTTTGTTTGATCGAAAATGAGTCCCGTTACATACTTTCTCATCTATTTAACTAGTGGAATTGCACTTCATCTGCTTATACCCTACAAGCTGTTTACTGATCCGCAAATTGCTTTTATCGGATTCGTCTTGCTGATCATCGGTAGTTGGCTGACAATGTGGACAGACAGTACACTCAAAAGATACAAAACTCCGGTAAGTATTTTCAAAGAGCCGACAAGCTTAGTCCTGGATGGACCATTTGCCTTCAGCCGGAATCCTATGTACTTTGGAATGCTGATTTTGCTTTTTGGATTCTCTGTTCTTCTCGGTTCTATTGCAGCCTTTAGTGCGCCTGTTCTATTCTTCATTACTGCGAATACAGATTTTATCCCGAGGGAGGAAAAAAGACTTGCCAAAAAGTTTGAAGAAAGATATGCAAATTATTCAAAGAATGTTGGGAGATGGTTCTGAGTCAGTAGTCAGTCAGCAGTTATCCGTAAACCGTAGACTTTATTCTGCAATTTTTTAAATCATCTAAATCATTTCGATCATATCGATCAATCCTAATCATTCTAATCACTTAACGCATCTGCCCCAAAGGTACCCTTCTGTTTATCAGTTTTCTGCCTGCCGGACGAAGCTTTAGCGAAGTCTGGTTTGCTATCTGCTATACGCTTTTCGTCTTTCTTCTAAATATTTCCACAAACGCATTTACAGCCAAATACACATTTGGTATCAAGATCAATGTCAAAATCAAGGACGAACTCAATCCTCCGATGAACACTATAGCAAGACCTCTCCTGAATTCTGAACCCGGGACATTCCCCAGCACCAGTGGTAGTGAGGCTATGATAATCGCCAGGGTCGTCATAAGTATCGGTCGAAGCCGCCTTTTCCCAGACTTGATAACAGCTTCTTTTACCTCCATTCCTTCTTTTATGGCATTTTCTGTGAAATCAACCAAGAGAATTCCATTCTTTGCTACAAGTCCCATAAGCGCGATAAATCCAACCATCGCCGTCAGGTCCATCGGTGCATCAAAGAGGAATAACATCGAGAGTGAACCCGCTACAGCTGTCGGAACTGTGAATAGAATCACAAATGGTGTGATCAGCGACTCGTAAAGTGCAACCATCACCATAAACATCAGTACAATAGAAAGCCCTAACGCTCCAAATAACTCTGCAAAACTCTCTTCCATCATACTGGATGTTGATTCAGGTCTGACTGCATAACCTTCTTCAAGAGCCAGTTCTTCTATGATATTTTCGATCTCCCGAGTTGCAGTTCCAGAATCAGTCTCCCCTTTGAGATTTGCACCAAATGCGATAGACCTCTGCTTATTTGACCTATCAATCGATTTATAAGCGCTTACTTTCTCCAGGTCAGTAGCGCTTCCTATTGTCGTCATCGGCCCAAGCGGCAAAGCAGCCAGTTGATCTTCCTTTTCTATCCTGCTCGAATCATACACTAGGATAGCATACTCCTTGCCATCCTTTACCATCTTCCCTGACTCCGAGGCCTTTAATTTCCCGTCCAATGCCATCATGATCTGAAGTGAGTTTACACCCATTGCACTTGATTTACCGCCGACACGAATAACCAAACTATCAATTTTTTCGCCTAGTGAAAATTGGATATCCTTTAAAATATCTTTCTCTTTGACTTTTGATTCAAATGCCGAACTTACTTCGACAAGCTTTTCGAAATCAGGCCCAGTCAGAACATACTGGACATCAGTAGTCCCACTGCCTTGGCTCTGAACATTTACATTTACTACAGCGTCTTCGGGAAGAATCTCTTCTATCTTCTTCTGCAAAGCATTTGTGATATCCTTCGATGATTTTTCCCTTTCTTCCTTTGGACCATAATCAAGATTTATAGTAGCACTGTTACTGCTTCCGAGTCCTCCGACATAAATATAGTAATCCAGTACATCCCCTCGCTCGGCAATCATTTGTTCGACTTTTCCAAGCTCGTTGTTTGTGTTCTCAACACTAGTTCCCTCAGGCAGCTGAACTTCCAGAACACCTGTCCCGTCATCACCCATCACAAGAAACTCCTGTTTCAGATTAGGAGCAAAAATCCCGACAGAACTCAATAGTACTGCAAAGACAATAAAAATTGTCAGCGCTACAGTCCACCATTTGGCAGTCAGTATTCTAAGCAGTTTCTCGTATGCATTTTTTAGAGTTTCAATAAACCGGCTGAACCATTGCAGCCATTTATATCCTTTCTCGACTTTTTCATTCAACAGTCTTGAAGACAGCATCGGAGTCAAAGTAAACGCCACGACCAAAGAAGAAAGCGTTGCTACAACTACAGTCACTGCAAATTCCTTGAAGAATTGCCCCACTAGCCCCGAAAGCATAGCTAGAGGAACATAGACAACAACGTCGACAAGCGTGATAGCAACCGCTGCTGAAGCAATTTCTGCACGACCTTTTATGGCCGCTTTCATTGGATCTTTCTCGTCACGAAGTTTTGCAAAAATATTCTCAATCACTACTATTGAGTCGTCAACGAGAATACCTATTGATAATGCTATCCCCAGAAGCGAAAGAATATTTAATGTAAATCCAAATGCCTGCATCCCGATGAAAGTAACAATAATGGATGTCGGAATCGCTAAAAGGACTATTAATGTAGAGCGGATATTCTTTAAGAATAATAGTAAAAGCAACCCAGTCAATAGAACTCCTTCAGTTACACTTTCCAAAACTCCATCTACAGATTCTTTCACAAAGATTGAGTTATCCATGGTTACTTTTGCCTCAATTCCTTTATCTGCATATTGAATCTCTGGAGCATAATTCTCCTTTTCAGACTGAACTCCTACAACTTCAAGCAGCATCTTTGAAAGTGGCAAAGGCTTTTCTCCTCCCAGCTGTTCCTTTATCTTCTCTGCTACTTCGATTTCAGACGCATCTGACTGCTTCACAATAGATACACCAACAGCACTCTTCCCGTTAGCACGGTAATAGCTATTTGATTCTTTGTTTGAAATCTTCACTGTCGCTACATCTTTGACCTGCACCGGCTGCAAATTAGGAATAGCTGTAGCAAGCGGTGAAGAAGAAATGTCAATATATATATTCTTTATTTCTTCAATAGAAGTCAGTTGAGAATTAATAACGACAGATTCCTCAGTACCCCCATTTTGAATCGTTCCAAGAGGAATTTGAGCCGGAAGAGAAACGCCATAGGCCTTGTTTGCAAGAGCATCGCTCACCATCGAGACTGTTACACCCTTCATCATCGCATCCGGCTTGAGTGTAACTTCAACTTGTTTCTCACTCAACCCATAAACATCAATTCTTCCGACACCTTCTATTCTTTCCAGCTGAGGCTTAATAGTTTCCTGTACATAAGAGGAGAGCCTCTCCGTATCATCTGAATACAAAGCATACTCGATCACAGGCATTGCATTATTATCTATCTTTTCAACGGAAGGATCAGTAGCATCGGTAGGAAAATCAGCCTTTAACTGATTGATTCTTTTATTCACGTCAATGACGGCTTGATCGGGATCAGTTTCCAGGCTAAATTCGAGAGCTATTACAGATACGTTATCCATAGAGTAGGACTGCACTCTCTTTATACCTTGAACAGAGTACAGATCGTCTTCCAAAGGCATAGTTACTTGGGACTCGACAACATCAGCGCTTGCCCCAGGATAAATCGTCTGCACTATGACGTAAGGTATGTTTGTCTCAGGCATCAAACTCGTATTGAGTGATTTGTATGCCCTGACTCCAAAAATAACAGTTGCCAGAACGGCCATCAATAGTGCTAAAGGACGATTAATGGAAAACTTTGTGATACTACCCATGATGAATGAATATGAAGTAAATTATTAGAGGATACTTTCTATCATTGTGTTTATAACAAAAAAGAGGGGATTATTCAATAGAATAGGATATTTATCTGTAAAGTCAGCTGGCTGTATAGCTCAATAATTACCAAGTTACTCAATTACCTAGTTACATAAATCCTCACTTATTCAATCTACCAGGATTGAACAGCATCTTTACCCTACGCTCCTCAAGACCTTTGCCACCCTTTTTCTCCAGGCTTCTTTCATATCCTTTATTCTCTTCGTCAGCACTTTTTTAAAATAGTTTCTATTACCTTTATTCACAGCTACAGAAATACTTTCAGCATACTGAGGAACACTTTTCAATCTGCATCTTTCTAGAAATCTGATAAGGTATGGAAACAATTCTTGAGAATATTTCTTATCTCTTGCAGAAACTTTTGCCAAAACCTTGATACCATTGTCAATTGTAATAACCGATCCGGACTCGATTGCCTTGACTACTTCATTCTTTCTTTTATAAATCTCACCAGCTTTTACGTCTGCTATAGCCGAAAGAGCGATCATAGCTCCCCAAACCAATCTGTTGTTTTTGGAGCTAATGGAGTCTAATAGTTCATTCACGTATTTTGAGATCAAATCAGGTTTCTCCAGCCCGATGTATTCCACCATGCCGGCACAGTCACTTTGGATATTTTTGTCAGAATTATTCAAATTCTCGATAATCTCTTCTACTGCCGTACGATTGTTTTCTCCGCAGATTTTTTCCGCCAGCTCTTTATTCGGCTCCTGAGATTTTGTTCCTTTTGCAGACGATAATTGCTTTAAAACTTTCATTATTTCTTTTTTTAATAAGTTAACTACTTTATTGAGTAACTAAGTAATCAAGTAACTAGATAACTATCCAGCTATCCAACCGCACAACCCTATAACACTATACATTTGACATAAATCTTTTCTCTTGGTAGAATTATAACTGAGTATCACTCAGTAAGTCAAGAAGAGAACAGCATAAAAAATACACTTAGTAAACAATCAATGTCTAGAAACTAACTATTAATTAACACAATCAACAACAAATCGACTAATTCCATATGACCACCACTCTTCGAAAACGCGACAAAGAAAAAACGCAAGCAGAAATTATCGAAGCAGCTATCAACGAATTCATGGCTAAAGGCTTCATCGAGGCCTCAACGCTTGAAATAGCAAAAAAAGCAAGTGTTGCGCATAGTACTATTTTCTTTTATTTCCCTACAAAGGCTGATCTCATAGTCAGCAGCATTTATACGAAGTTAAAAAGCCTTGCCAGCAAACTTGATGAACAGTCTAGAGGCAGAGTAAACATAAAATTGCTCTGCAGAGTTTTCATCCGGGAGACCCAAAGAAACGAGTTATTCTACTCACGATTAGTAAGAGAATTGCCGCTTCTGCCTATTGAAATTCAGAGAATGGTTTTTGGCTCACTCAGCGGTTTTTCTGTACACTTCGTCGAGGCTATTTCAAGAGCACAGAAGGCTGGAAGGGTCAGAAAGTTTCTACCGAGGATCTCTATGTTTTACTGGTTTGGAATGATGCACTATCTTTATTCTTACTCAAAGGTACTCGGGACAAAGGAACTTCTCAAGCAAAGAGAAGATGAGATAATTCGGTTCTTTATGAGTGCATTAAGGAAATGATCAAATGGGTAGTATACGCTAATTTAATTATTAATTAACTAACCAAAATGTCAAAAGTTGACTTCAAGAAGAAATACAAAAAGTTATATTCTCCTCCAAAAGGTAAGTTTATAATAATTGATGTACCTAAACTCAAGTTTCTCATGATTGACGGCCAGGGAGATCCGAACACATCAGTTGAATATCAGAGTGCCGTTGAGGCTCTCTATAAGATTTCATACTCTATCAAAATGAGTCCAAAAAAGAATCTCAAGATAAAGGGCTTTTATGACTACACTGTACCTCCGCTTGAGGGCCTCTGGTATGTTGATGATATTTCAAAGTTCAAAGACACTCCAAAAGACAAGTGGAAATGGACAATGATGATCATGCAGCCAGAATTTGTAAGCAGACAGGTACTTGGCGAGATACTTGGACAACTTGCAAATGACAAGAAAATTAACAATCCAAAGATAAATAAAGTTAGATTGGAAGAATACAAAGAAGGCAGATCAGTCCAGACCTTGTATCTTGGTGCTTACAAGGACGAAGGCCTGACAATTGGAAAGATGCATAAATTTATCATCGACCAAGGCTACAAACTTAGTGGAAAACATCATGAAATTTACCTCTCGGATCCGAGAAAGGTCGTTCCGGATAAGCTGAAAACAATTATTAGACAGCCAATTGAAAAATAATCTGACAATTCAACAATCAATCTATATGACCAAATAACAATTTAATAATGATCCAATTATCTATTTATCTAATTATCTAACTTATTATTCAAATCATATGTCACATCATGACAACAAACCACCAAAGGTCTGCATAGTATGCGGGATGCCTCTAAAGGATAAAAATGATTACCCCGGAGGTGATACATCACTTGACTGGTGCAAGTACTGCGGAACAAAAGATGGCATACACCCTTATAAAAAACTTCTTGAAGGAATGGCAAAGTTTCTTCAGCAGACGCAAGGAATGAGTGAAGAAGAATCAAAGAAAGCTGCAAAGCAAATGGTAGATAGCTCACCAGCAGTAAAGATGGGGAAAGTGAAAGTCGCGGAGTAAAATAAGCTTGATCTGGACTTGAGGTTTCACACTCAGCATGACTAATCAAGTCCAGACTTGATTCAGTTGTTATACTCCAAATTCTCTGGTACCATTCGGATATGAAACTCATCTCCTGGAACGTAAACGGTCTGCGTTCAACTGAAAAACAATTTCTTGAATTTATGAACGTGATACAGCCGGATATAATGATGCTGCAGGAAGTTCGCGCCCACCCGGACCAGCTGAATTTCTTCTTACAGCACATTCCTGGATACAAAGTACTTTTCAATCCAGCCGAGCAGCCCGGATACAGCGGGACCGCAATATACCATAAGAAATCGCTAGGGATAAATAATGTAACAAACCAGCTAAGTTCGAAAATCCTTAGCTCTGAGGGTAGAACTATTGAATGTACTTGTGAAAATACTAAAATTCTCAATTTCTATACTCCAAACGGAACTGGAAAGGAAGAAAGATTAAGCTTTAAGTTGAAATTCTACAGCGAAATTCTGAAGTATATAACAGCTCTGCAAAAATCAAAGTACTCGATCATTCTTGGAGGGGACTTGAACGTAGCTCATACTAAACTGGATCTCTATGCTCCCAAGGAAAATGAGAATCGATCCGGTTTCCTAAAAGAGGAAAGAAAGTGGTTTGAGAATTTTTTGAAAATGGGCTTTGTAGATACGTTCCGGTTATTTCAGAAAAAGGGTGGATACTACACCTGGTGGCATATGCGGGATCCGAAAAGGGAAAGTAATCGCGGATGGAGATTTGATTACTTCTTGGTATCCAAAGACTTAAAAGGAAAAGTGAAAAGTTCGAAAATTCTAAAAGACGTGTTCGGCTCGGACCACTGCCCTATTGAATTGGTTTCAAACCTCTAGTCCCAGCACTTCACCTTCGGTTTACTTTTTTGTGATAAAATATGTCTGGTGATAATTTCTTGTTTCTACTGAATGAAAATTCTAATTGTAGAAGACGAAAACGACATAGCTGTTCCCCTGAAAAATTCTCTTGAGAAAAAAGGGTTTGCTGTCGACGTAGCGCCAGAAGGGAAAAGCGCCTTAGAGTCAATACGTAAGAACAACTACGACTGTATACTGCTCGACTTAAATCTCCCTGAGGTAGATGGCCTCAGAGTTTCTCAAATTATCCGAAAGGAGAAAAACACAACCCCAGTAATAATGCTCACCGCCAGAAGCCAGATATACGATAAGCTAGAAGGGTTTGATTCTGGAGCCGACGATTATGTGACAAAACCATTTGATCTGCCTGAACTGATAGCGAGAATAAATGCTGTCATAAAACGAAACAGCTTAAACAAACTTTTGAGCCTGAGATTTGATAATTTTGAATTATTCCCAGATCGAAATCTTGTGAAGAAATACAAAGGAGGAAAAGTAATTGCAGAAATAGAACTTAGCAATAAAGAAACGGGGATTTTAGAATACCTTCTTCGCAACAGTAAAAAAATCATCTCGACAGAGGAGCTTCTGGAACATGTTTGGGACAGCGAAATCGATCTTTTCACTGACACGCTAAAGACACACATCAAGACACTCCGCAAAAAGATTGATCCTAACAAGAATATTATTCTGACTATCAGAGGGAAGGGATATAGAATCAGTAGTCATTAATCCGTAGACCTTAAGCTTTAGTCGTAAACTCTAATAACCCAATGGATAGTTTTCTTTAGCTGATAGCCTACTGCCTACGGATTACACTTCATCACTTTCACTTCACCGATCATATGATACATTCCTTTAGTCTGATATTGACCATCATCTTAAATCATAAAAAAATAAACATATGCCACTAAGCGAGAAAGAGCCTTTGGCTCTTTTTCACTTTGAATTCACCTTAGTTGTTATAAACTTGCTTCGGTTAATATCAGAAGTATTTAAATTATTATTTAGTTAAGAGTGAAAAAAAATAAAACGATTGCAATTTTAGTTGTTTCCGGATCTCTTGTAGGAGTACTTGGAATAGCGGGGGTCTTTGGAATCGGCCGAGTACTGGCTGAAGATTCGTTAGATGGCTATCCAAAGATAATTCAAAACCTTGCCGAGAAATTTGGTCTAAATCCAGACGAGGTTGCGCAGGTATTTGAAGACACAAGGGACGAAAGAATCGATGAGCATCTAGATCAATTAGTAGAGAACGGTGAGATTACTTCGGAGCAAAAAGATCTTATCATTACCAAAATGGAAGAAGTACAGGCAAAGATAGAGGAGATCCGCGGTCAGGAAATGACTGCTGATGAGAGAAGAGATGCTATGCAGGAAGTCTGGCAAGAGCTGAGAGATTGGGCAAATGAAAATGATATCCCTATGTATGCATTAAGAATTGGTCCAAGAGCAGGGTTGAGAATGAAGATGATGGATAGTGAATGCGACTTTGGACACAGATAGGATATGGGAGAATTCTTCGGACCCGAAAAATAAAGTTGTCTGTGGAAATTGACGATAGAGCCCTCCCCGCCCGGAGGGCTTTCTTTCGATAATACTGACATAAACCCTGATAATCTTATATAATCTAATACTGGACAAATTAAAGAGTGATTAATTTGAGGGTTTCATACACATGAAGGCATTCAAGACAATCCGATTCCGGCTTACATTTTGGTACTCGCTACTGCTTATACTTTCCTGTGTTTTTTTCATAGGAGTATTAAATATTGTCGTTACAAACCTATACCGAAGTAACACATTTGTACCATCAGGACCTCCTAGGATGATGATAAAGAACCCCTCTCTTTACGAAAAAATGCTGAGTCTAGACGAAGAAAAAAGAGAAATTTTTGAGGAGTACAGAGGAAATGATTTGAGAAATTTCCGCAAAACAACATTATTTTCTCTAATTCCTCTTTCCCTGATTTCTTTTGCCGGCGGATACCTGATAGCTGGACAGATGCTTAGTCCTTTGAAAGAGCTAAATAAAAAGATAAAGAATATTAATATAAAAAACTTAAAGAGCAAGCTCAGCTATGAAAAGACCGGCGATGAGATAAGCGAGCTTATCGAGAACTTCAATGAAATGATAGCTAGGCTGAACTTATCATTTGAAGCCCAGAAGGAATTTATAGAAAACGCCTCTCATGAACTCAAGACGCCTCTTGCTATCATTCAAACAAACCTAGATTCGATACTGCTCGATAACAAGATTACTAAAAAAGAAATATCCTCCCTGATTGAGTCTTCCAGGAAGTCAACAAAATTCATGAACAAGCTGATTGAGGATTTGCTTCTGCTTGCACTACTCGAGAATCAAGTTAAAAAACGGAAACTGAGCCTGGAAAATGTCGTGACTGAATCTACAAATAATCTCAGGAAGATAGCATCCGAAAATAGAATAAAGTTACAGCTTGATATCACTGGAAAACATTTTTCTATGTCCGGAAACTTCGAGCTTCTTCAGAGGGCAATCATGAATCTAATCGAAAATGCGATAAAATACTCCCCGAAAAAATCCGCTGTAGAAGTTACACTCGCAGACAATAAAGACACTCTAACAGTTGATATTATCGACCACGGGAGAGGTATTACTGAACCTGAACAAAAGAAAATCTTCGAACGTTTTTACAGAACAGATAAATCCCGGTCTAGGAAAACTGGAGGTGCCGGCTTAGGGCTCGCTATAGCTAAAAAAATAGTATGGCTGCACAAGGGGAAGATTACAGTGGCGTCAAAGAAAGGCGTTGGAAGCCGTTTCAAAGTCGAGTTTCCGAGAAACAATATTTAAGATATCTATCCGGTTGTTCAACTATCTTTTTTTTTCTTTAATTCCGCCATTTTCAGTTCCCTACCTACCATCATCTTGTTTATCTTTTCCAGTTCTTCGTTTTTTGCTTCTAATTGAAGTTCTGTTTTTTTCCTCTCACTTATATCAGTAAATACACCCTGCATTCCTATCACTTTCTCATCCTCAATAATCGGAGCTGCATTCATTGATACAAAGAACTCTTCTCCACTCTTTTTTCTCATCTTCATCTCAACATTCTTGATACTTTCTCTTGCCCCAAGCTTTGCCATAACTTCTTTTATGACAGCATCCTCTGTATTTGGGAAGAATTCAGTATAAGAATGACCTATAACATCCTCTTGGGAAAAACCGGTTATTTCTTTGATGACAGGTGATATGTAAGTCAGAATACCATCCATACCTGCAGTAAATACTACGTCAAAGCCGCTTTCTACAAGAGTCCTAAATCTTCTCTCATTTTCCTTTAAATCTTCTTCCAGTTTCCTCTTCATAGTAACCTCTCGAATCAATATCTGAATCACCTTTTCCCCGCCATAAATAAACAAGCTGGCGGAAATCTCCCCAGTAAAACTTTCTCCGGACTTGCTTATAAACTCAGTATCTAGAGTCACTATCCTGTCGTCTTTTAGCTTATCCTTCATCTCGGTAAGCTTTGATTGTGCGTGTTTTGGATACAAATTCTGAATCCTAAGTGTCCGCATTTCCTCTCTACTATATCCGAAAAGTTCCATCGCTTTTGGATTTGCATCGTGGAAGTTGTCCTCGAAATCATATATCAGAATCGCATCGTTCGCTGCTTCAAATAAATTCCGGTATTTCTCTTCGCTGTGTATAATATCTTCAAACGCATTTTTCTTCTGTGTAACATCACTTCCAGAACTTATGGTGCCAAGCATCTTTCCATCTTCATCTTCTAATACATAGTTATCCCAGGAGATAAACTTTTCTTCGCCGCGTTTGGTAACAACGGGGTTTTCATAATACCCTACTGACTTTATATCTCCGGCCATGATCTTTTCAAACACACTTTCAACTGACTTTCTGAGCCGCTGAGGTATAAAATTTTCGAACCAGTTCTTCCCTTGAATACTCTTCAGATCACACCCCAGTATCTCACAACCTTTTTTATTCATATATACTATCCTTTTTTGGGCACTAATAACCACGATCATGACACCAGCAAGATCAAGAAATTTCAAAGGATCTTCCTTCAAATCTTTTAGTAATTTCGAATAAGCTGGTTTGGTAATCTCAGAATCTGAGGAAGTTACAGTTTTCATATGAGGTAGACTGTGATTTAAGTAATTTCATTATAAACTAAAAACGACAAAACTTCCAATGATTTCCTATTTGTAATGTACCCAAGATATCCCCATAGTAGTCAAACAGTTTTTGCAAGTAGCAGCTACTCGTCTTAGGAGGTGTCAACACATAATGCTCCCAATGATTGCTGGTGCGTATTTGAAAACAAAGTTTATGATCTAACGGATTATCTGAACCAGCATGACGTGTACCTCGATATTAGAGAATGGTGCGGTAATGACATGGCTGAGGACTTCAAAGATAAAGCTGGTGTAGGAAGAGATCATAAGACCAGCTCGTATTATCTTCTCGAAAATTACTATATCGGGGAACTTGATTCTACAGCAAGCACAGAGGAAAAAACTAGTACAGAACCTGCTGCAGTAACAGACCAACAGGATACCGATAATCACAAAGAGCTCTACTCAGTTGAAATTTCTGGACAAGAGTTAAAAACACTGACAATAGATGAGATTGCTGATTTATGGGTAATAGATTCAGACGAATTACTTCGGCGTACAATTATAGAGTTTGATCTCCAGAGTAATTATTCGATAAAGGATACTCTTGAGGAGCTTCGGTCTGAATATAAATTCTCTCCATCACAAATCAAGGATATAGCTGAAGAGATTAAGACGGGTAAAGAAACCCCTATCACTGAAGATACTATTGAATCCAGGATCCAGCCCAAGAATCCTTACAACTTTGCTTTGCCATTTTTCACTTCGTTGTTCACTTACGGATTAAGCTGGTATCTCTCGAAATCATCACTAGGAAAGAAATCAAAACTTCTTGCACCCGTGACCTTCAATTTGTTCTGGAATACAGTTCTTTTTATTTCTCTCTTCCCCTCTGCGATCTTTGGTTTTTATATGATCATTAGGTTTTCGGTTCCAGAGTTATACAATGTGAACTTCAACTTTCTTTACTGGCATGTGGAGGGGCCTATAGTCTTCGGAACTATTTCAATTCCACACTTCATTACTAGGCTGAAACTTTACCTGGTTCCTCTAAATCTTTTCCGTAGAAACCAAGGTACTGAGAAGGTGGAAAAATAAAACTCCTAAGATAAGATTTCGAACAAGAAGGATACCTATCACAAGCGAATTCTCTCCGACCAAATACCACCACAAGAATGGGAAGATCAAAGAAGCCAGAAAAGCACTAATCAAGATTAGTAATATAATGATAAATCTTTTCGAAGAATCATAAGCTATAAATATGGCTAAAATCAGCCAGGGAAAAAGCCATATGTAGTACTGAGTCGAAAAGACTTTGCTTGTGATGATAAACAAAAGTACGGTAAGAGTGACAATTTTGACTAAGAGTTGAAATGGTTTGTCTTTCCATTTCAGCAGTAATGCTTTAACCACAAGTAGTATATAGCTAAGTATCAATATAATAAAACTTTCACTCGCCAGAAAGGATGCAGCCGGGCCTGAAACACCAAAGCTTCCATGTGAATACATCACAGTTACATTCTCCATTATGCCAAGTTTTTTTAGTATCAGTAGTGCTGATGCATACGTACTTTCTATTTCAAGTCCTCGTTCACTATGATAGTTCAGCAATTCTGCAAGTCCACTATTCCCTATCAACAGAAAGATGATAAACGGAAGACACAGAAACAGAGCAACCAAAACACTCTTCAGAACCATTTTATATCCATGAAGCTTGTACTCAGAAAGAAATAGCAGCGGAACAATCAAAAACGGATACAATTTGGAGAATCCGGCAAGTATTATAAGAAAATAACCTATATATTTAAGTCTCGACTTTTCCTGAACTCCTTTAAGATAGGCGTAAAAGCCGCCAAATGTTACAAGAGCTACAATCACATCAAATCTGGTAAGCAAAATCGGAGATATCAGTATGAGTCCCGCAAGCTGGAAAATCATCACACTCCTATAGTTCATCCCCGTTTTCTTGGCGTACAATCCTGATAAACTTAACAGACCTGCCCCTGCCAGGAAATTGAAAAATTGAAATATCTGTCTATAGACATCAATATCTCTTGAAAGTAGCCTTGGAATTGCAAAAATCAGGATACTGGCAGGCGGATACTCAAAAGTAAAGTCAACATAGGGTACGCCTCCTGAAAAAAGCTTTCCGGCAAGTTCATGATAAAGGGCGATATCCCACCAAGGCAGAAAGTGAAATCTTGCATCGCATAAAAGAATAGCAACATAAAATAACACCCAGATAGCAAGAACTATATACAAAGTTTTTCGAAATCTTTTTCCCATTTTTCTCTAAATATCGCTAAATCATACCTCTTTGAATGATTTAACTCAATTCCCAAATATGGTAAACTTCACAGGGTTTCAAGTTAGGCTCACTTCGCTAGCACATTGCCAAGAATTGCTTAACTTAACGCAGTCCCGCTGAGCGGGACGCAGTGGTGAAGGAATTTGAATAATAATCTTTACTTCTTTAAAATGGTACTTAGCCAATTTATTCAAATTCCTGTACCATAAATTAACCTTTAAGCTTGATTCGATGAAGAGACTTGCAATAGCCATACCAACTTATAACGAGAAAGATAACTTAGACGGTATTATAAGAGATAATAGAGAAGCACTCTCGGAAATTCAAATCGATACGACAATAATTATCATAGATGACAATTCTCCAGATGGAACTGGAGATATCGCCGATAAGTTAGCTAAAGAATTTACTACATCTCCTTTTCAAGTAACAGTCATACACCGAGAAGGCAAGCTTGGTCTTGCCAGTGCATACATTACAGCTTTCAAGCAGGCAATTGAAAAAAGCTATGATTACATTCTTACTATGGATGCCGATTTCTCACATAAACCAGAGTATATTCCTGCGTTCCTAGAAAAAATTGCAGCAAATGACGTGGTCATTGGCTCAAGAAACATAAAAGGCGGCAGTGTCGAAAACTGGAGTTTGATCCGGAAATTTATCAGCAAGGGAGGTAGTTTCTATTCGCGTACAATTCTTGGAGTCAATATCAAGGATTTTACTGCAGGTTTTGTAATGTATAAAAGGCAAGTGCTTGAGAAAATTGGTCTGGACGACATAAAGTCCGAAGGATACTCCTTCGCAATCGAAATGAAATATCGCGTCGCTAAGATGGGTTTCTCGTATGTAGAGATTCCGATTGTCTTTCCGGATCGTATAAAGGGAAAGGCAAAGATGAGCAGGAAAATTTTTCTTGAGGCCTTCCTGCGAGTCTGGCAGCTCAAATTCAATAAAATCCTGAAATGAAAAAGAAATTAAACAAAGAGATAATTTTCCTAGGCATTATTATCTTATTGCTGATACTTCTCCGAACACCGGCTCTTTTCGAACCCCACTGGGATCCAAGTGAGGGAAATTTTTCGGCATTAGCTTACCAACTTCAGCTCGGTAAAGATCTTTATAAAGATCTTTGGACTAGTCTGCCACCAGGAATATTCAGTATTTACTTTGTAGCAAATATGATCAGCAGCTACAGTATTTTCGCGTTAAAGGGAATAAATCTCATTTTCAGTATTCTGAGCGTTGTCTTGATTTTCAAAATCTCATCAAAGCTGCTGGGACCCAAGACTGGTTTGATCTCTGCCCTTTTTTCAACACTTCTTCTTGGACTCCCGGTAATCGGTGCAAACATTGCCAGCCCAGAAACTTTCTCAACATTTTTTGTCCTGCTGGGCTTGTACGAGCTTTGTATCGGAAAACCACTAAACTATCTTATCGCTGGAGTTTCATTTGGAACTGCCACAGTCTTCAATCTTTTTGTGATCCCAGAAATCATTCTCCTCTTGGCTTTTTTCATAGTTGTTCTTCGTAGAGGTAAAAATCAACTTCTTGCTTTGTCTCTTGGGTTTCTCGTTCCGATACTACTGGGAATCTTTTACTTGATCAAAAATGATATCTTTGATTATTTCTTGCACAACGCTTTGGTTCATAATTTATCAAGCATGCTGACTTCTCCACAAGGAGGTCTGGGATTTGTATTCTTTCCTAGTACATTCTTTCTCAGAAGTCTTGTCGTTATTATCTCAATAATGTTTTTTATCTCACAATATAAGTCTAAAAAGATCAGCCAAAATAATCTTCTGATAACTTTTTGGGCATTTATCGCCTGTTACTCCGCCCTTCTTCACAACACCTCGGAATCTCACTTGCTTATTCAAATCGTTCCCGTTTTTTCTATACTAACGACAAGATTACTTTTAAATCTCGTTAATGCGAAAAATTCTAAGGAGTACATACCTAAACTTTTTCTGTTCATTTCTACGATACTTGTTTTTTTGAATCTTTTTACTTCCGGCAAGAGAATATATTCGCCGATAAGCATGAGCGGATATTATTCAAACTTTATTAAATACCTGACCGGGACAATTGATACAACTTCCTATGTAAAATTCTTTGGAGAAGATGTTTATCAAACCTACAGATTCAACACCTACCTTTCTCAGAATTACTCCGACATTCGCAATATCTATGTTTGGGCAGACAACCCTTGGATATATAGACTCTACACAATCAATGCACCATCCAGATACTTGACCAGTCAGGATGCTTGTCACCAATTTGGAGAAGTAAAATCAGACCTAACCAAAAATTCCCCAGATCTTGTCGTAATTGACAGGTATTCTCAAGACTCTAGTGAACTTGAGAAATTTTTAGAGGAAAACAATTTCGAAGAAAGCACCGTATTTGAAAATTATCAAATATACGAACCCATTGCAGATTAGTGTTTTTCAGTCAGCCTATACTCCATATATTTACCAAATAGGAGTCTCGTTTGAGCATCAAGCCCTGGGATAGCACCAAAAATAAGTCCTGTCACCGGAAAGGCTATCCACTGAAACTGCTCGATAACAGCTTTAAATATGCTCACCTTCTTTTCCCTCCTTGGCTTCAAAAAGAAATCGAGAACAATTGTCAGTATAAAAGCTGCTGATGTTGCCGTCATCATAAAAGATGAAACCTTTGGCAGCTTCTGCCCAAAAACAGTCATCGAAAACCTTTTATTTACAAGCGTTGGAATATTTGCACCAAACATAAGAATAAACGAGATAATTGACCATGTTAGGTGATCCCAAATGGTATGAAAAGTACGGTAAAACATATACAAGCTCTTTTTCTTGGACTTGAGTAACTGGCGGAGCATCCAACCATCATCACTGACCCCCCAGGCCCATCTCTTCACCTGCTCATACTGGTTTTTTATGGTTCCCCGATGATCCAGAGATTCTGCAGCATCAGAAAGGTTCTTGAGATGAATAGGAACCGTCATTACTTTATCTCCATATTTATACAAAGCCTTGAAAAACATGTGAAAATCCTCAGGGATGATGTCTACAGACCAGAAGTCGATACCTTCAAGCATTCTCCAGGAGAAGGAGTAGGAAGATATCTGAATAAATTTATCAATGCGCGCCGAACTTGCAATATTATTTATAGTGAATGTAGTATTTGCAACTCTAGAATAGAGAGGAACTTTCCAAAAGTTAGCATAAAATACCATCGGAGCAGCATAGAAATGAAAGTTTCTATCAGGATCCGTGACAAATAGATATGTCAGGTAGGCAAGATATCTTTCATGAAATTGGGTATCACAGTCACAGCTGGTAATCGTAATCTTATCCTTATCCCACCCAAGTTTTTCGATCTTTCGCTGAGTCAATCTTCCGCAACTAGCCATATTTGACGCTTTGCCTACGATCTCATCTCCGGTCAGTCTATGATTGTTGATCCAAAAATGCTCAAACTTATCTTTGTACTCATCTCTGAGCTGTTTAGCTATCTCAAATGCCGGCAGATGCCTTTCTTCTGCACCTAAAACCACTGTAATATTTGATCCCGGAAAAGTCTGGGCCGCGAGCCTATCCAGGCTTCTCTTCAAGACATCGATAGGTTCCTTCCAAAAGGGAATAATGATAATATG
>Ga0180007_10002702_pt1 | contig 20673 bp, 18 predicted proteins | sample MM_PC_MetaG_FD_121122 | JGI IMG/M metagenome (GOLD analysis project Ga0180007, IMG submission 121122) | Groundwater microbial communities from the Aspo Hard Rock Laboratory (HRL) deep subsurface site, Sweden - MM_PC_MetaG | ecosystem: Environmental > Aquatic > Deep subsurface > Groundwater... | reverse complement strand
GTCGCAGCGGAAGCCGATGATCGCTACGCCCCGAAGGGGCGTTCCCTTCGCGCGCCCGTCCGGGCTCGCCGTCTCCTCGCGCTCGAGGTCGACGGGCTCTATCCATTGATGCCAGCGGAACGCCTCGAAATCATCTATCGAATCGATCCGTCCGCTCCAAGAAGCTCTAGATCCAGCGCGGTACATACGACCTCCGGGGTTCTCATCGTACGCCGTGCGCGCGTAGCACGGCGCTTTTTCAGCTCGTCGCGAGGCTTCAGGTACGGATAGGCCCGAGCCGCCATCCGCCTACTACCTACCGCGACTCCCATTTCCCTTGACGTACTATGAATCTGCCTTATACTCGTCAATAGGTGTTGCGTTACACCTATAGACGAATTTGCTGGAAACAGCGAAAAAGTGGAGGTATTCGAATGAGAGGAACGGTTTCAAGGGTCGTGTCGATCGGCTTGATGCTCGCCATCATATTCACCGTCGGGTCGTGTTCCAAGCCGGAGCAGGCGGCCAAGGACGTCGAGCTAAGCATGTTCCAGCTGAAGGTCGAGATCAAGGACGCGATAGACGGGTACGCGGCCAAGTACTCTGCCGCGACGCCCGGCGTCACCATGAAGGTAGAGACGCTCGGCGGGGGCGGAGACTACGGCGGAGCTCTCAAGGCCAAGTCCCAGGCCGGGCAGATGCCCGATATCTTCGTCATAGAGGGCCTCGGCGGATACAATATCTGGAAGGACTACATCGCCGACCTGAGCGGCGAGAGCTGGGTCAAGGACACCGACCTCGCCATGAAGGTCGACGGCAAGGTCGTGGGCTTCCCGGTCGCCATAGAGGGCTACGGGCTCGCGTATAACGCCGATATCCTGAGCAAGGCCGGCATCGACCCCGCGTCGCTCACGACCCGCGCCGCCTACGAGAAGGCGTTCGCTACCCTCGCCTCGAAGAAGGTCGAGCTCGGCATAGACGCGCCCGTCGCCATGGCCGCGTCCGTCGCGGGCGGCATGTGGTGGGTGGCCGCCCAGCACAACCTGGCGTGCTACTGGGGAGGCGGGCTCGCCTTCGACGATACCAGCGTCATCGACAAGGCCCTCAAGGGCGAGCTCGACGAGGCGCGCTTCGCCCAGTACGCGAAGTACCTGCAGCTACTCTTCAAGTACGCGGACCAGAACATACTCCTGAACGGAAGCTACGACGACCAGGTAGGCTCCTTCGCCCAGGGCAAGACCGCCTTCCTGCACCAGGGCAACTGGGTAGACCCAAACCTCAAGCAGCTCGGCGTCACGTTCAAGATCGGCTACGCGCCCCACGCGTTCCTCGACACCGAGGAGAAGGGCCTGTACCTCTTCGCCCCCAGCTGGTACTGCGTCAACTCCAAGAGCCCCAACGCCGCCGCGGCCAAGGCCTTCCTCACCGCGATGGCCACCACGCCGGACGGACACGACTACATGGTCAACAAGGCCGGCATGATCCCCGCGTTCAAGTCGGTCACGCTGAAGCCCGCCGGCCAGCTTAGCCAGGCCCTCATGGCGGCCAACGCCAAGGGCGGCAACTACGGCGTATTCTTCGGGATGCTCCCAGACGGGGCCGGCCAGAACGTGTTCGGCCCGATCTTCGACCTGTTCGCCCAGAACCAGAAGAACCTCGATCGCTTCATAGACGACATGAAGAAGGCCGTAGCCGGCCTTCCCAAGATGTAGATCATTCTTACCGAACGGGGGCCGCCGGATAGCCGGCGGCCCCGTTTCCCAGGAGCACGTCATGAAACGGAACCGCGCCGTCAATATCCTCTTTACGTTTCCATGCGTATTCGCCTTCACGATGATAATCCTCATACCGTTCTTCTACGGCCTCTTCTATTCGATGACCGACTGGAACGGCGTCAGCGAGGATATCCATTTCATAGGGTTCAAGAATTTCCGCTACCTTTTCTCGTCGCCCGACTTCCTCTACTCGTTCCTGATAACGATAGGCTACACGGCCATCAACATCGTGCTCGTGAACGTCGTGAGCTTCATGCTCTCCCTCATCGTGACCAGCAGGATACGGTTCAGGAATTTCTACCGCGCGGGATTCTTCATCCCGTACCTCATCGGCGGCATAGTCCTCGGCTACATCTGGCAGTTCATCTTCAACAACGCGCTCACGGCGATAGGCGACTCGCTATCGATACAGGCGTTGCAGGTCTCGTTCCTTAGCAAGCCCGGCACGGTCATATGGATCATGTCCGTGGTCAACACCTGGCAGTACGCCGGGTACATCATGCTGATATACGTAGCCTCCATACAGAGCATACCCGCGTCCCTCATGGAGGCGGCCGCGGTGGACGGGGCTAACTACATAACGCGCGTGTTCAAGATCCTCATACCGATGATGGCCAACGCGTTCACCATCTCGCTGTTCCTTACGCTGACCACCAGCTTCAAGCAGTTCGACATGAACCTGACCCTGACCAACGGGGGCCCCGCCACGAGGTTCATGGAGATGCCCGTCAAGGCCAGCCAGCTCCTGGCCATGAACATCTTCAGCACCGCTACGGCCAACCGCATGGCTGAGGCACAGGCCAAGGCGGTAGTGCTGTTCGTCGCCCTCGTCGTCGTGGCCCTCATACAGGTATCGATGAACAAGAAGAAAGAAGTGGAGATGTGATGGCCCGGAATACATCGCTCGCGCGACGGCGTAAGTCCAGCTACCGAGGCCAGGCCGCCCTGGGGTTCTTCGTCATAGTGCTTTTCGTCGTCTTCATGATCCCGTTCGCGATGGTAGTGCTCAACTCCGCGAAGACGTCCAAGGAGATCATCTACAGCGCCATCTCCCTGCCCTCCAGCTGGGGCCAGCTGTTCAAGAACGTCTCCCTCATCTTCAATAACCCGACGGTGGATTACCTCGGGGCGTTCTGGGACAGCACCGTCATCACCGTACTGTCCCTCGTCGTGATAGTCCTGTTCTCCTCGATGTGCGCGTGGGTCCTCGTCAGGAACAAGTCGGCCTGGTCCGCGATCCTCTTCATGGTATTCGTGGCCGCGATGGTCATACCCTTCCAGGTGCTGATGTATCCGCTCGTGCGCTGGATGCGCGTGGTCGGCGACTTCCTGCACCTGCGGCTCCTGGGGACGGTTCCGGGCATCGTGTTCGCGTACCTCGGGTTCGGCTGCCCCTTGTCGATATTCATCTTCCACGGCTTCATAAAGAACATACCCCTCGAGCTCGAGGAATCGGCCACCATAGACGGCTGCTCCCGCGGCAGGACGTTCTTCCTGATCGTCTTCCCCCTCCTGCAGCCCATAATCGTCACGGTGCTCATACTGAACGGCATCTGGATATGGAACGACTACCTCCTGCCGCTGCTCGTCCTCGGCTCCAACGGGATAGTCCAGACGATACCGATCGCCGTCACCGCCTTCGCGGGGGCGTACCTGAAGCAATGGGACCTGATACTCACGTCCACCATGATAGCCATGCTCCCGATAATAGTGCTGTACCTGTTCGCGCAGCGCTACATCATCAAGGGCATGGTAGAAGGCTCTATTAAGTAGTTGGAGGCACTATGAAGATCGTATTAGTCGGCGCCGGCAGCGTGCAGTTCGGCTGCGGCACGCTCGGGGACATTTTCTGCAGCGAGTATCTCGCCGGCTCCGAGATCACTCTGCACGACATCAACGCCAAGGCGCTCGACGCCGTCCTCAAGACCGCCGAGGCCAGCATCGGGCACCATAAGCTCCCGTTCACCGTGAACGCGACGACGGACAGGCGCGCCGCCTTCAAGGGCGCCGATTTCATAATCTCGTCGATCGAGGTGGGCAACCGCTTCCAGCTATGGGACGAGGACTGGAAGGTCCCGCTGCAGTACGGCGTCCACCAGGTCTACGGCGAGAACGGCGGCCCCGGCGGCGTCTTCCACGCGCTCCGCATCATCCCGCCCATCCTCGACATCGTCAAGGACGCGACGGAGATCTGCCCCGCCGCCTATATATTCAACTACTCGAACCCGATGACGGCAATATGCACCGCCGTCAAGCGCGCGTATCCCGAGGCGCGCTTCATAGGCATGTGCCACGAGATAGGCTGGCTATCCAGGTGGCTGCCCCGCATGCTGGGCATGAAGCCCGAGGACATCTATTTCAGGGCCGCCGGGCTCAACCACTTCAGCTGCATGCTCGAGGTCAAGGACAGGGCCAGCGGCCGGGACCTGTATCCGGCGGTACGCGAGAAGGCGCCCGGCTTCTTCCAGTGGGAGAGCGGCTACAGCGACGTGCTCGACTCGTACAGGGAGACCGGCGTCATCGAGGAGTCCGAGCAGTTCGACAAGAAGAACGCTAACAAGAAGAGCCGCTACGAGTGGGCCGACAGGAGGCTCATCAAGTTCATGCTCGAGCGCTACGGGCTCCTGCCCATCACCACCGACAGCCACTTCGGCGAGTACCTGGGCTGGGCCTGGGACGTGGTCGACCACCGCGGCATAATGGACTTCTACGACGTGTACAAGGCGATGCTGTCGCAGAACGCCAGGCACGACATACAGCTGAAGACGACCGAGCGCGTCGTGCCGATAATAGACGGCATACTCGGGGACGCCGGATTCGAGGAGTCGGCCGTCAACGTGCGCAACGACGGGCTGATACCCGACCTGCCCTCCTGGATAGCCGTCGAGGTCCCGGCCACGGTCGGCAAGCACGGAGTGCGCGGCATCCCCGTCCTAGACGCTCCCAAGGGCTACCTCTCGCTGCTCCGGGGCTACTGCGGCGTGTACGACCTGACGGCCGAGGCGGTCATACATAAGAAGAAATCCCTGGTCGTCCAGGCGATGCTCGCGAACCCCGTCGTCCACCAGGCGTCGCACATAGAGGCGATGGTCGACAGGATGATAGCCCAGCAGGGAAAATGGCTGGGATACTTGAAATAAACCCGCGCTAGCGTGCAGAATGCGCGTCGGTCCTGCACGCACTAACTCAAGCACTGGATACCATGGCCACGATAAAGCAAATAGCCCAGAAAGCGGGCGTAAGCCCCACCACCGTGTCTAACGTACTGCACGGCAATACGTCCAAGGTCTCGCCCGCGATACTCAAGAAGGTCCGGGCGATACTGGAGGAGGAGAAGTACGCTCCCAACATGGGGGCGGTCATCCTCGCGCGGAACAACTCGCGCATAATAGGCGTGATCCTGTTCATGGAGCCCAGGAGCGACGAGACCGTGCTCGAGGACCCGTTCGCCTCGACGATACTGGGCACCCTGGAGCAGGAGCTCCGCAAGCACGGCTACTTCATGATGCTCCACACCTCGGTAGACAAGGACGAGGTGATCAGGCTCGCCGCCACCTGGAAGCTCGACGGCCTGATCCTGCTATGCGTCCCGAGCGAGGTCTCCGGAGCCGTCAGGAAGAGCATCCAGACCCCGGTGGTCTTCGTCGACTGCTACTTCGGGGACGACGGCCAGGATTACCATAACATAGGCCTCGACGACGACCGGGGCGGCTACGAGATGGCGAGGCACCTCCTGTCAAAGGGCCATACGAGGATGGCGTTCATGGCCAACTCGCCCGACAGCCCGAGCGTCGATTCCGCGCGCTTCGACGGATGCCGGAGGGCCTTCGCCGAGGAAGGGCTGGACTTGGCCGACGTCTGCTACATACCGGTCTCCAAGTCCAGCAAGGCGCGGCACCTGCTCTATCGCCGCCTGATGGCCGAGCCCCTCGAGTATACGGCGCTCTTCTTCTCCTCCGACTATTACGCCGCGGACGCCGTGAACTACTTCTACGAGCGCGGCTTCGACGTGCCCGGACGGGTCTCCGTCGCGGGCTTCGACGACAACTGCTTCTCGAGGCTCGTCCGCCCCCACCTGACGACCGTGCACCAGGACGTCTTCCAGAAGGGCCGCAGCGCCGTGTCGATGCTTATGAGGCTCATACGCAAGGAGCCGGTCCACGAGACGGACGTCAGGCTCCCCGTGAGGCTGACGATCCGCGACTCGGTACGTCCCATCGAAGGGACGCCTCGGGCGTAGCGTCCGCCGCTCGGGCGCGTCGGCTCGCCATCCATGACGCGCCCAACCCGCGGACGGGCCCGGTCGTGGAAGCTCTCGGGGTTCACGCTGAAGCCTCCGAACCTGCCGGCCGGGTCCTTCTCGTCGCCGCCCGCGCCGTAGCGCACCATGACGTCGCCGAGCCGCAGCTGCGACAGGTCCGGTATCCCCACGCTTATCTCCTCGAGGTCGCGGGCCATGAGTCGGCTCATGCATGCTTGTAACGTCTTGAATACGGCCGCGTTGTACGCGGCCGAGTCGGCTACGGCGAGGTCGCGGCACCTCAGGGAATTCCCCAGAGGCGTATCGTACCGTCCCAGCCGACGGAAGCCAGCGTCGCGCCGTCAGGGCTGAAGGCAACGCGGAGGACCTCCGACTCGTGGCCTTCGAGGGTCGCGAGCGATTCCTTGGACGATAGGTCCCAGAGCTTCAGGGTCCTGTCGTGGCTCGAGGAGGCCAGGAGCCGCTCGCCTCCTCCCGCGCTGAAGGCGACGCCGTTCACGTAGCCTTGATGGCCAACCAGCGTAGCCGCGTCCTTCGCGCCCTTCGCGAACCAGACTCTAATAATATTGTCGTCGGTACCCGCGGCGAGGAGCTCGCCGGAGGGACTGAAGGCGACGTCGCCGATGTGCCCGATATCCCGTACGAAGACGGCGCGGTCCTCACCCGTCGCCGCGTCCAGGAGGCCGGCCTTCCCGCCCAGGCTACCGTAGGCGACGGTCGCGCCGTCCGGGCTGAAGGCGGCGCTGAGATAGCCCCCTTCGCCTACGTGGCTCCATACCAGTTTCCTCTCGGCTACGTCCCAGAGGCGGATGTCGTCATGAAGGGAGCACGAGACCAAGTACCGTCCGTCGGGACTGAAGCCGAGCTCCCAGACCGGGGAGCCGTGCTTTCCGACTACGGCTATCCTATCGCCCGTCGACGGATCCCACAGGGTCACCGACGCGTCGAAGCCGCCGGTAGCCAGCATCCGTCCGTCGGGACTGAATGCGCAAGCGACGTTTTGCGAGGCGGGCGCATCGAGGACTAAGCGGAGCCGGCCCGTCTTCGGCTCCCAGATGGATACCCGGCCGATTCCCGCCGCGCAGGCCAGCGTCGCGCCGTCAGGGCTGAAGGCGAGGCTTGATTGGCTCACCCGTCCCTTCTGGTATCCGGGAATCGCCAATGTCTCGAGCAGGCTGACCCTATCGGCATCGGCCGCGGTGATAGGCCTCATAGGCCCCTCCTCTCCGGAGCACGACGCGTAAAGGACTAGCGCCGTCAAGGCCACGGCTCGCGGGAGAGCGCGAACCTTGGCGCGGGCCCGATTCGATCGCATCGATCATCCCGTAGCCGCTAGTCGAAGCGGATGGCGCGGCTATCGAGGAGTCGGACGCGCCTATCGGCGGCCCAGCGGGTATTCATATTCGCGACGGTTTCGGCCGAGCCAGACCGGGACGGCATGGAGTGCGCGTCCCTCGCTACGACCGTGAGCCAGCCGTCGAAGTACGACGACTCGACGGTCGACTTGACGCACTCGTTGCTCGATACCCCGCAGATGACGAGCCTCCCGACCCCCAGGCCCTCCAGCGTCGGCCCTAGGCTCGTACCCGAGATAGCGCTCGTACCGGCCTTGACCAGCTTCAAGTGGCCGGGACCGGGCGCGAACGGAGGGGCCAGCTCGAACCTGTCCTCTCCGGGCCTCGAGTCCTCGTCGTTGGAGTAGACCCAGACCACGGGACTGCCCGCCGCGTCGGCGGCCGCGACGAGCCGCCGTATCGCCGCGACTACCCGTTCCTGGTCGACGATCGGCATGTTGGCCTTCTGCATATCCATCACGACGAGCGCCGTCCTCTTCCCTTCCGCCCAGCGGGTAGGCTTCCACTCTTTCGCGGCGGCGAGTTCCCGCTCGGTGAGCCCGCCGCGATCGGGGGCGCACGCCGGCGAGGCGAAGGAGGCGATCGCGACGGCGAGGCCGGCGACTACGATGCTGGCGCGGGTCCCGATCCCGCGGCTCTTCGCTTTCGCCGAACGCGGCGTTCCATCCATGCTGTAACCCTCCTTCGCGGGGTATCGCGGCCGACCGAACCGGTCGGCCGGCTCGCATTGGATTCTGTCATGTTTTTTTAATTTGGTCAATTTTTTGGCGCTTCCCGGCGGCTATGCCGAGTCGACCCCGCCGGACAGCCCCGACGGAGGTTCGCCCCGCGCGGATCCCGGCCGCCGGTACGCCCGAGCCCGGTTCATTCATGAGCCTTGGATAGCGCCGATACAAATGTGAAGTTTTATATGCGCTAGATGGGCCTTCTCGTTAAAAAATACTTGCGTGCCTGGAAGTAGTGAGCGAGAATACGGGGCATGGTCGTTTGGATCATGGTTCGACGATAGCCCCGGATCGAAGAACAGCCATAGACCCGGGCCTTCACCGCCGTCCCGCATAACAGCTCCTACCTATCGGTTAAAGGAGGCAGTCGATGCTAAGGGAAACCCTTCTCAGGACGCTTGACGATTTGGTCGGGCGCTACGGTAAAGCGAGAGAGAACCTATTGCCTGTCCTCCAGGACCTCCAAGCCGAATTCGGCTTCCTGGGGGAAGAAACGATCAACGAGGTGGCGAGAGCCTTCGGCCTATCCCAGACGGAGGTCTTCTCGGTGGCGTCGTTCTACCATTTCCTTAACACGCAGGAGAAAGGCAAGTACGTCATTAGGATATGCAGAACGATTTCGTGCGACTTGCGCGACAAGGCCAACGTCCTCCGCGCCCTCGAATCGGAGCTGGGGATAAAGATGGGCGAGACCACCCGCGACAAGAAATACTCGCTCGACTACGCGAACTGCATGGGCACCTGCGACCGCGGTCCATCGATGATGGTGAACGATCGACTGTACGCCGACCTTTCCCCGTCGAAGGCCGTCGATATCATACGAAGCTATCGATAGGAGGTCGGCTATGGCGCGAAAGCTTGACGTCGTGTTCTCGGATATCGAGCCGGGTTCCGCCTTGCGGGCGGCGCTCGCCATGACTCCTTCGGACGTGATCGGCCTCGTATCAAGATCGAAGCTCAGGGGCCGCGGCGGCGCCGGGTTTCCGACGGGCATCAAATGGGATACGGCCCGAAGGCATGAAGGCGCCGAAAAATATATCGTCTGCAACGCCGACGAAGGCGAACCGGGTACGTTCAAGGACAAGAACATACTCGAGAGGCAGACCGCGAAGGTACTGGAGGGGATGGCGATAGGGGCGTACGCGATCGGCGCCTCAGAAGGCTTCATCTACCTCAGGGGAGAGTACAAGTACCTCGTGAGCGATCTAGCCAGGAAGATCGGCGAGATGAAGAGCCAGAACCTGATCGGCCCCGATATCTGCCATGAGAAGGGCTTCTGCTTCGACATCCATATCAAGCTGGGATCGGGTTCGTATGTCTGCGGAGAGGAAACGGCTCTTCTGGAATCGCTCGAGAGCAGGCGCGGCGAACCTCGGAACAAGCCCCCCTACCCCGCGGAATCGGGTTTCCTAGGGCGGCCGACGGTCGTGAATAACGTCGAGACGCTTTCGTTCGTCCCCCATATCCTCCTCAACGGCGCCGATTGGTTCCAGCAGTTCGGGACGGAGAAGTCCACCGGCTCGAAGCTTTTCTCCGTCTCCGGCGACTGCGGCAAGCCGGGAATCTACGAATTCGAGTTCGGCATAACGATCCGCGAGCTCCTGAAGGAGATAGAGGCCGACGCGGGTACCAAGGCCGTTCAGATCGGCGGAGCCTCGGGGTTCTGCGCCTGCGCCGACGACTTCGACAAGCCCATATGCTTCGAGGGAATTCCTACCGGCGGTTCCATCATCATCTTCAATAAGTCCAGGAGCATGTTCCGCGTCCTCAAGAATTTCGTGGAGTTCTTCCAGGAGGAGTCGTGTGGCCAGTGCGTCCCGTGCAGGGAAGGCTGTTCGAGGATGCTCGAAGGCATAGAGAAGTTCGAGAAGGGGAAAGGGTCGTCGAAGACGATCAACGACCTGCTCGAGCTCTCGGAGACGATGAGCCTCGCCTCTAAATGCGGCTTCGGACAGTCGGTCCCGAATTCGTTCAGGACGATAGCGTCGAAATTCAAGGATGAGATACTCTCTGCGGGGGAGGGAGAACTATGGCAAAGCTGACCATCAACGGCGCTCCTTACGAAGCCAGCGCGGGAATGACCATCCTCGATGTCTGCCAGCGCGAGGGGATACACATCCCTACCCTATGCAACCATCCCGACCTGAAGACGCAGGGTATATGCCGCGTATGCGTCGTCGACGTCAAAGGATCGAAGACGCTTCAGTCGGCCTGCGGCACACCCGTTTCCGATGGCATGGAGATCCTGACGACGACCGACAGGATTCGAAAGGCCAGGAAGACCATCGTCGAGCTATTGCTCGCCAACCACTATACCGACTGCACCGTCTGCCCGAAGAACCTGAACTGCGAGCTGCAGAGCCTCGCGAACGAATTCGGCTTAACCGATCTTCGATGGAAGGAGAGGCGCGAACGCACCCTTCCGCAGGACGATACGTCCCCGGTCTTCGTGCGCGACAACAATAAATGCGTCCTATGCCAACGATGCGTCAGGGCCTGCGACGAGCTGCAGGGAGTCTACGCCGTCGCGAACCTGTACAAGGGCGATAGCACTATCGTGGGGTCGGCATTCAATAGGCCCATCTCCGAGGTCGTCTGCATCAACTGCGGCCAGTGCGTCGCCCATTGCCCGACGGGAGCGCTCTATGAGAAGTACTGCATAGAGGATGTCTGGAAGGCCATAGACGACCCGGATAAGATCGTGGTCATCCAGACCGCCCCGGCGATCAGGGCGGCGCTGGGCGAGGCTTTCGACTATCCTCCGGGGACCCGCGTGACGGGGAAGATGGTTTCAGCCCTCCGGACCATGGGCTTCGACAACGTGTTCGATACGCAATTCGCCGCGGACCTGACCATCATGGAGGAAGGTTTCGAGCTTCTCGGCCGGCTGAAGGACGCGCTCGCGGACGGCGGGAAACCGTCCCTGCCGATGATGACCTCCTGCTCCCCAGGATGGATAAAATTCCAGGAGCATTTCTTCCCCGAATACCTTCCCAATCTCTCCACCTGCAAATCGCCTCAGCAGATGTTCGGAGCGGTCGTAAAATCGTTCTGGGCCAGGAAGATGAACCTCGATCCGGCCGACATCGTCTGCGTATCGGTCATGCCCTGTACCGCGAAGAAATTCGAGGCGGCGAGGCCCGAGATGGGAACCGACGGCGATCAGGACGTCGATTTCGTCCTGACGACGAGGGAGCTGGCAGTCATGATAAAACAGGCCGGAATCGACCTGAGGGATATGGCCGACTCGGCCTTCGACGATCCCTTGGGAGAGTCCACGGGAGCCGCGACAATATTCGCCGCGACGGGAGGCGTCATGGAGGCGGCGCTCAGGACGGCGTACGAGGTCGTGACAGGCAGGGAGGTCCCGTTCAAGGATCTCGATATTACTCCGGTGCGGGGCCTGGACGGCGTGAAGCAGGCTGGTATCGCGCTGACCGGCGTCAAGAAGGAATGGTCGTTCCTCGAAGGCGTAGAGCTGAAGGTGATGGTCGCCCACGGCACGGCGAACGCCAAGGCGGTCATGACCGCGCTGAGGGACGGGAAGCTAGACGTTCACTTCATCGAGATTATGACCTGCCCTGGCGGCTGCCTCGGCGGGGGCGGACAGCCGCTGCCGGTCTCTCCCGAGAAGAGGCTGGCCCGGGCCCGCGCCATATACGAGGAGGATTCCGAGAGCGTCCATAGGAAATCGCACCGGAACCCGTCCATCGCGAGGATCTACGACGAGTTTTTCGGATCGCCGAACAGCCATCTCGCGCACGAGCTTCTACATACCCGTTATACGGTACGCGGGCAGTACTAGGAAACCGCCGACGGAAGCTTATCGCAGGCTGCCATCTGTACTGGACCGGGCGAACGCCGGCATCCCGCTATTCCATCGACGAGGGGCAATCCATGGTTAATTCGGAGCAGGCCTCGGCTCCCTCGGCCTCGCGGCGCTCGTCGATTACGGGGTCCATGCCCGCGCTCGCTGTCGAGCCCGCCTTGGCAGAGCACTCGGGATGCCAGAAGAGGAGGAAGCGTAGGAGCGATGCCTCGAACTGGCCAGCGCGACTGGCTAGCGCGACTGGCTATACGGCGTCGAGGAGGGCTAGGCCTTGGCCGTATTGCACGAGGGGCAGAGTCCCTCGACGAAGAACTGGGACGACTCGAAAGCGTAGCCTTCCGGGGCGTCGGGCATGGGGGGGGCGCCTATCGCGGGGAGGTCGCTGACCCGGGCGCAACGCCGGCAGAAGAAATGCGCGTGGGCGGAGGTATCGGCGTCGTACCGGACGTCGGCGCCGGATATGGCGAGTCGTTGCGCTATGCCCCGGCGGGCGAACAGGTCGAGGGTCGAGAAAACGGTCGTCCGGGATAGCGTGGGCAGCTCCTCGACGAGCGAACGGTAGACGGCGTCGGCGGACGGGTGCGTCCGGACCGCGGCGAGGGCCTGGTATATCCTGAGGCGCTGCTGGGAAGGCTGTATCCCGTTGTCGCGCAGGAAGCTCGTCGTGTCCATCGTTCTCCTAGGCCCGGCGGCGCGAGCCGCCGGGCAGTATACCTACTTGAAGTACCTCGCTAGAAGCCCCCGGAACCCGGCGCCGTGCCTGGCCTCGTCCTTGCACATCTCGTGCACGGTATCGTGTATGGCGTCGTAGCCTAGCTCCTTGGCGCGCTTGGCTAGCCTCAGCTTCCCCTCGCAGGCGCCGTGCTCGGCGTCCGCCCGGAGCCGTAAGTTCAGCCTGGTATCGGCATGGACTACCTCGCCGAGCAGTTCAGCGAAGCGCGAAGCGTGGTCCGCCTCCTCGAAGGCGTAACGGCGATAGGCCTCGGCGACCTCGGGGTATCCCTCGCGCTCGGCCTGCCTGCTCATCGCTAGGTACATACCTACCTCGGTGCACTCGCCCGCGAAGTTGTCTCGCAGGCCCTGTACGACTTCCTCGTCGAGTCCCTTGGCGACGCCTACGCGGTGCTCGTCGGCGAAGGCGGCGTCGACGGCTACCGCCTTCTCGACGAACTTCTCCCCGGGAGCCTTGCACTGGGGGCACTGGGCGGGAGGCTCCTCCCCGAGGTAAACGTAGCCGCAGACCGAACAGACGAATGTCTTCATGTGAACTCCTATTGTATTTAATGCGTCTTTGTATTTAGTACAATATACCGCTAACACAACATTGTCAATGGAACCGGTACGGCGCCAGGGTCGACGCTTCGTACGTTGGCGCTTTCGAGATGCTACCCAGGGTCCGCCAGGAAAGGCGCGGGCTTGCGGCGCAGGGGGCCGAGGGTATATTCTCGTTCGTCCGCCAGGAAGGACCCCCATGCCCGATCTACCCCCAGAGCGCAAGCGGCGCGTACGCTATTCCGGCACCCACCCCAGGAAATTCGACGAGAAATACAAGGAACTGAATCCGGAGAGATACGCCGCCGAGATCGAGAAAGTAAAGGGGCGCGGCCAGACGCCGGCCGGGTCGCACTTGGCTATTTGCGTCGACGAGATAATCGCCGCGCTACGCCTCCGCCCCGGCATGGCCGGCGTCGACTGCACCCTGGGCTACGGGGGGCATAGCCTCGAGATGCTGCGGCGCATTACTCCGGGAGGCTCGCTCATAGGGCTGGACGTCGACCCTATAGAGCTCGAGAAGGCGGCGCGGCGCATCAGGGATCGCGGGTACGACGGCTCCGCCTTCACGGCCAGGCATATGAATTTCTCGTCGATAGAGGGATGCCTATCGACCGTCCCCGGCGGCTTCGATTTCATACTCGCCGACCTAGGGGTATCGTCGATGCAGCTGGACACCCCGGACCGCGGTTTCTCCTACAAGAACTCAGCCCCCCTCGACCTGCGCCTCGACTCCAGCGCAGGGGAGACGGCGGCGGTCCTGTTACGTCGCGTCTCGGCCGAGTACCTGGCAAACCTACTCGTGGAGAACGCCGACGAGCCGTACGCGGGCGCCATAGCCAAGGCTATCCACGGCAGGTCGGCCGAATGCCAGACGACCGACGGCCTCGGAGGCGTCGTGTCGGAAGCGCTTTCCGCTTGCGGCGTGAGGCCGGACGACGCGAAGTCGTCTCTCCAGCGAACGTTCCAGGCGCTCAGGATAGCCGTGAACGACGAGTTCGGCTCCCTTGACGGCCTCTTGCTCTCCATTCCGCGGTGCCTCAAGCCGGGCGGGAGGGTCGCCGTCCTGACGTTCCATTCCGGCGAGGACCGCCGCGTCAAGAAAGCCTTCAAGGCCGGCGTATCCGCCGGCCTATTCTCCGAGTGCGTCCGCAGGCCCGAGAGGCCGTCGCCGCGCGAACGGCGCGACAATCCCCGCTCCACCTGCGCCAAGCTCAGGTGGGCGGTAAAGGCGTAGCGGCCGCCCGGGACCCCGGGCGGAGCCGGCCCTATCTCCTCTTGTAGTTCTTTATCTTGTCCCTGATATACGAGCTCAGCTGGTCCTTGTGGACGCGCTCCTGCTCCATGGTGTCGCGGTCGCGTACGGTGACGGTGCCGTTCTCCTTGGAGTCGTAGTCTATCGTCACGCAGTACGGGGTGCCGGCCTCGTCCTGGCGGCGGTAGCGGCGGCCTATGGCGCCGGACTGGTCGTAATCGGTGGCGTAATCGTGCTTGAGCTCGGAGCGTATCTCCTGCGCCAGCTCGGCCAGGCCGTCCTTCTTCATAAGCGGCATGACCGCGACGGTGATGGGGGCGAGCTCCGGGTGGAACTTCATCACGGTGCGCCAGTCGTCGTCGTTACCCTTGTCCGCCACCTTCTCCTCCTCGTAGGCGTCGCACAGCATCATGAGGAGCTGCCTCGTGAGGCCAGCGGAGGTCTCGATGATGAAGGGTATGTAGCGCTCGTTGCCGTTGTCCTGGTCTATGTACTGGAGGTCCTTGCCGGAGTACTCCTGGTGGCGCTTCAGGTCGAAGTCGGTACGGTTGTGCACGCCCTCCAGCTCGCGGAAGCCCATCGGGAACTCGTACTCGATGTCGTAGGCGTCCTTGGCGTAGTGGGCCAGCTCGTCGGGGCCGTGCCGGTGCCAGCGCAGCTTGTCCATGCGCACGCCGAGCTTCTGGAAGTAGGCCCAGCGCTGCTCGCGCCAGTAGTCGAAGAATTTCTCGTCGTCGCCGGGCTTCACGAAGTACTGCATCTCCATCTGCTCGAACTCGCAGGTGCGGAAGATGAAGTTCTTGGTGACTATCTCGTTGCGGAACGCCTTGCCGACCTGGGCTATGCCGAAGGGTATCTTCATGCGGTTGGACTGGACGATGTTCTTGTAGTTGACGTATATGCCCTGGGCGGTCTCGGGGCGCAGGTATATGAGGCCGGAGCCGTCGTCCACGGCGCCTATGTTCGACTTGAACATCAGGTTGAACTTACGGGTCTCGGTCAGCTCGCCTGAGCACTCGGGGCACTCCTTCCTAGCGAGCTTGTCCTGGTCTATCTGATCGGCGCGGAAGCGCTGCTTGCACTTCTTGCAGTCGACGAGGGGATCAGTGAAATTCTCGACGTGGCCCGAGGCCTCCCAGGTCCTGGGGTGCATGAGTATGGCCGCGTCCAGGCCCACGATGTCGTCGTGGAGCTGGGTCATCTCCTTCCACCAGAAGCGCTGGATGCGGTTCTTTAGCTCTATGCCGAGGGGGCCGTAGTCCCATGCGCCGGATTGCCCGCCGTAGATCTCCGATGACTGGAAGACGAAACCCCTCCGCTTGGCGAGGGAGGTGATCTTCTCCATCGTTACTTCCCGGGTCTGTTCTGCTGCTGCCATGTACTGCTCCTTGCCCCCCGTGGCGCGAGGGGACTGCCCTGTACCCCCGCTAGGCATCGCCTATGAAGGAGCCTCGAGGCTGGGTTGGTGTCGCTCCGAAGAACGCGCGGGGAGTATAGCAGGCCCGAGCCGCGGCGGGCAAGGAGGCCTATTTGACGAAGCCGATACGGTCAGGGCCGGCGCAGGGTCAACCTGTAGCTCGAGCCGCTTCCCACGTAATCGCTGCGAAGATAGACGTCGCAGCTATACGCTCGGCTCTCCAGGGTCCGGAAGACGGCGGTAGCCGTGCCGCTGCCGCTGGACAGGTCGAGGTCAAGGTCGTTGATCTGGAAGTGGACGGGATCGCCTTCCCTGGATTCTATCTCGACCTCGAACGACGCGCCCGCGGTTCCCTGGAACCGATAGAGATCGTAATAGAACATATAGCCGTTGCTGTCCAGGTTATGCTCGTCGCCGGTAGTTATCTCCCCGTCGACGGTAACGTCAAGGCTGAGCAATGGCGCCCCGCATCCTGACAGGAGCAGGCCGAGGCCGATGATCGCTAACTGCCTACGCATGGCCGCCCCCTAATAGTAGATTTTGATCGATGATGTCTCGATGGTATACTCGTACGACGGATGCGACTCGTACAGCCTCGCGACGAGCTCGTACGGATAGGACATATAGCTCGACGCCGCGAAGGTGAAGGACAGGTCGACCTCCCCTTCCATCTCGGTTAGCGTCACGTTAGCGCCACCCACCATCGCTCCGTCGTCGGTGTTGAAGCCGACGGCGACCTTGTAGCCTACCCCTGGCTCCCTCATAGACAGCATATAGGCTACGGTTACGTTAAAAGGCATGCCCGTGGAGATATCCGCCCCGTTGGCTGGTACGACATGGCTTATCTCGACGGGGATGAACGGGACCTCGGCGGGCCGGCACCCGGTCAGTAGGCCGAGGTTCGCTATCGCGAAACCGAGAACGAGTAGAGCCTTCGACATATCATCCTCGCTTTGGCGAGTCGATGATCGGAAGCGGCTTCCCGCCGTCAGTGGCCGTCGTACTCCGTTCGAGCGCATCAGCAGTGGGAATCCATCCCGCTCCGCTTCAGTCGACCCGTTTCAAGAGCTAAGTATTGATTCGCCCTATTCCGCTGTCAATACTCATCGCGTTCGGCGACGCCCCGGGAGATCCTGGCCAGGCGGATCCTCTGGACCGGGGTACAGGATTAGCCCGGCGCGACCCGCGATCGCCGCGCCCCCGCGCGCCGGTACCGCGACGGCGGCACGCCCTCCAGCCGCCTGAAGACTCGGGCGAAGTAATCGGGGTCGTCGAAGCCGACCGCTACCGCGACGTCGGTGACGTTAACGGATCCCTCGTCGAGAAGGCGCTTGGCCTCCTCGACGCGATGCCGGTTTAGGTACTTGATGACGGTGGAACCGGTCTCGCGACGGAATAGCCGGCAGAGGTGGGCCTTGCTGGTTCCCGCGACCATGGCCAAGCTGTCCAGGGACACCTTGGCAGTGAACTGTAGCGTGATGAACTCCACCGCGCGGCCCACGGCGCGGCTGTAGCCCCGGCCGGCGCGGAGGCGCGAGAAGGCGCAATACTCGACGAGCATGGAACGTTGAAGCGCCGCGAGGGCTTCGAGCCTCGCGGTCCGTTCTATGGCGATCGCGAAACGCTCCGAGAGGGCATGGATATGGAGGGGATGGACGCCCCCCTGCTCGACCGCCTTGCGCAGGATAGTGTTGAGGACGATAGTCAGGTTCTTCGCCGAGCGGAGCTCGTCACGGTGGCGCGGCGGGAAGCGGAAAGCGGACGCGATCTCCGGCAGGGCGCGCTCGAGGGCCACGGAATCGCCCGCCGCGACCAGCCGCATCAGTAAGTTCTCGAAGCGGTACCGGCGCTCGACTTCTTCGATGGAATCCCGCCCCGCCTCGTCTTCGTCAAGGGTCATCGACATTCATCGCCTCTCCGAACCGTAGTCTACCCTGAATTCAGGCGAGTTGGTGTTTTTTTATTACGGTTCCGATCAAATCCGTCCGTGCGGGCTCTAGTAAACGCCATGACAATTCCCCTGCTGGAGGAGACAAGGCATGACGAACGACAGGCCATACGTCGCGCGGCCATTCGGCTTCCGCGACAAGATCGGGTACTTCTTCGGGGATTTCGGCAATAACATGAGCTTCAGCCTTATTACGGGCTATATGATGCTCTACTACATCAACGTGGTCGGCGTTAGCCCCGTGCACTTCGGGATAATCATCCTGCTGGCCAAGGTATGGGACGGTATCAACGATCCCATCGTGGGAGCCATAGTCGACTCGGCCCGGGCCGGCAAGCGCGGCAAATTCCATTCTTGGATATTCTGGGGAGCGTTCCCGCTCTCCGTGGCCGGCTCCCTGCTGTTCATGGCCAGCCCGGACCTGCCGTACTGGGTTAAGATAGCCTGGTGCGCGGTAGCGTACTTCATATGGGACTCGGCCTACACCGTCGTCAACGTACCATACGGCTCGCTAGCCTCCGTCATCACGGCTGATCCGGTAGAACGCTCGGAGCTATCGAAATATCGCACGCTAGGCGCCATCGTCGCGGCAGTCCCGCTATCGATATTAATGCCTCTGATCATATTCGACCGTTCGCGCCGACCGGTCGGCGGGCGATTCGCCCCCATAGCCCTCGGCCTCGGCGCGGTCGCCTTGATATCGTTCATGCTCTGCCACGGCCTTACCGTCGAGCGTATCCGGCGTAGCCGGGACGCGGCGAAAGGAGAAGGATTCAGTTTCTTCAGGACCTTCGGAGCCTTCCTGCGCAACCGGCCGATGATGGCGCTCACGCTCATGGCCTTCGCCCAGATCGCCTTCCAGATGTCGACGATGCAGACCAACACCTACCTCTTCAAGGAATACTTCAACAACACGAGGCTGCTCTCCATCGCGGGCGTCGCCAGCTTCCTGCCGATGCTACTGGCCGTACCCGCCCTCAAGCCCCTCGTCCGACGCTTCGGCAAGAAGGAGCTTGCGCTCGGGGGCATGGTCGGCTCCCTCGTCGTCAGCTTCTTCATGTTCGTCCTGCCCATCCGTAACCCGCTGGCTTGGATAGGGCTCTCGGCGCTCTCGGGCTTCTTCGCCTCGGCGCTGAGCCTATTGTCCTGGGCGATGGTCTCGGACGCCATAGACTGGCAGGAGCTTCAGACCGGGCGCCGCGAGGAAGGCACCGTATACGCCATATACTCCCTCGGCCGCAAGATAGCCCAAGGCATCGGGGGATTCGTCGTGGCGTCGGGCCTCGGCCTCATCGGGTACGAGGCGAGCCTCCCGGTCCAGCCCGAATCCGTTTCCAGGGGCATCAAGTTAATGGCCTCCGGCTTCCCCCTGCTCGGCTGCGTCATCATCGTCATCGCGCTCGGCTTCGTCTACACCCTGGACAAGGGGCGCATAGACGATATGAACAGGAGACTCGGCCGAGCCCCGACGCCGAGGCTCGATCTCCCGCAGGGTGACGATTGATCCGCGCCGAGGCGGTCGCGGGATAAAGGCCCCGTAGCTTACCGGAGCCGGCGGGCGGGACCGAGGCCCGCCTCTAATCAGCACAAGGAGAGTTCATGGAAACTTCGAGGAGAATATTCGAGCTGGCCGACGGCTGGCTCTTCGGCGAGGCCGGAGGAGCGGGCGGGCCGAAGGCGCGGGTCAGCCTCCCCCACACCTGGAACGCGGGCGATGGCCGCTCGGCGGATTATCGCCGGGGCGCCTACGTCTACGAGCGCTCTTGGAAAGCCGGCCCGGAGCTGGCTGGCATGAGGATATACCTGGAGGTGGACGCGGCCGCCTCAGTCGCTCGCGTCGAGGCCGGCGGGCGCGAGGTGGCCTCGCACCGGGGAGGCTATAGCCGTTTCCGCGCCGATATAAGCGATTGCCTAGCCTCCGACGGAACGACCCTGATCCGCATCACCGTGGACAACTCCGACGTGGAGGAAGTCTATCCCCTCATGGCGGACTTCACCTTCTTCGGGGGGCTCTACCGCGGCGTGCGCGTAATCGCGGTCCCGCCCTGCCACCTGGACCTCATGGACTGGGGATCTCCCGGAGTCTATCTGTCCCAGCGCGAGGTCTCTCGGGAGCGAGCAGTCATAGGCTGCGAGGCGAAGGTCGTCAACGAGGGCGGCGCGCCGGAAGCCCTGGAGCTGTCGGTACGGGCACTCGACGCGTCGGGAACCGTCGTCGCGATAGCTAGCCAGGCGGCGACGGTGCACGCCGAGACGACCTTCTTCCTGGATCTGGATATACCTTCGCCGCATCTCTGGCAAGGCGTCATCGATCCCTACCTGTACCGCTTCGAGGTACTCCTCCTCGGATCCGGCGGCGCGGCAGCGTCGGAACGGGTCGCCACTGACGCGAGGTCCCCGACGCCCCTTGACGGCAGCTCCGTCGGCCTCGGGATCCGTTCGTACAGCGTCGACTCAGGGCGAGGCTTCCTGCTCAACGGTATACCTACTCCCCTACGCGGCGTGAGCCGCCACCAGGACCGGGCCGGCCGCGGAAACGCCATCCTCCCCTCGGATATGGAAGAGGACGTGGCGATCATACGGGAGCTGGGAGCGAATACCGTCCGCCTCGCCCATTACCAGCACGCGGACTATTTCTACGAGCTGTGCGACCGGGCCGGTCTCGTCCTATGGGCCGAGGTCCCCGTGATCTCCCGGCTCTCGGAGACCGATCCCACGGGCGAGAACGCCGTCTCTCAGCTCCGCGAGCTAATCCGCCAGAACTACAACCATTGCTCGATATGCTTCTGGGGCGTGCAGAACGAGATTACCATCTGCCAGCCGACGCCCGGCCTCCGCGCCCTCGTCGCCCGCCTCG
>Ga0180007_10002701_pt1 | contig 20674 bp, 12 predicted proteins | sample MM_PC_MetaG_FD_121122 | JGI IMG/M metagenome (GOLD analysis project Ga0180007, IMG submission 121122) | Groundwater microbial communities from the Aspo Hard Rock Laboratory (HRL) deep subsurface site, Sweden - MM_PC_MetaG | ecosystem: Environmental > Aquatic > Deep subsurface > Groundwater... | reverse complement strand
CTCATATGTCCATATACTGTCTCGTATCCATTCCCATGATCTATACTCACTTGAAGACCAAGACCAAATGGATCCCAACCTGCTCTAACTACCACACCATTAGTACAAGCTAATATTGGAGGCATTGCCTTTCCAGACCCAACAGCTATGTCAACTCCATTATGGTACCAGGCATAGTACTGAGAAATGATTCTAACTGTAGTTGGCCATACACAGTAGCTTTTGTTTGGGGAAGCTGCAGAGTCAGCCCCAGCTGATACCGATGTTGGAATATAAATAACTGGAGGAGGAACCTCAGGAATTTTACCTCCTGGAATAACCAACTCTGTTCCTAAAGCAAGTCTAGAAGTATCTAAAATATAGTTAAAGTCGGCAACAGCCTGTGAGGCAACTCCATACTTATCAGCAATAGAAGATAGAGTATCTCCTGACGCAACCTTATGAATAAGCCCAGATATTGGAGGTACTGTTATTTCCTGTCCAATGCTTAAAACCGAGCTATCTGAAAGCCCGTTTATATACTTAAGTGCATCAATTGATACTTTAAACTTGTTTCCAATGGTAAAAAGAGTATCTCCTGAAGAAACTACGTATGTGAAAGGGTCGTTCGTCTTTCTTTCATCAGGTAGTGTTGTAACAGCTATTTCTTTTTTAGGAATAATATCTGAAGAACTTTCTAAATAATCGGCACTTACTGGCTGATTAACAATAAATGTAGAACTACTAAAGATCTCCCCAAGCATAAAAACAAGAAAAGAAAAGCTCATAATAAACCAGGTAGCAATGGGTCTTCCTAGTTTTCCTCGCGACCAGATAAGTTTTTTAGTTAGAAAAGACTTAAGTTCAAATGGTATTTGATACAAAAACTCCAAAAACCCAAAGATTAGGGTAAATACACCTTCGAGTTTCTTCCAAAAATATGTTCCCAGGGCTTTAAAAAACTGCACCCAAACATTAAGAAACTGTTCAATTTTGTTTCGTCCTGTGGGCCTGAAACCTTCAAAACTAAGTTGGAAAAACCGCTTTGAGGTAGGACGTTTAATGGTAAAAGCCATATTAATGATATTATCTCACAGACAGATTGAGAACGAGGATTATTGTATCAACCTAAGGTTTTTCAAGCAAATTCGATTATTTATCTTTTGCAGCTTGGTTAAGAGTATCTAAAAACTCTCTGTTACTCTTTGTTTTCTTCATTTGCTCAATCACAAGAGGGGTAGCTTCCCTATCATCTAAAAGGTCTACCATTCTTCTTAGTCTATACACCTTTTCTAGGTCTTCCTTACTGAATAAGTCCTCCTCGTGTCTTGTTCCACTTGATTTAATATCAATTGAAGGAAAGATTCTTTTTTCTTGCAAGAATCTATCAAGTTTTAATTCCATATTTCCAGTTCCTTTAAACTCTTCAAAGATAACATCATCCATTCTAGAACCTGTTTCAACAAGAGCTGTAGCAATTATTGTTAAACTACCACCGTTTTCAAGGTTTCTAGCAGCACCAAAGAAATGCTTTGCAGGATAAAGTGCGGCAGGATCAAAACCACCTGTTAGGGTCCTTCCAGACGGAGGAGCTGTCATATTGTAAGCTCTAGCTAGTCTAGTAATAGAATCCATAAGGATAACCACATCTTTTCCAGATTCGGCCAGTCTTTTTGCTCTTTCTAGACAGAGTTCACTTATTCTTGTCTGTTCTTCTGCTTTTTCATCAAAGTTACTGGCGTAAACCTCACCTTGTACTTTTCTAGAGAAGAAGGTAACCTCTTCAGGTCTTTCTCCTATCAGAGCGACAAGTAGAATGACATCAGGATAGTTTGTGGTTATACCGTTGGCAATATCTAAAAGAAGAAATGTTTTTCCAGCCTTAGGAGGAGCAACTATCATAGCACGTTGTCCTTTACCAATTGGTGCAATAAGATCAATTAAACGAGTTGAGACTACATCTGGGGTTGTCTCAAGTTTAAGCCACTCTTGTGGAAAGATTGGTGTAAGATCAGTAAATTTAGGTCTCTTCTTAGCTACCTCTGGTTCCATTCCATCTACAGACTCTATTTTTAGAAGGGAAAGATATCTTTCACTTTCTTTTGGAGGTCTTGCTAAACCCTCAATTAGATCTCCCATACGAAGATTAAATCTTTTTATTTGTGAATGACTAATATAGACATCTTTGGGAAGATCGTTCTCAGTCTCAATGTCTTGTCTAATAACACCGTAGTCGGTGAGAACTTCAAGCATCCCACTAACCTTAATTTGTTCACCTCGATAATTAATTGCCCCGCCGTTAGAAGGTCTACCATTTATTATTGGTGCTTCCTTGGGGCCCGTTGTCTTTTTGATAGGCATAATATGTTTTCTTCTCGTAACTTCAGTTACGTTTTACTAAATTTATACTTTTGATGAAAATGAAACCAATAAAAAGTGCATTTCAATTTTTAGGAAAAATTCTAGAAAGAAGTAATTCACTATTACGATAAAATGATAACTTAAAAAGCACTTTCTATCAAGATCCCCTAAAGATGGGAGATAACCACTGCCCCGAGTTACCTCCCAACTTCAGGACTCATCAATTACTTGATAAGTTCTGCACTAACCACAAGTCTCTTGCTGTATGTTCCTTGATTAGGAACCCAAACTCCACCACACGTTATTAAAGTTAGAGCAGGAATATCTAAAGAGCTATCCTCAAATACTTTTAATCTTTCAGGATCGTCAATATCTACAAAGTAATAACCAGTAACCTTATAGTCGTAAGACTTACCATAGCTGTCAAGTACCGTTACTCTATCATCAAGATTTACGTTTTTCAACTCCCAAAATGCAGCGGGATTACCACGACTATCATCGTAATGAGCATTAACAACCAAGTTACCTTTTTCAGCTGGCCTAGCGCTGTTTTGATACCAACCAGCAGTATCCCATTCTTTAGGTGTTTCAAGATACCCTTGGGCATCTACACCCACAGGTTCGACAGGAACACTAAGTCCTACCGAACTAATAACTATCTTTCTTGGCCTTCCGTATACTGGTTCTAGAGCTGTTTCAAATGCTGAGAAAGCAGCCTCGACTTGAGGTTCTTCAATATTTTTAAAATTAAAACTACCTCCCGTATATATGAATACGAAAAGCCCCACAAGTAATACTGTGGTAAATAAAAGGACCATAAATTTTGATATCTGAGAAAGTTTCATGATATTATCTCGGGCAGGAGACAGAATGGTCGCGTAAGGACTCGGCCAAACCCAACCATTCTGTCCCACACCCGAGGTGTAGGACAGAAGGATCTTATCTTCCAAACTTCTTAGCAAACAATCCAGCTACTAGAGTAGCAAGACCTGCAATTGCTAAGGTAGACGTATAACCAGTCTTAGGAAGCTCAGAAGGCTCCTCGTTACCGTAACAAACGGTAGCGGTATCAGAACCTTCGAACTCACCATCCCATTCAAGTTCTACTTTGTTAACGATACATTTCTCGAATGTAATGTCCCTATCGTACTCATTGAATTCAACCTTAACTTCAATAGTGAATTTCTTTTCTTCACCAGAACCAAAGTTGTCCCAGTACTCAGTTAGACCAGATCCACCTACCCTGAAAAGTTCATCAGGTAAGAAATCTTCTATTTTCATGTTGTCAAACTCATCAGCTTCTTCATCAGAAAGGTTTTCAACGGTTATTCTAAATTCAATAACCTCCCCTTCTTTAACGTTAGTTACTTTATCTTTCCAAGAATTATCTCCTTCAAGTCTTACTTGTTTAGTAATCTTGAATCTCTTGTTAACTTCTCCTCCACCGTAGTTAGCGTAAACGCTAGCCCCGTTTAAGAACATAAAGGAAGCAAAGATTACAAGAGCTATTAATTTTTTTGCAGTGCTTTTATTCATATTTTTGTTTACGCTACAACTAAACAAGAACAATATTCATATAACGTCATATTATTAAGTTTAGTCTTAGCGGCAGGATAAATTAGTACTCTAATATAAATCTATAGGATAACCTAATAGATTCGTTGCATTATAGCCTAAAAGCTAGTTTTTGTCAATGCTATGGGGTTTGGTATTAAATACTAAATTTCTCTATCTTTTTTGCTTGTAGTAGCAACAAATAGTCCCAATACAAGTAAAAAATAACCAAAATACTGTAAGTATTGTGGCCAAAATATTATTTTTACGTTATCTGGTATATCACCATCAAAAACCCATCCATTGGACCAGTTATTAACCTCAACATGTCTAGCATTACATAAATTATTACCACAAAAAGCTAACCACCCTATATCATATGCCTCGTTTAGAACAAAAAGTTTCTGCACCTCACTATTTTCTGAAGATGGTAAGGATGATTTCAAAGAAGTAATTAGGTCATAAGATATTGGAACTAAAGAGATGTACTCTAATTCGTTAATACTAGTTTCTTCCCCAAATACTGTATTTGATAAATTTATTGTGTACCCTTTTCCTTTACCCATTGGGGATATCATATAAAATGCTGAGGTCATGTTTTCATTTCTGGGCAGTAAAACATCAATGTCACACCTCTTAGAATACTCGTTAGTCAAACAAATTCTCAATGGAAGACCCTGAATATTTCTCGCTTTAATTTCTAGCACATATCCTATTGAATGATCTACCGATAAAAACTGAAAAGTATCACACAAAGATGTCAGAGAGGATATATAAATTATAGAATTATCTGTTTTTTCTATACTGTAACCACCTGGAAAATCTTTCGAATTAGAACAAACCCTTGGATAACCTTTTAAATCTACTACATTACCTGATAAGTAATCAGTCTTAGGAAAAACTAATGTATCTAACACAATATTTTGTCCTTCTATTTCAAAAGTTATCAAACTACTATGCACTCTTCCTAACACATCTACTGAAATATCTTTATATATTTTATTTACTTCTTCCACACGTCCTATTGCATCCGAATAAAATCTCAGGAAATACCTATCTATACCACCCTCTAACAGAGCAACTTGTCTATTCTCATTTTCAAGATAGAAATCAATACACGAATCAATTTCAGAATCAAAAATACATACATCATTGGGCTTTACACCTCCAGAGTAAGAAAGAAGCAAAAACCCTTTTGTAGTAACTCCTTTCCAAAAGCTGGTTAGCGGCGCTGTAACACAAGCTAGGGCATCTCTAGATAGAAGTGAAAAGCCATTTTCAATCTTCTCAAGAGAGTACGATGAGTCACCCGTTACATCCCCACATACTTCTAATGTTGGGTAATAATTAAATTTTGCGAGAATATTTCTATCTACAATGTTATAAACATCTATTTCGTTTAATCCACCACCTTTTATATTTAAATAGCCTAAACTAGTAAACTCCCCAGAAACCTTAGAACCAATATAAAAAGGGCTACCGTTTATCACTATCAAAAATGACTTTCCTTCCCCGACAAAAATACTTCTACTCTCATTTAATCCAAAATCTTTAGAATAAAATCTAATATCTAACTGGGGCTCACTATATTTAGCTAAAATCTCTACTGGAACAATACTTTGTTCTCCAACATTTCCTGCAATTTTTGATACTAAATGTACTTCTCTATCACTAGACCTAATAATTTCTGGGTTGATATTTTCGTTCAATTGACTTATACCTACAAAAGAATAAGACGCCCCACCTTCTTCAACAATGTAATTTCCAATTTGTAAATATATCGGATCCAGATACTCCTTGAAAATATCGTTACTGAAAATATCAAACTTATCTAACTTTTCTGTCTCTGTGAACTCTACTTTTGGAGAATATTTATATACCGAAAGGCCTTCCCCAAAGTCTTTTTCTAAACTAATCCTCTCTGAAGAGGATAAGAGTGACTCAATTTGAGGGTAAAAAAGAAGTGTTTCATCGGCACCCGGTTCTATAACACTTTCATCTAAAACTAACCATCTAGTTTTGTATTTCTCCAACACATTTTCCAATAAAGGTACGTTCTCAGAATATATTGCATGGGAAAACTCCCTGTACTGTTGCTCATTCTTTAAATTCCATCTATCAAATTCCCTATTAAGAAGAGGTTGCTTAATCCCAAACCATAGAAACCCTGCTCCCTGATACCCAAGCTCTTTTTCATTCCAACTGTTGTATATCCATCCCCAATAACTTTGAACCGGTAAATTAACTACCCTTCCGTACTCATCCTGAGAATCAAAATACTTAAACATTTCAAAATATCTACCAGGAATATTTACTCTCATACTTGGACTAATTAATTTACCTTTAAACGCGGGATTCATGTAGTAATATAAGCTTCCCAAAGCAGCCATAGTTAAAAGTAATAAACACATTACTTTGAGTAGTTCTAACTTACATAAGTTAGATATCCTTTCAAAAACCCAGAGCAAAAATAAACTGAAAAAAAATGCGTAAGATAGACTAAGTATGATAGAAAATTTGGTGAACGGAAATCTAAACACCTCTTCAAATAGCGGTATATGCTTCTGGAAAAAGATGAACAAGAAACCAAATGGTGGGTTGGTTGCAAAAAGAAAGAAATAGCAAACTAGCAGTAGTACAAAAAACCCTATACCATATTCGTTCTTTTTGAAGAAAGATAATATTGCACCCAAAACTACAAGGGCAAAATACACATAACCTATTTCTGTGACAAAGGGATTCTTCAAATGAACTTGCCACTCATCAAGAAGTTGACCATATCTTTCGTCACCTACATGCTCACCCCAATCAAATAAAAAGCTCTTCAAGAGAGCTGCATCTTTAATATTCCCAAACCTTTTATTTGCTAAAAAAGCCTCATTAGAAAATAAGTGGTGAATTTTAGACTCAGGTACTTCCCTACCCCTTGTAAAAGCGTAGTAGAAGTTAGGGAGCATCCAAAAAGAGTTTACCAAAAGTACTATAACAAGCATTCTAAGAATATCTTTAATGTGTCCTTTTAACAAAGTTAACACCCCAAAATACAAAATTAGCATCATGAGGTATGTATAAAAAAGTGTGGCAGTGTGAGCTTGTGGAGTTATCAGAATGTTAAACAACAGAAAGAAAAATAATTCTTTCTTTTTCCCACTATCGAAATACTTAGTGCCATATAAAAACACCCATCCCAGAAACCCAAAATGTGTTAAAAACATCTCCAAAGGTACATAAAAATTTTGAAGAGTTCCTAGATTTAGTAGATAAAGCAAGGAACCGATAAGTGACACAATATTATGGACAACTCCCTTATTTTTTTTCCCAAGTAGGTATTCTAGAAAAAAGTAAACACCAAGTGGGCCTATTATCAACATTAAGAATACGTAGGCATACCTGATCTGATTAACTTTTAGAAAAAGATTAAAAAATTGAAGAATAACCACCCTTATTATCTCTGATGCATGTGCCTGCGACGCAACCGCACCTAATCCTTGATGCTCTTGCCAGACTGAATCTAAAATACGTTTCCAATATAAACCGAAATTAAATTCTGGATGAAGGGTATCCCAACCAGTTAAAAAAGTCCCAATGGTATAATTTTTAAAACAAATATAAATAGATACACATACAATAAAAACAGGAAAAACATATCTTTTAATAAAACCAAGCAACTTCACACTCAAATTATACATTTAAAAGGAAAATATAAACAAAAAAAGAAGCGTCCTTGGTGGCATAAGCCAAAACACAAGAACGCTCTTTCTAAATAGGGTTTTTAATTTACTTTTTCCCAGTTTTCCAGCTGACCTTTCATAGTGACAAAGTGCTGGTGAAAACAGGTACTTACATCAATCAGGTGAATATGGTTTTCTGAGCACCCTGAGGCACCGCAGTTACCTCCTGATTGACCATTTTCTCCGGAACTGGCTTCGAGCTGTTGTAGAAACCAACCCTTTGACACATAAGCTCCAGCAGGCATCGGGCTTGTACTCATATGACCTGGTTTGTAACCAGTCACTTTTACAGTCCGGTTTAGATCAGTATCCTGCTGAGCATCGTCAATAACGCCCCGGATCAACACAAGGTTGTTTATCCCTTCCCCAGAGGGAAGTTCAATTTCACCACACCCAGTTGGTTGAATTTTTCCTTCTCCAAGAGACAGATATGTAAATCCGCCTTCTGGAAGCTGAGCATAGTGCTCACCTGTAGAACTACCACGATCAAATGTGGCAGTGGCGTCTAACAACACACCTGGTTCGGCGATTAGCCAATCCGTTAGGTTATTAAACACACTTGTAGTACCTACTGGGGACCTAAATAGATTGGTAGGAAGTTCTGTTACAATCTCCTGAGTTTCAGGTTCCTGTGCAGAAGATCCCTCACCATTAGCAGGGGTTTCTTCAGTCACCGATTGCTCATTAGAGGGAACCTGTTCTGTTGCACTAGATTCCTCTACTTCAACTATCGCAGTTGTGGTAGGAATCGGTTTTTCTTCAGGCGCTGTTCTGGCCTGCGGCTCTCGATTAAAAAATAACGCAACCGAAAGCAACACAAGTAATATAACGACCACCCAGAGACAGAGAATTGTATTATTCTTCTTTGAATCAGACACTTTTGCTGCAGGTTTCTTAATATCTTTGCTGTTTGCCTTTTGCTTGTCTGCAACTTCTTTGATCATTGAGTCAAGTGGTTTCGGACGACTTGGCCCAGCAATTACACCTTTTTTATTAATAGGCTGTACTGGTTTTTTTACATCCTTTTTGGGGGTCACTGCCGGTTTTGTTGGTTGCTTTGCCTTCGGCATTGCAACATCAACTTTGTTCACCGCAGGGGACTTCTTTTCGTCCTTTTTGGCGGCCTTAGTACTCTCAGTGCTTTTTGAAGGCACTACTTTCTTTGTGACTGGCATAGCCATTTCAGTTCTCCTTTTGCTTTGGATTTATTTTATATGATTACCCTATTCAGTTTTCAACCTGCGAGTTACCCAAATTAATGGGGCTCTAGGCCGATTAATATACTCAAGCAAACACTTAAGTACACACATCGGAATATGAAGGAATTAAATTAGACAGGATAAAGCTTCAACTCCTTTCTGATTGGACAAAATTATAGCTTATAACCTCTTTTTTGTCAACCTATAGGGTATTATGAGTCGGTTACTAGCTTCTCTTCTAAGGCTTTTTCTACTAGTTCTCCGAATGTCATATCATTTTGGATTGCAAATACCCTGGCGAGCTTTTTAAGGGTCTTATCTATTAATATGGTAGTTTTTACCTTTGTTTTTTTGTTTTCTGTCATGTTTTCCACAATAAATTTAGTTATCCACAACTAAATTTCACCTTATAGGGTGTTTAGTTTCTTTATTCAAACATAAAACCGTACTTATGTAAATACTTACATAACACTAACTAGTATTATAATATCACTGACTTTTTTCCTTCGTAGAAGAAACTTTAATGATATTTGCCAATCGTCATCGCTTGTTAAATTTGTTAGATGCGATAAATTGTATGTAACAAGCAGTCATGCTTCGCCTGCTCGGAGGCATGGTCTTATCCTGCATTTGCAGGATTTCACGCTTCTAAAAACGTTCTGCGGCTGTCGCACTTTATGTCGCCTCTTGTGGAACGTTTTTTAAATTGTCTTAATAATTATTTCCTGGAAGTTTTGACTGTAGTAAATATTATCTTACCTGCAGCAGATTGAATTACCTTTGCTACCTTCACAGTTATCTCTTTACCTACTAAATCCCCACCCTTTTCAACTATTACCATGGTCCCATCAGGTAGATACCCTACCCCCTGATTCTTTTCCTTACCTTTTTGAAGCACGCTGACTTTAAATTCTTCCCCTGGAAGCACTATTGTCTTAAGTGCATTAACAAGATCATTAACATTAAGTACTTTAATACCAGAGACCTTTGCAACCTTGTTTAAGTTAAAGTCTAAAGTCATAAGTTTAAGCTTTTTATCTTTAGCATAATTAACAAGTTGTTTATCAACAGCCTTCTCTTTTGTATTTATCTTAGGCATAACTACCTTAGTACGTCTTTTTAAGTCTTTCACAATATCAAGACCCCTTCTTCCCCTACTCCTCTTCTCTTTATTCTTGCTATCTGCCATCTTTTGAAGCTCTTCAAGCACACTTTCTGTAATAACAAAAGGTCTATCAAAAAAGCCAACCTTAACAATATCCAATATTCTTCCGTCAACTAGTATTGAGGTATCTAGTATCACTGCGTTTTCAAGTTCCACTTTTTCTTTCAATGCCCTTTCTTCAACCCTCTTTCTCTGCTTTTCTCTTCTTGCATCTTGAATTCTTCCGGACTGCTGTTCCCAAAAAGCACTAACAATATTTGAAACAGCATTAAATATTAGTTCTTCTACCCATTTTTTAAGTTTAAGAAGAAGAATAGGAAGAATGAAAAACCCAAAGGCTGCTGCGACTGCAGATATCAAGACTTCTAATATGGTGTGGAATCCAAATAATGGAAGTTCTGTAAAGAAGGCACTTTTTGAGCTTTTGAAACCGATAAACGCAAATAAAACTCCAAATACAATTCTTAATAGAAACTTTATCTCTTTTAGAGAGACTTTTCGTTCAGGTTCAGTTTTCTTTTTTCTTTTCTTTGCCACCCTATATTAATCATATATGAAAAAATATATGGGAAACACTTACGAAGATAAGAAAATTAAAAAGCTTTGTTTATTGCTTCGAGTAATTTTTTGGTACTTTGAGGACTAATAACATTAGAGAATCCAAGTCTTTCTGCCTCTTGGGATCTTCTTTCAATAGAAGTTACCTTCCTAACCTCTCCAGATAATCCACACTCACCAAAAGCTACTGTACTTTCCTTCAGTGGAAGGTCTTTTATAGAAGATGCTATAGCTAAACACACTGCAAGATCAGAAGCATACTCTTTTACCTTAAATCCGCCAGCTACACTTACATAAACATCATGATTTGAAAGATTAATCCTAGCTCTTTTTTCTAAAATTGCTATTAAAACTTGAAGTCTGTTGCTACTAAATCCACTTGCTGTTCTTCGAGGATATCCAAAAGATGTTTTTGTGGTTAGTGCTTGTATCTCAAACAAAAGTGGTCTAAATCCTTCCATCACAACAGTCACACAAGACCCTGGAGACGAAGAAAGTCTTTGCTCAAGGAATAATTCAGAAGGATTTTGTACCTCTCTCATTCCCTTTTCTACCATCTCAAATATACCTACCTCAGACACGGGTCCAAATCTATTCTTTGTAGTTCTCAAAATTCTAAAAAGATGCTGGTTATCTCCCTCTAAATACAAAACTGTATCTACAATATGTTCAAGTACCTTGGGTCCTGCTACAACCCCTTGTTTAGTAACATGACCCACTAATACAATCGGTGTGTTTGTTCTTTTCGCAGTGTCTGTAAGAAGTTGAGTACATCCTCTAACTTGCACCAGAGAACCTATATTTCCAGTTAAATCATCAGAGTAAAGGGTTTGGATAGAGTCAACAATAACAAGCTCAATAGCATTATCACTTTCAATTTCTGCAGTAATTTGATCTACGTTTGTTTCAGGAAATACTAAAAGATTGTGTGCGGTGTAGCCCATTCTTAAAGCACGAAGTTTAGTCTGCTCAACAGATTCTTCACCACATACGTAAAGCACTTTCTTATCACCTAAGTTCTTTGAAATCTCAGTCAAGAGAGTACTTTTTCCAATACCTGGTTCACCAGCAAGAAGTACAACCTGTCCAGAAACAAAACCACCACCCAATACCCTATCAAATTCCCCTACTCCACTATCAAGTCTTTTAGGAGGTGCTGATAATACTTCAGATAATTTAACTAATCCTTGAGTAGAGCTTCGAGGTTTTTTAACTGTAGAAGATTTAGACGAAGAAGTAGAAATTACATCTTCAACCATGCTGTTCCAATTACCACAACTAGTACACTGGCCTATCCAATTACTTGAAGTATGACCACAGTTTTGACATACGTAGATAGTCTTTAGCTTCGCCATGTTTTGTATATTAACAGAATATGAGAAAAATTACTCTTTTTCTTCCTTCTTAGCTTTTTTCTTTGTTTTCTTTTCCTTCTTTTCTTCTTTCACCTCTTCTTTTGTTTCCTCTTCTAGCTTTTCTACTTCCTTCTTATCCTTTTTCTCGTTTTCTTCACCCGGCTCTTTTGTTGTTAGAGCAAGCTTTTGACTTTCTCCATCAACTTGAATTACTGTAGCTTTTACCTTGTCCCCCTCTTTAAGAGGCTCTGCTGCTTCACTTATGTGAACTAACCCGTCTAATCCTTTTTCTATGGTTACAAAAGCTCCAAAAGGAACTATCTTACTAACTACTCCTTTAACTTTTGTTCCAACAGGATACTTTTCTGCAACTGTTTCCCATGGATTTGGAGAAAGTCTTTTTACACTTAATGCTAGTTTTTGAGAACCTTCATCAATACCTAGCACCAACACTTCAATTTTTTGTCCAACTTTAAAATAGTCAGCTGGGTGCCCTACCTTTTCCCAAGCAATTTCACTAATGTGAACAAGTCCTTCTACTCCGTCAAGGTCTACAAATACTCCAAAAGGCATAACTCCTGTAACAATTCCCTCTACCTCGGTATCTGGTTTTATCTCTTCAAGCCTTTTTGCTCGAGCTTCACCACTATATGAACTTAAGGCATCTTTTTCTGACAAAACAAATCTATTTTTTTCTTTATCTAGCTCAATTACCTTTACTCTCAAGGTTTTACCAGCTAGTACTTTAAGTGACTCTTTAAGTTCGGCCTCACTTCCTGCTGCAAATTTAGCAACATCGTTAGCAAAGTGAACTCTATCTAAATGTGAAAGAGGAATAAACCCCCTTAAACCAATACACTCACAAAGAAGCCCACCTTTATTGTATTCAATAATAGTGGCTTCTAAAACAGTGCCTATTTCGAGAGCTTCCTCAGCGTCTGTCCATCTCTTATCCTTCTCTGCTCTTTTAAGGGAAAGAACAACATATCCTTGAGCGTTTTCTGGTTGCACAACTTTAGCAACAATATCATCCCCTGGCTTTAGGCCTTTGTAGCTTTTATCTTCGTCATCAAACTCTTCGCTTGTAATAATTCCTTCAGACTTAGCACCGATATCAATTAATATTTCACTATGACTCGCACTTACCACAACCCCCTCTACTAAATCTCCAGGACTAAAACTTCTCATCTGAAGATCTTTGTCTTTCAAAATGTCTGCCATTTTAGAAGACTCTTTATGAACTTTTCTAGCTTTACTCATACTAGTTTTAAAATACCTCTTTCTGCCCTTTGCAGGACGTATTGGATTATATAAGAGAAAAATACTAAGTACAAGGTATAATTAGTTTGTATCACTAAAATCTACTATGAAAGTAAATGAAATTAAATGTAAGACAGTGATAGGAAAATGTGGTTTTCCATCTGGTGGGTGGTCAATAAACCCTTACGTTGGGTGTGAACACAACTGTGTTTATTGCTATGCAAGATTTATGAAAAGATTTACAAACCATACAGAACCTTGGGGAAATTTTACAGATGTGAAAACCAATGCTCCTGAGATTTTAGAAAAACAACTCCACTTGAAAAAATACAGAGAAGGACCGATTTTTATAGGAACAGTAACTGATCCTTACCAACCTCTGGAAGAAAAATATAAACTCACAAGAAAACTTTTAGAAATACTTCTACCCTACAACGCACCTGTAAGTATTCTTACAAAATCAGATTTGGTTTTAAGAGATTTAAATTTACTTAAAAAGTTTAAAGGTATCGAAGTAAATTTCACAATTAATACTTTGGATGAAAAATGGAAAAAATGTACTGAACCAAATTCATCATCAGTTGAAGAAAGACTTCAAACTGCTAAAAAATTATCTGAGGAAAATATTCCTGTATATGCGATGGTTGGTCCCTACTGGCCAGAATTTACTAATCCAGATAAATTGTTTAAAAGATTTAAAGAAGTTGGAATTAGAAAAGTATTTTCAGAAAGTTTTAACACAAATGGAGATAACTTTATTGGAGTCAAGAAAGTTTTGAAGGAAAATTACCCAGAATTATTATCAAAATTTGAAAAAATATTGTTTAATAATGTATTTTTTGAAGACTTCTATACCGAAGCGCAAGAAAGATTGCTAACTGCATCAAAAAAGTACTCAATACCTGTGGAGATCTTCTTCGGACAAGGACATAAAAGGAAGTTTAAGAAGTAAATTTGACTATATTTTTTAACTCTTTATAATCCAAAACAGATAAAATATAAGGAAAAGGAGAAAAAATGATTTTTACTTGGTTAATTTCCCTGATAAGAAGAGTTCTCTTCCCTGGTAGAAAGATTTCTCAAGATATGAGAACTGAAATAATACTTATCAATAACGCGCTTGGAAGAATAGATACAAAAGGAAACTTAAAAACAGTTAATCCCGATGTTCGAAAAGCTTATGGAGGAAGCTTTCTTTACTGGATTGATTATTTTAGTAAAATTCCTTCCAGGTTGGAAATCCTGGAGTGTATATCAATAACCAAAAAAGAGGTTGCATCCATATTACTAACTCTTAGAAAGATTATTGGGAAAAACACTGAACCTACTAAAACCGATATTAGATTCACCAAAAAATACTTTAAGGGGCTTCTTAGCTATTACACGACATAGCAAAAAAAAATACAAAATAAAAAGCAACATTTAAATGTTGCTTTTTCTTATTTATGAGCAAAACCCCAGCGACGACCTATCTTCCCACGGATTACCCGAAGTATTTTCGGCGCTGATGAGTTTAACTACTCTGTTCGGAATGGTAAGAGGTGTGACCCCACCGCTATCATCACTGGGATACTGCCCATAAATTAAATTTTCAATAATCCAGGTATTCCCTGGAAACTGAATAGAAAGTCTCGCTAGATTGACCTCACTATAGTGGTATCTATAATAAAGTTGAACAACTATTAGTACTGCTCGGCTTAATACATTACTGTACTTGCACCTACAGCCTATCAACCTAGTAGTCTCCTAGGAGTTGTCTCATCTAAAAGATGATGAATTCTAGTTTTGGAGTATGCTTCGTGCTTATATGCTTTCAGCGCTTATCAAATCCAAATGTAGCTACCCAGCGATGCTCTTGGTAGAACAACTGGTACACTAGAGATTTGGTCATTCCGGTCCTCTCGTACTAGGAATGAGCCTCCTCAGAATTCTGCACTTGTTGTGGAAATGGACCGAACTGTCTTGCGACGTTCTGAACCCATCTAACGCGCCGTTTTAATAGGCGAACAGCCTAACCCTTGGGACCTGCTCCAGCCCCAGGATACGACGAGACGACATCGCATGTATATCAAACTATTACTAGCTTGCACTGACTATATCTTCTTCCTCTTGTCTTACAATAAAGTAAGAGTAGGAGTCGGCGTTTGATGGAAATATAATTATTTTAAAGCAGTTTCCATCTCACCATTATTGAGCTTTCGCTCTCAGGATCAGTCGATACGGGGTCATAAAGGAATATTTTTGTCATTCCAATAGACTTCCCACGGTATTCTCCTTTGATTAGTAAATCAATTAGGAGTTCACCGTTATTAGCCGAATTTTTGGTACGGAATTACTTCCGTAGCACCCCTGATTTCTGTCTAAGGTGCCAAACCTTGCCGCCGCTATGGACGCTCGGGCAAGATAAGCCTGTTATCCCCGGGGTAACTTTTATCCGATAAGTTCCAGGCGTACCACTACGCACTTGGAAGATCACTAAGTCCTACTTTCGTATCTGCTCGACTTGTAAGTCTTGCAGTCAAGCTCCCATATACCTTTACGCTTACATCTCGATTTCCATCCGAGATAAGGGAACCTTTGAGCTCCTGCGTTACCTTTTAGCAGGAGTCCGCCCCAGACAAACTGCCCACCAGGCATTGTCCCCCTCGCCGGTAAGGCGAGATGGTGAGATTCACGACATTAAAAGAGAGGTGTTACATTGGCGATTCATATAAATACGAATCTCCCTCCTACGCTATACATTTAAAACCGATCATCAATACCAAGCTACAGTAAAGCTCCACGGGGTCTTTCTGTCCAACAACAAGTAACCGGCATCTTCACCGGTAGTTCAACTTCACCGAGATAGTGATTAAGAGAGTGCTCAAGTCGTTACGCGTTTCGTGCGGGCCGGAACTTACCCGGCAAGGGATTACGCTACCATAGAACAGTTATAGTTACTGCTGCCGTTCACCCGGGCTTGAGTCAAAAGCCTCCATGTACAAGTACATGGTCACCCTCGACCTTAACCTACGGGCACTGGGCACGCGTCGGCCCCTATACCTCCCATTACTGGTTTAGCAGGGACCTGTGTTTTTGATAAACAGCCGCTTGAGCCATTTTTGTGCCCCCTGCAACGCCGAAGCGCGCAGGGCATCCTTTTTCCTAAGTTACGGATGTAATTTGCCTAGTTCCTCGACCACTATTCACTCGTTCGCCTTGGTATCCTCTACCTACCTACCTGTGTCGGTTTGCGGTACGGATACTGCAGATACTCCCTAGAGGTTTTTCCTGGAAACTTGAACCGATTAGATTGCGCACCTTGCGGTGAACTTTCCCCCAGCTCAGGTAAAAACGCTTGTGCGGATTTGCCTACACAAACTTCCTCGCTTTCGGGACTCACATCCTTAGTGAGCCTAATAAGTCATGCTTCGTCACCCCATCGGTATTAACGATTCTGCAGTAGTGCAGGAATATTAACCTGCTGTCCATCGACTACGCCTTTCGGCCTCGCCTTAGGACCGACTAACCCTCCGATGACTGGCATTGCGGAGGAATCCTTAGGTTTTCGGCGTCCAACGTTTTCAGTTGGATCTCGTTACTGATGCCAGCATTCTCACTTGATACCGCTCCACCTTACCTCACGGTAAAGCTTCACTGCTGTATCAACGCTCCCCTACCCCTTGTACAAAAGTACAAAGTCATAGCTTCGGTTTTTTACTTTAGCCCCGTTAAATCGTCGGCGCAAAATCGTTTAACTAGTGAGCTGTTACGCTTTCTTTAAAGGATGGCTGCTTCTAAGCCAACCTCCTAGCTGTCTTAACGATCTTACTTCCTTACCCACTGAGTAAAAATTAGGGACCTTAGCTGATGATCTGGGTTGTTTCCCTTTCGTAACACGAGATTTCCCCGCGTCACTGATTCCCTGTCTGACACTTACGCATTCGGAGTTTGGTAGGAGTGGGTATGCTTACGCACCCCATCCCCTTTCAGTATCTCTACCTCGTAAGGCCTTAAAAACAGAGACCATGCCTAAACATGTTTCGGGGAGAACCAGCTATCGCCAAGTTCGTTAAGCGTTTTACCTCTAACCACAATTCATCCGAACATTTTTCCTCATGTACCGGTTCGGGCCTCCATCACATTCTCATGTGACTTCACCCTGACCATGGTTAGCTCACTTGGCTTCGGGTCTAATGCTGCAGACTAATCGCCCTATTAAGACTCGGTTTCCCTACGCCTCCCCACATAAAGTGGTTAAGCTCGCCTACAACATTAACTCGCTGGCTCATTCTTCAATAGGCACTGCATCACCATATAAATATGGCTTTGCAAGCTTGTTTGCATACGGTTTCAGGTTCTATTTCACTCCCCTAACAGGGGTTCTTTTCACCTTTCCCTCACGGTACTATACGCTATCGGTGTATTTGTGTATTTAGCCTTACGACGTGGACGTCGTTTGTTCACACAGGGTTACACGTGTCCCGTGCTACTCAGGATCAACCCAAAGAGGTACTCCTGTTTCGGTTACAAGGCTATTACTTTCTGTGGCGCCCCTTTCCAGGGGTCTTCTCCTACAAAAGTACTTTGTAACTCTTTTCTGATTTAACAGAATGGGCTGTCCATACCCCCTTTGTCTTAAACGTCCTCCCAAACCAAACTCATGGTTAAAAACCGTAAGTCTAGTTCGGAAAGAAATAATAAAGACTCTGGGTTTGGGCTCCTCCCTGTTCGCTCGCCGCTACTAAGGGAATGTCTAATTGATCTTTTTTCCTCCGGCTACTATGTTGTTTCAGTTCGCCGAGTTCTCTCCAAATCACCTATATCTTCTGCTAAAAGCAAAAGGTTTTAGTGACCGGTGCCGCATAAATGCAGCGGGTTTCCCCATTCGGAAATCTCCGAGTAATAACGTTTCTTGGCAACTCCTCGAAGCTTAAAGCAGCCTAGCACTTCCTTCATCGACACAAATACCCAAGGCATCCACCATATGCATTAGTAACTTTAATATTTAGATACCTAGCAAAGTCAAACTAACAAAAAGACTTTCTATCCAGTTTTCAAAGAACACTTTCTGGTGGACCGTAGCGGGATCGAACCGCTGACCTCCACATTGCAAATGTGGTGCTCTACCAACTAAGCTAACGGCCCACATAATACTTGCAACTTAAAAGTACATACGGAACGGCTTGTAACGCACAAAATGCCGATGTTTTTGAATCTATTTATTTGTTTTAGTTATAAGGAATCTAGAGCTTTTTCATAGATAAAGATAGTTTTCCATTCCGTAGGTTGAAATACTACTATAATAGAAATAGTTTGTAAAGTTGTTTATGAGGATATGATACTAAATAGTACCCTTGCAAGCTTGTATGGATCATGACGAATCAAACTTCTGTCTAAACCATCGGATTTGGAGATCTTAATTTTCTCTTTAGAAAGTAGTTTTGACCTCACTATTTTGGCTTTACTGTAGGTTTTACCAACATCATCTTCAATAGGAGTAGCTCTATCTACCTTTTTATACCTTGTGATAAGTTTTCTTGATGGTTTTTTAGTATTAACAACAACACAGTCTAAAAATCCCTTACCTGTGTACTTCTCAAGCTCATCAATAAAAGTACTGACTTTAAAATCTCTTGTTTGGTCAGGTTTTCTCATTAGGTTAATAACAAAAATACCTTTTGCGTTTAGGTGACTTAAAGTTTCTTGCATTCCTGAGACTAATAGGTTTGGAATAATACTTGTATATAAATCTCCTGGACCAAAGATAATATAGTCTGCCCTTTCCATGGCTCTCTTTGCTTCAAGATTTATTTGTACTTTAGGGTTTAAAAACATTCTTGAGATCTTTCCCCTCTTGTGTGATTCTCCGATACCATCTTCGCCCTTAACAATAGTTCCATCCTCGTACTCTGCACACAAGGATGTTTTAGAAAACGTTACAGGGATAACTCTTCCATTTGTCTGAAGAATTTGGGAGGCCCTGTCTAAAGCTTCCTGGTTAGAGTTAGTAATCTTTTCAATTGCAGATAAAAATATATTTCCAAAGTTGTGACCCTTCAAATCTCCTTTTTCAAATCTGTATAAAAAGAGATTTCTCCAAATTTCAGGGGCCTCAGAAAGTGCAACTAAGGCCTGTCTTAAATCCCCAGGGGGAAGTACACCTAATTGGTCACGTAATTTACCCGTTGAACCTCCAGAGTCCATAGTAGTAATAATTGCACTTAGACTAACATCGTAATCTTTTAGTCCAGAAAGCACTGTAAAACTACCTGTTCCCCCACCAATTACTACTACATTTGGTCTTTGGGTTTTCATAAGACTATTCTATAATCAAACAGTATTATAAACAAACTAACATGAATGATATAAAACAAATATTTAAAGAGTATCAGGAGGTACCAAATGTTCCTTTCCAACAAAGATTTACATCTCAGTTTGTCATAGATTTTCTTAAATCGAATAATATCGAATACAAAGAAACCAACTACATAATAACTATCAAAAAACCTTCCAGGAACAGTAATGGTAGAAAACTTGTTTTGATAGCTCATCTTGATCATCCTGGTATTGTCCTAAAAAATAATAAGGAGGGGGTATTTCTTGGGTTAATAGGTGCAAAGAAACTTCACGCTGCTCTAGTAGAGTCATCTATTGATCTGAGAGTTTTTGACCCAAAAGGAAAATATATCGGAATTGTACAACTTATTGGATTAGAAGATTCCCCAAAACAAATAGTTAACATAAAAGCAGACTTTACTATTCCAAGAAACTCTTTTGGAATGTTTAATGTCACTTCTTTTAAAGAAACTACAGATACAATTCAGGTATACAACGCGGATGATGGCGTTATGGTGTCGGTAATGTTAGACCTTATTAGAAATACGAAAGATAGTGGCTTTGATTTAATTTTTGTATTTACTAAACACGAGGAGGTAAGACAAGTTAGCTCCTGGCACCTTGCTAAACACAATACTTTAGATATTAAACCTGAAGACATTATTATTAATCTGGAATCTCTTAAAACACAGAGTGTTAATCCAGAAAAGTATGGGGAAATAGACTATAACAAGGGCCTCACTCTTCAACTCAGTAACATAGGGTGCTTATTTGGCTATAAGAACCCAGGAAAAAACTTTGCTGAAGTATTACTAAAAGATATTGCACAAAGAAATGGGGTTCCTCTTCAGGTAGGATTAATAAAAGACTCGTGTGACTCAAGACCCCTCACCCACTTTGGACTGACTCCTAACATCTGTACTCTTACCATTCCAAATAAATACAAACATAATGGTGCTGATGATGGAAAGATAAGAAGTGAAGAAATATTAAAAAAAGATATTGAGTCTGTAGCCAACCTTCTTGTTAAAGCTTTGGGATCAGATATAAAAACTCTTGAAGAGTCTAAAACAGAAAGTCTTTCTGAAAAAATTAAGGAAGATGATGATGTAACTGATCTTGAATTAATGAAAGAAAGAGAGTTAGTAAACGAGAGGATAGAAGTTTCGTATAAAGATATTATTAGAAGGGGCT
>Ga0180007_10002700_pt1 | contig 20683 bp, 20 predicted proteins | sample MM_PC_MetaG_FD_121122 | JGI IMG/M metagenome (GOLD analysis project Ga0180007, IMG submission 121122) | Groundwater microbial communities from the Aspo Hard Rock Laboratory (HRL) deep subsurface site, Sweden - MM_PC_MetaG | ecosystem: Environmental > Aquatic > Deep subsurface > Groundwater... | reverse complement strand
TATCCCAGCCGGTCTCCATAACCGAGGTCGGATAAAATCGCTCAAAATCCCCTTTTCTAGTTGTCTGCAACGTGGCGAATGGCCACTGGCCCGAAGAAAACCAAGTGTCAAAAACATCTGTGTCCTGTTTAATATTTTTTGAATGGCACTTGGGACACTCCTCTGGCGCCTGCTCGGACGCTACAATAACTTCTTGACAAACATCGCAAAACCAGGCCGGGATACGAATTCCCCAGACAATCTGCCGCGAAATATTCCAGTCGCGAATATTTTTCATCCAGTGCATAAAAATCTTTTCAAAACTTTCAGAAACGAACTTAACTTTGCCTTTTTTGACCGCCTCAATTGCTTCTTTGGCCAAAATTTTTCCGCTCCGCTCACCTTTTTTGTTAACCGCGATAAACCATTGAGGCAAAATCCGCGGTTCAACAATCGTGCCACATTTATAACAATGACCGACTGTGTGCGTATAATTTTCGTCAATTTTTTCAATAAGGCCTTTGGCTTTCATGTCCTCGGCTATTTTTGCGCGGGCTTCCATAACTTTCATCCCTTTATAAGGGCCGGCTTTTTCATTCAGGCGGCCGTACTGGTCAATCACCTCTCGAATTTCCAAATTATGGCGCTTGCCAACTTCAAAATCGTCGGGGTCGTGCGCCGGCGTAATTTTAACCACGCCAGTGCCAAATTCAGGATCAACGTGTTCATCGGCTATCACCTTGATTTTCGCCTTGCCCAAAACCGTTTCAATTTCTATTTCTTGGCCAACGTATTTTTTATACCGCTCGTCCTTTGGATTAACCGCCACGGCCGTATCGCCAAACTTTGTTTCTAGCCGCACGGTCGCCAAAACAAGCGGCCCGTATTTCATATAGTAAAGCGGGTCTTTTCTTTCTTCATATTTAACCTCCAAATCAGAAAGAGATGTCTGATGTTTGCTGCACCAGTTAACCGGTCTGACATCGCGATAAGCCAGGCCGTCGTCATGCAATTTTTTAAAAGTTTGATAAACAATTTTGATGATATCGGGGTCCAGCGTGAATTTTTCTCTTGACCAGTCGCAGGAAGCGCCCAGCTTTCTTAACTGATCTTCCATTGTTTTTTTATTTGCCAAAGTGAATTCCAGCGTTTCTTTATATAGCTGCTCGTGCGGTATTTCAAAACGATTGCGGCCTTCTTTTTCAAGTTTTTTTTCAAAAACGACCTGCGTTTCAAAACCGGCATGGTCCGCTCCGGGCAACCACAGGGTATCTTCACCTTTCAGGCGATGGAAACGAATCATAATATCTTCCAAGGCCACAAAAACCGCGTGCCCCAAATGCATTGAACCATTGGCATTAGGCGGAGGCATAATTATACAAAACGGCTTTTTTTCTTTTGCTGCCGACAAATTATCGGGCGCAAAAAACCCGCCCTCTTCCCAGAGCTTGTAAATTTTCCCCTCTACTTCTTTTGGATTGTATTGTTTGTCCATCCGGGTGGTTTTTAGCAAACGCGCAATCTGGCCGCGTAGCCGAAAGAAAAGAAATAATTACGCCAGAGAGCGTCGGACGAAGAAAAAGAATTGGTAGAACAAAAATAGTCGGCCAAAGCTTCGCGCAGGCGCAAAAGCTCCCGTAGTCTTTTCTTATTATTCGCGTCATCAATCGTCAAATCCAGAAGCTCCAGCGCCCGCTCAAAAGCCAACTGGCTGTATTCCTGATTTTCCTGCTTGCGCCAATTAATCGCGCGCTCAACCTCGCTGCCCACATTAGCCATTTGCTCAAAAAATGATAGTTTTTGCCATTGCCCGCCCGCCAGTTTTTTATGCTGAAATTCGCTCATAAAATATTAATCCGTGACTAATTTTTTTACAATTTCTAAAATTTTACTTTTGATTTTGGGATCGTCAACGCCCCGGCTGCGATTTCCCAACGCAGGCTTGATATTAATCATAGAATCAAATTCAACGAATTTTTCTTTACCAAAGAAATCCGGATAAAGATTAATTCCCCAAACATCCGGCCTTTTGGAACCACCCTCAACCAGCAAAAGCTCCTCGTCGGAATGGAGTTCGCCGTCAACCGCCATTATTCCTTTTTCAACGTCAACCGCCGCCTTAATGAGGTTGCCGAACATTTTTTCGGCCATTTCTTTTAAGTCGGAAATGGTGATCTGATTTTGCGGAGTAACAATTATCATATACCCTGCTTTTTCTTTATCTTACCCGTAAAAACAAAAAAAATCCAGTCCTAAAGGAAGAAATCTTTACAATGGCTACCTTTTGCCATAGTATTAATTAGTATGGAAGAAGCTATAAAACCGCCCAAACTAAAAGAGGGTGATACGGTGGGAATTATTGCACCCGCCTCTTCTGCTTCTTTGATTAGAAAAGAGAACTTAGAAATGGCGGCGAAGACACTCAAAGCTTTTAAAATTAAAACTAAATATGGTAGAAATATTTTCAAAAAATATTCAATTTCTTCGCTGGGTATTAAAGAAAAACTACAAGACATTCACGACATGTTTTTAAATCGCGAGATAAAAGCCATCATGGCTGTTATTGGCGGCTATACTTCAAATCAATTAATTCCGTATTTAGATTACAAATTAATAGAAGGAAATCCAAAAATATTAATTGGCTATAGTGATATCACTGCACTACAAAACGCTATCTTCGCCAAAACTGGAATGATTACTTTTTCCGGGCCGTGCTTCGCTACTCTTGCCCAAACGCAGGAACCTTTTAGTTTTGAAAAAAAATACTTCAAAAAGATTTTAATTGATGGGGAATCAGACATAGAGGTCAAGGAATCGAAATTTTGGTCAGATGATGAATGGTGGAAAATGCCAAACAAAAAAAGAGAGCTGAAAAAAAATACTGGCTGGAAAATCATAAAAAAAGGTGGAGCCACCGGCACTATCGTTGGCGGTAATTTATCCACTATATTACTGCTATTAGGAACCCCCTACTGCCCAAATTTTGAAAACAAAATTCTTTTTATAGAGGAAGGCCCGGAAATGAATTTAGGAATGGTAGAAAGAATGTTATTCCAATTAAAACAAGCTGAAATATTTTCTCAAATAAAAGGACTGATAATCGGCAGATTTGATTCTAAAACAAATCTTACAGGAAAAGACGAAAAAGAATTAATTGAAGGAGCTATGAAAGATTATAAAATTCCTGTTATTTTTAATGTTGATTTTGGCCATACTAGCCCCATGATAACTTTTCCTATCGGTGGAAATTGTGAAATTGATACAGACAAAAAGCTGATAAAATTTGTTGGAACCCAAGTTGCATAAATTTCAGAAAGAACGTTAAAAATAGAATACTGGAGGTGAATTATGAAAATCAGCAGGCTTCACATAGACATAACCGGTGATTGTAATTTATCGTGCATCTATTGTTATCTTTCCCAAAGAGGACCATTTGGAAAGAAACTAACTACCGAAGAAATAATTTCGATTATAGGAGGAGCTGCAGATTATGGAATCTCTCGTTTTTCAATATCGGGTGGCGAGCCGCTTCATAATCCAGATTTCTTCACTATTCTGGAAGAAACCAAAAAGAAAGGTAAAATTACTTTATTCACCAATTTGTATACCGCCGACAAAAAAACTCTGGAGAAAATTATTTCACATGGAGAAATCCAGGAAATAATTACTTCGCTGGATGGTTTTAGCGGCCACGACATAGCCAGACCGCCAAGTAAAGCCAATAAGATTATCGAAAAACTCACCCTTTTAAGAGAAATGATGCCTATCCTAAAATTAACCGTAAATACCGTTATTCACAAATTCAATTTAGATGAGCTGATAGATCTCTTTAAACTCCTTAATCGTATTGGAGTAAGTCTCTGGAGATTAGATCTCCCGCTCCGCTCATCCAGAAAAGATATTTTTTGCAGCCTTGAACAAGCAGTATTAAAATCTGCTGAAATTGTTAAGTTGCGATACGCGAAAATAGAATACCAAAAATCAGAAATCTCTATTTTTAAAGTGTACAAAAGCCAGTTAGAAAAAATAGGGATTAATGACGTAGCAAGCCTCACAGAGGTCAACGCCCATCCTTGCCAATATTTTCTTGGCACCATATCAATTAAAGAAAATGGGAGAATATCGCTCTGCCCTTCTTTTAATCTAACTATGGGGAGTATTGGTTTAAATAGCAATTTTGCTGAAACTGCACAAAAAATATCAGAGCATCAATTCTTCTCAATGAATCTTGCTTCCATAGCGCCGTGTAAAAACTGCCGATATTTTCAACTCTGCGGAACGGGCTGCCGATCAGATGCTCTGGATTGGACAAAAAATTATGAAAATGCTGACCCTATCTCTTGCTCGATTATGCCGCTTACAGAAAAGTATGTATTGCCAATTTTATCAAAAAATTTAAGGGTTCTTTACCAACAATTAATCGATGAAAAAGGAAGTTCGCCAAAATATAACTTCCAATCTCAATCTGAAATCTGCTAAAAGGAAGAGGAGGTGATGAACAATGTTAAAAGGACACTTGTGCGAACCATAGCCCTCCGCCAAGGCCCAGCTTTTAAAGCCAGGGCCTTATTTTTTCGTTGCCTTCCGTAAAAACAAAAAAAATCCAGCGCGAAGCCGGACTTTCTTCTATTAACAAAATTCTTTTTAATCAATTGTTACCCCTAGTTTTTCTTGTAAAATCTTTTCAATTTTATTAACCCTTGCCTTGACTATCTTAAATTCATCGTCAAAATCAGTTAGTCGCTTTAAAAATTTATCTAAAGTATTTTTCAGCTCATTCATGCTATCATCCAATCTATCCATGCCTTTTTCTAATTTTTGAATTTTATTATCCACCGCGCTCAAAATAACATTAGTCTGTTGACCTAACAGCTTTTCTACCTCTTTAAGGATTGGATTTTTTTGCCGCCTCTTAACCATACCCATATTTTATTCTTTTTAAATTCCGTGTCAAATTTTCTATTTACTATTGGCTATATCCTATCCACTATCCTTTGTATTCCGGCATCTTCACAAAAAACGTGCTGCCCCTGCCTTCTCCTTCCGACTCCGCCCAAACCTCGCCCTTGTGGGCCTCAATCAAAAGCTTGGCCACATAAAGTCCCACGCCCGAGCCTTCGGTGTGATAGCGCGGGGCGTTGGCGCCGCGGACGAATTTTTTGAATAAATTGGCGAGTTCCTCGGGCGTCATGCCAAGACCGGTATCTTTGACGGAAAATTCCACGTGCCCGTCGGTTTTTCCAAGAGATATTTCCACTCCGCCCTTTTCGGTATATTTAATCGCGTTATCAATCAAATTCATCACCACCTGACGCAATTTTTCTTCATCAGCCAAAACAAAAAGCTGCTGGCTGGGATTGGCAAATTCCAGTTTCAGCTTCTTTTTGGCCGCCTGCAAAGCCAGCTCCTCCGCCACGCTGGCCACCATGGCTCCAAAATCAACTTTGGCAAAATGAAATTCCATTTTACCGCCTTCCATGTGCGACAAATCAAGCAAATCATCAACCAGCCTGCTTAACCGCTCGTTGCTCTCGTAAGTTTTTTCCAGCTTGTCTTTGACATCCGCGTTCACCGCGCCGTAGCTGCCTTCCACAACCATTGAAAGAAAACCCTTAATGGCCGAGAGCGGCGTACGCAGCTGGTGCGAAGCAATGGAGATAAAATCGGACTTTGCCTGGTCAAGTTTTCGCAGCTCAATATTGGCTTTTTTTAATTCCGCGGTCTGGCGGTCAACTTCCTGCTGCAGAGTTTGCGAAAATTTCCTGGTTTCCTCGTAAAGCTGGGCGTTTTTGATGGCGATGGCCGCTTGCGAGCCAATCACCTCCAACGTGCTCAAATCTTCGTCGTTGTACATATCGCCGGTCTCTTTTGGCCCCAAAACCAGCAGGCCCAAAGTTTCATCTTTGATATTCAGCGGCGTCAAAACCGCCACTTTAAATTTCATCAGCAAGTCCAACGTATCTCTACAGCGAAGGCCAAAAACCGCTTTCAGCTCCTCCACCACCAAGGATTTGGACTGGTTGACGAATTTTTCCTGCAGCTCGCGGTTGCCCGGAAATCTGGTTTCCTGACCAATATCAAAGCCCTGATTAAACAAAACTTGATATTCATTGCTTTTTGGCGCATAGCCCAGAACGCCAAATGATTTACTGTGAAAAGCGTTGGTAACAGTTTGGCCGATGACATTATAAACTTCATTGATATCCAGCGTGGAGCGCAGCTTGTCGGAAATGCCCGCAATCACCTCGCGGCTGTCATAAAGCGAAGAAAAAAAGTATTTATTGGCCAGACGGTAGAAATATCCCCGAATGGGCGGAAAGACCGAAACGCCTAAAATCAGAACGGACAAGCTAACGACAATCAGCAAATCGGGGTAATAACTTTCGGCCAGATACAAAATTCCGACTGCGGGCAAAAAAACCGTCAGCACCGAAGCCAGATAGACCGTGGAGCGACGCAGGACAACTTTGATGTCCATCAAACGATGACGAACGATGGCATAGGCAAGAATAATCGAAAAAACTAAACCCGAACCAAAGGAAAAAGGATAAATGCCAATGCTATAGGCTGGCGCATAAGCAGTAGAACCAATAGTAATTAAAATGAAAAAGGCCAAAAAAACATATTTGGCTTGCGTCTTCTCTGCCCCACTGAGGCTCTTATTTGTATAAAAACGGTAAAAATTTTTCAGAGTTAAAAAGAGGAAAAAGAAAAATACTGCTAAAAAAATATGATGGAATAATCTCGCTTGGGTATGAACTCCCCAGCTGTATCTAAATAATCCGCTAACAAAATAATCAGTCCGGCTTAAAAATAGAAACACTACCGAAAGAATATAGCTTACAATTAAAAGGTTTTTCTGGCTTTTAATTTTCGAAAAAACCAAACTAAAATGGTACATCAAAGCTGGTACGAAAACTACACCAGCGTAAATGAATCTATCCCAAAAAATCGCTGCGGCATCAGTCTCGGCGGTCAACATCTCAAAAGTTCCGAAAAGCCAAACGCTTACTACCAAACTCATTAAACCGAATATTCTATTTATTTTAGATTTTCTATCTTTAAAGAAAACAAAAAATCCGAGGCCAAAAACGAAAATGGCGCTAACTAGAGAAAGAATTGCGGTAAAAGAAATCTCCATAAAAAATTTAATCTCTGATTCTCTCAACTATCCTTATTTTATGATTTTTCCGACGAAGTGTCAAAGCTGGCTTCTGAAAAATAAATTCCCCCGAGATTCTTTTAGATTCTTGGGGGAATTTTTTGTTTATAGACTCTTTAGTAAACGTTCTGCCCTACCGCTTAGAGTTGAAATATAATCTTCAAGGCCGTAGATTCTTTTCAAGCTCCCGCCTTCAAGCAGAAACAAATCAGTCAATTTGGCTTTTTCCAAAAATGAGCGATCATGGGAAACCAGAATTATTGTCCCCTCATAATCGCCTATCATTTCCTCCAACGCTCCAAGTGCTTCCAAATCGAGATGGTTTGTTGGTTCATCCAGGACAAGCGTATTTACGGAGCGAATTGAAAACAAAGCTAAAAGCAATCTGACTTTCTGGCCCGGACTCAAATCCTTTATTTTCTTTTTGACCTCCTCCGCGGCAAATTGAAACCTGTTCAAAAGATGATATATCTGCCGCTGGTCCGCTTCTCCTTCTTTGCTTAAAAACTCAAATACCGAAATCTCCGGAGGCAAATCATCATGTTCCTGTGTTAAATTTCCTACTTTCAAAGAAATTCCTGCGTTTACTTCGCCACTCAAGATTTCGAGCTTCCCTGTAATTACTTTAAGCAAGGTTGTTTTTCCCGAACCATTAATTCCCAAAATTCCTATCCGTGTGCCATAAGGTATTTCAAAGTCAACCGGCCCGATTTGAAATCCGTTGTAGCCGGCAGAAACTTTTTTCAGCCTAATGCTATGCTTTGCATCGCTTTTGGCCGGCTCCAAAGGAATCCTTAAGGGCGCTCTTTCCTTGGGCGCTTCCAAATCCATCCTTTCCATCTGCTTCTCTAAATTTTTTGCTCTTCCGGCCAATTTTGCGGATCGGTCGCGCCGAGCTCCCCGAATATATTTATCCTTGTCTGGCATTTCTTGTTTGGCCCCTTTTTGGGCCCATATTTTTTGATCGCGGATAGTTCCTTTGATCCGTTTTTTTTCTTCTTCCTGAATCAAATAAAGCTCTTTTTCGCGCTGGAATTTCTTCTCTTTAAACACGAGGTAATCAGAATATGACCCTCTGCGAGCTTGAAGCTCGTGCGTATCCCAATCCAGCTCCAGGACTTTTGAAACAATTTTGTCCAAAAATGTCCTGTCATGAGAAATAATCAAAGAAGCTGCTTTTGCTCCTTTAATAAATTTCTCAAGCCAAATGATAGAGGGCAAGTCCATGTTGTTCGTCGGCTCGTCTAACAAAAGCAGATCTGCTCCTTTCAATAAAATCCCCGCAATGGCAATTTTTCTTTTTTGACCGCCGCTGAAAGACTCAAGTTCGCGCCCAAAGTCGTTTTCGCCGAGACCAAATCCCTTCAAAATCGTTTTGGCCAGATGATCAAATTGGTAGCCGCCCAAATGCAAAAAGTTTTGCTGGGCTTCCTCGTATTCTTTCAATTTCTCATTCTCATCCAGATAAGGCTGAAGAGAATCAATCTTATTCTCCAGCTCCTGAACGCCGCTAATTCGCTTAAGATAGTTTTTGACAATTTCCCCCTCAAGCGCGGTGGTCTCTTGTGCCAAATAGCCAATGTTCGCCTCGTGGGAAAAATCCACCCTTCCGGAATCAGGCTCTGTCAACCCGGCAATAATTTTCAACAGAGTGGATTTACCCACCCCGTTTATCCCAACCAACGCAACTTTTTGCCCCTCAGCGAGCGAAAAAGAAACGTCAGAAAGGATAATCTGTGATCCGAAACTTTTGCTGATTTGTTTAACGTTTAACATATTTTCCTCCTTTCCTGACGTTTTTAAAGTACTTCTATTATAAAATAAATTTTCTACACTCCAATCCCGCCGGCTTTTATTTTATATTCTAAAAAGGCTTTAAGCCCATAAGGATCTTCTTTTTGGACAGCCCCGTTAAAAATATAAGAGCAAGCCTGACATTCATTCGTGTTTCCTTTTCTGAAACGATTAAAAATTTTATTATTTTGCCACTGTTCTAAAAAATCTTCTCCAAATTTAGGAAGCTTTTCTTTTCCATAATAACCGATTTCTCCCAAAAAGGCGCAGGGAATCATTTTGCCGTTGACATCTATAGTCAAACCGCTTAAGGTGGCTCGGCAGGTTTTTCTTCTTTTATTTTTTGTCAGATTAGCCGCGATTGCCGCATTTGTTAATCCTAAATTGGCTCCCGTTTTTTTACGCTGTCTAAAAATATCGTCGATAAACAAAAAATATTTTTGAGGGTCAATAATTAAAGATTCTTGGCTAGACTTGAAAGGCTTAAATAAATTAAAATTTACAGGTACTTTTAATTTGTCCGAATATTCCACTATCTCTTGGTAATTTGAAATATTAACATTATTAATTGTGGACGAAATTTCTACATAAAAGCCGGCTCTTTTTAAATTTTTAATCGCCTTATCTACTTTTACAAACACACCTTGGCCTCTAATTTTATCGTTGTTTTCCTCGACGCCTTCGAGGCTTATCAAAAAAACTAAATTATTTTTAAATTTTTCTAATTTCTCTATTATATTACCGGTTAAAAAGGTGCCGTTGGTTATTACAGTGGTAGCAAAATTGTATTTTAGACAACATTGTCGAATAATTTCCAGGGCATTTGGATGTAAAAAGAATTCGCCGCCGACCAAATTAATTTCGAAAACATTTTTTTCGGCAAGAATTCGCAAAATATTCTCTAACTGGCGCATCGGCATCTCCTTGTCGTAAGAAGACTGGCAACAATGTTTACATCTTAAATTACATTTCGTTACTACTTGAAGTTCAGCAGCTATTGGCACGTCTAATTGCTCGTTGTTAATGATTGGATAACCCCCTTCATAAAGACAATTAATTTCTCCTTTGATCTGTTCTAAAAATTTTAAAATAACCGATTCTTCTTTAAGACCGCTGTCTTTCGCAATCTTTTTAACGGAGGATTTTTTGTTAAAAAAAGCATCAACGATTTTAGCGCCTGCTTCATTAAGCGGCATTAGCCTGCGTAGTTCAACAAAATAAGCGAAGTATTTATCCGTTGCTTCTTCCCTGATTTTTACTAATAGTTTTTCCTTTTTTCTCGACATGACTAAAATAGCACCCCCCCTCTCGCTAAAAATAAACCGGTGATTTATCTGTGGCTTACTTAATTTTTCCCAATAAACCTCTAACAGAATTTTTCTTAACAATGCCACTAGGTAAATCACGCTGAATACAGGGAGACCCCCCGCAACTCCTAAAACAACAGCCAGACTCTTGGTAATCCTTGGCTGATGTCTTCTTCAAAATCTTCGGAGTCTTTTTCATTTTTTTGGTTTAAAAGACGAAATTTAAGGGAAATTTCGTCTTTTTTACCTATGTTTAATTATTAATATCTCCGACCTCTATTCTATTACTTAAAACAAAAAAAGTCCAGTAATTCCTCTATAATCAGATTTCAAATAAAAACGTTCCAGAGCTTTTTGCTCCGAGGCGCGCGTTAGCATGTTAGGCTAAAAAAATTATAGCATTTATCAAAAATAGAAAAGGGATGCTTGGTAAATGCCAAGCATCCCTAATTTTGGCTATAATTTAAAGAAAGAGGCCAGGAAATTTTTTCCCAGCCTCGCAGTAAAGCATTTCATGCAAACTCATGTTTATGCCTTATATTAAACTCAATCACCCTCACATTGGGCAACGGGCGATTGAAGGAAGTAAAGTCGGCATGGGTAAAGCCGTGTTTTTGGCCCCACCGCCGAACGGTTTCAACAAAATTGAGGTCAATGGCTCCAATATGATGCGAACGGTCATCTTCAAGACACTGCATCAGTGTCTCGGCCATACAACCAAACGTGTGGTGCGGAGGTAAGCTCATCCACCAGAAATTAATATCTTCCGGCACCCGCGCATAAGAACCGTCAACCACGAGAACGTCTGGCCGTTCCTCAACAACTGCCCGAGAAACATTCCTGGGCTGAGAAACCTCATAAACAATTGCGCCCTCTTTTAAGTATTCCGCCTTAATCAATGCCTCGGGCCAACTCGTTGCCGTAACCACGATGTCGGCTTCTTTCACATCCGAAATTTTAGTGGTCACAATAGCTCGACCGTCAAGATTATTTACTCTCCTTTTGATAACTTGAAGTTTAGCCTCGTTTCTGCCCACAAGAATCAGCCTACCGACAAATCGAGCCAATGCTCTGCTTAGAGCATCACCGATAATTCCCGTTGCCCCAACAATGGCAACCGTTGCCTCTCGCAAGGGCAGGTTGATCTTACTCGCCAGAGTTTCTACACCTTCCAGCGCAAGGGCGACCGCATAAGTATCCCCGTGTGTTATCGCGGCTTTAACCTCGGACCTGGAAGATAGCCACTGACCGGCGTTGGTTACGGAAGCAGTGAGGGCTCCTAATCCTATTACGTCGCAATGAAGTTTATCTTGGACGTAGAGAATAGTTTCCAAAATTCTTCTCCGCACCCAGCCATTGTGATTGCTATTCATCATCTGCGCGCCAGTCATCCAGATGACAATGATGTAACCCTCAACTTCGTCATTTACTCGGAACTTAGACCTTACCATAAAACCCAACCGGCCCCTTAATTTCCAAAGAAGCCAAAGAATGGGACGCCGTAAAACTTTCGTAATTAGAAAGTTCGGCACAGGCAGGGTATGCGCGATATCATTAATGTCACGCAAGTGAACGATAAAAGCAAATCTTCTTTTCGTCATTTTACACCTCCTCTATCCTTTCTGATTTTTTTAATTTAGTCTTTTTTTAAAAAAACAATCCTTTAATCCAGCCTTCGGGACCATTAGGCCTTCGGCTGACAAACTCAACAAAAAAGACTTTGGAAATCTTTTTTATTCAACTTGCCAGCTTGATAATTCTTATTTTATCCAGAGCCAGACCAACCAAACCACTATGATTAAACCAATCAGCACCCCGGCGATTATCAAGCCGATACGGCTGTCTTCGCTAAGTTTCATGGGTTTTTTAGATTCTATGATTCCTGATAACATTGTACACCAGCCCCCCAAACTTTGTCAAGCCTTTACCGACAAAACTTATCCACAGCCCTTTGAATTGAATGAAAAACGACCCAAATAAGGCACGAAGAGACAATTTTCTTTGTAAACAAAAAGGTGGCAAAAAGAAGAATGAATTATCTTTTTTAAATACTTGTTAGCTTATTAATAAAAAAGCCCGCCAAAGGTAATTCGGCGGGTCTTCCTTAAAGAACTTTTAAAATATTAAAAGGTAGCCACGAGATTATTTGCCAATGGTTTTATAATTGGCAAAAGCATCTCCCTTAAACCATCTGCGCCCATATTTTTTGTGCCTACCCCACCAGCGCTGAAAACATAATCCTGTTCTTGGAGCCAAATTACTTTTCCATGTTTGGCTGAATCAACTCCAAGAATCATGGTCATTGGCACATCTACTCGGCCGGTGAAACCGTATTTGAGGAAGGCGGAACCCATGTTTATTTTTCTTGCTTTTTGGTAAATGTATATAACCGCATCGCACCCTAAGGCCTTGGCGACTTTGACGACGGCATCTTCTGCTTCTTTTTGAGTCATTGCCGGAGTAAATTCAATCTCTAACTCCTGCTGCTTTTTCTTAAAAGAGGTCGGAGTAATTATCTCGCTGAATCGCTTGCTTTGTTCTAAATCAGCAAGAAAAATGTTGAGTGCTACCAAATACATCCTTTTATCCTCTGGATCTTTTATTTGGTCATACAAGGAGTAAATCGCCACCTTTTTAATCGTCGCTGCCTCATTCTTATCAACTTTCAGCGGCTCAACGATATTTAGTTTTTCCGATGGCTTGCAAGTGGCGTCTCTCAGACCGCCTGAAATTTCCCCTCCTGCCTGGATAAGTGGTAATACCGCACACCCTGCCATAAAACAAACAAACATCAACAAAACAATTATTCTTGTCATTCCCCCTACCCTTTCCATTTTTTTCTCCTTCCCCTTTTGGCGTTAAAGAACTTCTAATTTGAACTATACCGCTCTTTTAATTTTTTGTCCATAGTTTGTTTCCTTTTTATATCGCCCTCTGCATTTCCCGTTCACATATCCCCGCTTGTCTCAAAAAGAAAAGCCATCAGAGAAAATAGCTTTTACTTTTCACGAACTGCTATTTATTTTCCGCGAATGGCCTTAAGGGAAATCTTAAAATTGCCTCCTGCCAAATGCTCTTTTTAATATGGAGGTTAAAAACCGTCACCCAAAAATTCAAAACTTTTTCAAACCAAACACCACGCCGGGGATTTTCAATAATTTCCTTTATCTCCTCCTCGGAATATATTTCAAAAAGCAACTTCAAATCATGCGGATTGCCATGATTCAAAATCTGCGTAATAATTTCTATCTTATCTTTCTGCGCATCCAATTTGCCCAAATCATAAGACCAAAGCGCCCTTTGAAAACTTTCTGGTAATTTTTCTATTTTTTTCATAAGAATTTTTTAAAATTACTTGCCTCTTTTATAATGTATTCTTTTATTTCTTTCCAGTCCGCTTCTTGCAACATCGTAAACCGATTTTTATCCGAATCCTCATCTGCATCTTGAAAATAGACTAACCCCTGAAGACCGACATAAATGTTAAACTCCGGATACTTTTCTTTCGTAAATTCCATAATCTGCTCCAAGCCGAATTCTTTTATCAAAAAATAAATATCAATAAAATCTCTGCGCTTACCCCTTTGCGAAATAGCTAAAATTTTCATGGCGGCAATATCTTCTTTTGAGGCCACAAAAACTCCTTCAACTTCTAATGTCGGCTTTATTAAACCATAAGGATACCGGAAAAAACTCATTTTGACTCCGCCTATGTCTAATTCCAAAGAGTCTTCGGCGATATAAGTTTCTTGAATTTTTTCAAATTCTATATCAAATCTTTCGCGAAGTTTGCGCGTATCAAATTTTTTATCAGTATAAAAATCGAAATCTAACGAAGTTCTATGGCTGATTTGCAGAGCCAAAGCGGTTCCGCCGGCCATATAAAAGTTTTGGTCTTTCAAAAAGCCGAGTTTTGACAAAGATTTTCTTCTTTTGGGATCTAAAATTTCTAAATGCATCTTTTTAAAAAATTTATTTGTTCAAATGGAAAACTTCACGTCAGCCATAACAAGCCCACTTCCATTATACCAAAAAATAGCTGAAAAATCCAGCCGAGTATCTCGTTATTTCCTCCTTTCTCTCGCGCTCTACATTTCCCAAAAATTGCGGTTATATTTTAAACATTAGGAATGTCACGCTATGTTTTGCTACTTATCATTGACACATATTATCTTTTGTGTTAGGCTGATATATTAGGGTTTTTGGTTAGTTTTTTAACATTTATACGGAAATATAGCTGAAAGGGGTGAGAAAATTGAAAATTTTGGTAACGGGAATAGGCATCACCGGCAAGAGCACGTTTCGTCGGAAGTTAGTCAAGGAATTGCGCAACATGGGTTTCCGCGTAGAGCATTTTGACGCGGACAGGTTCATAGAATTGCGGCATCCGGCCGATGCGGATTGCATAATGCAATTACCAAAGGCCTTTGTGAATAGCGTTATTTATATTATTGAAGATATTTACGGGCCTATCCGCGAGAAGGCCCATCTGCCGATAGAAGAATATGATCTAATATTCTACCTTAGGCCCGCGCTTTTGCCCCATCTTATTTTCTGGCTGCCGAGAATGATCAAATGGTATCAGATTGGTTTATATTCTTGGGAGCCAGAGCCGATTGGTTGGAAGGGCACCGGTAAGCCCAAAGACTGGCGTAATCTTTGGCCAATCATAAAAGCATTCTTGCGAGATATGGCCAATCGAAAAAAATGGATTCGGGCAGACCTGACAACAATCAGCTCCTTAAACCACAAAATCGTCGAATCCCGCCGGGCTAAAAACGGTCCGCGATTCAAAATTTTACTCTAACCGCCGCTCAATCTGTTTTTAAATTAAAAAGATTGGGCGGCTTTTTCTTTTGACACTAAGTCTATTTGCCTAAAAACGCTATTCAGCGCAAATTTTTGGTCTTCGCTGTCTTGCGTCACTTCAACGAATCGCTGACAAAAGGCCAACGCCCTTTCCAATATGCCGAATTTTATCGCATCAGATAAATAATGTTTTTCCAAATCAGTCAGCTTGCGTCTTCTCTGATATCCTTCAGCTAGCGCTGTAAAATTCTCTTTGCTCCATTTTTGCCAACCATCAACAAAACACCAGCCGCGAATGGCTTCGCCCAGGTCCAGTATCAACTGTCCGAAATAACTCCGATCAAAATCCACAACAGCGGCAATTTTACTCCCCTGCCAAAGCACGTGCCGCCGGCCCAAATCTTCGTGAATCATGCCGCAAGGCAAACTGGCTGGAAAATTCAAAGTAAAAATTTCTTTTTCGTATCGCTCTACAAAATCTTTTTTATTTTTAAAATTGCTTTTTAAAATTTTATTTTTCTTTTGTTTAAAATATTTCTGCGTCTCGGCTAAATCAAAACTATGTTGACGCCGTTTCTTGGTTTTATAATTTTCAACCAAAGAATGAAACCAACCTAAAGTTTCGCCAAACTTTTCTATTTCCAAAAGAGATGGGTTCAATTTTGCTTTTGCCTTTGTAAATTCTCTTAAATAGCCATAGTGATTCTTCCAAGAAATAACCTCTTGGTTGTCTTTTGATTTAATGGGAACGATAACGGGAAAATTATTCTTTTTTAGATAATGCAGCAGCTCAATTTCGGCACTAATTTCTCCCTGGCTGCGCCAGCGCGGGCCCAAAGGGCAAAGACGCAAAAAATAAGTTTTATTAGCTGTTTTAACAAGGTAGGAAATATTACCGCTCGTCGCCAATGATTCCGTTTTCAAAATTTTTCCCAACTCAAAATGAGCAAAAATTTTGCGCAAAGCGACTCCGGGAATTTTCTGATAAGTCAGCATTTTTTGTTTGGCTGCGTGGATTTAAACTCTGGCTAAATCTTCTTAGAAGACTCGCACTACTTTTGCGCCACAACTAAATGACAGCTTTATTTCATCATATTCATAGTAAAAAATCAAATAAAAAATGCCTCTTGTAATCTTTAGTAAACTTTTTAAAGTTGATAAATTTTGTAAAATAAAATTTGACAAAGTTTTACTTTAGCGCTAAAATACTGTCATGAGCGACATTATCAATTTGGAATTGAGAAAATTGGGGTTAAAGCCAAAAGAGGTCAGCGTCTATCTGGCCGCTTTGGAATTGGGCTTTAGCCCGGTGCAAAAAATCGCGCAATCTGCTGAAATTTCCCGGCCCACGGCTTATGAGGTTATCCGCGGCCTAATCAAAAAAGGCCTGATGCGGGAAATTAAAAAAAAAGGGGTTATCAAGGGCGAAAAAACATTTTTTACGGCCGAATCGCCCGACGCCCTGCTGGGGCTCCTGCGGGTGCAAAAAAAAGAAATTGAGGAAAAAGAACGTGAATTTATCCGCATGATTTCCGCCCTGCAGTCGCGATATTATCTGGCCGGCCAAAACGAAATCCGGGCTTATGAGGGCAAAGAAGGATTAAAACTGCTGCTGGACGATTTTTCGCAAAGCCAGACCGGAGAAATTTTCTTTTTAAGCGGCTCTTCTGAAACGTTAAAACCCTGGCGGGAAAAACTGCCCGAAATAAAAAAACGGCTGGGTGAAATTAAAGTTTCTGAAATCAGACCTAAAAAATCTTTTCGCGGAACGCTCATAATTTATGATAAACTGATTTACCTCCCCTCTTCCGAAAAACTCTCCGCGCTGCTAATTATCAATAAAGAAATGGTGGAGTTAATTAAAACATTGGCGCTGTAATCAAAACGTAAAATAAAAAAACGCTCATCCAGGCGTTTTTTTATTTCAGATATTTTAGTAAACCAACCCCATCGCCTCTTTGACTTCTTTCAAAGTCTGGCTGGCCTTCTCATTAGCCTTAGCAGTTCCTTTTTTAATAATCTTCATTATCTGCGCCGGGTCTTTGGCAAATTCTTTCCGTTTCTCTCTGATAGGCGCCAGTAAATCTTCCAATACTTCAAAAAGGTATTCTTTGGCTTTAATGTCGCCCAAGCCGCCGCGCTGATAATTTTCCTTAAGTTCCGCTACTTTCTTTTTCTCTAAATCAAAAGCATCAAGATATTCAAAAACGACATTGCCTTCAATTTTGCCCGGGTCCTTGACGTGCACGTGACCGGGATCAGTGTACATACGCAAAACCTTCTCTTTCACAACATCGGGAGTGTCGGAAAGATAAATGCAGTTTTCCAGCGACTTGCTCATCTTTGCCTTTCCGTCTAGACCGGAAAGCCGCGGCACGTCCGAAACCAAAGCCGCTGTTTCAATCAAAACATTAGTTTTATAAATTCGGTTAAAAGCGCGTACCACTTCATTGGTTTGTTCAATCATTGGTACCTGGTCCGCCCCCACCGGCACCAAATTAGCCTTAAAAGCAGTAATGTCTGCCACCTGGCTTATGGGATAAATAAAAAATCCGGCCGGGACCCGATTGCCAAAGCCCTTTTGCCTCATTTCATCTTTCACGGTCGGGTTGCGCTCCAGCTGCGCCACGGTCACCAAATTCAAATAATACATAGTTAATTCCGAGAGCGCCGGTATCAGCGACTGAATAAAGATAGTGCTGACTTTAGGGTCAATGCCAACCGATAAATAATCCAGGCCCAGCTCAATAACATTTTTTTGCACTTTTTCGGGATTTTCCGCGTTGTCGGTTAAAGCCTGCAAGTCGGCAATAATAATATACTGCTCATATTCGTTTTGCAGTTTGACGCGGTTTTTGAGCGAGCCGATATAATGCCCTAAATGCAGGGGTCCGGTCGGCCGATCGCCGGTAAGAATTATCTTTTTTTGTTCTTTTGCCATATATTTGCTTATTGACTCAATTTTAATTCAAAAATGGGTCGTTGTCAAAACAAAAACTTTGGAGTATATTAAAGTAAAGATAATAGAGGTCCTGTCATTCCGGGCTTGACCCGGAATCCAGATCCTGAACTAGTTTCAGGATGACTATTTTCTGGATTCCCGCTTTCGCGGGAATGACAAGAAAGACTTTCTCCAATTTTCCATGCGTCAATCCCAACTCGCCACCAAAACTTTGCGCGAAGCACCTAAGGACGAACAAAGCGTTAATGCCATTTTGCTGACCCGCGCGGGGTTTATTGATAAGCTGGCGGCCGGCGTTTATTCATATTTGCCGCTGGGCTTGCGCGTCCTGCGCAAAATTGAAAATATCATCCGTGAAGAAATGCTGGCCGCTGACGGGCAGGAAATTTTAATGCCTGTCATGCACCCCCGCGAAAACTGGGAGCAGACCGGCCGCTGGGAAAATTTTGAGGCGCTGATAAAACTAAAAATTGCCGGCGAAAAAGATTTCGCGCTAGGGCCAACGCACGAAGAAGTCGTGGCGCCGCTGGCCAAAAAATTTATTTTTTCCTACAAAGACTTGCCGGCTTATCTTTTCCAGATTCAGACCAAATTCCGCGACGAGCCACGCGCCAAGTCGGGGCTCCTGCGCACGCGCGAATTTTTGATGAAAGACCTTTACTCTTTTCACGCCAGCGCGCAAGACCTGGATAATTATTATCAAAAAATGACCACTGTTTATTTTAAAATTTTTGAGCGCTGCGGGCTACGCGATAAAACTTATCTGACTTTGGCTTCGGGCGGCACTTTTTCCCAGTTCTCGCATGAATTCCAGACTGTCTGCGAAGCCGGTGAAGACACCATATTTATCTGCCAAAACTGCAAAAATCTGGCGATTAACTCGGAAATCAAAAACGCCACGCCTGCCTGCCCGGCCTGCTCGGGTATGGAATTTGCCAAAGCCAAGACAGCGGAAGTCGGCAATATTTTCAAACTCGGGACAAAGTATTCAGCGCCTTTTGATTTGAAATTTAAAGACCGAGATGGCCGGGAAAAAAACGTAATTATGGGCTGTTACGGCGTGGGCCCCACACGCCTGATGGGAACTATCGTTGAAATATCGCACGATGACAAAGGAATTATCTGGCCCGAATCCGTGGCGCCTTTTAAATATCATTTGCTGGCGCTGGGCGAAAACGCGGAAATTAAAAAAGCGGCAGACGAGCTCTATGAAAAGTTAACGGCTCAACGCGTTGAGCCGTTGTACGACGACCGCGAGCTTTCCGCCGGAGAAAAATTCGCCGAAGCGGATTTAATTGGCATTCCCCATCGTTTAGTTATAAGTGAAAAAACCCTAAAAGAAAACTCGGTTGAAATCAAAAAACGGAACAAGAAGGAAGCGAAATTGATCAAAATTTCCGAATTGTAAGTTCCTTAAAAGGAGGATACGATGCAAATTGATCTAGTTTGGAAACTGATTAAAAATGTAAAAGCCAAACATGTTTATTTTGAAACAGGAATTGGCATGGTTGCCGGTAGCCTTGGGGACCTTGCTGACGAAAATTCTTTTTTTATTTGCCATATTAACGGGGACAAGCATCCGAACGAATACGAACAAATTTTTTCTCTTTTGCATGAAGTTCTTCATGATTATCCTGATTTCCGACACAAAAGCAATTTTATCTGCAATGATCCTAAAATTGAACGCGCCATTGATGAAATGACTAAAAAAATTTTAGGAGGGTATCCGGAAATATTCCAATATCTGCAAAGCCTGATTAGAGAAGCAAAGGTACTCGAAGTCAGAAAATCTGTAATGAAAAACAGGAATATGAAAAAATAATCAAAGAGCTTTTAAAAATTTTTCAGATATTATCTCTTCCTCCGCCAGCCCTTGAATTATTTCAAGGGCTGTTTTGTTCTTGGGAATGCCATGGCCTAGAAATTCCAGAAGTTTTTCTTCAAAAGCTGTTCTAACTTTACGGAGGTCTGTCCTCCGTTCATTCAGTACTCCCATCGCCCTTTTGAGCAGCGCCCAAATTTTTATGTCGCGCTCGGGCGCGACAACAAGCTTATCTACGAGCTCGGAAAAATAATAAGCGTAAGCCAGCGATTCCAGATTTTTATGCAAATAAGAAAAACTGTCTATTGCTTCCACATCGGTCACTATATCTATTGTTCTGCTCTTGGCCAGCAAAAACTTGGCGTGCGTGAAGGGCTCCAAATATCCCCGCAGTTTTGATTCTTTTTTGCGAACCGAAATTGCCCGCGCCAAAATTTTTCCATAACCGGCCGTATAAATAGTCAACAGCCGATCCAGTTGCCCCAGATCGGCTGATTTTAAAATTATACCTTCGGTTTTGTAAATGGGGAGCTTGTTCATTTTAGATGTCTTTGCGAGCCCCTCACTTGCGTGCAAGTGAGGGGCGAAGCAATCCCGCCTGCGCTTCGCCGGAGGCTTCGGCAAGGCGAGTGAATAGCGGTAATTGGCCGGGATTGCCACGTCGCCCCGCAAAATGCGGGGCTCCTCGCAATGACGCTGCTACAAAATCTTCTTTATCGCCGCTTTAATTTTTTCTCCCTCAACCACCAACTCTTTTCCCAAATCAAATTTCACCTCGCGCTTGCCCGGCTCAAATTTTTTAGCCAAAGTTTCTTTGCCAATAAATTTCTCCCAGCTGTCAAAAAGTT
>Ga0180007_10002699_pt1 | contig 20683 bp, 17 predicted proteins | sample MM_PC_MetaG_FD_121122 | JGI IMG/M metagenome (GOLD analysis project Ga0180007, IMG submission 121122) | Groundwater microbial communities from the Aspo Hard Rock Laboratory (HRL) deep subsurface site, Sweden - MM_PC_MetaG | ecosystem: Environmental > Aquatic > Deep subsurface > Groundwater... | reverse complement strand
TGGTATCAACACAAGACGATGACAATACACTCCATTTCAATGGAGTAGTGCCAGTATTACAATCTGGATAATTATTCGCACCATTATCACACACAACGCAGTCTGGCGTTCCTACTTGGTAGGGCCCCACGATTGCGTTACCAATTGTATTGTTATAGGGAGGAAAATATGCATACGAAGGGTTATCGTCGTTGTTTAAAAATTTGTTTGGACGAGTATCAACAGAATCGGCGATATATCCTTCCGAAATGCCACCAATTATTGTTTGAGCACTATAACTATAGTTACCTAAAATTTTTGCCACGTAAGCTACATAGGAATTTTCGGGTACAGTCGCATCTGTAAATTCGCAAACATTGCCTAAGCAAAAGTCAGAATAATTTAAAGTAACTAGTCGAGTAGATTCCGAAGAGATTTTGTAACTACCCTCAGTTGAACAAAGAGTCTCACTATATTCACCACCTGTATAATAATTATACGTACAAGCGTCCATCCATCCATCACCAACCGATGCCGGAATTTGATTTATAAACCAATCATTGAGCACAGCTTGAGTAACGCTCGTTGGCTGCGTGAATCGATATATAGCTACCTGTCTATCAGATTCATCAACTTGTTCGTTCAAGCGTGGAATATAAAAAGTGACTGGAATCTGAAAATTACAACTTGTTGCAAGTTCTGTTGTTGTCGGTAATAATATCACTCCACCATTCTGTCCGTCTGGACAAACTAAACCGGTAACACACGCAATGATCCCTGTTGAAACACTCCCTGTTAGCGCGATGGTCGTGATAACACCCGTTAAACCAATGACGCTTCCATCAGCTATAAGAAAGGCTCCCATCGTCAAAGCAAGCTCCGGTTGAATAATTACTGCGGCAACAGCAACCACAGTCGTCAATACTGAAAGAACAGTTCCAAGTGCGTCACCAGCCTGTGCAGTCTGCGTCGGTACAAAAAATATTATAGAAAAAATAAGAAACAAAATTATTATTTTATTTTTAAAAAAATTCCTCATAAAATTATTAGCGTATCTGTAACAACTGATAATTCGGCAACACTCCTACGCTCTTGAGCCATGGACCAAGAATAAACATAGCAAATAAAAACCACGCGATGGCAACAACAATAATGATAATTCCTTCTTTCCGATAGTCTTTCTCTAGAGAAAGTGCAATACCATACACAATACCAGAAACCATACTAAGAATTGCGATTACAATGCCAATCCAAAACCATTTTGTCCATAATTTAAAATTATCGTTTGAAATATTTTGTTCCATTATTTATGTACTTATTTTAATTATTTTAAGTTTTCGACAATCTAAATTATATCACAAAAAACCAGGCGAGATATTATTCAAACAAAAACTGTGGATAACTTTTCTCAATATTTATAATAAAAATAGATAAAAATAAAATGCCCAGCCGAGCTAAGGCTCGGCTGGGCATTTGGAAATTTCCATATGCTATTTCTCCTTCCTCCTCATCTCTCCCTTCTTACGAAGGGAATTTAAGATCTCATTTATGAGATCCTCTCCCATAAACCACGCGGCGGTCTTCGCCGCGGATAGATTGCGCCACCCATCCATATCAAAGGCGTTACGCGCAGGATCAGGTGTCCACCGAGACGTTCGTGCCTCGACCGTCTCTCCATCTCGCGTAATGCGACCCACCATCAGCCGCACGACCGCGAGAGAGCGATAGCTCTCGGCGATAACAACTTCTAACCTTGTTATCGCATCAGGGTCTATGATAACTCCCCTGACGCGAAACCCTTCAAGTAGGGTTTTTTTTGTGGCCGCGACGAAGACCGCCGCGTACTTGTCGCTACGAATGGGAGAGGACACATCAACCTCAACCCTGTTCCCATTCGGCGCTTCGACAAGCGCCGAATGGAAGGTTACGCTCGCTATGGCGAGCGACAACCTTTCCCCCTTTTCGAGTCCCTGCTGGGGTGCCAGCATATGAGCGCACCCCGCAAAAAAAACCAAAAAGAACGACAAAAAGAACGAGTAGCAAAAACTTTTTTTCATCTTTTTCTCCTTTCGTAGAGAAAATGCCCAGCCGCCCGAAGGCAGCTGGGCATTTTGTTTATCTGACCCCAACAAGCCGAAGCTCGCCCCGAGCCCGCAGAGTCGCGACAATATAGTCCGCAACTCGCTCCATGGCACCGTCCATGTCGCCCAGCGAGAACCTCGCGACGGGTGCATCTCCAATGACGACTTCCGCGATATCGCCGGAGATCGTCAGGACGACTTTCCTGTCCTTTATCCAGGGGCTTGATCCGATTCCTCGGATCGAGAGAAACCAAGACAAAGAGTCCTCCGTCTCGTCCACGAGACTAAGCGGCTCGCCAACGATGGTCATGTTGACCAATGTCGGGCGCTCGCCCTCGCGAATCGTGTTCTTGGCGATCGCCGCCATCGGCAGCGCCACCACAAAAAACATTGCCACCGCAAAAACAACCAACAGATTCTTCCTCATCTCAAGTCCTCCTTTCTTATGTTGTTTATACTTCTTTTCAGTGAACGAATATTCAATATTTAGTATATCCTACTTTATCGAATATGTCAATAGGGTGGAGTTGATTACTTAATCTACAATAAAATATAATATTTACGATAAAAATATAAATTTGTTAAGCCTAAAACTGTTTGCTATAATCAACTTATGATTTTGCCACTTCTAGCTGCAGTTTTAGGTATTGTCGCTTTCTTGCCGTTTAATTTTTACCCCCTAGCTTTTATTTTTCTTATCCCTCTTTTTCTTTTTTTCTTGCGCGAAGAAAAGCTCTGGCGGCTTGTCTTAGGTACTGCTTTATTTCGTATAATTTTTCTCTTCGGCACGGTCTACTTTACCTTGGAGCCGATATTGTGGACCGAGGTCATCCTTATTTTTCTCGGTCTGCCTTTTTCTGTTTTTTTATTCAAAAAATTTACAAACAAAACAACCTCTGCCTTGCCAATGTTGATTTTCTTGCCATTTGCTTGGACTTTTTTCGACCTATTGCAGGCACATTTTGCTCTAATTCCAACTTATATTATAACTGCTGGCAATGCGCTCGGTTCATCTCCTTTTGTCGGGCTGGCTAATATAGGCGGATTTTTAATCCTTACTTTTTTTGTTGCTTTTATAAACATATTAATTTCTGCCGCTATTCTGCAACGAAAAAATTCAAAAAATAATATTCTTTCTGTTGCCTTAATTTTTATTATTCTTTTTTTTAGTTGGGGTATGTCCAGGTTTAATTTATATAAAAATTCCCTTGCCTACAATGCTCTGCCGAATTCATTTACAATTATTTCTGTTTCTACCGACAACACCTTCACGATAGATTCATCTAATGAACTTATTAAAGAGCTTTCAAAACAAAAAGTTGATTTAATCATATTCCCCGAAAATATTTTCGACCAACAACAAAATTCTGACCTCATATTTCAAAACACAGCCAGAGAATTAAATACCTATGTTCTTACTTCGTACGATACCTTCCAAAACGAAAATAAATATAATTCCTCAATCCTCTTTGACCCTGAGGGAAATATTACGAATATGCATAATAAAAACCGTCTTACCTTTATCGGCGAATATTGGCCTTTTGGTAATTGGCAACCATCAATATATAAATGGCTTAGAGAGAAAAATCCGGAAATTAGCGATTATGCAATTTTCAATCCACAAAATGCAGATATTCCAGGAGAAAGAAATCTTCTCTCGATAACATTTCAAAAAAATATGGCATTTTTTGCAACTCCTATTTGCTTAGAAATTCATTATCCGAGCGACTTAAAAGAATATCTGAATAAAGGAGCGCAATTTATTATCAACCCGACAAGTAATCGCTGGATTGGTCTTGGTTCATATCATTTTTCATATCTGACCAGTAATTTAAAGAAAATAGAAGCAGTCTGGCTCAAGTTGCCGATTGTTTCCAGTGGCGTAAAAGATTTTGCCGGAATTATTTTACCTAACGGAGAAGCACAATTGGTGAATTATGAAAATGGAGAAAAAAATAATAAAAATTATGTAATATTTTTTGGAAAAATAAAATATTAAATTAAAAATAAACAAGATGAACGTTAAAGTGCCCAGTCGTCTATAAAAGCTCGACTGGGCACTGATCTCATCTGAAATCATTCCACCTCTCCTCTTTTTTCCTAGTCCCTGGTCACAACTGTTGCGACCAGGGTTTCCGTTTCCAGCCAGGCTTTCGCCTGACTAAGAACGATTTCGGAGGACAGGATTCGGGTGTGCTCACCCTCCTCCCCTGTAATTACGAGAATTTCTTCTGCTTTGCGTCCACCCGTTAGAGTGGTTGCTTCCTTGACGGAAACTACCCCGTCGGATTGGACAACACCGTTCTCGTTCGGCATCATCCACCACCTTGCAGGAGCTTTTGGATCAATCCCGGCAATGACAAAATATTTCGTCAAACCACTCCGATCTTCGTCCGGACGCAACAGCGCCGAAACAAAGGAAGGCATCCAACGAAACTCTTCGAACCCAGGCCGAGCAATCAAGACGGCCTTGCTGATTAACCCTGGATACCCAGCAACTACCTGTTCCGTGAGTTTTGCTCCCCACGAATGAGCTATTACTCTCCAGGAGTTGCTGATAACCCCCGCTTCTCTAACTTGCCGAATAAGATCTTCGGCCCCATCTTCGAGAGAAGAAGACACTTCGGGAGTTACCATTATCGCCCTTGGGAAAACGTTTAGCAACAATTTGTCCCAACCGTTTTCCGGGTCCTTCCCCGCTACAATAATCATCACGGGAGAATCGTTGGACAACATAACATTGTCCACCCTTGTAGTCGTTGTCGCGCATCCAAAAAGGATAAACGCGATGAGTACTACCAACACTAGTTTCTTCATAACGTTCTCCTTTCTTTTTTTGAGGTTATTTTAATTTCAGCTCTAGTTGAGATATAAAAGAGCCACCCTTATTCCTATTTTTAATTGTATCATATATTTATGAAAAAGTCAATCTCACAGCTTATATTGAGATTTGTCAAGGGTAGGTGGAAAAAAGCAAAATTTGCATACAAAAAACCAGCATTCCTTGAGAGTTGCAATAAAATGACGCTTATGATATTATTTTTTTATATGAGTCCTGTATCTACAGGGCTTTTTTTAATAAAACTTAATAAAATAACTTTATGTTAGATATAAAAACATTCAAATCGGCATTGGAACAGTTGGAAGAAGAAAGAAAAATCCCTAAAGAAAAAATTTTGGAAGCCATAGAACAAGCGATGGCTGCCGCTTACAAAAAAGATTACGGTAAAAAAGGACAAATTATCCGAGCAAAGTTTGATATGGAAACTGGTAAAACAGATTTCTTTCAGGTAAAAATCGTAGTAGACGAAAGTATTGCCATAATGGATACCGAAAAAGAAGGAGGTGAATATTCTACAAAAGACACCGAAGAAGAACGTGTACATTTTAATGCCGAACACCACATCCTGTTGGAAGACGCTAAAAAAATAAAAAAAGGGACAAAACTCAACGATGAAATTATTTTTCCCTTAGAAGCAAAAGAAGATTACGGACGCATCGCTGCCCAAACAGCCAAACAAGTCATTATTCAAAAAATCCGCGAAGCGGAACGCACTTCCATTATTGAAGAATATGGCACCAAGGAGGGAGAAGTCATTTCAGGTATAGTGCAAAAAGTAGAACGAGGAAATGTCTATGTTGATTTTAATAGAGCCACCGGCATCTTACCAGCAGAAGAACAAATTCCAGGAGAATATTGGACTCGAGGACAAAGAGTACGGGCTTACCTTTACAGTGTGGAAGATACCCCGCGTGGTATAAATTTGCGTCTTTCCCGCACCCATCCAAAATTTATAGAAAAACTTTTTTCTCTGGAAGCGCCAGAAATAGAAAATGGTGTCGTAGAAATAAAAGGAGTAGCCCGAGAAGCCGGCGCCCGTTCTAAAATAGCAGTTTACTCAAACGATGAACACATTGATCCAGTCGGTTCTTGTGTTGGCCAAAAAGGTACCCGAGTAAACACCATTACGACCGAACTTTCGGGAGAAAAAATTGACATAATCCCTTGGTCCGAAAATCCCATACAATTTGTTTCTAATTCACTTTCCCCAGCCAAAGTTATTTCCATTGAAATAGATGAGAAAGAACACAAGGCAACCGTGGAAGTAGCCAATGACCAACTATCTCTCGCCATCGGCAAGGGTGGACAAAACGTACGTCTTGCAGCTAAACTGACTGGATGGAGAATAGATATAAAAGGTGATGAAAAAGGAGTAATTAGCACAGATGGAGAAAAAGTAGAAATAAAAGAGGAGTAAACAAGGCAAGACCTTGTACTAGTACAAGGTCTTGCCTTGTAGAAATTATTATTAGTTAATAAAAAAAACATGAATCAATTTTTATTATTTGCACTTGTTAGTTCGGTAATTGCTATTATTTACGGTTTATTTTTAGCTAAGTCAATCTTGAAAAAGAGTCCTGGTAATGAACGGATGCAAGAAATCGCCAAGGCAATCCAAGAAGGTGCTGGTGCTTATTTAAATAAACAATATAAAACTATTGGCTTAATTGCCATAGCACTTTTTTTAATCGTCGGTTTTATTCCTAAGCTTGGCTGGACTATGGCTTTTGGATTTTTAGTTGGAGCCATTTTCTCCGCTTTGGCAGGATATATTGGTATGAATGTCTCTGTTCGGGCAAATGTCCGAACAACAGAAGCCGCTAGAAACGGAATAGAAGAAGCGCTTTCTATTGCTTTTCGGGGAGGAACAGTAACTGGACTTTTGGTAGTAGGCTTGGCTCTTCTTGGGGTAACTGCTTTTTATGCAATTACTAAAGATATTCCTGCCCTTATCGGTCTTGGTTTCGGTGCTTCACTTATCTCTGTTTTTGCCAGATTGGGTGGAGGAATTTTCACTAAAGCAGCAGATGTGGGAGCAGACCTTGTCGGTAAGCTAGAAGCGGAAATTCCAGAAGACGACCCAAGAAATCCGGGAGTGATTGCGGACAATGTCGGTGATAATGTCGGTGACTGTGCAGGTATGGCGGCAGATTTATTTGAAACTTATGCCGTTACCTCAGTTGCCACAATGCTCCTTGGTTCACTACTTTTTGTGGGATTTCAAAATGCAATTATTTATCCTTTGGTAATCGGCGGAATAGCTATCTTTGCATCTATCATCGGCACCTGGTTTGTACGTTTAGGTAAAAATAAAAATATCATGGGTGCTCTGTATAAAGGCTTGATCGCTTCTGGGGTCATTGCAGCAATTGCTTTTTATCCTGTAACAAATTTATTAATGTCAGGAAATGGAAAATACACAGTGATGGATTTATTTATTTGCTCCATTGTTGGTCTTCTGGTAACCGGAGCTCTGGTTGTTATTACAGAATATTTCACTTCTACAAAATACTATCCTGTTAAATCTATTGCCCTCGCTTCGGTTTCCGGACACGGAACAAATGTTATCCAGGGTTTAGCTATTTCAATGAAAGCTACTGCCCTGCCTTTAATCACTATTGTTTTAGGAATATTAATCAGTTATCACTATGCGGGACTTTACGGAATAGCAGTGGCAGCAATGTCTATGCTTTCAATGGCAGGAATTATTGTGGCTATTGATGCTTATGGTCCAATAACAGACAATGCCGGAGGTATCGCCGAAATGGCTGAACTTCCAGAATCTGTTCGAAATGTTACCGACCCCCTAGATGCTGTAGGCAATACCACTAAAGCTGTAACCAAAGGTTACGCTATCGGCTCTGCTGGCTTGGCAGCCCTCGTGCTTTTTGCCTCTTATACCGAGGAAATTGTTAAGGTAGGAAAAGAGATAACTTTTGATTTAAGTAATCCATACGTAATTGTAGGTCTCTTTCTGGGAGGACTCCTTCCCTATTATTTCGGAGCATTGTGTATGGAAGCTGTAGGAAAAACTGCTGGCAAGGTGGTGGAAGAAATCCGCCGACAATTCAGAGAAATAAAAGGAATTATGGAAGGCACAGGAAAACCGAATTACGCCAAAGCTGTCTCAATTATTACTGGTGCTGCCATTAAACAAATGATTCTACCTGCTCTCATCCCAGTATTAGCACCAATTTTGGTAATTTTAATTTTTGGAAAAGAAAACGGTTTAGTGGTTTTGGGAGGACTACTCGTTGGGTCTATTGTTACCGGACTTTTTGTGGCTATTTCTATGACCTCCGGTGGGGGTGCTTGGGATAATGCCAAGAAACATATCGAGCAAGGCAATCACGGAGGTAAGGGTAGTGAGGCTCACAAGGCTGCAGTAACCGGAGATACTGTCGGAGACCCTTATAAAGATACCGCTGGTCCAGCCATCAATCCAATGATAAAAATTCTGAACATTATGGCTTTGCTTTTGGTTATTTTAATGATATAAAAATTAGAATATGAAAATAGTCGTTAAAAAACTTCCAAAAAGCGAAATAGAAATAGAAGGAGAAATTGATTCTGAAATCTTCGAGTCTTATTTCACAAAAGCTTTGAAAAAACTTGGTGATAATTTAAAGTTGGACGGTTTCAGAAAAGGAAAAGTACCCGAAAGTGTCTTAATTTCCAAAATACCGGAAATTAATATTTTAGAAGAAATGGCAGAGATGGCACTTTCAGAACATTACCCAAAGATAATCGCTGAGAAAAAGATAGATGCTATTAGTCGCCCAGAAATTTCTATCTTAAAACTAGCTAGAAAAAATCCTTTAGGATTTAAAATAAAGACTGCGGTATTACCAGAAATCAAGCTAGCTGATTATAAAAAAGCAGCCCAGAAAATAATTTCCGAAATAACCGATAAAGAAAAAAATATTACCGTATCAGAAGAAGATTTGGAAAATACCATAATGGATATCCGTAAATCTCGCGCTCCAAAAAAACATGTGGCTGAACATATACACAAAGAAGGGGAAGAACATAAACATGGAGAAGAATCTGCCTCCACCAAAAGCTCCGATGAAATAAAGGAAGAATTACCTGAATTTAATGATGCTTTTGTGCAAGCTCTTGGTCCCTTTAAAGATATAGCGGATTTTAAAATAAAACTAAAAGAAAATATAAAGTTAGAAAAAGAAAATCAATTAAAAGAAAAAACCAGATTAAAAATAATTGAAAAAATTATAGAAGAAAGTATCTTAGAGGTGCCGGAAATCTTGGTGGAGATAGAATTAGATAAAATTTTATATCGTATGGAGTCTGACATTGCCCAAATGGGATTAAAATTTGAAGATTATTTAAAACATCTGAATAAAACAAAAGAAGACTTGAGAAAAGAATTCCGAAATGATGCAGAAAAAAAAGCCAAGCTGGCCCTTCTTTTAAACGAGATAGCAAAAACAGAAAAAATAATTGCTAATGAAGCGGAAGTTGCAAAAGAAGTTGCATCAATTCTGGAACACTATAAAGAAGCTGACCCAGAACGCGCCCGAATGCACGTAGAAAACGTCCTCGTCAACGAAAAAATCTTTCAGTTTTTAGAGAGTCAATAAATTATAATCCTAATGCATAACAAAGTAGCGCCATACGGACATAGACACCATTTTGGGCTTGGTGGAAGTAGGTAGCACGAGGATCCTCATCTACCTCCTTTTCAATTTCATTTATTTTCGGCAATGGATGCATAATAATTGCATCTTTTTTCATATTTTTTAAATGTTTTTTCTTGAGGATAAATAGGTCTTTCACTTTATTATAATCTGTGATATTCGCAAAACGTTCTTTTTGCACTCGAGTCATATAAAGCACATCAAGATTAGGCAAGGCTTCTTCTAAACTTTTTAATTCTTCAAACTGCACTTCATTTTCTTTTAATTCTTTAATAAATTCTCTTGGTAATCGTAGTTCCTTAGGCGAAATGAAATAAAATTTATTGCCTGTATAAAGTCGAAGCAATGGAACAAGTGATTTTAAGGTTCGACTATTTAGTAAATCTCCTCCGAAACCAATATTTAAATTCATTAATCGTTTATGCTCCTTTTTAATTGTATATAAATCTAAAAATCCCTGCGTTGGATGCTGGTTTGTACCATCCCCCGCATTAATAAGCGGCACAGTAGCAACTTTCGCAGCCGCTTCCAGTGAAAAAGATTTTGGATGACGGATAATGACAAGGTCTGCGTAGGAACAAAGTATCTTTGTGGTGTCTTCAATGGTTTCTCCTTTGTGAGCAGAAGTGTTTTCCATCGCATTTTCCGCGGAAATAATTTTCGCACCCAATTTTAAGGCTGCTGTTTCAAAAGAAAATCTTGTTCTGGTTGAAGGTTCAAAAAAAACACAAGCAATTATTTTATCTTTAAGAATTTGCTTAACCTTCCCCTTTTTAACATTTTCCTCCATTGCTCCTGCACGAGCTAAAATTTTTTTAACTTCGTTTTTTTTAAATTGATGGGTAGAAATAATGTTTTTCATAAATTTTTACTATTTATAAATATTCTTTATACGACTTAATTTCTAAATCTTCCAAAGGGTAACGCCCCAAGGCCTTAATGAAAGCACGTGCTAATTGCAAATCGGTAAATAAAGGAATCTGATTATCTACCGTAGCCCTTCGTACCCGGAAACCATCAGTAACAATATGCTCTTTTTCTCTCCCTAAGCTATCTCTCATCTTGCTTAAATTTACCACAAAAGATACTTTTTTGCCCTCTATAATATTCAAAACATTTGGGGATTGCTCGTGCGCTTTGTGTACTTCTTTGCAATTTATGTTATGTTTTTTAAAAAATTCAGCAGTCGTGTCTGTGGCAAAAATTGTGTAACCTAAAGAAAGCAGGAGGCCAGCCGTTTCTAAAAATTTAGCTTTATTTATCTCTCCTCCTAAGGAAAGAAGAACGTTTTTATTCTTGAAATCAAATTTATTGGTACTTAAAACTGATTTCAAAAGCGCTTCATCGTAATCCCGACCGAAACAAGCTGCTTCTCCGGTTGAAGACATTTCTACTCTAAGCACTGGATCCGCACCAAGTAATCTAGAAAAAGAAAATTGTGGAGATTTTACAATAACTCCTTTCGGATATACAAAATTATGGTGTTTGGCTTTTCCAAAGAAACTATCCACCGACATTTCAGGGAAATTGACATCCATTGCTTTTGATAAAAGGGGAAAAGTACGACTGGCCCGTACATTTACCTCAATTACAAATGGACGGTTGTCTTTTACTAAAAATTGAATATTAAATGGTCCGGTAATGGAAAGTTCTCGCGCAATTTTTTTAGAAATATCGCGTAATTGAAATTCTGTTGAAGCATAAACTCTTTGGGTCGGGTAAACGATAGTTGCATCTCCTGAGTGTACTCCGGCATTTTCTACGTGTTCAGAAATACCATAAAGCATAAGTCTTCCTTGTTGCGCAACTCCGTCAAACTCAAGCTCTTTAGCATTTTCTATATATTTAGAAACAGTTACCGGATGAAGCGGAGATAAAACTGCTGCTTTACTTATAAAATTGTGCAATTGTTTTTTATTATAACAAACACGCATTGCTGACCCGGAAAGAACATAGGAAGGACGAACCAAAACTGGAAAACCTTCGATTTCTGTAAATTTTTCAGCTTCTTTTTTAGAAGTAAAACTCTGCCATTTGGGTTGTAAAATTCCAAGCTTATCTAATAATGCTGAAAAGGCATTACGATCTTCCGCCCGATCAATGTCCTCCGCTTTGGTGCCCAAAATAGTAAATTTTGCTTCTGAAAGTTTTTTAGCAAGGTTGTTTGGCCTTTGTCCACCAACTGAAACTATCAAACCACCCGCAGTTTCAAATTCAAAAATATCCGCGACTGTTTCAAAAGACAGATTTTCAAAATATAAACGGTCGGACATATCATAGTCGGTAGAAACTGTTTCTGGATTACAATTTATGATAATTGATTGTTTTTTGTGTTTTTTAAGGGCAAGTGCCGCATGAAGAGAACACCAGTCAAATTCAACCGAAGAACCAATGTGATACGGACCACTACCTAAAACAATAATTGCATTTTTACCAAGAGGAGAAACATCATTGTGATTTCCATAATAGGTTAGATATAAATAATTAGTTTTGGCCGGCACTTCCCCAGCCAGCGTATCAATAGTAAAAACTGATGGGATAACTCCAAAATGAATTCGCAGTTTTCGAATTTCCAATTCTGTTTTTCCACACAAATCTCCAATCTTTTTATCCGAAAAGCCTATTTGTTTTAAAATTAATAGATTTTCTTTGCTTAAAATTTTATTTTTTAAAAAATTCTTTTCGGAATTTACAATATTTTCTATTCTAAACAAAAACCACAAATCAATTCCAGTGATTTTGTGAATCTTTTCTATCTTTACTCCTTTTTTAAAACTTTCCGCTATGGCAAAAATTCTTCTCGGAGTCGGAACATTTAATAAATTCTCTAAATCTTTTTTATTTTTAAATCCATTATCAGTAATACCCTCAACATTCCCAGACTGCATCCGAATAGCTTTCCCCAAGGCCTCCTCAAAACTTCGGCCAATTGCCATTACCTCCCCTACGGATTTCATTGCGCTGCCAATTTGCTCTATCGCGCCCGTAAATTTTATCAAATCCCAGCGGGGTATTTTTACCACCACATAATCAAGTGCCGGCTCAAAAAAACTTTGAGTCACTTTTGTAATTTTATTTTCTATTTCAGATAAATTATATCCAAGAGCGAGCTTGGCGGCCACATAAGCAAGTGGATAACCGGTAGCCTTAGAAGCCAGCGCACTTGAGCGAGACAGTCTGGCATTTACCTCAATTACAAAATAGTCTACCCCTTTACCCACGGGAGATGGGTTAAGAGCAAACTGAACATTACACTCTCCTACTATTTTTAAACTTTGTACAATTTTAATACTAGCTTCCCTAAGCCCCTGATATTCTTCATTATTAAGCGTCTGACTAGGGGCAATTACAATAGAATCTCCAGTGTGAATACCGAGCGGGTCAAGATTTTCCATATTACACACAGTAACAGTATTGTCGTAGCAGTCACGCACTACCTCATATTCAATTTCTTTAAATTGATGAAGATATTTTTCAACCAAAACCTGGGGAGAAACAGCTAGTGCCCCTTTTATTGTTTCTTCAAGTTCATTCTCATTATTTACCACACCGGACTTTTGCCCCCCTAAGGCAAAAGCTGCACGTATCATAAGGGGAAAGCCAATTTTGTGAGCAATTTTTCTTGCTTCTGCTAAAGTTGTCGCACTTCCAGAAGGAGGTACGGGGATATCGATACTTTTTAAGTGTTCTTTAAACTTTTCCCTATCTTCAGTAAGTTCTATAGATGATACGGGGCTACCTAAAACCTGCACATTATATTTTTTAAGAATTCCTTTTTCCTCTAGGTGAAGTCCGCAATTAAGCGCCGTCTGTCCGCCAAAAGAAAGCATTATTCCGTCGGGCCTTTCTTTTTTTATGACTTTTTCAACAAAAAAAGTGTCTATTGGCAAAAAATAAACTTCATCTGCCAAATCTTTCGATGTCTGAAAAGTAGCGATATTTGGATTAACTAAAATCACTTTAATTTTTTCTTCTTTCAGTGCTTTAATGGCTTGGGTTCCGCTATAATCAAATTCCCCTCCCTCTCCTATTTTGAGAGCGCCGCTTCCAAGCACTAGTATTTTTTTTATTAATTTTAATTTATTATTTTTCATAATTTATTCCCGCTCTTTCTAAAAAATAATCAAAAATCCAATCCGTATCAAGTGGCCCAGGCGAACTTTCGGGATGAAATTGCACAGACATTATCGGTAAACTTTTATGAATCACCCCTTCATTTGTATTGTCGTTAGCGTTATAAAACCACTCAGTGAAATTTTTAGGAATTTTATTAACAGCAAAACCGTGATTTTGGGTTGTGAGATAACACTTTCTAGTATTCTTTTCCACCACAGGTTGATTTTGACTGCGATGTCCAAATTTTAATTTATAAGTATCCCCACCCAAAGCTAAAGTAAGAATCTGATTCCCTAAACAAATACCAAGTGTGGGGATTCCTTTTTTGATAATTTTTTTTACATTTTTTATTGTGGTTTTTACCATCTTGGGATCTCCGGGACCATTAGAAATTAAAACTCCGTCAAAATTGAAATTTAATTCAGCTACATCTGTATCAAAAGGCACTACCGCTACTTTCAATCCGCGAGCCAATAGTCTGCGTATTATGTTTCTTTTTTCACCACAATCTATAATCACAATGGTTTTTTTGCCTTGACCAAAAAATAAAACTTTTTTAGTGCTTACTTCCGCCACTAAATTCCTGAGATTTGGATCTTCAAATTTTACGGTATTATTGCCGGCAATAATTTTACCTAAAGTTACTCCTTCATCCCGTAATTTTTGAGTAAGCATTCTGGTATCCTTAATTTCCAAAGCAGGAATACCCCGACTTTTAAGCCAAGCGCTAAGTGTCTTTTCCATAGCGTGATGGGAGGGAGTATCTACATAGTTACAAACTATTAAACCAGAAATTTGAATTTTGTCTGATTCCCAAAATTCTTTTTTCGGCACTCCATAGTTTCCAATAAGCGGGTAAGTCATTACTAAAATTTGTCCACAAAAAGAAGGGTCAGTAAAAGCCTCTGGATATCCTGCCATTCCGGTAGCAAAAACCACTTCTCCAGAAACAGATTTCTCCGCACCAAAAGACACGCCCTCAAAAGTACTTCCATCCTTTAATATTAATTTAGCTTTTTTACTCGTTTTGTTTTGCATAAACTTTGCCCTTTATTATCGTCATTGTCACCCTGCCAGGAAAAGTAATTCCCTCAAACGCTGACCAGCCACATTTTGTTTTAAGTTCATCTTTAGTAATCATAATTGGTTTATTTAAATCAAGAATTGTCAGTGACCCGACATATCCCTCTTCTATTTTTCCATACTTGCCTTCAGTAAATTGATTAATAAAATTACCAGGATTATAACTAGAAACACGCAAAATGTCCGCCGGAGTAAAGTTATGTTCTTTTATCAGCCAAGTAACAAAAGGCCCATAAGTATCGAGTTGGGGTGTACCAGAAGTCCCTTTTAATTTTTCGTCTTCGGTATGCGGAGCGTGGTCAGTGGCTATAAAATCTATCGTCCCTTCAAGTAAAGCTTTTATTAAATAATTTCTGTCTTCCCTAGTGCGAAGAGGTGGATTTATTTGTATAAATTTCTGATTATTTTCTGTCAGCATTTCAGAATCAAAATATAAATGATGTGGAGAAACTTCCGCGACAACGTTTATTCCGCGCTTTTTAGCATTTTTTATTTTTTCCAAACCTTCTTTAGTTGAACAATGGCAAATTTTCCCCTGTAAATTATATTTTTTAATCATTTGTAGGGCAAAATCAATCGCTGAAATTTCTGCTTCGGGAGGACGACGTTCACCGTGAGTAACTCGCTCTTTATTATCTTCCAAAATTTTCGGATCCTCACAATGAAAACTTACAGAACGTCCGTGATACTGCACTAAAACTTTTTCCAATTCCGAAAGCGAATGAAAAAATAAATCACCAACCGAAGGTCCCATAAAAACTTTATAGGACGCCAATTTTTGTAACGGTTGAGTATTTTCTCCAATTCCAGCATAAAGCACAACCTCTATCGGGCATTTTTGTGTCAATTCTTTTTTCTCCGCATAACTTTTATCATCTATCGGCGGAGTAGGGTTATTCGGCATTTCCATAAAAGCAACTACTCCGCCATTAATAGCCGCCTGCCCTGCGGTTTTAAAATCCTCCTTGTAGTCCTGGCTGTGGTCTGCGCATTCTCTCGCGTGCACGTGTAAATCTACAAAACCAGGAAAGATTAACTCATCTTTTAAAATGACATCAGCCACACCGGATGGTTCCGTAACTTTTACAATTAACCCGGTCTTTTGGTCGATTTCAATCCGACCTCTTTTTTGCCCCTCACTATTTACGATAATTCCTTCAATACTAAGCATATATTTGGGACAAAAAAATAACCCCGATAGGGGTTTTTATAATAGAAACAGAAATATTAAAGTTGTGAGTTCGAAAGGTGTTTAACTTTTTCTTCGCCTGATACATTAAGTAAAATATTAACATTTTAAAAAATAAAATCAAGTCTCATTTATATTTCCTAATTTCGTCCCGAAGTTTTTGCGCTTCAAGTTTTGGGTTGCCGGAAAAAATAATCCCTCGGGCAGAATGAATGATAAGCCCTAAACCCTTGCTGTTTAATCCGGCTTTCAAGGTAGCCTGCAAATCCCCGCCTTGAGCACCTATCCCCGGCACCAAAAAAGTCATCTCCCCGACAATTTGTCTGATTTTTTTCATTTCTTTCGGATAAGTCGCACCGACGACAAGCAGGCAGTTTTTATTTTTATTCCAGTCTCGAGAAACTTTTTCCGCCACAATTTGCCAAAGTGGCATTCTTGTGTCAAACATCGGGTGTTTGACATTCAAGTCTTGTAATTCACCAGCGCCCGGATTGGAAGTTCGGCAGAGAATAATGCAACCTTTATCTTTCCTGTCTAAAAACGGTTGCAAGGCCTCTTTCCCTAAATAGGGATGTAAGGTAACTGCATCAAAATTTAACCAATCAAAAATCGCTGTTACATAACCGTTATTAGTATTGCCGATATCGGCGCGTTTCGCGTCCAAAATTGTAAAAATATCAGGATAATTTTTATTCAAATAATCCATCGTCATTTTTAATTCTTTTATTCCCTTATCCCCTCGTGCTTCATAAAAAGCACTATTCATTTTAAAAGCAGCCGCGTATTCGTGCGTCTCTTCAATAATCCATTTATTAAATTCAAATTGTGGAAATTTCTTTTTCAAAAATCTTTTTGGAATTTTAGCAAAATCTGCATCCAACCCAACGCACAATAATGAATCTACCTTTTTAGCTCTTTTGTTGTATTTATCTATAATATTCATCATTATTTTGTGACATAATCTTTGGCAAATTTATTATATTCCAAAGATTTTTTATAATCTTCTTTATTTATTAATTTTTTAGCAAGGTAAAAATTTAAAATATCTTTAAAACCCAAAACACTAACTAAATCAAATTTAATTTTTTTCAAAGTTTCCCTTCCTCCCTCTTCCCTATCTGCCACGACGATGATTATAGGAATAACTTTTAAGCCACTTTCTATTAAAACCTCTATGGCTTTAATTTTAGTAAAAGCATAACTGGAAACCACATCATCAATAATCAAAACTTTTTGACCTTTTTTAAAGGTACCATTTATATTTTGTTTCACCCCATGGTCTTTTTTTACCCCTTTGAGAGCTTCTGACCGTACGGAAATCATTGGAATTCCGGTCATATCCGAAACGGTCGTGGTAATAGGAGAGATTGATTGTGGCAAATCAACTAAAATATCCGGTTTTAATTTTTTCACTATAGGCACAATTTGTTGAGCAATTTTTTTTCTAACCTCTGGGTTACGAAAAACATCTCGTAAGTTTAAATAATTTGGGCTTACTGGCGCTTCTGGGTGCTCCGCGTGAAGATTAAACTTAAATCCTTCTTTGGAAAATTTTATAGCTTTGAGTCTGTAGAAATCTAGGGCTATTTGTTGTAATTTTTTATTCATAAAGCCATCTTAACTCTTCTTCAGCCTCTCTGCAATTTCTTGCGCCAGATACGGATTCCACATTGCACCTGTAGCCGACATTACAACATCAGCTCCGGCCTTTCGATATTCAAAAAAATCTTCCGACGTGGTCACTCCTCCGACCCCAATAATAGTATATGAATATCCAAATTCTTCCCGTAATTTTTTTAATCTTCGAACCATCTCCAGCCCAGCCCATTTAATCGGAGCACCACAGACACCAGACCTCAGTCGCCATTCTCCACCTGGGAGTGCCTGATTTCCTTTTTCATCTTGAATTGTTGAAGGAATAGTATTGATAGCGGAAAAACCATCCACGACATTTCCCAGTTTTTGAACCATTTCCTGTAATTCTATTTCGTTTTCAAAATATGGAATTTTAATTATGAGAGGTGTTCTTCCAATTTCTTTTTTTATCGCTTCCACAATACGAAAAGATTGCTCAATATCAAAACATAAAAGTCGCTTAACCTCATTACCTTCATTGGGGCAACTAAAATTAGCTTCAATTACGTGAACTTTAGTTTCATTCATTAAGCGAGCAGCCAAAACCCAGTCATTTAAAAAATCTTGTTCAGTAAAATCAGCTGACCAACGTGTACCTTCAATCATTCCACAGACCACTTGTCCCTTTCGCTTATTCACCCATTTCACAAGCTCAACAATATCCGCTTGCCAAATTTTCGGGTCATAAGAAGGATTACCAAATGAATTAGTAATAGCCAATGGTTCGGTAAACTGTTTTTTAGTAATCAATCCTTGTCGAGCTTTTTCCATCGTTAGATCACCCTCAACCTTAACCGGTAAAACATTCGGCCAATCATTGCATTTTTTCTCGCGCGTGCGCACTGTTTTGTAAACGCAAATATTAAAACTTTTTTCAAAAGCTGCCTGCATAAAATTTCCATTGATAAGTGGACCAGCTGGAATACCAAAAGGCGAATTTACCTTAAAGCCTAGAAAATTATATTTCGCTTCTTCTTCATTTTTAAAAACTTTTCCATTAGCAAAATCTCCAAAAGGACCTTTTTTATAATTTTCCTCGTAAGATTTTTCCGGATCATAAAATGGAGTCAAAAGCATACTGCTATTTTAGCAAAAAAAGAGACAAATAAGAACTATTTTTGATTTGACATTTCCACTAAGGTATGATACAATCCTAACTGAAAAAACGGTGGGGAAAGTGCTCCAAAAAAAGGGGTATCCCCCTAAAATTCTTTGAAAGAAAGGAGAAAAAAATGAAAAAAAAGTTTTTGGTCGCCCTCGTGGCGATCGCAGTTGTTGGTTTCTGCGCGCCAGCGAGCGCGCAGGCTCGTGGTGGACATGGAGGACCCAATTTAATCGTTCCCTGTGTTTTTGCGGGGCTGGGCTTCCTCTTTGGAGCCGCAGCTGCCCAACCGCAACCACAACCTATTGTGGTTGCCCGATGTTTTGAAAAGGTTCCTGTGTTAGGGAACCCACGCTGGGATGGTCACACGTATGTTCGGGACATCGTTGGCGAACGCCTTGTTCCAGTACGATGCCCGGAAGGAGGTCGTCAACGATGAAAAAGCTGTTAATGGCCACGACTCTCGTGGCAGCGGTGATTTTCGGGCCCTGCACGCTAAACGCGGCAGTTCCCGCATGCGTTCTTGGCGGTCCGACCGCCATGAACACCCATCGTCAGTTGGCGGAGGGGGAAACCCTAACCGTCACGGACAGACCGTTGGTCGTCAACCTAAGATTCAGGCCAACGGCATCCCACCCCGAGCAGGTGGGAGAATGTATGTTGCCTTCTGCGACCGTAGTGGCCCAGAAGGATGGAATCCTGCAGTGGGTAGTTTCTTGTGGCAACGACGAGGTTAACCGTAATATCGTCGTTGGCCCCATCGTCCAAGCCAAGGACGGCAAACCAGGGCCACAAGGTCTTCAGGGGATTCCAGGACCTCCGGGTTCTCCAGGTCGTGATGGTTACGATGGTCGTAACAACAACGCGAGTTGCAATTGCGACTGTGGAGGAGGAACCTCTCCTGTGGCAAGCTATCCTGAGGAAAATTACTACACAACCCCCGCCAACTATGGCTACTACCCTCAATCTCTGCCGGTTGGGGTGGGGATCGATGTTCAAATTCCCATCGGTTACGGTTATGGTTACGGTGGTGGCTACGATGCAGTTCGCACCGGCAACCGTTACCGCACTGGTCGCGGAGGTGGTGGTCATCGTGATGGAAGAAATTACCGCCAGCCACGACAACATCGGCCACCACGACAACATCAGCCACCACGACAACATCAGCCACCACGACAACATCAGCCACCACGACAACATCAGCCACCAACCGGCATCAGCCCCGGTGGAAACACTGGGTCGGCAAGAAATGGACCTGGTGGCAACACTGGTGTTGCCCAACGAGGTCGGTAATCTCAATCTTGGCGTTTCTCTTTTGGTTCCCCCTTTTGAGGAACGCCATTATCAGAGAGGAGGTTCATGTGTTTTATTGCACAGCCTCCTCTACTTTCCAAAGTTATTAATTCAAAATTTATTATTAAAATTGATAATTCCGGAAAGTAAAATGTCGAATTTTTACTTTTTAAGAAAAGATTAAAAATAGTTGATAAAAATATAATGAATAAAAAAATAAAATTATCTGTCGAATTAATAATGTTGAGTGTTATTACGCTCTTCGGTTTTTTGGTCGTTCCTACTCCAGCATCTGCAAATATTATTACTTCCTGTAATAGTGCTACCCTAACTGGATACGTTACTACAGGCACTAATCCTCCAGTTTATGCACATTTTGAATACAATACAGCAAATGGACAATGGATATCAACCGCCGTACAACCACCTTTCTACACAGATGGAGATATTCAACAAGCTATTTTCGGTCTCACTGAAAATACCACTTACTATTTCAGACTTGTAGTAAGAAATGATCGTTTTGGCACAGTAAATTTAAATATTAATAATTTTACAACTTCTCCATGTGCTCAAACCCCTACTATAGTCAACGGAGGTTGGAGTGCTTGGAGTTCACAGAGCACGCAATGTGGAGTTTCTGGTACTCAGACTCGTACTTGTACCAATCCGGCTCCGGCTAATGGTGGAGCTTATTGTGTCGGACCT
>Ga0180007_10002697_pt1 | contig 20699 bp, 34 predicted proteins | sample MM_PC_MetaG_FD_121122 | JGI IMG/M metagenome (GOLD analysis project Ga0180007, IMG submission 121122) | Groundwater microbial communities from the Aspo Hard Rock Laboratory (HRL) deep subsurface site, Sweden - MM_PC_MetaG | ecosystem: Environmental > Aquatic > Deep subsurface > Groundwater... | reverse complement strand
TGCGATATGGTTGATGATCCAGAGCTTTTGGATTTGGTAGAAGAAGAAGTCCGTGATCTTTTAAAGAAATATGAATATGATTCTGAATCTCCAATAGTTCGCGGTAGCGCTAAAAAAGCTTTGGAAGATGATGCTGAGGCAGTAAAATCTATTGAGGAATTGATGGTTAAAGTTGATGAATGGATTCCGGTTCCTACCAGAGATACTGATAAGCCATTTTTGATGGCAGTTGAGGATGTTTTTTCAATCAAAGGCAGAGGTACAGTAGTGACTGGAAGGATTGAAAGAGGTAAGATTAAAGTTAATGAAGAAATCGAAATTGTCGGCATCAGGCCCACAAAGAAAAGTATTGTTACCGGGATTGAGATGTTCCATAAAATGCTGGATGAAGGTCAAGCAGGCGACAATGCTGGAATTTTACTTCGAGGTATTGAAAAAAATGATGTTGAAAGAGGTCAAGTCTTGGCCAAACCAGGCTCAATTACTCCACATTCTGAATTTCAAGCTGAAGTTTATATCTTGAGCAAAGAAGAAGGCGGCAGACATACTCCTTTTTTCAAAGGCTACAGACCACAATTCTACATTAGAACCACAGATGTGACCGGTGAAGTGACTTTACCGGAAGGAGTAGAAATGGCAATGCCTGGTGATACTGTTCATGTTGTTGGTAAGCTTATTACACCTGTTGCCATGGAAGAAGGTTTAAGATTTGCTGTTCGAGAAGGCGGCAAAACAGTTGGAGCAGGAGTTATTACAAAAATTATTGCTTGATTGCACTTTAACAGGAGGGAAACAGATTTAGGTCGCAGTGGATGATTTGGCAGGAAAAGCCAGGAAATGGTTTAGATGTCAGATATATGCACTAAATCAGTTTAGAAAATATGCCAAGAGGACGAATCAGAGTAAAACTGAAAAGTTACGATCATCGGGTGTTAGATAACACTTGCGAATCTCTTTTGGACACAGCCCTCCGAACCGGCGCAAAAATAGTCGGGCCGATTCTTCTTCCTACAAAAATTGAACGTATTACAGTTTTGACCTCTCCCCATACAGACAAAGACGCAAGAGAAGCTTTTGAAATAAAAACCCACAAAAGAATGATTGATATTGTTGAGCCTACTCAAAAGACAATTGATTCCTTGATGCATCTTGAAATCCCTGCTGGTGTAGATATTGAAGTTAAGATGTAACAGCTTCGCCTTCTCTTGCATTTAGCCTCGAGGTTGTGTTAAAATTCAATCTAACCGATGATTTCATTATCAGGTTAATTAATAATTTAATTAGTTTTCAGTAGATCGTGCGTCCAGAAACGATACGGCGAGTCTAGCGAGATACTGAGTGAGCGTTCCAATAAAATGGGCCTCACTCTTTTTAGTGCAAAAATTATGGTAAATACACTTTTAGGTATAAAAAAGGAAATGACAAGTGTTTATGATTCCCGTGGAAGAAGGGTGGGAGCTACTGTTGTGCAGATTTTACCTAATTTGGTAACTCAAATAAAAACTACTCATGGTAAAGATGGTTATGATGCAGTCCAATTAGGTTATGGAACCAAAAAATCAGTTAAGAAACCCCAGCTTGGACATGGAAGAAAAGCCGGTATAAAAAAACCAATCCGTTGGTTAAGGGAAGTAAGAGTAGCTGGACAAGATTCCCTTACAGACTCAACTGTATCTGCTACAAGTTCGAGCGAGACTTTAAAACCTGGACAAGAGATAAAACTCAGCCAGGTTTTTTCAATAGGAGATGCAGTAAAAGTAACAGGTGTTTCTAAAGGTAAGGGTTTTCAAGGCGGAATGAGACGTCACGGTTTTCATGGCGGACCAAGAACTCACGGTCAATCAGATAGAATGCGGGCTCCTGGTGCAATAGGTTCAGGGACTACCCCTGGAAGGGTTTATAAGGGTAAAAAAATGGCAGGTCATATGGGTAGCAGCAGAGCAAGTGTTAAAAATTTAGAAATTGTTGGTTTAAATAAAAATGATAATTCATTAGTAATTAAAGGTGCGGTTCCAGGGTCAGTGAATAATTTAGTTTTGATTACTAAATTGGGAAAAATAAAAGGTTATACTTTGCCGTCGGAAGAGAAATCACCTGAGGAAGAAGAAGTGAAGATCGAAGCTGGCGAATCCGGGCAAGCTCAAAAAGAGCAAAAAACAGAACAACCAGAGAAACAGTCACAGTCAGAGCCAAAGGAGAAAGAAAATGCCAGTTAAAAAAGCAACGAGTAGCGGAAAGAAAGAAATAAGCAAGAAAGCAACAGATGTTGCGTCATTGCGGGCGACAGCGAAGCAGTCTACTCAGACAAAAAAGACTGTTACAAAGCTTTCGGTTTCTCGCAGCGACAAATTAAGTGTTCCGGTTTATTCCTTAACAGGACGGATTTCTGGAACTCTACTGTTGCCAAAGGAAATTTTTGGGGTTAATGTTAATAAAACATTATTGTCACAAGCAGTTAGGGTTTATTTAACAAATCAGAAAACCTTATTAGGATCTACCAAGACTCGAGGCGAGGTTGCAGGTTCAACAGCGAAGATTTATAGACAAAAAGGTACTGGTAGAGCTAGACACGGTGCTATTCGTGCGCCCATTTTTGTGGGTGGTGGAATAGTTTTTGGTCCTAAGCCTCGTAAGGTACGGCTTAGTTTGCCAAAGAAAATGAAAAAAGCAGCTCTTTTATCTGCTCTTTCAGCTAAGGCGGCTGACAAGAGTATAGTAGGCATAACTGGAATTGAAAAAGCATCAGGTAAGACAAAAGAGTTATTTAAAGTTTTAAATAAAATTACTGGAGATAGCAAAGGCAGCAAAAGTGCTTTGATTGTGATTACGGGAAAAGCAGATAATGTGGTTAGAGCGGTTAGGAATATTCCGGGGATTAGTGTTTTGTCCGTAAATCTGATTAATGCTTACGAAGTTTTAAAACACGACTTATTAATTTTGAAAAAAGAAGCAGTTCAAGAATTAAGTAAGCCTAAGCAGAGCAAGGAGCAAAAATGATTGTTTTAAAACGACCAATTATTTCTGAAAAATCAATGAAACTTGCCCAAAATGGTCTGTATACATTTGAGGTTTCAAAAAAAGCCACGAAGCCGGTAGTTGCAAAAGAGATATCTGCGAGATTTAATGTTAAAGTTTTGAAAGTTAGGATAATTAATATTGCCGGGAAAGTAAAAACACAAAGAAGGGTAAAGAAAACTTATACAACCGGAGGAATCAAAAAAGCTTTAGTCCAAGTAAAAAAGGGAGACAAAATTGCCTTTTTTGAAACCCCTAAAGAAGGTAGCGTTCTTGTGCCGGCTGAAGGCGAACCTATCAAATTAAAGGAGAAAAAAGATATTTTGAGAAGAACTAAAGTTAAGATTGAAAAAACTGCAATTGAGGTAAAACCTACAACGCAAAGAAAGGTGATTACTGGTAAGTAAAAATTTAAGAATTATGAATCAAGAATTAAGTACTAAGGTTACAAAAAGACTAAAAACATTGCTAAAAAAACATTCCGGCAGGTCCAAGGGCGTGTTAACTGTTCGTGGTCAAGGAGGGAGACACAAGAGGTATTACAGGAAAATTGACTTTAAAAGAGATAAATTTGGAGTTTTAGGTGAAGTAATGAGTATTGAATACGATCCGAATAGAAATGTAAAAATTGCTTTAATTAAATATACGGACGGAGAATATAGATATATTTTGGCTCCAAAAGGGTTATCTGCGGGCGATAAAGTGATAGCTGATGATAAAAGTGAAATAAAAATTGGCAATGCGATGAGACTAAAGAATATAATAACCGGGACATTGGTGCATAATGTTGAACTTGCTCCTGGTAAAGGCGGACAATTAGGTCGGAGTGCTGGGGTGGCGTTGCAGCTTCTTGCTAAAGAAGGAGGTTTTGCTAACTTGAAGATGCCGTCAGGTGAGGTTAGAATGGTTTCTTTGCAATCAATGGCTACGATTGGTGCATTAGGTAATGAAGAAGTTAGACAGCGGGTATTGGGTAAAGCAGGTACATCCCGCCACATGGGTATTAAACCAACAACCCGGGGTACTGCTCAGGATCCTGATTCTCATCCTCATGGAGGAGGAGAAGGAAGGTCTGGAATTGGACGGAAAAGCCCGATGACAAGATATGGCAGGATTGCTGTTGGTAAAACCAGGAATAAGAAGAAGTGGACAAGTAAATATATAATAAAACGCAGAAAAGGATAGATTTTATGATTAATGATTTAACTGTGAAGGAAAATTATATTAGATTTATGAAGATTTTAAGCAAAGCTTGTAAGTTTTATTTTAAACAGAAGGAGGTAAGACTAGATTTTTCGTGAGGAAAACAAATAGCAAATAAAAAGTTATTGGTTATCCGGAAAAGTTAAAAACAAAAAATGGCTAGATCAGTTAAAAAAGGTCCGTTTATTGATGAAAAACTAATGAAAAAAGTTAAAGCTCAAAAGGCTGGTGGAGCTAAGAAACCAATTAAAACCTGGGCTAGAAGATCACAGATCCCGCCAGAATTTGTAGGACAGACCTTTTTAGTTCACCAGGGAAAAAATTTCATAACTGTTTTTGTGTCTGAATCAATGGTAGGACATAGGTTAGGTGAATTTGCGCCAACACGAGTATTTAGGGGTCATGGAAAGGTGACAGAAAAGAGTAGATCAAAGACATAAAGGAATAAAAAATATGCAAACACAAACAATACAAAAATTTTTACATACTGGCCCTAGAAAGCTTCGTTTGGTTTCGGACATAATCCGTAAAATGGAGCCGTTAAAAGCTTTGGATGTTTTAGAGATTATTCCTAAGGCAGCTGCTAAGGATTTGGGGAAAGCTTTGAAAGTAGTTTTAGCAAACGCAAAACAGCAGGGTTTGGATATATCAAAACTTACTTTCAAAAAAATCGAAATAAACGAGAGCATGAAAATGCGCCGGTTCAGAGCTGGTACAAGAGGAAGAGCTAAGCCGTACAAAAAAAGAATGTCGCATATAAAGATAGTATTAAGCGATGAGTTGGAAAGCAAGAATTATTTGACGCCGGTTGCCAAAACACAAGAGAAAGAGAAGAAACAAGTAAAGAAACAGGAAGATCTTGGTAAAAGAAAGGAGAAAAATCTAAAAGCTTGAAGTTTTAGCTTGAAGTTTTAGCTTGATAATTTTTTATGGGTCAAAAAATACATCCAGTTGGTTTTAGGATGGGTATTGGAGCGACTTGGAAGTCGCGTTGGTTTGCTCGTGGGGCAAAATACCAACAGTATGTTGCAGAGGATTTGAAAATCCGTGAACTTTTGATGAAGAAATTGCGTTCAGCAGGCATTAGTTCGGTTGAGATTGAAAGAGCTGTTAATAAACTAAAAATAATAATTTATGTTTCCCGTCCTGGAGTTTTGATTGGACGAAGAGGGAGTGGTTTAACTGAGTTAAAGAAATTTTTAATGGTAGAGTTAAAAATCAAGAAAGACAACAGTTTAGAGATTGCACCGATGGAGCTAAAATCAGCAGATTTATCAGCTTATCTTGTTGCTCAATCTATAGCTGAACAACTTATCAGAAGAATATCTGCAAAACGAGTAATGAGGCAAGTGATTGAAAGAGTAATGAGAGCTGGTGCTAAAGGTGTTAGGGTTGTTTTGTCCGGTAGAATAGGTGGCGCAGAAATTGCAAGACGTGAGTGGAGAGCTGCAGGAACTATGCCTTTGCATACTCTTAGAGCAGACATAGATTTTGTTACATACCCTGCTTTAACAAAGTCAGGATATGTAGGAGTGAAGGTTTGGATCAACAAAGGGGAGGTAGAAATTTAATATGGCATTATTACAGCCAAAAAGAATGAAGTATAGAAAAACTTTTAAAGGTAAAAGAGGCGGTATAGCAACGCGCGGTAACCGTTTGTCTTTTGGATCTTTTGGGTTAAAAGCTATGGAGGCAGGCTTTATCTCTGCAAGGCAGCTTGAAGCTGCTAGACGGGCAATGACCCGTTTTACGCAAAGAGGTGGACGTATCTGGATAAGGATTTTTCCTAGCAAGCCAATTACTAAGCATCCGGCAGAGAGCAGGATGGGATCCGGTAAAGGTGATGTTGAAGGATATGTTGCTGTTGTGAAGCCAGGAAGCATGATTTTTGAAATAGGGGCTGTTACAGAGGAAATAGCAAAAGAGGCTTTAAGACTAGCTACCCACAAGTTGCCGATTGATACAAAATTTGTGAAAAAGGTTTAATTATGAAGAAAAACGATTTTATTAAGATAAAAGAGCTGGATGAAAAAGAGCTGGATGTTAAAGTAAATGCGTTAAAGGAAGAAATTGCAAATTTAACATTAGATAAAAATATGAAAAAGTTAAAAGATCTAAAAATGATCTCGAAAAAGAAAAAAGAGCTGGCTTTGGTTTTGACAGTTATTAGACAAAAAGAGCTTTTAATGCAATTGGAGTCGGAAATTAAAACTCAAGATGCTGGCAAAGAAGCATCAAAAATATCAAAGACAGAAAAGGAGAAAAGTAAATGATTGGAAGAGTTGTTTCAACAAAAATGCAGAAAACAGCAGCTGTTTTGGTAGAAAGAATAGCCAAACATCCTTTGTATCAAAAGACTTTTATTAGAAGTAAAAAATATTTGGTTGATGATTCTATTGGTGTAAAAATGGGAGATATGGTGGAGATAATTAAAGTCAAACCGATTTCTAAAAACAAACATTGGAAGATAGTTAAAGTAATAGGGAAGAATTTAAAAGAAATTACAGAAGAAAAATTAAAAGAAGAAGCAAAAAAAATAATTGCGGAAATGATGCCAGAAGGAAAAAAATCTGAAGAACTGTCTGATGGGAGTAGTTTAGCTGAAGAAGAAACTAAAAAAGATAGAAAAAAACCTAACAAAAGAAAGGAGAAAAATCTAAAAGCTTGAAGTTTTAGATTGATAATTAATCATTATGGTTCAACACAGGAGTAGATTAACAGTTGCAGATAATAGCGGAGCAAAAATAATTCAGGTGATTCAACCTTTGGGCGGTTCAGGCAAGAGAAAAGCCAGTCTAGGGCAATTAGTTGTGGCAGTTGTTAAGGAGGCAGACCCGGATGGACAAGTAAAAAAACACGAGATAATTAGGGCTGTTATTGTTAGGACAAAAAAAGAGGTCAGACGTAAAGATGGTTCGTATATAAAATTTGATAACAATGCTGGAGTGATTATAGATAATGATGGAAATTTAAGAGCTACCCGCATATTTGGTCCGATTGCAAGAGAAATCAGAGATGCTGGGTATACAAAAATTATTTCTTTAGCGCAGGAGGTTTGGTAGATTGAAAGTAAAGTTTATGAGCTGATTTTTTTAAAGTAAAGCGTGAAATTTTGAAAGAATTAAAATTATGAAAATACAAAAAGGAGATAAGGTTAAAATAATATTAGGTAAAGATAGGGGCAAGGAAGGTAAAATAGGACTTGTTATGGTAAAGAGTAAAAAAGTATTTGTTGAAGGGGCAAATCTTTACAAAAGACATGTAAAAAAACGCGGCAATCTGGAGGGAGGAATCATTGATATTCCTAAACCAATGGATATTTCCAATGTCGCTCTTATTTGTCCTAATTGTAATAAAACAACTAGAGTTGGAATAAAGAAGCTGGAAAATAATGACAAATTAGCAGTTTCTGCTAAAATTCGATTCTGCAGAAAATGTAAAAAGGAGATTAATACAAATGCAAAGGTATAAAAAAAGATATATTGACGAATTACAGCAAAAGCTGCAACAGGAATTAGGCCTGAAAAATAAATTGGCAGTTCCTGCTGTGAAAAAAATTGTTATTAGTATTGGTTTGGGTGAAGCAAAAGATGATTCTGGAGTGTTGGATAAAGTAAGGACTTATTTTACAGCATTAGCCGGACAAAAACCTGTTGTGACTTTAGCGAAAAAATCAATTGCATCTTTTAAGGTCAGTAAGGGGCAACCGATTGGAATGATGGTGACGATACGGGGTGAGAAGATGTACGCTTTTTTGGATAAACTAATCAATGTAGTTTTACCCAAGGTTAGAGACTTTAAGGGTATATCTCAAAACTCTTTTGATAGTCATGGAAATTTAAATATCGGCTTAAAAGAACAGACTATTTTTCCTGAAGTCGATTATAAGAGTGTAGATAAAATACGGGGTTTAGCGATAACTATTGCAACAACTGCAAAAGATAGAGAGGAAGGAAAGAAATTGCTTGACGGGCTAGGCATGCCTTTTAGGAGTTAATATATGGCTAAAGTATCTAATATTGTTAAAAAGAAATTTAAATATGATGTGCAGAGAAAGAATCGTTGCATGAAGTGCGGGAGGCCCCGGGCTTATCTTAGAAAATTCGGACTTTGCAGGCTTTGTTTTAGAGAATTAGCACACCAGGGATTACTTCCGGGCGTGAAGAAAGCGAGTTGGTAATATGGATCCAGTTGCAGATGCATTAACAAGAATAAAAAACGGCTACCGGGTTGGTAAGTTGAAAGTTGTAATTAGATTCTCAAAGTTAATTTTAAAACTTGCTAAATTACTTGAGGAAGAAGGTTATTTATCGAAAGTTGAACAAAAGGACCGGGAGATAATGGTTACTCTGAAATATAATTCTAGAATTCCGGTTTTAACTGATGTTCAAAGAGTTTCAAAGCCTTCTCTTAGGGTATACAAAGGGGTAAAGAATTTGCCGGTAGTGCTAAATGGATTAGGTATTGCAATTATTTCAACGCCTAAAGGCTTAATGACTGATAAAGAAGCGCGCAAACTTAAGGTTGGAGGGGAAGTGTTAGCGCTGATTTGGTAAAAGATATGAGCAGAATTGGAAACACACCTATTACAATACCTGTTGGAGTTACTGTTGAAAAAAGAGGTAAGGCAGTTAGTATCAGTGGTCCGAAAGGAGTATTAAAAATTGAATTGGATCCAGCTGTTTCTTTAGAAATGGACGGATCATCTGTAATTATTAAGAGAAAAAATGATCAAAAAAAAGCTAAAGCCCTGCATGGTTTAACCAGAAGTTTAATTTCTAATATGGTAATTGGAGTAACTAACTTATGGAGTAAAGATTTGAAGCTGGTTGGTGTTGGATTCCGGGCACAAGTTGCTGGGGATAAATTAATACTTAATGTTGGTTTTTCTCATCCAGTAGAGATTAGTATTCCAAAGGAGGTTACTGTTGAGGTAACAGATAATACAAAAATTAAAGTCTCTGGTGCGGATAAACAGTTAGTTGGACAAATAGCTGCGAATTTAAAGAAAATTAAGCCTCCTGATGTGTACAAAGGTAAAGGGATCAGATATGAAGGTGAATATATCAGAAAAAAAGTTGGAAAGAGTGCAAAAGTAGGAGCTGCAGTTTCAGGGAAGTAATTTATAACGCAGCGTAAAAAAGGTTGCGGTATAATTGCAAGCGATTATGAAAAAAGAAAATAGAGCAAAGAAACATTTAAAAATAAGAAAACGGATTTATGGGACTCAAGAGCGTCCACGGTTATCTGTATTCAGATCAAGTCAACATATTTTTGCTCAATTGATTGATGATAAAGCAGGTATAACTTACGCTGAAGCAAACGATTTGAAAATGACCAAAGAACAAAAAAATAAAAAGGCTTATGAGGTAGGTAGACAGCTGGCAGTTAAAGCATTAAAACTTAAAATTAAGAAAGTAGTATTTGACAGGGCCGGTTTTTTGTACAGCGGTAGAGTAAAAAGTTTGGCAGAAGGTGCCAGAGAAGGAGGTTTAGAATTTTAATGAATCCTGAAAATATGCAATCAGAATTTTTTGAAAGAGTAGTCCAAATTAATAGGGTATCTAAGAAAACAAAAGGAGGAGATAAAAGATCTTTATCTGTTTTGGTTGTTGTCGGCGACAAAAAAGGAAAAGTTGGAGTAGGTTTGGGTAAGGCTGCTGACGTGCAAGCCGCAATAAGAAAAGCAACGTCTTATGCAAAAAAGCACTTAATTACAGTATCTTTGAAAGGAAAAACTATACCACATCAAATTTTAGTAAAAAAAGGTGCGGCAAAAGTATTACTTAAACCAGCTCCTGTAGGTACAGGTGTTGTAGCCGGAGGTGCGGTTAGGGTTGTAGTTGAGGCAGCAGGTATTCATGATATTGTATCCAAGATTTTAGGTACTAAAAATCAGGCTTCAAATGTTTATGCAACACTGGAAGCATTAGGAAAACTGAAGAAGGTAGAAAAAGAGCGATCAGACACTGGTCAGGCTAAAACATCAACTAAGCTAAAGACTGATATAAAAACTAATAACTGAAAGTTGTTGCTATGAAATTACACGAACTTACAAAAATTACAACAAGACCTAAGAAAAAACTCGGCCGCGGTATCGGTTCTGGAAAAGGGAAAACCGCTGGACGGGGTACAAAAGGTCAAAAAGCAAGAGGTAAAATACCATTAAGTTTTACAGGTGGTCTTCCGCTGTATAAAAAATTACCTTTTAAAAAAGGGAAAGGTAATCCAAAATTGACTACTAAAAAAACATTACTTGATATTGTTAAATTAGATATTTTTAAAGACAAAACGATTGTTGACCTAGAAAAACTTATTAAGACGAATATTATTTCAGAAAAACAGGCAAGAAAAGGGGTAAAAATTTTAAATAAAGGCAAACTAAGCCGAGCTCTAACTGTTAGGCTTCCTGTATCAGCTTCCGCCCGGAAAAAGATTGAAGAATCTGGCGGAAAGGTTGAGTATGACTAATATTCTTTCTCCGATCATTAATGCTTTTAAGATTGCAGAACTAAGAAGAAAAATCTTTATAACAATAATTTTAGTCATAATTTTTAGAGTTTCTGCTCATGTTCCTGTATCTGGTGTAGATCTTGCAGGATTGAAACAGCTTTTTTCTTCCAATCAGTTCTTGGGACTTTTAGATATTTTTTCTGGTGGGACTTTGGCAAATTTTTCAATAATTTCTTTGGGACTTAATCCTTATATTAATGCGGCTATTATATTTCAACTTTTAACAATGATTAATCCAAAACTTGAGGCTTTATCTAAAGAAGGTGAAATGGGCAGGCAGATAATTAATCAATACACAAGATATTTAACTATACCGCTTTCTGCGTTGCAAGCAATTGGTATGTTTGCATTATTGAAAAATCAGGGAATAATTACTCAAATTAGCCCACTAAAGGTGGCAGCAATCGTTATAGGGATGACTGCCGGAACAATTTTTCTGATGTGGATTGGAGAATTGATTACAGAATACGGTATTGGTAACGGGATATCGCTTTTAATCTTTGCAGGTATTGTTGCAAGAGTTCCTATTACGTTAACACAGACAGCTTCTGTTGCAGATCAGACGCAAGTAATGAATATTCTTATTTTCCTTGTTCTGGCAGTTTTTGTAACTGCAGGTGTGGTTTTTGTAAATGAAGGAAGAAGACAAATTACGGTTAAATATGCCAGGAGATTTACCGGAGAGAAAGGTTCGGAAGCAGGTGCTCAGACTTATTTACCGCTTCGCGTTAATCAAGCCGGAGTGATTCCGATTATTTTTGCTGTTTCATTGGTTTTGGTTCCGTCGTTTGCAGGATCGTATTTAGCTGGTCTTTCTCATCCTCAATTATCTTCAATAGGTAGATTTTTATCAGTAAATTTTGATCCTAGAAGTATGACATATAATTTGTTTTATTTTGGTTTGGTTGTTGGTTTTACTTTTTTCTATACTGCAGTAATTTTTAATCCTGTAAAAGTTGCTGATGAAATCAAAAAATACGGTGGATTTATTCCTGGAATAAGACCCGGTACTCAGACAGCTGGTTTTCTGAATTATATTATGGTTAGGATTACCCTAACAGGAGCCATCTTTTTGGGCGCAGTTGCGGTTTTACCGTCTATTGCTTCGCAAGTAACCGGCATTGAAACTTTAGTTTTAGGCGGGACAGGGCTTCTTATTGTGGTATCAGTTATTTTAGATACAGCTAAGCAATTTGAAAGTAAGTTGATAGAGAGAAGTTATGAAGTGTTTACTAAAAGATAAGGATTTATTGTGTTTCGTTTGAAATTCTATGTTTTGTGTTTGCAGGTTTTTGTTTTTTAAAAAGAAGTTTACAATATGAAAATACTTTTGATTGGTCCGCAAGGTTCTGGAAAATCAACGCAAGCTGATTTATTGGCTAAAGATTTTAATTTACCAAAAATATCTACAGGTGATATTTTTCGGGAACTTAGTTTACAGAAGTCAGAACAGGGAAGAAAAATAAAAGAAATCTTAAATTCAGGAAAGTTGATTGATGATTTTAAAACAGCAAAAATTGTAGAACAAAGATTAAACAGTAATGATTGCAGGAAAGGGTTTATTTTGGATGGATATCCAAGAAATAAAAAACAGCAACAGATTTTTGATCCAAAAGTTGATAAGGTATTTGCTTTGAAAATTTCTGATGAAGAGGTTATTAAAAGGCTTTTGGCAAGGGACAGAGAGGATGATTCTATAAAAGCTATAAAAAAACGCTTAAGTTTATATAACGAACAGACTATGCCTTTGTTGGATTATTATAAAAATCAAGGGATTTTAATAGAAATTGATGGTATGGGGGAAGTTGAAGATATTTTCTGCAGGATAAAGGATAGATTGCAAAAATGAAAACAAAAAATTCTTATGAGCAGAAACTGATGAGAGATTCTGGTTTGATTACCGCAAAAGCACTAAAAGCTGCTTTGAAAGCAATTAAGCCGGGGGTGACAGGGCTTGAAGTTGATAGAATTGTAGAAAAGGAGATTTACAAAAACGGTGGGGATTTATCATATAAAACTGTGCCTGGATATAAATATGCTACCTGTATTACGGTAAATGAAGGAGTGGTTCATGGTATACCTACGGACAGAAAATTTGTTGACGGGGATCTAGTTAGTGTTGATTTAGCAGTAATGTATAAAGGCTGGCATACTGATTGTGCTTGGAGCATACTAATCGGTAAATGCCCGGAAAAAGTAAAATTCCTTCAAACAGGAGAAAAGACCTTGTGGGCAGGGATAAGCAAGGCTGTTGCAGGTAACAGAATTGGTGATATTTCATCAGCTATACAGGAGACAGTTGAAGAAGCAGGATGCAGCGTTGTAAGAAGCCTGGCAGGGCATGGCGTGGGTAGATCTTTGCATGAAGCTCCGGAAATACCAGGATTCGGATTAAAAGGGCAAGGGGCAATTTTAGAAAGCGGTATGACTTTAGCAATCGAAGTAATTTTTACTGCAGGGTCTTCGGAGATAGCCATAGGCAGTGATGGATGGACTTATTATACGGTAGATAGATCACTAGGAGGGCTTTTTGAGATGACGGTACTTGTTGGGAAAGGAAAGGCGGAAGTTTTGACAGATTGGCGGAAAGCCTAATGTTTAGCAGTTTGGGTTGTAAAACGAAGCTAAATCTGTTAAAATACTTAAGTTTTAAAATTATAAGCAAAGCTTACGCGCTTAAGCGCCTGTTTCGTATTGTGCAACAGTGATTGCAACAGCGTTCGCAGAAGTTTTTCTTTTTAAAAGGATCAAAAATATGGCAATAGATGTTATTGAAGTAGAAGGCAAAGTTAAAGAAGTTTTGCCTAATACTTTATTTAGAGTTGAAATTGATAAAAGCACTGAAGTACCTGAACTCTTAGGAAGAGTGATTTTGTGTCATATCTCAGGTAAAATGAGAATACACTATATAAGGTTGCTAGAAGGAGATAGGGTAAAAATTGATATGAGTCCGAAATATGATTTGGATAAAGGAAGGATTACATTTAGACTGAAATAAGAAAAATATAGGGCTTTCTTGCTTGCGGTATCATGTATTTTACAGCTTGTTTTGAAAAACCTTGCCTTTTTAATTAAAGGCTATTATTTTTTAAAGAGGATTTAGAAAAAATGAAAGTATTAGCATCTATTAAAACTCGTTGTAAATTTTGTAAAATAGTCAAGCGCGAGGGCACGCTATATGTTATCTGTTCTCGTGAACCAAGACACAAACAAAGACAAGGATAAATATGGCTAGAATTGCAGGAATAGATTTGCCGGAAAATAAAAGAATTGATATTGGACTCACCTATATTTTTGGTATAGGGCGATCTAATGTAATAAAAGTTATTAAAGACGCTCAAATTCCACCTGATAAAAGGGTTAAAGATTTGACAGAAGAAGAGATTAATAAATTACAAAAAAGTATTGAGCAGTTTAAAACAGAAGGAGACTTAAAGCAAGAGATTGAACAGAATATTAAAAGACTGGAAGAAACAGGAAGTTACAGAGGTTTAAGACACAGGAAAGGTTTGCCGACAAGAGGACAAAGAACAAGAAGTAATGCTAGGACTAAACGAGGCAAGAGGAAAACTATAGGGACTATTAGAAAAGAAGTAGTTGCCTCAACAGGTGGATCACCTGCTGGTAAAACAGGATCACCTGCTGGTAAAACAAAAGGAGGGAAAAGTGGTTAAAAAGAAAATACAAATTAAGAAACAAAAATCAACAGGGAAAAGAGTAAGCAGCGGTAGAGTGTATGTTACAGCGACTTTCAATAACACTGTGATTACTTTAACTGATGCTTCCGGGAATACGTTAGCCTGGAGTACTTCAGGCGCCGCTGGTTTTAAAGGTGCAAGAAGGGCAACTCCTTTTGCAGCAATTTCAGCAATGGAAAAAGTCGCCCAAAAAGCAAAAGAATTTGGAATGAGTTCAGTTGAGGTATACATTAAAGGCCCGGGATCTGGCAGGGATGCCACAATTAAAGTTCTGCGGGGAGTTGGAATTAATATTACTATGATTGCTGATGTGACACCTATTCCGCATAATGGTCCAAGACCAAAAAAACGCAGGAGAGTATAGATTTTATGATTAATGATTTGATTCTGAAGGAAAAGCATATTAGATTTACGAATAAAGCTTGTAAGTTTTATTTTAAACAGAAGGAGGTAAGACTAGATTTTTCGTGAGGAAAACAAATAGCAAATAAAAAGTTATTGGTTATCCGGAAAAGTTAAAAACAAAAAATGGCACGTTATACTGGACCAAAGAGAAGATTGTCAAGACGAGAAGGCATTGCTTTGTTTGCAAAAGATGTTAAACATTTTGAGAAAAAAAGCATCGTACCGCCAGGACAACATGGATTACGTCGGAGAAGGAGGATATCAGAATATGGGCTGCAGCTTAGAGAGAAACAAAAAGCTAAACGTATTTATGGAGTTTTAGAGAAACAATTTAAGAAATATTTTAATGAAGCTAGCAAGGTTAAAGGAGCAACAGGCTTGGTTTTACTTCAAACCTTAGAAACCAGATTAGATAATGTAGTATACAGGTTAGGTTTTTCCAAAAGCAGAGCTGGAGCTAGACAATTGGTCAGTCATGGTCATATTAAAGTAGATGGTAAAAAAGTGACAATTCCTTCTTTTCGGGTCAATAAAGAGCAGACTATTGCAATATCTGACAATTTGCGAGATAATACACAGATTAAAACTAGTTTAGAAGATTCCTTGGTCTTGCCGGAATGGCTCAAAAGAGAAGCTACGATTGGTAAGGTTTTAAGAATTCCTGATCGAGAAGAGATGGAACAGGCGATTGATGAGCAGCTTATTGTTGGATATTATTCCAGATAAGGATTTGTTTTTAAAAGGAAGTTAAAAATATAATGTTTAAAGTTAAAATAGAAAAAGAATTAGAAAATTTTGCAAGTATTGCAATTGAACCGCTTGAAGCTGGTTTTGGTCATACATTAGGAAATAGCCTGAGGCGTGTTTTACTAACAGCCCTACCTGGTGCATCAGTAACTTCAGTTAAGATTGACGGTGTTTCTCACAAATTCTCAACAATAGATGGTGTATTAGAAGACGTAATTGAAATTATTTTAAATATCAAAAAAGTTCGTTTAAGCATACATTCTGATGAGCCTATTAAACTAACTCTTAAAACATCAGGCAAGAAAGAAGTTAAAGCTAAAGATCTGGAAATAGAAGGTGATGCAGAAATTGTAAATCTGGATCAAAAGATTGCAACTTTAACTGACGCCAAATCTAAACTGAATATTGAAATGGTGGCAAAACAAGGTAAAGGTTATTTAACTGCTGAAGAAGGAAAAACTGATGAGATTGGCATTATTTCAGTTGATGCATTATTTAGTCCTATTATATCAATTAATTATAGTGTTGAACCAACCAGGGTTGGCCGTAGGGCAGATTTTGATAAGTTAATTTTAGATATTACTACAGACGGAACAATTACTCCTTTAGATGCAATGAACTGCGCTGCAAGGATTTTGGCTGATACATTTCATGCAATTTTTGAACCTCCTCCCGAGGAAGAGATAGAAAATGTTGACTTAAAAATTTCAGAAGAAACTTTAAGATTGACAACTGAAGAACTTGATTTACCAGTACGGATTATCAATGCTTTGAAAGCAATAGAAGTTAACACGATTGAAGATTTGATAAATACTCCCCGCATTCAAATGCTAAAGGCAAGAAATTTGGGAACAAAATCTATTCATTTAATATCAGAGAAGCTAATTGAGAGGGGGTTGTCTTTGGGTGAGACATAGAGTTTATGGCAAGCACCTTGGAAGAAATAAAAATGAGCGTAAAGCACTTTTCAAAGGATTAGTACGCTCTCTTCTATCCTACGGAACCATTCGAACATCAGAAGTAAAAGCAAAAGCAATCAAAGGTTTGGTTGATAAAATAATTAATTCTGTTAAATCCAACACAAAGCAAAACCGTTTAGTTGATTCTTTTGTGGATAATAAGGATTTATGTGAGAGATTAATTAAAGAGATAGTTCCAAAATTAGGATCCAGAACGTCTGGTTTTACCAGGACAGTTAGAATGGGCACCCGAATGGGTGATCAAACTACAATTGTTAAAATGAGTTTAATTGGTGCTGAAGATTTAAAGCCAATTGAAAAAGGATCTAAGGCACAGAACTTAGATGTTAGTAAAAAAACAGTACAAATAAAAGAAAAAGAGATCAAAGAGAAAGAAAAAGTAAAATCTGTTAGACGTGCGTCAAGAAAAAAGGCAGCGTCAATATAATCTAAAAAGTAATTATGTCAACAAACGTAGTTTCAGCTAAAAATATTAAAAGAGAATCACATGTTATTGATGCTAGTGGAAAAATCCTGGGCAGGCTCGCAACAGAAATAGCAACTATTCTAATGGGAAAAAATAAAAATAAATTTGTACCGTATTTAGATATGGGAGATTTTATTGTAGTGACAAATGCAGGTAAAGTTAAGGTTACTGGAAAAAAGATGAAGGATAAGAAATATATCCGACATTCAGGATACCCGGGCGGATTAAGAGTTGAGACCTTTGATAAAATGATAATCCGCAAGCCAGAATATATTATTGAGCATGCAGTAAAAGGCATGCTTCCTCATAACAAACTAGGTAGGCAAATGATTAAAAGGTTGAAAGTTTTTGCAGGCCCTGCTGTAGGTTCGCTTGCCAGCAGGGAAGAAGAGATAAAGTAATTATGGAAAATGTTTTTACAGTTGGACGGCGTAAAGAAGCAAACGCCAGAGTAAGATTGGCTTCTGGAAATGGTCAAATTATTGTTAACGGAAAACCTATTGCGGAATATTTTGCAGGTTCGATCTTACAAAAAGTTTATATGAAACCATTGGAAATTACTAAAACTTCCAAAAAATTTACAATTTCAGTAAAAGTTGTTGGCGGAGGGCAGGTTTCACAGCTTAAAGCAGTTATTCATGGTATTGCCAGAGCTATTGCTAAGCAAACACCTTCCTTGCGAACAATTCTTAAAAAAGCAGGTTTCCTTACCCGTGATGCAAGAGCAAAAGAACGAAGAAAATATGGTCTGGCTCAAAAAGCAAGAGCAAAGAAGCAATCCCCAAAACGATAAAAGTTTTACAGTTGTTTTTATCAGGGTTTTATGAAAATTTAATTGTAGCGTATTGTTGCATGAGTTTGGTAGAATACGTTAAGAGTTAAATGGATAAATTAATTCCACCGGAAAAAATTTTTAAAAGTTACGATATTAGGGGTATTTATCCTAAAGAAATAAACGAACAATTTGCAGTTCCAATAACGCGGGCAATTTATAAAATTTTATTGGATCAGTTAAAAAGCAGAAAACCTTTGACAATTGCTGTTGGACGCGATATGCGGCTTTCATCACCGGTAATTTTTGAAGCAGTTTCTAAAACCTTGGTAAAACTGGGAGCGAAAGTTATTGATTTAGGCATAGTTTCTACGCCAACTCTTTATTTTGCAGTTTTCAAAAATAAATATGACGGGGGTTTGCAAATTACAGCCTCTCATAATCCTAAAGAATATAATGGCATAAAAATTGTGAGAATTTCTTCAACCGGTTTGGTTAAAATCGGCAAAAATACTGGCATGGATGATATTAGAAAAGGAAGCATGTGTGGAGTGGATCTGCCTGAATATGGTGTTGGCAGTATCATCAAAGAAGAAGAGATTGTTAAAGAAGAAATACAAAACGCTTTGAAAATAGCAGACAATCCTAAAATCAACAAATTTAAGATTGTTGCAGATGCTGCTAATGCCGTAGGAGCGCTCTATATTGAAGAACTATTTGAATCTATTCCTGGAGAATTAATAAAAATGAATTTTGATTTAGACGGAACATTTCCTGCACATCAGGCAGATCCTTTGCAGAAAGAAACTTTAGTTGATTTGCAAAAAAAAGTGGTGGAGACATGTGCGGATTTAGGGCTTGCGCCTGATGGTGATGGAGACAGATTATTTTTTATCGACGAAAAAGGAGATATTGTGCCGCCTTCGATTATCATGGCGATTGTTGCCAGGGAGATGTTGAAAAAACACAAAGGTGCAACGATTCTGGCAGATATAAGATATATTATGACCCCAAAAAAAATAGTTGAAGAGCTGGGTGGAACTTTTGTTATTACAAAGGTAGGTCATGCGTTTATTACAGAAAAATTAGCAGAAAGCGGCGGGGTTTTTGCTGGTGAATCATCTGCTCATTATTTCTTTAGAGAAACAGGTAACGCAGAGTCACAGTTACCGATGATCCTGATGGTTTTAAAGGTAATGACTGACGAGAATAAAAAACTCTCACAAATAGTTGAAGAGTTGCGGAGAAGTTATGAATCTGGTGAGACTAATTTCAGGGTTAAAAATGCAAAAGAAATAATGGCGGCAGTTAAAAAGGAATTTTCTAAAGGAGAAATTTCAGAGCTTGACGGGATATCGATTTCTTTCACAGACTGGAGATTGTCACTTAGAAGTTCAAATACTGAGTCGTTGTTGCGGCTTAATATAGAAGTTGATATGAATGGTGATGTTGAAGAAAAGAAAGAAAAAGTAATTAAGATTATAAAAAAGCATGGAATTTTTGAGGACTTGTCAAATTAATCAATTTATGGTTTACTTATACAGACATCAAGAGTGCTCCCGTTAAGGCGGGTAGCCGGCAACCGGTAAGTAACGGTGCCAGTTCCGATAAATAATCGGAAGATGCGGTCTTAGTTTAGACAAACTTTTAGGCCTCTCTTGATGAGAGGTTTTTTTATGGTAAACAGTATTACTACATTTACATCTGAATCGGTCTGTGCCGGTCATCCGGATAAAATATGTGATCAAATTTCTGACGCAATTTTGGATGCTGTTTTAACACAGGATAGATTCGGCCGTGTGGCTTGTGAAACATTGGTTGGATTTAATAAGGTAGTAATTTCCGGTGAAATTACTGCTAATGCTAAAGTGAATTATAAAAGCATTGCCAGAGAGCAAATTAAGAGACTTGGTTACAATGATCCTAAATTGAATTTTTCCTACAAATCACATATAGAAAACTATCTACACGAACAATCACAAGACATTGCTGTAGGAGTTGATAACAAAGGTGCAGGTGATCAGGGCATGATGTTTGGATTTGCCTGCAGTGAAACCAAACAGCTGATGCCTCTTCCTATAATTCTTGCTCATGATTTAGTAAGACGAATGGATTATGTTAGAGAAGAAGGTTTGATTGCTTATCTTAGGCCGGACGGCAAAAGCCAGGTGACTGTGGAATACAGGAATGGTAAACCATCAAAAATTCTACAAGTAGTTGTTGCTATACCACATAAAGAATCAGTTCTTTTAAGTCAAGTTAAAAAAGATATTTATAATGCAGTTGTTGTGCCAATTTTGGATCAGTTTGGTTTTAAGTTAAATATTAAAGATTTAATTGTTAATGGAACAGGTGTTTGGCACAACGGAGGACCAGCTGCTGATTGTGGAGTAACCGGAAGGAAAATAGTTGTTGATGGATACGGAGGTTATGCCAGAGTTGGAGGTGGAGCTTTTTCTGGAAAAGATCCGACAAAAGTTGATAGGTCAGGAGCATATGCTGCTAGATTTTTGGCTAAAAATATTGTGGCTCATAAGCTGGCTGAAAGAGTAGAAGTGAGACTGGCTTATTTTATTGGAGCCAAAAAGCCTACGATGCAAGAGATAGAGACTTTTGGAACAGCCAAAAAAAGCCAGAAAGTTATTAAAGATTTTATGTTAAAGATTCTGGATACTTCGGTTGCCGGGATTTTGAAAGGTCTTAATTTACAAAGACCGATTTATCTGCCAACAGCTGCTTATGGTCATTTCGGCAGGGAAGAATTTCCCTGGGAAAAGATTGTTTAGTTTGTTTTAAATTGAGGGAAGTTTTTAAATTTATCTTCGGTTACAATAACTTTTTCTACCTGTGCTATTGAGGGACCAATGTGACACCATTTCACAAATTTATCTAAATTTTTC
>Ga0180007_10002696_pt1 | contig 20702 bp, 19 predicted proteins | sample MM_PC_MetaG_FD_121122 | JGI IMG/M metagenome (GOLD analysis project Ga0180007, IMG submission 121122) | Groundwater microbial communities from the Aspo Hard Rock Laboratory (HRL) deep subsurface site, Sweden - MM_PC_MetaG | ecosystem: Environmental > Aquatic > Deep subsurface > Groundwater... | reverse complement strand
CGCGAACACGGCTACGGTCTCTCCAACGGCCGCGAGGTTGACGAACCCCGCGGAGCCCGCGACCGCGGCTACCCCGACGAGCCTGAACGCCGCCATGAGGAAGAGCCTGGAGAAGAGGACGCCGCCCGCCACGCCGAGCCCGGCTCCGGCGAGGCCCATGGCGGCGGTCTCCGCGAAGAGGCCGAGCGCCACCGCGAGCCTCGGCGCCCCGAACAGCGCGTACAGCCCGGCCTCGCGCTTCCTCCGCTTCATGAAGTAGGCGGAGGAGAACCAGAGGAACACGCCGGCGAAGACGGCGACTATGACGGAGGCAGCGGCGAATGCCTTGGGCATGCCCAGCCTCGTCATGACGCCCTCGTTGACGACGGGGTCCAGTTTAACGGCCGCGAATAAATAATACACTAAGGCGTTGAGCGCGACCGCGGCCGCGTGGGCCGTATAGTCGCCCGAGCGCCTCGACGCGCTGCGGGCCGCCAATCGTACCGCGGTCACCGGACTCCGCCTTCCATGGCCTTCAGGGCCTCCATCAGGCTATCGAAGAAGGCGCGCCTGTCGCCGCCGGACCTGACCTCCGCGTACACGGAGCCGTCAAGGATGAAGACCACCCTGGTGCAGTAGCTAGCCGCGAGCGCGTCGTGGGTCACCATGAGGATAGTGGTCCCCTCGTCGACGTTGAGCGACGAGAACGAGGACAGGAGGCCCGCGGCCGCGCGCGAGTCAAGGTTGCCCGTGGGCTCGTCGGCGAGCAGGAGCGCTGGCCCGGGGGCTATGGCGCGCGCCGCCGACACGCGCTGGCGCTGGCCTCCGGAGAGCTCCCACGGGAATTTATCGGCTATCTCGGAGATACTGAGCCTGGCGGCAGCCGCCCGGGCCTTCGCGTCCAGCTCGTCCCCCGGGAGTCCGGCCAGCGCGAGCGGGAGGGCGACGTTCTCGTACGCCGTCAGCGTGTCCAGCAGGTTGAAGTCCTGGAAGACGAACCCGAGGCGCTCCCGGCGGAAGCGCGCCAGCTCGCGCTCGGGGCACGAGAACAGGTCCGTCCCCGCGACGAGGATCTCGCCGGCGCTCGGCCGGTCTATCGTCGCTATGATATTGAGGAGCGTCGTCTTACCCGCCCCGGACGGCCCCATGACGCCGACGAATTCGCCACGCTCGACGTCGAGGTCCAGGCCCCTGAGAGCCTCGTACTTGACGCCCCTCGCGCCGTATACCTTCGACAGGCCCCTCGCCCGCACTAACGCTGATGACATATGCTAGCTTTCCTTTCGCCCGGCGATCCGCCGGCGAGGAGATAGTATCGCCGGGGCCGGGATCCCGTCGCCGCATCGGGCTTACGACGGGGGCGGGCAGCCTTACGTTTTGGTAATGCCGGCGTCGGCAGGGTCGAGGTAGCCCGACTTGTCGCCGAAGCGTATCGACACCTCGGTATAGGCGCCGGGCTCGGAGGAGGCGGACACCGCGTGCCCCATCTCCTCGCATAGCCTCGCGACTATGTACAGGCCCATCCCCGTCGCGCCGGGAAAGTCCCGGCCGTTGGCCCCCGTGAAGCCCCGGTCGAAAATCCGGGGCAGGTCCTCCGCCGGGACGCCGCGCCCCGTGTCGCGTAGCGATAGCGTCCATCCGCCCTCGTCCCTGCGTAGCGCCGCCGTTACGCGCCCGCCCCTCGGCGTATACTTGAGCGAGTTGGAGACGACCTGGCGGACGGCGAACGCGAGCCACTTAGGGTCGGTAAGCACGAGGACGGAAGGGCCTTCGGCGGAGAAGGATATCCCCGCCCGGACGAAGGCCCTCGCGGCTGCGCTGACGCACGACCTCGCGACGGCCAGCGGATCGGTCGCGCGTATCAGGTAATCGCGCGCGAACGAATCCGCTCGGGCCGAATAGAGCACGCGCTCGACGCCCTCCTCCACGAGCTCCAGCTCCTCCCGAACGCTGTCCCGGACCCTGGATGGCACGTCCGCCGCCTCTATCTCTACCCGGGCCGCCGCTATAGGCGTCTTAGCCTCGTGGGCCCAGGAAACGAGGTAGTCGGAGAAGGCCCGGCCTCGCGACTCGGCGGCGCCGACGCGCTTGAGCAGGGCCGTCTCGAGGGACTCGGCCGCGTCGCGGAACAGCGCCTGCTCGCGGCTCGCGGGAGGCGGGAGGGACGCCGCGAAGCCGGGGCCCGGAGAGTCGGCGGCCGCCGAGCGCGCCGCCTCTGGCAGGCGCCGGACGCGGGCGTAATCGACGGCGGCCCACGCCGCCAGGACGGCGGCCGCCAGCGCCGCCGCGTAGGCGGCGTCCTCTACCGAGGCGGAGGCCCCGGAGCGCAGGAAGGCGACGCAGCAGGCGGCCCCGACGCCTATCGCGTACGCCGAGAAGAAGAGCGCCCGGTCGACGAGGTAGGAACGGAACGGGTACGGGCGGCGGCCCGCCTCAGTCGACGGCGTAGCCCATGCCCTTTACGGTCCGGACTGCCTCAGGCCGGCCGATGTCGGTCAGTTTCTTCCGGAGCCTATTCATGTTCACCGTCAGGGTATTGTCCTCGACGAACACCTCGTCGCGCCATAGGGCGGTCTGCAGCTCGTCCCGGCTCACGACCTCGCCCGCCCGCCTGAGCAGCGTCCGGAGGAGGAGGAACTCGTTGCGGGTCAGGTCGACCTTGCCCGATCCGGAGGACACGACGTTCGACCTGAGGTCAAGGACCACGCCCCCGCGCTCCAGGAGGTCCGCCTCCGAGCCCCGGTAATCGTACGCTCGGCGCAGCAGGGCATGCACCTTGGCGACGAACGCGTCAAGGGAGAAAGGCTTAGGGACGTAGTCGTCCGCCCCCAGGCCGAGGGCCATCACGAGGTCCATGGTATCGGAACGCGACGAGACGACGAGCACGGGCACTTCCGACAGCTCGCGGATGCGCCGGCACCAATGGAACCCGTCGTAGGCGGGCAGGTTCACGTCCAGCACGACCAGCTTGGGCTCCAGCGCGACGACGGCCTCGGCGACGCGCTCCCAATCCTCCACCGCGACGGCCTCGTGGCCCCAACGGGCCAGCGCGGCGATCATCGCGTCGCGGATCTTCCTATCGTCCTCTACGACGGCTATCCTAAGCACCGGCCGGCCCCCGCCTATTCGCCCTTCGAGCCGAAGATGCCGCGTAGCAGGCCCGCGAGGCCCTTGGGCGCCGTCGGCGTCTTGCTCTCCTCTGCGGGAGCGCTAGCCGCCGGCTTGGGATGGTTCCGCGGGGCGTCCCCGCGCTTCTTATCCTGAGGACGTGGTCGGGGCTGGGCTTGGGCCTGCCTATCGGATTGATGGCGCTCGCCTGGCCTGCGCTCGCCTGGCCTGCGGTCCGCCTGGCTGTCGCCCTTGCGGCCTTCCGGCCTCGGCCCCTTCCCGGAACCGCCCCTGCCGGATCCGCCGCCGTCCGACGAGGCGTAGCGCTCGCGATACAGCTTTAGCCGTTCCTCCATGCTCACCGAGTAAGGATCGGCCAGGCGGGGGCCGGTCCCTCCCCTCGCGCGCCGCGGCCCCTGCCTGGGCGCGCTACGCTCGTCGCCAGCGACGCCGCGCTCTCCGCCGCGCCTCGGCTGATCCGGGGAAGCCGGCTTGCGGGGCTGGCCCTGCTGGGGCTTAGCGCCGGATCCCTTGCCCTTGCGCCCCCGCCTCTTGCCCGCCTTCTCGGCAGCCGGCTCCGGGGCGGACGGGGAGACGGATACGGGCCGCCCGCCGGTGATGGCGGCGATGTCGGCCTGTATGGCCCGGGCGTTGCGCCCGTCGTACTGCCCGCCGCGGTCGCCGCGGTCGCGTCTATCGTCGCGGCGGTCGTCTGGCCGCTTGCGGTCGGGGCCTCTCTCGGGCGCGGGCCTGGGCCTAGCCTCGCCCGCGGCGGGCGCCGGCGCGGCGGCGCGGCCGGGGGCGTCGGGGCGGCCCGGGCCCTCCGACGTCATCAGCGACTCGTCGGCGGGGACGACCTCGAGCCTAGAGCCTAGAACCCGCTCTATCGCCGGGATACCGAAGGAATACCTCTCGCACGCGAAATTGTAGATCCGCGCCCCGCCCTTCGAGGCGTCGAGATGCTCGAGCCTTTCCATGTACGGCTCGCCTTCCAGCGGGAGGTCCCAATTGACGAGCGTGGCGGCCCAGGATCCGGGCAGGCCGGAGGCGCCCTCGTCGGTGAGGACGAGCACGTCGTTGCCGCCCGACCTCGTCGCCTCCAGCACCGCGCGCTTCCGGGGCAGGTTGCCCAGCACGTAATCGACGCGGACGCCGCGCGCCCGCAGGAGCTTAGCCGTCTCCTCGGCCGTGTCGCGCATCGAGCAGAAGACCGCTACCGGCCTCCTGTCATCGGCGGCGAGGAGGCCGAGGAGCAGGCGGGGCTTGTCGCCCGCGGTCACCGAGTACGTGGTCGCCGGAGCGCTCTTGACTCGCTCGCCATCGGCCTCGAGCTCCAGCTCGACGTATGATCCGCCAAGGTCGCGCGCGATCGCCCTATGCGCCGGCCCGAGCTCCGAGGAGAAGGCGACGAGGCGACGGTCGGGGGAGGCCTGCCCGAGCGCGCGCCTGAGCATGGCGGCGCTCGCGATATCGGCCATGACCGCGAGGTCGCTCAGCGCTATCAACCCGAAGTCCCCCGACTCGAGGGTACCCGCGGCTACGCGGGAGGCTATGGCGTCTATGGAGCCGATGAGCGCGGCCGAGTCCTCGGCCGATCCGTCGCGGCCAATCGTCGCGCAGGATAGCTTGGTCTTCCTCACGACGGCGTCGAAGGCGGTCTTGAGCCCCGCTACCTCGCGGTCGCTCGGCGCGATGACGAGGGCCTTGAGCCCCGGTTCGGAGACGAGCCTCGAGGCTACCGCGGCCATCAAGACCGCGTCGCGCCCCCCGCCGAGGCGAACGTCCGCGACGACGCTCCCCGAGGCGAGGTCGAACGCGAGCTGCCCGGCGGCGGCGGCGGATCCCAGGCCGGAGAGGGCCGAGGCTATCCTATCGTCTAGTTCTGGAGAATCTTTATCCATGTGTAATCCCGTACGTACTTTGGTTCGCGGCGCGATCCGGCCCGGGCCGGCGCCGACGTCGCTCGGTAGCACTATACAACGCCGCTCCCGTGTTGTGAAGGCTATCGGATCCGGGCGGGCGGGGACCGGGCTTGCCCCTCTCGCGGGTACGGTATAGAGTTCGCGGTATGCAACGGAAGCGCTTCGTATTAGTGATGGCCTCGGCGCTCGGCGCCCTATCGTGCGGGGGGACCAGCCCGGCGCGCGCGGGGATCGCGCCCGAGGACGCGCGCGTCGCCGCCGCCGTGTCTGCGCTACGCGGCATTTTCGCCGAGGCGGCGCTCGCCGACGCCGCGGGCCCCGACACCGCGGGCGCTATCGAGGCGGCTATACGGGCCGCCCCGGACAGGTTCTTCGAGCTGGTAGCGGCGGCGGCGGCCGAATCCGCGGCCGAGGGAGGGCTATTGGCGATAGTCGATAAGGCTAGCGCGCTGCCCCCCGACTACGAGCCTGGGGACCTGGTCTCGCTCAACGACTACCCGCTCGCGGCGACGCGGAAGGATCTCAGGATAAGGAAAGCCGTCGCGGAGGCGGCGCTCCGGATGGACGCGGCGGCGCGGGCGGACGGGGTACGGCTCCAATTCGCGTCGGCGTACCGCTCCTACGAGTACCAGGACGGCCTGTTCAAGCGCTACGCCGCTTCGTACGGGGAGGAGGAGGCGTCCCGGTTCTCGGCGAGGCCGGGCAAGTCGCAGCACCAGCTAGGCACTGCCTTCGACTTCGCCCCCATCGACGACGGCTTCGCGGAGACGAAGGCCGGCGCGTGGACGAAGGACAACGCCGCCCGATTCGGCTTCTCGATGTCGTACCCGGAAGGCATGGAGCCCATCACCGGCTACGTATGGGAGAGCTGGCACTTCCGCTACGTCACGAGGGCCGGTGCGGCGCTGGAGCGCGAATACTTCGGCGGCGTCCAGCGCTATATGCTCGAATTCCTCGCGGCCTACGGGAAGGCCGCGCCGTAGGCGAAGGCCCGGCGATAGGCGGAGGCCGCTATCGCTTGCCGGCCGCGGGCTCCCGCTGCTTGATCGACTCCTGCCTGAATCCCTCGCCGAACTGCTCCACGGTCTTGCCGAACTGCTTATCGCTCAGGAACCCGAAGTCCTGGAGCACGTCCTTATCTATCTGGTCGTAGGCCATGGCGCCCAGCTCGTACTCGCAGAACACGTTGGCGAGGTAGACGGTGAAAACGACGTCCTTGTAGTCGGTCGTCATAAGCGACGGTTCGTGGTGGAAGCGGATCGCCGCCACCAGCGATTCCGGGAAATTCCATTTCTCGGCGACTCGGGCCCCTATCTCGGAGTGGTTCATGCCGCCGGCCAGGTCCTCGAAGGTCGCCTTGTCGATGCCCTTCGCCTCGCAGAACGACTTGATGTGGTCGAGGAGCTCGGGATGGACGGCCGAGAAGATTATCTTCCCCATATCGTGGAGCATGCCCCCCACGTAGGCGTCGTCCTGGAGCGCGCGATTGCCCGGCTTGAAATTCTTGGCCAGGTTGTACGAGTAATACGCGCAGCGGTAGCTATGGTCCCAGAGGGCCTTCTGGTCGACGCCCCGCTCCTCGGCCAGGATCTTCTGCGAGCCGTAGGAGAACAGCAGGTTCTTGATGCCGCGGAGGCCGACGAGCTTTACCGCGTCCACGATATTGTCCACGCGGCGGGGCAGCATGAACTGGGCGGAATTGACGAGCTTCAATAGGTCCGCCGTCATCGACGGGTCCGTGGAGATGTTCCTCGCGATATCGACCATCTCGCTCTTGGGGTCCGCTATCAGCCGCTGTATAGTCAGGATATTCTCGGGGAAGTGCGGCAGGCTGGTGATCTGCCTGACCAGCTCGTCGGTCAGCGACGAGAGGCTCTCTATCTTCGCCGCGGCTACCGGGATGGTTATCCTCGCGACGGTCTCCCCGTTGTCGGTATGGATATCGAAGCAATCCTCGTCCAGGCTCATCTTCTTGAGCATCAGGACGAGTATGACGAGGCCGAGGCCCGCGCCCTCGGAGGCGTCCAGGATCTGCGACATCGCCTCCTCGAGGGTATCGTACTTCCTGGAATGCGCTAGCTTGTCCTGGATGCGGAGGTACTCGGTCCTGGTAAGCTCCGCGTTGTTGCGGACCTCGAGCACGACGTTGGACCCGCGCGCCTGGAATATGATCTTGATGTAATACTGCTTTTCCTTCTGCTTCTGCAGGTAATACGCCAGGTTCTCGAGCGTATCGGCCTTGAAGGAGCGCATCCCTTCCTCGTACTCGGCGGGATTCTTCAGGTCCAAGCCCTTCGTCTCGAAGTAGACTCGCTTCGTATTCGCCTTCTTAGCGTTCACGGCGAGCTCGCGGAGGCAATACACGAGGTAATCCTTGATCCTCGCCTGCCCCAGCTCGCCGAGGAAGACCTCCAGGACCTCTTCTATGTACACCTCTATCTCATGAGGGAGGGTATAGGTGGTGATGGTAAGCGGGATCGCGCTATGCGCCGCCTTCTTTATCTTCGTTACGTCTACGACCAGCTCGTTGCCTGCCATCGCCCTCTCCATCTTTTCGGTATCTACTGAACGTCTACCTGTAGATTACTTGATACGGGCTTATCGCGCAACTGCAATGGACGACCAGTAGATTTCCGTCACGGCTCCGGGCTCAACCGCTCTCGGATCATTGACAGGGTTCACGCGCGGATAAAGCTTAGGGTCCATGAAGACGGTACTGATTGTCGACAGGCACGATCGCGACAGGGCGACGGCGGCGGCCTTGCTAGCTCTTCGGTATGTCGTCCGCTGCTGCTCCTCCGTGCCCGAGGCTAGGTCGATCGCTGTTTCGCATCGCCCGTTCGCGATAGTCCTTGACGAGGAGAGCGCGGCGGCCGACGGCTTCGACGATCCGGCCGCCGCGGCGGCCGCTATCCACCCTCGCGCCGCGGCCGTATTCGCGAGCGGGCGGGCCGGGATCGCCGTAAGGCGAGGCTCCGCTGGATTCTATCTGCGAAAGCCCTACAGGGCTGACGACTTGTTCTCGGCGATAAGCCTCGCGTCGGCGCTTCACAAGGCGGCATCCCCGGGCTCCGCCTTTTCCTCGGCCCCCGCGGCCCCCGCGAGCGCGAGGCCCCTCCCGCGGCGCGCCGCCGCGAGGACGGCCCATCCTCCGCTGGAGTCGGCCGAGAGGAGGCTGATAGGCGACTGCGCCGCCCTCCGCTTCGTAGCCGAGAGGATAGCGCTCTACGCGACGACCGACGCCCCCGTGCTGATACTCGGCGAGAGCGGCACGGGCAAGGAGCTCGCGGCGCTCGCCATCCATAAGGCCTCGAGCCGATCGCGGAGGCTATTCCTTCCGGTCGACTGCGCGGCTATACCCGAGACTCTCGCGGAGAGCACCCTGTTCGGCACCGTCAAGGGGGCTTACACAGACGCCGTGGAGAAGAAAGGCGCCTTCGAGACGGCCTGCGGCGGGACGGTCTTCCTCGACGAGATAGGCGAGCTGTCGATCCCCATCCAAGCCAAATTCCTCAGGACCCTCGAGACCGAGTCCGGCGCGCGGGTAGGCTCGATAGAGCCGATAGCCTATGACGTACGTATCCTGTCCGCGACCAACGCGCCCCTGTTTTCAGACCGCAAGCGGTTCAGGCCCGAATTGATCCATAGAATCGACACGCTGGTCCTTCGTATGCCGGCCCTACGCGAGCACAAGGACGACATCGAGGCCTTGTCGGAATCCTTCCTGTCGGAATTCGGGTCGACGAAGCGTATAGCCAGCGGTACCGTAGTCAAGCTGATGTCGTGGGACTGGCCCGGCAACGTCAGGGAGCTGAGGAACGTCATCCGGCGGGCGTCGGTGCTCTCCGGGTCCCGCGACGAGATACTGCCCGTCGACATAGAGCTATCGGGCGCGGGAAATGCCTGGCAGGGAACGCTCTTCTGATCAGAAGATAGGCCTGACCGAGACGACGTTCATGTACACGTCGTTCGTTCCGGCCTTATTCGCCCGGAGAGTCGCGTCCCGGGCTATCACCACGGTTCGGCGTCCAGACGAGCCGTCGAGGAATTCCCTATACGCCTCCCCGCGGAACACCAGGAAAACGCGATGGAGCACTATCTCCGAGCTTCCCTTCCATTCGCCTTCCAGGAACTCGACGACCGCCTCGAAGGGCTCCTCCGACTTGACTACGGCGCCGGAGAGCGTGCCGAACAGCAGCAGGGCCGCGTCGCCCGATATCTCCGCGAGAGCCTCGGAGTCGCCGGTACGGGCTATCTCCGCGAGCCTCGCGATGCCTATGCCGAGGTCGATGCGACCGACGAAGGTGGCGTCGCCTATCGGCGCGCCTTGCGCCGCGGCCGCGGAGACGAGGGCGAGAGCCAGGGCCGTCGAGAAGAATAGTCGTTTCATTCCGTCCTCCATCGAGCCGGGAACAGCCGACCCTAGCGGAAGCCTACTCCCGACTCGCCCCGCGGTCAAGCGCGCTCGCCGATAGCGCCCCCAACTTGACGAACAGCGACGAGAAGCGTCCGAGCTCCGATTCCGATAGCGCGGCCCTGGCGGCTACGCTCCGGATGAAGGCCTCGGCCTCGGGCCTGCCCGCGATCTTGAAGAAACCGGCGGCCTGGAGCGCGTCCGCAATATCGATCGCGGCGGCCTCCGTGGAGGCCCGCGGAGCGGCGGCCCTACCGTTGGCGAGGCCGTCTTCGTGCCCCGCGCGGCGCGACAGGCTCTTCCTTATCTCCCAGCAGGCTATCTGCACGGCGTGCGACAGGTTGAGGGAGGGGAAGAGCTCGGAGCTCGATATACCGACGGCCTCGTCGCAGAGCGACAGCTCGGCGTCGGACAGGCCGTCGCGCTCGTTACCGAAGACGAGCGCTATCGGGCCGCCTCCTCGACGCGAACACGCCTCAGCGAGGTCCTCGACGGCCACGTTCTCCTTGCGCCTCTGGCCGACCCTACGCGTGAACCCCGCGGCCAGAGAGAAGCCCGACAGAGCCTCGCCCAGGCTCTCATACCGCTCGGCGGCCTCGAAGAGATCGAACGCCAGGAGCGCGTGAGTCCTGACGGCCGCCTCGTCGTACTCCGGGCACCGGGCCAGGACCAGCCTCGTCACGCCCATCGACTTCATCGCCCTGCACGAGGCTCCCACGTTCATGGAGCCTTCGGCGCGGCATAATACGACGGCGACGTCATCGAGCGCGGTAGCCATGCTGGAACCCTCCATGCGTTGTTTACGCGAACCGTTCGGTGGACTATAGTGGATGTCCCTATGACGAACAATACTGAGGCGCCCTTCGAGGCGCGGTTACGCGGGCTCTCCGCCCTGATAGTCGGCGCCACCGGCGGTATAGGCCTCGCTATAGCCGAGGCGTTCGCCGAGGCCGGGGCGAGGCTCGTCATGCACGGGCGCGATCGGGCGCGCGCTGAGGCCAGGGCTAGCGAGCTCCGTTCCCTCGGGGCCGACGTCTCGACGATATGCGAGGACCTTTCCGGAGGCGAGCCGTCCCGCGCGCTGCTCGAGGCCGCGGCGTCGGCCGACATTTTAGTCGTCGCGTACGGCCCCTTCGTCTATAAGCCGCTCTCGGAGACGAAAGGCGCGGATTGGCGCTTAACGGCCCTCGCCTGCCTCGCGCTACCTGGGACGCTCGCGACAGAGGCGGCCGCGGCGATGGCGGCGAGGGGATCCGGCCGAATACTTCTATTCGGGGGGACGCGGACCGACGCTATCCGCGGCTTCAAGGCGAACGCCGCGTACGCCGCCGCCAAGACGGGCATCGGCGTGCTAGCCAAATCGATAGCCGTGGAATTCGGCGGCAAGGGAGTATCCTGCGCCGTCCTCTGCCCCGGATTCGTCGACACGGAGTACCTCGACGCGACTACGAGGGAAAGGCTCGGCAATGCGTCGCCGCGAGGAGGGCTCATCCCCAGCGGGGAAATCGCCCGGCTAGCCCTATATCTCGCGTCCGGGGGCATGGAACTCGCTAACGGATCTATTATCGTAGCGGATAGAGGGCTCTATTCGCTATAATATTTTAAAAGATAGAAAAATAGGCTATCAAAAACGACCGGAATAGCCGAAAATAACGTCGAACGGGTATTTTGATTGCGAATGGCCATACGCCATGCCAGTATCGATTTGACAAGGCATTGACGACGGCCTATGATCGTCATAGAATTGGTCGTTAGTAATCGATAATACCTCGATATGGAAGAGGAGCACCATGCCAAATAATGATATCGTTCCTGGCTTCGACGACGAGAAGGACGATAGCCTCAAGATCAGACTCCAGAAGATCGACCACGTCGAGAACTGTTTGGCCCTGTTCCTCACGGGCTATATCGATACGTACAACTCGAATTTTTTCCAAAAGCGTGTCGGCAAGGCCATAGACGCGGGATTCTCCAGGCTTATATTCAATTGCGGCGGACTCAATTACGTCTCGTCTACGGGCATAGGCTCCTTCACCGCATTCCTGAAGGCGGTGAAGCCCCGCTCCGGAGACATCGTGCTGCTAGAGATCCAGCCTAAGGTTTACGAGGTTTTCCAGTTATTAGGCTTCTCCCAGTTCTTCAATATCAAGGATAATCTCGAGGAAGCCACGGCGTATTTCCACCAGGGCTCGCAGGTCAGCTCGCAGACGGTATTCCCGAAGATCTTCTCGTGCCCGATCTGCACCAAGAAGCTCAAGGCGGCAAAGCCCGGGCGCTTCCGCTGCTCCGAATGCAAGACCATCCTGGCAATAGACAACTCGGGCCAGGTTTTCTTAGGATAGTCTCGGCCGCTCGCCGTATCGACCAGCGCCTTCGCGAGGAGCAATCAATGGCAGGAATGACGAAAATTGAATCCTATCTCATGGACCTAGACATCTCATACGAGGAAGTATCACCGACCGCTTTCTTCATCGACGACCAGGCTAAAGGCCTACCGGGCATAACGATAACCCTCGACGACCCCATAGTCGTCGTAAGGGCCCGCGTCATGCCGGCGCCGCGCGACAAGCGGGAGGAGCTCTTCGCTACCCTCCTCCGGCTTAACGGGACGGATATGGTGCACGGGGCGTACGGCCTGGACGCCGACGACGTAGTGCTCATCGATACGCTGGAATACGAAACTATGGATAAACAGGAATTCGAGGCCGCCCTCGATTCTATCGGCCTGGCGCTGTCCAGGCATTACGGCGTCCTCGGATCGTTCCGAGGCTGATCCTAGAGGAGGCTAACGACCATGGGAATATTCGATAGGCTTAAGACGGTAATATCGTCAAATATAAACGAGATGATCAACAAGGCCGAGAACCCGGAGAAGATGCTCAATCAGCTGGTCATTGACATGAACCAGCAGATGATAGAGTCGAAGAAAGCCGTGGCCATGGCGATCGCCGACGAGAAGAAGCTGGAGCGCGAGCTCCTCGAGCAGAAACGCGTGTCCGAGGAATGGGAGCGCAAGGCCGTCATAGCCGTCAAGGCGAGCAGGGACGACCTCGCGAAGGAAGCCTTGCTTAGGAAGCAGGAGGCCGAATCCTATTTCCTCCAGCTCAAGCCCCAGTGGGAGGCGCAGAAGGCGTCGGTAGAGAAGCTCAAGGAAACGCTCAAGCAGCTTCAGAACAAGATCGACGAGGCTTCCCGCAAGAAGAACATCCTCGTGGCGCGGGCCAAGCGCGCGGAAGCCCAGCAGAAGATACAGAAGACCCTCGCGAGCGTCTCGGGGAACACGAGCGCCTTCGATACCTTCGACCGCATGGCGAAGAAGGTGGACGAGCTCGAGGCCAGGGCCGACGCGCAGGCCGAGCTCGCGGACCTGTCGCAATCGACGTCTCTCGACAAGGAATTCGCCAAGCTCGAGTCGTCGGGAGCGGGAGCGGACCTCCTCCTCGAGGAGCTCAAGCGGAAGATGATAGGCGACGGCGGGACCGAGCCGGCCGGACAGGCCTAGGCTTGCGTTTCCTCTTCGTCGGAAGCGAGGGGGAGCTGAGAGAATCCATCGCCTACGAGGAGGACGGCTCGCCGTCCTCTTTTTTTGTCTGCGCTCCCCGTCGGGGGCGTATCGCCGAAGAGTCGTTCGACGCGATCGTCATCCCCGCGGTACGGTTCGTATCCATGATGGAAGCAACGATAGCGGCGCCCGTCTTCGCGAGCGGGCCGGCGGAACTGGCTCGCCGCTGCTTCGAGTTAGGGTGCGCGGACTTCATCCGCGAGCCCTGGACCGAGACGGAGCTCGAGGCGCGCGCGTCCCGCCTCGGCAGGAACCGCATCCGACTCGGCTCCGCGATACTCGAGGGGAGGTCGCTCTCGGGTCCGCTAGGCTCGGTCAGGCTGGGAGCCGGCGCCTGCGCCATATTGACGATCCTCCACGCGAACGCCGGGCGGCCAGTTTCGAGGGAGGCGTTCGCGTCGCTTTCCGGAACCGATAGACAGGAAGGGCGAGGCGTAGACATGAGGATCGCCCGCGTGAGAGCCATCCTCCGCTCCGTCGGAGCCTACGATCTAGCTGGGGCCATCGTTTGCGAGAGCGGATCGTATCGAATTTGTACTTGACAGAATACCCAGGCACTATTCTTAAGCTCTCTTGTGGATAACCTGTTCATTATTTGTGTCGTATTAATTTTTTACAATTATGATCGTATAGAAAAGCGTACATCGTTGTGCCTTTTTGGATCACATCCGAAGTCAATTTTTTAATTCCATTCTAGAAAACAAATTAATCATTTCGATCGAGAATTAGCGCATATCTAGCATTTCCGAAGCTCCAAAAGCTCAAAAATCATTATTGTGCTTTTATACAACTCCCTGTGGATAACCTGTGCACGTTATCCACAAACAACCGAGCGGATACCATTCGGCTTGTCAAGCGCCAGTGCCCATGCTACAGTTTTAAAGGATGAAAACAATAGCGCGCATCGCGTTCCGCTTCCTTATCGCCTTTGCCGTCTGTTCCATCGTCGTTACCGTTATCTGGACGGCGCGCTACCTATTCCAAGCGGAGCATGTCGCCCTCGGCCCGGCCCTATACTCCATCGCTATAGCGTCGGTCCCTGCCGCCACTATCGCCGGCGCCTTCGCGACGTTTTTCGCGATGAACAGGACGATACGCTCGCGGCCCCTCGGGTTCGCGCTCGTCACGACGCTGTCCGCGCTCGCGATGGTCGGCTTCGCCTCCCTAGCGAGATATCTCGACCTGCCCGCCGACGCCTCGATCCAGTCGCTCCCTCGATCGTACCTGCCGATAGGCGCGTGGATGGTCGAGATCGCTAACGCCCCGTGGCCGACGCTCGCCATGGGCGCGGCGGCCTTCGCGGCGTTCGCGGCCTCCTTCTGGTGCTGCACCCGCCTATCTCGGAGCCGCCCATTGATCGGCGCGTTCCTCGCCCCTAGCTCCGCCCTCGCCTCCCTCTTCCTTTTCTCCCTCTACTTATCCGGCCCCGCGGACGCCTTATTCTCGCTACTTGGGATAGCGCTCCCGCGGCTCCTGTCGGCCGCCGCGCTTACCGCGGCTAACGCGCTGGCGCTCCTGCTTTTCGACGCTCTGTTCGCCAGGAAGCCGTCGGGGGGCCGTTCCGATGCCTAATAAGAGTACCGGCTTCGCGACCGTGGCCGGGGCGCTCATCGCGATCGCCTTCGCGCTGGGATTCTTCCTCTCGCTAGTCTCGATAGGGACTTCAGGCGTCCTCTTCAAGTTCGCGATCGCGTGGGAGCTGACTAAGGCCCTCCTCTACGTAGCGGCCTGGGCGCCCGCGATAGTGCTCGCGTCCTCGGCCCTGGCGATGGAATCCTCCAGCGCCAGCGACGGGTTCTCGGGGCAGGCGTACCGAGTAATGGCTCCGGTCCTGGCGCTAGCGGCGATCGTATCGATATTCTACCTCCTGGTCGTACCCGGCCTGGAGGAACGGAAGAACCGTTACGAGAGCCAGAGCCAGCTTTTCTCGGACTCGCTGAGCCTCGCCGACGAGGCCCTGCGAGAAGGACGGCTAGGCGACGCGCAACGACACCTGCTGTCCTCCGCCGCGATAGACCAGAGGGACGCGCGCTTCGAAGCCCTGAACTCGAGGGTCCAGACGGCGGAGATTAAGGCGAAGGCCGCCGCCCTAGGCGACGACGCCGCGACGACGCCGCCCCCCCCGAAGGAAGACCCGGCGTGGAAGGCGGGCAACCGTTTCTACCTCGAGGCGCTCGAGGCGAGGAAGGCCGGCCGGCTCTTCGACGCCCACTACCTGGCCAAGCGCTCGGCGGCGCTGTTCTCCAAGAGGCCTGAAGTCACGCGGCTCGTGGCCGATACCTGGCGCGATATACAGAGGCTCGGGCCGTCAGCGGAGACGAAGGCGGCGGCCGCGTACTACGAGCGCAAGCTCGATGGATACGCGCGCTTCCAGGAAGGCGATTTCCTGGAGGCCTACAGGATCTATTCCGGGCTCGCGGCGGAGGACTCCTCCGATAAGGACGCGCGGGTCTACCTGGAGAGGAGCGCGGAAGGGCTCTCGACCATAGCCTTCTTCATAGAGGAAGACGAGCGGGCCTTCTCGCGCTCCGACGAGCGCCGATTCGCCATAACGCTGTCGGAACCGAGCGGGTGGAGCGCTACTATCCGGGCGTCCCGCGCCGCTCCTTCCGAGGACGCTATCTACTTCAGGGACCTGGAGCTCGAGATCCAAGCGGAGGATCCGATACGCGTTAGCGCGCCCTTCGCCAGGCTGCACGGAAACACGCTTATCCTCAGGGCCGTAGACAGGAATAGGCCGGAGCTCGTCTGGGACCCCGCCTACGACGCGAGGCCGAAGTCGGCCGATCCGGGTTACGCTCTAGCCGTTCCGTTCGACCAGGAGGACGCGGCCACCGCGATCAGGTTCTCCGGGGCCCCCGGGGACATACCGCTCGCGTTCCTGGCCACCGGCATAGACGAGGCGTCGCGGCTGGGCATAGACAAGGAGCCCCTGCTCGCCGAGCTGGCGGGAAGGACCTCGTACCCGTTCGCCGTCGTGATGCTCGCGCTCATCGGCGCGGGCATGGGCGTCAGGTTCAAGCCGAAGGACGCCGTAGGACCCGTCGCGAAGTACCTGAGCGCGCCCGTCCTCGTCGCGCTAGCCGTGCCTCCGATCCGCGTCGTCGCCGAGGCCGAGGCCGTAGCGGCCAGGGCCTTCGCGGAATGGGTACCGAGCGGAATCTTCCTCCCGGCATGGCTCGCCTTCATGGGGGCCTGCGTCGTGGCGAGCCTCCTCGTCGCCGCCCGGATAGCGGATTCCCGCTAGCGGCTTCGCTCTAACGGATTCCCGTTACTCGCCGACCCGCTCTATCCTCGCGCCGAGGGCCTGAAGCCGCTCGGCTATCCTCTCGTACCCCCGCTCTATCTGGTACACGTTCTTTATGGAGCTCGTTCCCTCGGCGCATAGCGCGGCGATGACGAGCGCCATGCCGGCCCGCACGTCGGGCGACGTGAGCGAGTCGCCGCGAAGCCGGGCGGGTCCCGATACGACGGCCCGATGAGGATCGCATAGGACGATGCGGGCTCCCATGCCGATGAGCTTATCCACCCAGAACATGCGGGACTCGAACATCTTCTCGTGGATCAGGACCGTGCCCTCCGCCTGGGTCGCCACGACCGTCATGATGGACGTGAGGTCGGGCGGGAATCCCGGCCACGGGGCGTCGTCGATCTTGGGGATCTGGCCGCCGAGGTCGGGCACGATGCGCATCGACTGCCCAGAGTGGACGGAGAGGGAGTCGCCGTCAAGGCTCCAGCTTATGCCGAGCCTGCCGAAGGCGAGCTTCATCATTCGGAGGTCCTCCGGGACGACGCCCTCTATGACTATATCCCCGCGGGTCACCGCCGCGAGGCCGATAAACGATCCGACCTCCATGAAGTCAGGGCCGATGGTGAAGTCCGCGCCGTGGAGCGAGGCGACGCCGTCGATCGTCAGGATATTAGACCCGACCCCGCTTATCGACGCGCCCATCGCGCCTAGCAGCCTGCAGAGGTCCTGGACGTGGGGCTCGCTGGCGGCGTTCCGGATCACGGTCCGGCCCTCGGCGATGGACGCGGCCATGACGGCGTTCTCGGTCGCCGTCACCGACGCCTCGTCGAGGAAGAGGTCGGAGCCCTTGAGCTTATTCGCGGTGAACACGAAGGCCCCGTCTATCTCTATGCGGGCGCCGAGCTCCTCGAGGGCCAGGAAATGGGTATCGAGCCTGCGTCGGCCTATCACGTCGCCGCCCGGGGGAGGCAGAGTCACCTTGCCGAACCTGGCCAGGAGGGGCCCCGCGAATAGTATCGACGCCCTAACCTTGGCGGCGAGCCCGGCTGGGACCTCGGCCGCCCTCACTGCGGCCCCGTCTATGCTCCAGGCGTTCCTATCGAGCCGTTCCACGCCGGCGCCGAGGGCTCGGCATATATCGAGCATCACGAGGACGTCCTCGATCTCGGGGATGTTCCGGAGGATCACCGGCTCCTCCGAGAGGAGGGCGGCGGCGATGCACGGGAGCGCGGCGTTCTTGTTGCCGCTCGCGCGGATACGGCCCTTGAGCGGGTGCCCGCCCTCGATACGGTATTGGTTCATATCGGCATCCTACTCGGGCGCATCGGGCTCGTCAACGCCGTTTGACCGCGGCGCCGGAACGCGCTACCCTTAAGGCTACGGTCGCGGAGGCTCGCCGTCTCGGACCGATACTCAAGGAGGCTCCATGTCGATAGAGAAGCTGAAACCCGTTCCGAGCGATATCGCAATCGCGCAAGCGGCTTCGATCCGCCCTATCTCGCAGGTCGCCGCGAGCTACGGCATCCAAGACGAGTACCTCGACCATTTCGGCCGGGACAAGGCTAAGGTCCGCCTCGAATTCCTCAAGGACAACGCCGCCGCGCCTAAGCGCGCGAAGTATATAGACGTCACCGCGATCAGCCCGACGCCCCTCGGGGAGGGCAAGACCACCACGACCGTCGGGTTGACCCAGGGACTCGGCCGCCTAGGGAAGAAAGCCATAGCCGCCATCCGCCAGCCGTCGATGGGGCCGACGTTCGGCATCAAGGGCGGGGCCGCCGGCGGCGGCTACAGCCAGATCGTGCCTATGGAGGACTTCAACCTGCACCTCACCGGCGACATCCACGCCGTCGCCGCCGCCCACAACCTGTGCGCCGCGGCCCTCGACGCGAGGATGTACCACGAGGGCCGCTGGTCGGACGCGTTCTTCGAGAAGCAGGGCATGGCCAAGCTCGATATCGATCCCTACCAGGTGCTATGGCGCCGCGTCGTCGACATGAACGACAGGCCCCTCCGCGGCGCCCTGCTAGGCGTCGGCGGGGTCGACAACGGCCCGCTCCGCCAGAGCGGCTTCGACATCGCCGTCGCGAGCGAGGTCATGGCGATACTCGCGCTCGCCAAGGACCTCAAGGACCTGCGCGAGCGCATGGGCCGGATAGTCCTCGCCATAGACAAGGCGGGCAAGGCGGTCACGACCGAGGACCTGGGGGTGGCCGGCGCGATGACCATCCTCCTCAAGGACGCCATAAAGCCGAACGTGCTGCAGACGCTGGAGGAGCAGCTCGCGTTCGTGCACGCCGGGCCGTTCGCGAACATCGCCCACGGCAACTCGTCCGTCGTCGCCGACCTCATCGCCACGAGGATAGGGGACTACGTCGTCACCGAGAGCGGCTTCGGCGCCGACATGGGCTTCGAGAAGTTCGTGGACATCAAGTGCAGGACGAGCGGCGTCTTCCCGGACGCCGTCGTCGTGGTAGCCACCGTACGCGCGCTCAAGATGCACGGCGGCGGCCCCAAGGTAAGCCCGGGCAAGCCCCTGGCGAAGGCCTACGTCGAGGAGGACGTCGAGCTGCTCAAGAAGGGGCTCCCGAATTTGCTGTCGCACCTGGGCATCGTGGCCAGGTTCGGCGTGCCCGCGGTAGTCGCCATCAACGCCTTCCCGACAGATACCGAGGCGGAATGGGCGGCGATCAAGGAAGCGGCGATCAAGGCCGGCGCCGTAGACGCCGTCGTCGCCAGGAACTGGGCCGAGGGCGGCGACGGGGCAGTCGAGCTCGCCGAGGCGGTCGTCAGGGCGGCCGACAGGCCCAGCGACGTCAAGCCGTTCTACCCGCTGGACCTGCCTATCAAGGAGAAGATAGAGCGTATCGCCCGGGATATATACGGAGCGGGGAGCGTCTCCTACTCGGCCGAGGCTGATAAGGCCATAGAGAAATTCGGCGAGCTAGGCTACGACAAGCTGCCGATCTGCATGGCCAAGACGCAATACTCGTTCACGCACGACCCGGCGCTGAAGGGAGCGCCAAAGGGCTTCGTCTTCCCCATCGCCGACGTCCGGATAGCCGCCGGGGCCGGCTTCGTCTACCCGCTCTCCGGCGAGATCAATACCATGCCGGGCCTATCGAGCAAGCCCGGCTATATGGGCATGGACATCGATACGGAGACGGGCAGGATAACCGGATTGTCATGATCTAAGGATAATAGGCACAGAGACATCGAGAAGATGAGGCAAGAAAGATAATAGCAATAGAAGAGTAGGAGGAAAGGGATAGTAGAGAATGGTCTTCCTACCTTTTTTTAACGAATGACTACTCGTCTTCTCCGTGTCTCTGTGCGCATTCTTTTCTTATCTGGCCAACAGGTGCTCCAGGAGGATCTTGAGGCCGATGCCGACGAGGGTCGCGCCGCCGGCCGCCTCGGCCCAGCGCTCCAGCCTGGAGCCGATCCGCCTACCGAATTCGCAGCCGACGAGGCACAGGGCGAACGTGATCGCGCCTATGATCGCCGAGGCTATCCAGATGGGCGCCCTGATGATGCTATAGCTTATGCCCACGGCCAGGGCGTCTATGCTCGTGGCGACCGATAGGACGAGGAGGACGCGGAGGTCGAGCACGTTCAGCTTGCCCCGCTCCTCGTCGGAGCACGACGCCGCGTCCTTGACGCCGAAAGACTCCAGTATCATCTTGCCGCCGACGAGGGCGAGCAGCCCGAAGGCCAGCCAATGGTCCCACGATCCTATTGCCGACGCGAAGGCGGTGCCCGCCGCGAAACCGGCCAGCGGCATCAGGAACTGGAAGAGCCCGAAGGCGAAGGCGGTCCTTACGGCGTAGGCCAACGTGAGCCCCGGGATGCACATCCCGCTCGAGACGGATACGGCGAACGCGTCCATGGACAGAGCGAGGCCGGCGAGTACGTAGGTCAGCATTGATTCTCCTCAGTAATCCCTTGAAAGGAGGCGCTCGACGGTGCCGCGCAGCTCGTCGCGGGGGGTTCCCGGGGGAAGCCGCGAGAGTTCCCTCATAGCGCGGCCGGTATACGCCGAGGCCAGGTCCCTCGACGACGATATGGCCCCGGACTCCCTGACCGCGTCGACTATCGCGCCTATTGCCGCGTCGTCGGGCCTGGCGAGGCCGCGGCCGACGGCCGCGAGCAGCGGCTCGAAGCGCCCGGGGACGGCGCGCATGGCGAGTATGAGGGGCAAGGTGCAGAGGCCCTCGCGCACGTCGCTCGCTACCGGCTTGCGCATCGCGCCCTCGCTTGACTCGTAGTCCAGGACGTCGTCCATGACCTGGAAGGCCATGCCGGCGGCGTACCCGGCCCTCGTCAGCGCCGCCACCGTCGACGGCGACGCCTTGGCCTCCACGGCCCCGGCCCGGAGCGACAGCGAGAATAGCGCGGCCGTCTTGCCGGCTATCTTGCGCAGGTAGTTGCGCTCGCTACGCGGCCAGGAATAGCGCTCGAGGTCCT
>Ga0180007_10002695_pt1 | contig 20706 bp, 22 predicted proteins | sample MM_PC_MetaG_FD_121122 | JGI IMG/M metagenome (GOLD analysis project Ga0180007, IMG submission 121122) | Groundwater microbial communities from the Aspo Hard Rock Laboratory (HRL) deep subsurface site, Sweden - MM_PC_MetaG | ecosystem: Environmental > Aquatic > Deep subsurface > Groundwater... | reverse complement strand
GCCACTAAACTCCATGGTCGCGCCGGCAAACACTTTGGTTTGGTGGACGACAACTGTTTCCAGCTGCTGAGGATTGTTGAAAGGGAAGACGCGTAAGATCGAAAACCCGTTGTCGGAATTGTGGTATGTGACCCGATCCACAATCCCGCGAACGGTTTCTTCAATAACGCCGGTCTGCTTGATTACTGGTTGTCGCATGGGAAAAATGATTGCCTGTCCAATATAATATCCTGACCGCCTGAGGTTTTCTTTTGATAGTAAACATCAGGATGGTTATAGCTTTATACAATCGCTGGATTCATTTGCCGACTATTGACAAGCCGTGAGACCGGCCAGGTTGCCATGAGATCCGTTGGATATGGTTGATAAAGGCGTTGGAATTTAAATGGATCGTTGGCAGTCCGGTGTTGCCAGAAGTCAAATTCCTCGGGATGCAGGATGGCTGGCATCCGGTCATGAATAGGTGCCATGTGAGAGTTGGCCATCGTAGTCAAGATGGAGCAACTCTCAATGAGAGTATCATCCAGTGACTTCCATGACTTCCAGATACCAGCAAAAGGAAACGGTGAAGCATCCGGCATTGTGATGTAATGGGGGGAAACTTTCCATTATAGGTTTGGCTATCCACTCATAAAAACCGCTGGCAGGAATAATACATAGCCTGGTTTTGATTGATTGCCGAAAGGACGGTTTCTCGTGAACTGATTCAGCCCAGGCATTGATCATCTTGCTACCGATCGAGATATCCTTTGCCCAATGAGGCACCAAACCCCAGCGAGCGTTGGAGAGGCTACGTCAATCAGTATTATCACGAATAATGAGCACTTGTTGGGTGGGTGCTATATTGTACCGGTGTTCCAAGACATGGGGACCGAAACGCCGAAGGTATCGCCAACACCTCCGAGGCAGGGTGAAGGTAAAGCAACCACACACTGCTTATCACTCAGGGTTTAATATAAGCGTTGAGGCCGATGGTAACGGGTTTGCCGCCCACCTCGACATTGGTTACGACATTTCCATGAGTGCTGGCCACAACAAGGGTTTTACCGGATGATGACTTCGTTGGCTTCTCCAGGTCGATCTCAATACAGAGTTTGTTTTCCTTGATTTCAACTTTCATAGCCATGAGCAGTCTTCCTCTATAATAATTTCATAATTATCAGGCTAAACCCCCAGCTAAGCTGGGGAGAATTACAAAAACTATGCTGTAGTATTTAAGAAAAACTCCTTTTGAGTTAAGGGAATAGCGCTGATTCTGTGACCGAAACCCAAAAGGTATGACGAAAACATTAACACATACGACATGGGAATGTAAATACCATATCGTTTGGGTTCCTAAGAATAGGAGAAAGGTTGTTTATGGCACATTGCGGAAGTTGTGTGAGATAAGCAGGTTGAGGTAATCGCATGCACGGGAAAATCTCCTGCTGTCGCTGTATGAAACCGAAGACAGCCGCGACTGGCAGGGAGTGACAATCCACCGCCGCCATCTCATCAAATGGCTGTTGACCGGGATAAAGGGGATGTAAGTATGAACTTTTCTGCAATAATACTTTCCGATAGGTGCAATACAAAAAAGTTACATCGATTACGCAGCCAACGGCAATTCCCCAATTGTGTTGTTATCAAACATATTTCTCACTACTCCCAATCCTTTTCGGCAAGCATTTTTCAGCTTACCTGTCAGGACTAATGAACGTAGAAAGATAATATTCTCTGCATGTTCCCGCTTCCAAAACAATCCTGTTCCCTCGATACGCAGATTGATCACTCGGCAAATGGCGCTTTCGACAGTACCGCTACCAGTGGGCAGGCCGTTATCGCGGAATGATTTATATTGAAATCTGGAATGGTCCCCAAAATATTCGTTTAATTTTTTCAAGGCAGCCTTTGGAGCTTTTCTTTTCCCCGCCAGTTTTTCCATAACAAGATCGGCAATTCCTTTAATATTGCCATTCCAGAGCAGTTCCCGAACCTGTGTGGAGAGCTTTCTGTTTTCCTTGTCTGACAATTTCAGGGCATCAGAGATTAATTTTTTCACAATGCTGATATTCTGTTTTGCGTGTGTATAGTCCAGAATCCGTTTTGCGTTACTCAGGTCCAGTTCGCTGATGAGCTTGTCAATTCTAGGCCAGATGCCTTTTCCGCCATCAGCGCTAAAAATAATTTCTGATGCCTCATCAAGGTTTATCCATAAAAGGTATTCCTCCCCCGTGTCGGAAGCAATTTTGGATGATGATTTTAGTAAAGTTTTCCCAATACCAGAGAAATCACCCATAAAATCCCTGGTGGCTACGCTGCTGCGCATGGCAGCGTAACACTTTTACGTGAAACTTTAGATTATAAACCACATCAAGAAAAACCATCATATTCCTGGCATGGGCCGCCTGGACAAGAGACTTCAGATCATCCGGCGCGCCATAGGTTCTGTCAGGGGCGAAAAGCAGCGCCCCGTCATATCCCCAGTTTCTCCAGCCGGGGAAATCGGCCAGGGGCATGAGTTCCACGGCGGTGACGCCAAGATCGGCCAGGTAATCCAGCCGTTCGGTAATACCTGAAAAACGGCCGTCCGGAGAAAAGGCGCCCGCATGGAGTTCATAAATGATCGCCTCCTCCCAGGGCCTGCCAGGATGCATCCTGCCACTGAAATGCCTGTGGATCAATCACCACGCTCGGGCCGTGGATGTCCTCAGCCTGACAGCGGGATACCGGATCAGGAACCAGCAGATCTTCATCAATGCGGAAACGGTACAGTGTGCCGGGACCTGCCTGGGAGGCCAGGAGACGATACCAGCCATCAACGCCGGCCATGGGATAAAAGTGCCGGGCGCCGTCGCTATTTTCCAGAGCGAGTTCAAACGCCCCGGCGCCGGGCGCCCACAACCTGAAAAGAACTCCCTCAGGCATAATCGAGATCCCGAACGGCATTGAATGAAACCGACTTATTGTCTTTCCGTCTGCAGCCATATCTTCTTTTCCTTTGTCAGAAAAATAGAGTGGCGGACCGGGTCAGCCACTGGAAAAATCTGCTTGCGAGGGACAATATTTTTTCTGCGGAAACCTCTCTTTTTTTATATCACATTTGCTCTTCCTGTCATATAATTTATGCAACTATTAAGGAAGACCAATGTCATGTGCCGGCCATATTGACGGCAAAGATCCGTTACAAAAAATCCAGACTTCAACCAAAAAACCCGAAGCAGTAACAACAGAAGGTTTCATCATGGCAAGAGTTGCCGTTATCATCGCCGATCTGTTTGAGGATTCGGAATACACCGAACCGGCCGAAGCCCTGCGCAAGGCCGGGCATGAGATAATCCATGTGGGGTTGCTGGCGGGACAGACGGTGCACGGCAAAAAGAAAAATACAGCCGTGTCCATCGATCTGCCGGTGCGGGATGCCCGACCCGCCGATTTCGATGCCCTGCTCATTCCGGGGGGTTATTCGCCCGACAAACTCCGGGCCGATCCCCATGCCGTGGAATTTGTCCGGCAATTCATGGAAATGAACAAACCGGTATTCTCCATCTGCCACGGGCCCCAGCTTCTCATCACCGCCAGGTCTCTGGAGGGCCGGAAGGTGACCGGCTGGAAATCGATCAGACAGGATATCATCTATGCCGGCGCAAGCTTTATCGATGAGGAGATGGTCGAAGACGGCAATCTGATCACCAGCCGCAGTCCCAGGGATCTGCCGGCCTTTATCAGGGCTTGCCTGGCAAAGCTCGCCGGCAATTAGACGGCAGATTGCTGCGCCCTTTCTGGCCCGCAGCGTTCCTGGCAATTTTTACTTGACCACATCATTATGGCCGGAATCACTCCTCCAGCCTGGGATAGCGGGGAACAACCGGTTTGCGGCCGCAGACCTGCTGGTACTTCTCCGCAGGATACCCAACGGCAATGACGGAAAAGACGGATTCACCGGCAGGGATGGCAAGATGGGCCTTTATGGCGGGTTCATGCCTGATGGCCTCCACGGCAAAACCGATGAGACAGGTGCCGAGGCCCACGGCATGCGCCGCAAGCAGGATATTCTGCGTGGCCAGCAGGGCGTCTTCGGCCGGACAACTGGCATCGTCCGTGCCGCCAACCAGCATCACTGCCGTTGCCCCGTGGAACAGGCGATCCAGCCCCTCTTCTTCCCATGCGCGGAGGCCCTGGGAAATAGTCTGATAATATCTGCGGTAATAACTGCCTAAGCGATCCCGGCCAGAAAGCATCGATGCCAGCCGCAACAGGGGATTTTCCGTCATCCTGTTCAGTTTCTTGAAAAATGCGGCAACATGATTGCCTAATCTGATCACCTCTTCCCGGCGGTCGAGAATGGTAAAGGTCCAGCCCTGGCTGTTGGTGCCCGAAGGGGCGGTGGTGCCGATCCTGACCAGATCTTCCAGTATGGCGCGGCTCACCTGCTGATCCGTATAATTTCTGCAGGAACGCCGGGAACGCATCAGCCGCACCAGGGAGGCCAGATCAAAATCACCAAAGGGCAGCCAGTGCAGATCTTCCTTAAAGGTGGAAAAATTCATGGAAGCGGCGATGACCGGGACAGTAATCGCCCCCACAGGACAGACAGCCTGACAATGGCCGCAGCTTATGCACTCCGTCCCGCATACTGCCGCCACATCACCGGACAAACAGATCGTCTGGTCTGGACAAACAGCGATACAAAGGCCGCAGCCGGTGCATTTTTCACTGTCAATCCGCGTCGCAACCGGGCCGGCCATTATCTGTCCCGCAACCTCTTGCCCAAAACAAAGGCCTCGCCGATCATGTTGCCGATACCATGATACTTCCGGCCACCCGGGGAGAAAATCATTGGTTTGAGTAAAGCGATATCTGGAATATCATTTTCCCCCAGTATCTCCTCATCGACTTTGACATCGATAATTTCCCCGACAAACTGGGTATGCAAACCTATTTCCACGATCTGCTTCAGTTTACATTCCAGCACCAGAGGGAATTCTGCAATATACGGTGCGTCAACCAGCTCACTTTTTACGGCGGTAAGCCCCGCAACGGCGAATTTGTCAACACTCCTGCCTGAAGACAGGCCGAAGTAATCAACTTCAGCGGCATATTTCTCAACTCCCACATTGACGGTAAACGCCTCGCGGGCAATGATGCAGCCATGGGTGTAGGTTGCCTCCCGCAAGGAAACGGCAATACAGGGGGGATTGGAACAGCAGATCCCTACCCAGGCGGCTGTCATCACATTGGCCTTGCCGTTTTGATTAGGCGCCGATCACCCAGACCGGAGTCGGATACACCAAAGTATTGGGACCTAATGATTTTTTCATTTTCTCCTCACTTTTCCTGCTTGCATTTAACTTGCTTTCAGTAAAAATTCTGAATATATATTTAAGGTTTTACATTCCACCAATTATTAAGCATGAAACTTGCGATCTGTCTATTTAATTACTTCCCTTTCGGCGGCCTGGAACGCGATTTCATGGAAATCAGCCGGGAATGCCTCAAAAGGGGGCACTTTCTTGATATTTTCGCCATGCAATGGGAGGGAGAAGTACCATCCGGCATGAATGTGACGATCATCGCAGCCAGCGGAATGAGCAACCACAAGAAAGTAAGCAGATTCACCCAAAAACTCTCCTCGCATCTTGCTCGTTCGGCATATGATCTTGTTGTGGGATTCAACCGAATCCCCGGTCTGGATATTTATTATGCCGCGGATGTCTGTTACGTGAAAAGGATCACAAGGCAACGCTCTTTTCTTTCCCGCCTGACGCCGCGTTATCGGCTTTTTTCAGCCTATGAAAAAGCCATCTTTTCCCCTGAATCGTCAACGGATATCATTTACCTTGCCGGACAGGAAAAAAGTAATTACCAGGCTGCATACGGCACACCCGATGAAAGATTTCATTATGCGCCCCCCGGTGTTGACAAACAACGCATAATATCTTTTCTTGGCAAGCAAAATAGAAAAAAAATCAGGAAGGAATTAAAGCTTGCGGAGGATGACCATTTTCTTTTGATGATCGGTTCGAATTTTCACACCAAAGGAGTTGACAGATCTATTCAAGCTCTGGCATTACTGCCGCATCACTTGAAAAAATCGACCTACCTTTTTATTATCGGCAATGGCGACAATGAAAAATATCTTGCGCTGTCAAAACAACTGGGAGCAGAAAATCATGTCCGCTTTCTTGGAGGCCGCGATGACGTTCCCCGATTTCTGGCAGGTGCAGACTTGCTCCTGCAGCCATCGGTGACGGAAAATACCGGCAATGCCATTGTCGAGGCGCTGGTGGCCGGCATTCCGGTTCTTGCCACTCAGACATGCGGCTACGCCGAGCATGTGATCAAGGCTCAAGCCGGCAAAATAATTTCCTGTAATCCTTTCAGGCAGGAACAGATGAACGTTCTCCTCATTGAAATGCTTACCTCGCCGGACAGAAGCAGATGGAGACAAAATGCGTTAGCCTACGCCGAACAAACCGACCTTTATAGCAGACCTGTCGTTGTTGCCAATCTGTTGGAAAAAATTGCCGATTCAAAACGCCCATTCCATTGAAAATGAACTTGAATGATTATCTAGCTCCCATTGACACTCAAGACATCCGAAAGGATGACAGGGAGTTGTTCAAGGTAAATTCAAAGTTTTTGAATCTGCTGACCAAAACAAAAATGTTGTCCTTTGAGTCAGTGTGGCATATAAAATCTGTTGAAATTATTAAGGAAATAAAAGACAGAACTGTTGAGCGAACCTTTATTTCTTGTGGTCCGCATCAAGAGGATAATTTTTTTTTCTATATCAAAAAACATTGTCAACCTCTTGGTTTTCTGCAAAAGTTTTTATCTTTTCTTCAAGTATGCACGCTGAATGGGGAAGGAATCAGGGAATTTGACAATTACTGTAAATTCCGGCAAAAAGGGCTTGGAACCGCAATTCCGGTCGCATCCGGCATGAGATCAACCTCCGGCTGCATCGAGTCCTTTTTCATTACTCGGGATTTCTCCCCTTTTATTGACCTGGAAGAACTTGTGCTGAACCAGCACGGAATTTTTAATCAGAATCCCGACAAAACCCCTGTCAAGAAAAAGATTCTGGACACCATCGCCACATACGCCCGTAAGATGCACAAGGCCGGATTTAACCAGAAAGATTTTAATGCCACCCATATTTTGCTCCATGGCCTGGATTCAGAACAGTTACATATGTGTCTCTTCGACCTGCAGCGGGTTGATAAAAATATTCTGAATCGTTTCAAGTGGCCGATCAAGGCCTTGGCGGAACTTAATTATACTCTTCCGGAACATCTTTTTGCTGATGAAGACAGATTGTACCTTTTCAAAAGTTATCTGCGAAAAAACAACCTTAACCTGTATAACAAAATACAATGGTTTTGGATAAAGAGAAAAACAGCAAGAATTGCGCGACACAGCCGTAAAAGAGGGCTTGCCCCGAAAATGACAACAGAAAGTAAAATTTGAATTTTCTTTCTCAAAATACGGATATTTCATCAAAATTTTATGGGTATTCACGAAAAAAAACCAGATTCCTTGCTTTCTATTCGTGGAGAGTACGCGCAACTTTATGAGCAATCAGTTAAAAAGTTATTAAAAGGAGAATTACCTGGAGGATGGCAGTGGGTTCCCTGTTCAACAGAAACATTGGTATCCTACACAAAAAATAATTCTTTTGTTTTTTATAAAGAATTTCTACCTAGAAACAAATTCGAAAAAGTTAAATCCATTATTCGTGGGAGCAGATGCTCAAGAGCGCGCAAGCAAGCAGATATCCTGATTTCAGCTGGGTTGCCCACACCCAAAATTCTCTGTTGGGGAAAAGGGGAAAAAAACGAGTTCCTTATTTCTGAAGGATTTACAGGTATTGGTTTTTTCAAATTTCTTAAGACAAATTTTTCACCTCCCTTGCAATCGCAGCAACTTAGAGAAAAACGAAAATTACTCAATGAAGTTGGCAAACTGATCGGCAAGTTGCACAATCATGGCATTGTGCATGGCGACCTGCGGCCAAACAACCTATTAACACTCAAAACAGATCACGGCTTCCTGTTCAATTTCATTGACAATGAAAGTAATCGCAAATGGCGCAGTATCCCTATTTCACAAATTCAAAAGAACCTTGTCCAATTCACGATAATCCCGGACAACCTTCTGAGCCGTACAGATTTTCTACGATTTTTTCATGCCTACACCTCCTGTTTCACCCGTTTTTCCGCAACGGAAAAACGCAAACTTCTCTTGACTGTTTATACTCAAAGCCAGTCCCGGATCGAACACTATAGAAACAAAAAAAAAATCAATCAGATAGTCAAAGGACACAATTTTTCCGGAGTATGTAAACGGAAAAGCGATCTTCCGTCTCTTTTCTCATCTGGAATCACTCCCGAGGAATGGTTTCAGAATGACATAAAAACGTTAAAAAGAGATAAACAGATCTGGGTTAAACTCCTGCAATCACCGGACGGTCAACTGATTGTCGCCAAACGTTTTATCCTCAAAAATATATGGCATCATGCCAAAACGTTTTACCGGGAAGAACGTTCACTTACCCTCTGGAAAATGTCACATATCTTCCAGGAACTGGAACTCCCTGTCCCCTCTCCTCTCGGCTATGTAATTGAAAAGAAAAATAAATTTCATATTGTTCAATATTTTTATTGTCAATATCTCCCCAACATGAACAACCTCAATCTTGTTGCCCTATCCAGACCCGATATTTCCGACTGGCTGAAAAAAACAGACATTATTCCCCGTATTGCCAAACTTCTTGCACAATTGCACAATGCCGGCATCAGTCATGGCGACATGAAATGGGCAAACATCCTGACAAATGAAAAAAATGGGGATTTTTATTTTATTGATTTGGATGATGCTTCTCAGACAGATTCCGCATTAAATCGTGGAATGAAAAAAGATATTGGCCGATTTTTAGTTGACATAATTGAATTCAATCTGCCGGATTGCTTCTCTGACATTTTCTTAACAGATTATTGCCAAGAAAGAGGACTAGAGGTTGAATTGGTCAAGAAAGAGATTAAACCTTTTATCAAAAAAGTGCTCCGCCGGCACTCAAATCATTGGAATAAACCACCCTCGCCAAACCGGCATTAAGCTCTTCAGCCAGCATGCCGAAGCTGAAGCTCTTTTTTTACAGCATCAGCAATATCATATTTGGTTACTTCCAAGGGATTTTTTCTCTTTTTGCGCTTATCTCGTAACCGATGGACGAATTGCAAGGGAGAATTATTGGTAAGCTCCACAATGCGCTTCAGAAACTCAGGACTATCAGCATAGACGTCAGTTAATTTTTTGATAATTATCGGCATATTATCACGCCCCATATCCCTGCAGGCCCAACGGCAAAATTTCGCGATCTCTTTACTGATTAAGTTGACCAAATTTCCCTTTTTTGCTGGCGCCTCAAAATCGATATGAAAGTGACCGCTATCAGCAATAATGATATTTCCCGTATTGGCGTCAAATAAAACGAGATCCGGATCATTCTCCCGGAAAGCCAAGGAATGTCGATTTCTGTTGCTGCTGAATATTTCTTCCAGCCGGGTAATTTTTTTTTCAACTGGATTATCAGAAGAGACGAGATATTCCCTGAGACTGACTCCAGCTATATAATCAATTACTAAGAAAGGTTTTGCCGCGCCCTCTATATCAATGTCATAAAAAGAAGGCGCCGGGAAATTATGCCGAGCCCATTTCCCCAATAGATATCGTTCCTGCTCGTAACGTTCCTGCGCTCTTTTCCCGACATAAGATTTAAGCAACAACCGCCGGCCGTCCTGATAAAAATAAAACAGTTTATTGGCCGTTGGTCTGAATGTTTTAACAGGAACGAGATTCATGAATCCTTTTTTTCCGCGGAAGTTAACAGGTAAATGATATCAGCTCCGAACATTCTTGGCCATAATCTGGCCTTAACCGATTTTTTGGGAGAGAGGCATTTATCGATACGATACTCCTGATCACGAAACATCTCTTCAGCTTCACTTGGGGTCTGAAAATTTTTATGGCTCGGGCTTATAGGCGGAAATTTCCCGAACAAAAAACCAAGTCTGTAATGATAATTGGTGATATTTGGAATAACAACGATCAGCTTTCCTGAAGGCTTGAGAACGCCTTTCACCTGCCGCAGAAATGCTGGAGGGCTATTCAACCAATGCAAAACATTGCTCGCGACAACTGCATCAAATTTAACTTCAAATTCCGGGATGCCATCATTCAGATCAGCAATAATTATCCGGTCAGTCGGGAAATTATACATCTTCAGAGCCTCATGAGAAAGCTCGACCCCATACATTTCAAATTTTTCACGACCTAAATTGGTAACATGCCCATCGCCAACGCCGCAGTCCAGAACATTTCCTCCTAATTGAATTTCCTGTTCTAATAATTGAATGAGGCGGCGATGGAGCCTTTTTTCTCTGATCCTTCCACGGGAAGCTCTTTCGATCCAATAATGATCATGGTCAGCTACGCCATATTTTCTAATCTTCTTTTCTTGCATCAAATTGCCTGATAATAGTATTTCACCCCGCCTTGAGCGACTCAATTAATCTGAAAAAGAACAAGTCTGCCGAATCTGCCATCCTGCCATTCATTTATTTCCTCAACCCCTTCCATTTTGAGGCTTCTCAGTCTGTAAAGAGAATCCGTGGTCCAATTCTTTTCGTCCCATACAAGATAATGAATTTTTTTGTTCAATTTATTAAATTTTTGAAGAAAATTTGCCGGATTAATTGTTATCGCCAGATCACACACACATGGAGCTTCTTTCACAGTCAAATTCCCGAAAAAAGAAACCAGTTCAATATCATCACGATCAAAGGCAGCGCCAACATTGACAATTTGACTTGATTTATTCCGAGCAGCCACCGTTTTACCTATTTGCTGGAAAACCATGCTGTCCTCTCTTTTTCCATCGAGGATTTTCGGTAGTCCAATCGCAAAAATAACCAAAGCAGAAAGAACCAAGAGGTGGAGTTTCCGTAACGAGAATCTCTTTTCCAGCAGAGTCCATAAAAACTCCACCCCAAATCCGACGACAAAAAAGGACGGCAATAAGAAGAGGGCAACAAACCTTTTTCTCATGATCCAGCCGCTCAACACATGAAAATAAAGAACCAAAAAAGCAGCAATTGAAAACAAGACAAGATAAAGCATCATTTTGTCTTGTTTTACTCGTCGAAAAGCGCCTTTTAGTCCGACAAGGAATAAAACGAAAAAAGGTTCAAAAAAAGCTCTGGCAATCTCAACAATCACGGCACCAAGAGCCAACCACCAAAGCAAGTTCTTTACCTTAGGGAGAAAGTGAGAACGCCAGAAAGTTGTTTGTGATGATGCTATTTCTTCTAATCCTTCACGAATTTCAGGATATGTGTGCACAACTCGACTAAAATGTTCCCACACTGACCGCGGGTATATCCACTTCTTAATGTCAAAATGCAACAGAGAAAGGGAACTTATTGCAAGGATTAACAGGAAAATGAACGGAGATAAAAAGAGCGCTATTTCCTTCCATTTTTTCCCCTTTTTGAAAAATAAAAGAAAAGCAAGAGAAACAGGAAGAAAAATTGCTCCCTCAAAGCGAAACAAACAGGCTAACATGAATGATATGCAGGAAAGAGGAAGAGTATAAGGTTTATTTAAATCGGATAATGCAAAAAGATACATCCCAAGTGTCAGAAAAAACCAGTAAGCAGGCCCTCTAATCACCTCACTGCTCATTTCCACAAAAATTGGGTTTACTGCAAAAACGAGAAGAGCACAACATGCGACCTCAACGACAAAAAATCTCCGAAGCAGCAGGTAAAGAGGCAGCATGGTCGCCGTGCCGAAAAATAATGAAACAGATTTCGCTGCAATCAACCAGTCCCCAAAAATCCTATAGCTAAAGGAAATAAAAACAGGCAATCCATTCAAATAGTTATAGCATTTTGTCAATGATTCGTACAAACCATAGTGCAATGCCTTAGCTTGTTGAATATAAAGCATGCCATCCTGATTAAGTGCATACGAGTGGTGAAAAGAATACAGGCGTAAAACAAAGCCGACAAAAATTACAGATGAAAGCCACAAATATTCATCTTTAAATTTCAAAGGAAAACGTGTCATAATTTTCCGGCTTTCATAAGCCCATCTTCCTGAAGCGTGAGTCCCAGTTGTTCTATATAATTCTGTACATATTTATTCCCGCCAATTCTCTGCTGTTGGGCGACTGTAAGATATTCCTGCCATCTTAAATCAAAATAACTCTCCTTTTTCTCCTTGACCCATTCATAAGCTTTTTTTTGTGTGCCATGGTGATGAAATTGCCAGTAATTAACTTGTTCCGACTCAAACTCCAGGCCAAGCCATGCATTAAGAGATGTCAATTCATCGGCTGTGTTCTTAACTAAATCTCTGTAAGTGATTACATATCCATCAAGATTGTTATTATTGATAAATTGAGAGATAGACTCATTCAGATACAACCATTTGTTTATGTAAACATCAATTTGAGAACCAAATATGAAAGAAAGGAAATTTTCGGGATGTATTCGAAGCAGCTTAAGCCGCTGATTCAAATTTTCTTCAAAGGTGGTATATGTAATAAGCCATCGCCTGACGAGCGCCCTTGGATCTCTTATGAGATGAATAAACTTCATTTGATATTCATTTATTGGGAGAAATTGTTTTACCCATTCAAGTTTTTTCGAGTTATCAATGAGAACATCAACTTCCGGAGCAACACGGAAGAAGAGTGTTTCATAAATTTTGTCTTTAGGAATTGTCTCAATGCCGTTAAAAAGCTTACATTGAGAAACACTTCCACACACAAAACAGTTGCGGGTATTTTTCGCCATGTTTTTTACTTCGCCTAAATGTTCAGCCCTGCTATTGCTGCCAAGCAGCAATGAGAGGTAATGGGAGCCCGCATAATTTGTTGAAAGGATAAAAGTTATGGATTTTTTAGGCATAATATTATTACAAAGAGCAAAAAAAAATCATGTCCTCAAGTAAAGTTGATGGTTTCGTAAAAAGTCAAAATCGGCGAATTCGCCCCCTAATGATTTCAATAGGTTATATAGAAAAAAATTGATAAAATCTGACTTTTTACGAGACCATTAAAGTTGGCTGTTTAATTTTTTTCAACCTGATGTATTTTTCGATGCATGAAATTCAAATATCCACCTCTTGCATCTCTGAGTTTCGCAGCCACACCATATGGTCTGAATCTTTTCTTGCTACCCCGATTTCTGGCAATTGACAATACGAGCTTCAAAAAAGGACGTTTTCTGTCCGTAATTCCCCTCAACCGACAATATTCAGCGTAAAATCTCATCCTCTCGGCAAAACTGATCTGGGGCCATGGAACAGTTAAATGCAAAACAGCCAAGTCGTTCGCCTGTTTGCGACGCATCAGCCATTCAGAACCGAACCAGTTTTGTTTAATCTTTGTCCGTTCAAGATCTATCGGATGCGCATAAAATCCATGGCCCAGTTTTTTAACAAAAACATGCCACGAGAAAAGGTCAATATGGGCCAGGCCATAGTCGTGCATTTTGGCAAGCATAACTGCTACAGCATGACTGACGGCTCTGCGCTGTTCTCGCGAAGCGCATGCTTCTCCATTGAGCCATTGCTGAAGGGAAATGTAACCTTCGAGTTCCTTCAAAAGAAGAAAACTGTCGTCTCCGCCAGGTCCGGAACGCCATCCCCAGGCAACCGGATCAAGATCATCAAGCCCGGCGCGGGAATAGTGCATCATATTGTTTAATTCAATCCCGCTGTATGGTATTTTTTGAAAAAAAGACTTCACGTATCTTTTCACATAATTGCGATGCAACTTTATGTAAAAAACTTGGTTATCATCTCCCAATATTATCCTGTAAACGACTGTTTTGCGATTTCTGTCAACCTCCTTGCCGGTGAGATGAAGGAAATCATCTAATTTGGTCAGCCCCGCAAACTCCAGAAAAGTCTCCCACTCCTTGAAAAACCAGAGGCTTTCCCCTCTATTTTCCAGCACATGACGCGTTCCGGCTGTATTTATTCGCATTATCTCACTCAATTCTTGTTATTGGAAAGATAGCGCGTCTGATATTCCGCTGATTTTTCCAACAGCTCTTCATGACTGCCTTGCTGACATACCTAAGAGTCCGCCAATTGCACACCACGGTGAAAAAACGGCCTGCTTCTTAAAAAAAATTGTTCTCTAAAGAATATTCGCCAGCTGGTGGCATGACGTCCAGAAAAGGCATGATGGTGGCCGGAATATCAACCGGTATATCAAAATGACTGGTCATGCGCGACCTGACACTGCCGCCTGTTCCGGTATCCAGAGGACAAAGGGAACTATGCCCCCATCTTCCTTTTTCCATGAATTCTTCTCCGTGATATTCGGTAATAATGACGCCTAAATTTCGCAGATAGATGACAAAAAAACATGAAAAAGTAATATCCTCAATGTGTTGACACCAAAGAAAACAACTTTGAGGAGTCGCCTTTTTCATGAAAAAAAATAATACCAAACGTTGTGCCCGAGTGTCATCAAAAAAGTTGCCATCAGCAACCAAGCCAAGTGGTTGACCAGTCAGGCCGGACTTAATCCTGTTGCTGCTGGCCCATTTGCCGAAAAGTCAAACCATTTTTTTTCGTGGCGACAGTGGTTTTTTCAACGGTAAGTGACGCAGACTATAATTCATAATTGCTGCCAAGTCAGATCAAAGAGTTACAATTTTGCTGTAAAAAAAATGCGAGATGATGAGGCAGTCGAAGCGCCGCTGCTGAGCCAGCCAATCCACAGACACCTCACATGCAGGTGACACCCTGACAGCTGCAAATATTATTTTGACATTTCACAAACTTTTCTGTAGGCTCTTAAAAGATAACTTATTAATTTCCATAAATAATCTTTATGCCTGACCTTGCCGGATCACTGGCTGACCAAGCGCTGCCGCCTGACCCGGCAAGAAATGACGATGACAATAAAAACAGCACAGCACAGAACGAAAGACTCTGCCCCGTCCCCCTCTTCAAACCTTATCGTTGAAGGGCCTATTTTCGGCCTGAATATCGTCAAGGATGGTAAACCCTTAAGTTTTGGCGGTTCCAGGGCAAAAAAAACCGTGCCCGGCAAAACAAGACCGGCAAGGGCGCGGGAGATGCCGCCGTTGCCCGCCGCTGCTGAGGAAGAGCAGGTAACGGCAGAGCGGGCAGCACCTGACGATTCGTGGGACATCTCGCAGTTTGACGTGCCTCCTGTTGAGGGCAGAATCAGGTTTCATGATTTTGATATCCCGGCAAGTATCATGCACGGCCTCGCCGACCTTTCCTTCAATTACTGCACTCCCATTCAGTCGGCAGTTATCGAACATACCTTAAGTGGCGGTGATGCAACCGGCCGGGCCCAGACAGGCACGGGCAAGACAGCGGCTTTTCTGATCACCGTTCTTACCCGTCTGCTGCGCAACCCGAAGAAAACCAAAAAAACGGCCAGCCCCAGGGCCCTTATCATTGCTCCCACCCGGGAACTCGTGCTGCAGATTGCCGATGACTGCGATACTCTCAGCCGCCATACAGGGCTCAACATCGTCGTTGTTTACGGAGGCATGGATTACCGGAAGCAGCTTGCCAGTCTTGCCGGCAAACAGGTGGATATCGTGGTGGCCACGCCGGGCCGGCTTCTCGATTTCCAGCGCCAGCAGGCCATCCATCTCGGTCAGGTGGAGATCTTTGTTATTGATGAGGCGGACCGCATGCTTGATATGGGTTTCATCCCCGATGTCAGGCACATCATCTACAGTCTGCCTCCCAAGACGAAAAGACAGACCCTGCTCTTCAGCGCCACGCTGACGCCGGAAGTGACCAGTCTCTCTTCACAGTGGACAAAGGATCCGGTAATCGTTGAGATCGAACCGGAAAAGGTGACGGTTGAGAAGGTGGAAGAGCTTGTTTATCTGGTCACCGCCGAGGAAAAATTCGCCCTTCTCTACAACATCATCAACCGGCAGAACCTGGATCGCGTTATAATCTTCGGCAACCGCCGGGACGAGACAAGAAAACTCGCCGACATGCTCAGCCAATGCAACATCAAATGCGATCTGCTTTCAGGCGACGTTGATCAGAAGATAAGGATGCAGACCCTGGAAAACTTCAAGGCCGGCAAGTTCCGGGTGCTGGTTGCCACCGATGTGGCGGGCAGAGGAATTCATGTTGAAGACGTGAGCCATGTTATCAACTACACCCTGCCTTATGACCCGGAGGATTATGTACACCGTATCGGCAGAACGGCCAGGGCCGGCAAAAGCGGGACGTCAATCAGTTTTGCCAGCGAAGAGGACTCATTTTACATCCCTGACATTGAAGAATACATCGGCCATAAGCTGCACTGCAAGTACCCGGAAGAAGAGTGGTTGAAACTGCCCGAGACAATTGATGCGGAGAAGTTGAAGACCAGCAGCCGGCCGAGAAACAGATCCAAATCATTCCGTCCGAAATCCCGCGGCAGAAACGGCGGGAAAAAATAATCGCTCAGAACTGGGCAGTGCGGCAGATCATATCGGCTGGGTCAAGCTCTTATTAATCCGCCAGAGGCACAAGAATTTCAATGAGATGAACAAAATTCACCGGCTTCGGGATAAATCCATCCATGCCGACGTCAGCGCATTGCACATCAAAATCCGTGTGGGTACAGCCTGATACGGCAAAAATGGGGGTATAGGCCCTGCCCTCATCCTTTTCCCTGCAGCGGATGATCCGGGTGGCCTCCAGTCCGTCGATTTCCGGCATCTTGATATCCATCAGGATTGCGGCAAAATCCTCACGCTCCCATTTCTTAATGGCTTCTTTGCCGTTCACCGCCTCTTCAACCGCCAGTCCATGAATTTTGAGAAACTCTTTCAGGCAAAAACGAACAAACTTTTCATCGTCAACCACTAAAAAACGTTTTTTCGTACTTGTCACTTTGGCTTCCCCGTTGTCGGCATTTCTCATCAGCGACTTTTCAATTGCACATCGTAACTACTCAGGTTGTTTAGACTATTAGACTGTAGTCTGTTAGGTAAAAAACAAAGCATTACAAGACAGTTAGGTTAAGACTAAAATTTGTTCACAAACAGGTCGAAATGAAGAGGTCAAAGCGGTCCGCATCTGGTAATTTTTCATCACTAACAGACAACCTCCTAAACACCTACATACTACGCACCTGAGTAGTTACTGTACATTTTTAATGTTTACCTATCAATTGGATAGTACGACGTTATCCATGTTATTTCAAGCAAAATATCTGCATCGGATTGTTATTGCCGCACAAGGGGGAAAAATACAATGGATGGTTATCTCACAACACGGGAACTCTACTTTTTTTGATACGATTTTTTTGAGAAAAAAAGGCAGGAAAATGATTGCGGGTGGATGGCTTATTGCGCCAGGGGCATGACGTATTCAAGCAACTTGTTGATAATGACCGGCTTGGCGATGAATCCGTCCATGCCGGCCCTTTTACAATACTCTTCGGGATTTATCAAGGTACAGCCTGATATGGCGAAAATCGGCGTGTATGACCGCTCAACCTCTTTTTCTCTCTGCCGGATGATGCGGGTGGCCTGCAGACCATCCATTTCAGGCATTTCGATGTCCATGAGGATTGCGTTAAAATCCTCACGCTCCCATTTTTCAATGGCATCTTTGCCGTTCACCGCCTCTTCGCAGTCCAGTTCATAGTATCTGAACAGATCTTTCAGAAAAGAGCGGACCAGGTAATGATCATCGACAATCAGAAATCGTTTCGGCATGATGAGCATGATTTTTTTCTGCCTGGGTTCATAGTAAAGGCTGCGAGGTCTTCTATGCGGAATAACATCTTCTCGTCCCGATGATAACCTTGCTTATTTTCCAGTTCTTCCTGCTGTCGGACAGAGGGTGCTTGGTAATGGCCACGATCGGTTCCGGATTCACCTGAGGGGAATCGACAAAATCCATAAATGCATCAGGGTCGTTCATATCTTCGTTAATCTCAGGATCGGACAGCTCAATTTCCAACAGGATATCTTCAATATTTCCGTCGAAAGATTGCGGCACATGACTCTCAGTCGATATCAACTCCCCTTTGCCTTCCATGCGCAGCAGATCAATGAGGAAACGCTGCCCTATTTCTTTCTCATCAACTATCATTATCTTCTCGTCATTGATTATGGTGAATACTACCTTACCATTCATATCACGGACTTCTAATAAGGAAGTTTCATGCCATGGCCGTTCAGGACGCGAAAAATATGAAAAAAGACGGGAAAGACAGGCAAACACCACTTTTTACCGGCTGAAATCGACTTCTGCGGCAGCGGGCAACCACGCCAAATCCGCAGGATATCCTGACGGATTTTGGGCAGACAGTGAAAAAACGGCAAATTTCCTTAGAGAACAAGGGGAGACGGACAAAGGAAGGAATTCCGGACGGCGCAACTTTTCTTGCGGGGCTTCAAAACAGAGAATTGGCCTGTGACGGTCAGTTTCCGTCCGAAGAAGAATGGGACAAGGAGATATCATTGTTGCGGATAAACTGACTGAGTGACTGGCGGGTGAGCCCGATCAGCCGTGCGGCGATGCTGATATTGCCTCCGGCCCTTTTCAGGGCCTCCACGGCCAGCCGGCATCGCACCTCTTTCATGGACGGCAGCGCATCGCCGAAACAGACATTGGGCTCGCCGTCCGGCTTGCCTTTGGCATCTTTCGCCTCACCCAATCCCATGTTTTCGGCAAACGGCTTAAGACCCAGAATTGTCCCCTGCTGCCGGCTCACCGCATCAAATATCATGGCCTTGAGTTCCCGGATATTGCCGGGGAAAGAATAATTTGTCAGGAGGGTATAAAGCTCGGCAGGCACGCTGAGCTGCTTTTTGCCGAACTCCGCCGCCGCGAGAGTGACAAAATGAGGGACAAGCAGCGGCAGATCATCAAACCGGTTGCGCAGCGGCGGCAGATGAACATGGTGGGCGTTCAGCCTGAAGTAGAGATCCCTCCTGAAGGCGCCCGCCATGAGCATTTCCTCGATATTACGGTTGGTGGCGACGATGATGCGGGCATCAGTGGTCTGGGGAATATCCGCACCCAGCGGGTGAAATTCCTTCTCCTGCAGAAGACGCAGCAGTTTGACCTGGGATTTCAGACTGAGATCGCCGATTTCATCAAGAAAAAGAGTGCCGGAGGCAGCCTTGACGATCTGCCCTTCCCTGCCGGTCGTCGCTCCGGTATAGGCCCCTCTGACATGGCCGAACAGGGTATCGGCGAAAACGTCATCATCGATGCCCGCCGCATTTACGGCGACAAAAAGACCGCTTCTGCCGCTGGCCCGGTGAATGGCGCGGGAGGCAAGCTCCTTGCCGACCCCTGTTTCGCCGCTGATGAGCACCGGCTGGGCGCTTGGACCTATCTGCTCAATATAATGAAAAATGTTCAGAATTTCCCGGTTGCCGGTAATGAAGTCATAAAATAAATCAGGGCGTTTGGGCAGGTTGTCCTGTTCCTTGCCGCGCAGGGCTTTATTTTCCCGGCGCAGCTCCCTCACCTCCAGGGCGCCGCAGATGCACGCCAGCAGACGTCCGGTGCTCAGTGGCTTGGTGATATAGTCAAAGGCCCCTTTTTTCATGCAGCCCACCACCATGTCGACGGATTCCGTGGCCGTGGCCATGATAACGGGCAGATGGGGATAATGGGAAACAATCTCCTGCAGAAGTTCGTCGCCCTGCATATGGGGCATGGCGATATCGAGAAACACCAGTGACGCTCCCCTTTCATGCAGGAAGGGAAGCACCTTGCGGCTGTCGTTGATGGCCATGACATTGTTGTAGCCGTTGCTGGTGAGTGCCCGGGCCACGGCCCTGGCAACATCTTTGTCGTCGTCGACAAGGACGATCGGCCGGTCCGGATTAAGCAGTTCTTTCATATTACCGGCACCCCTCCTGGTTTATATCTCAACTTGCTGACTTATCATAACATCAGAACTCTTGACATCGTATCTAAAGTGCCTAAAGTGACTAAAGTACTTAAAGTGACTAAAGTTATGGTACTTTCTGATCAGAGAAAACCTTTCACTTTAGGCACTCTTCATGAACTCCCATTTTGGTATCAACGTTAAATCTGCCGAAATCAGGTTGCTATAACATATTTGATGGTCTCGTAAAAAATCGTCACCCCGGTCCCCACATTCGTGAGGATAAATTGCAACCGGGGTCCCGAGAGTGCTTAACTCATTGAAAATACTGGATTCCGGCTCTCGGCTTCGCGGCGGCCGGAATGACGAAAAACGAGGAATTTCGACTTTTTACGAATGCATCATATTTGAAATGAAATAAATTATCTATTTTTTTACGAACTGTTTTGCCAAACAAGCCGCGATTCAGGAGTCGGCATGAAGAAGCAAGGCAAAAAATCAGTTATGCTGAATTCATGACGCCTGACTCCCGCTCTCCCTCAATCAACATCACTATAGCACAAGTCTCAGGCAATGCGATCGGCAATTTCCACGGGAATGACAACCATGAAGGTCGCCCCTTCCCCCTCTCTGCTTTCAACGGCAAGATGAAAATTCAACTCCCTGATGATGCCTAGGAGTCTGTCGGACTTAAAACAAAATCCCGACAAACGTAATCGGCGAAAAAATGCCTTAACTTGCTAATATTTCAATATAATAATTGATTTTTTATTGTTTTTATGGCATATTTCTAT
>Ga0180007_10002693_pt1 | contig 20714 bp, 17 predicted proteins | sample MM_PC_MetaG_FD_121122 | JGI IMG/M metagenome (GOLD analysis project Ga0180007, IMG submission 121122) | Groundwater microbial communities from the Aspo Hard Rock Laboratory (HRL) deep subsurface site, Sweden - MM_PC_MetaG | ecosystem: Environmental > Aquatic > Deep subsurface > Groundwater... | reverse complement strand
GATCACCACAAACTGAATGGTAGCCTGCAGGCCGGAATCCGGGATCCGCATCTTTTTTTGAAAATTAGTAGTGCGGTCCGGAAACAGCAGGGCTAAATTAAATTTAGGAATCGTCTCCTGCTGGGAAAGAAAATTATAATAGTAGCGGTCGGTATCTTCATTATAATTTAATACTCCGTACATCGGACGCTGCCAGGAAAAATCCTTATACTCTTTTCCTTCAATTTGAAAATCAATTAAAACCACCGGATAGGAAAATCGATTTTGCACCGAAACTTTAACATCATAAACATCTTTTTCCTTTGATTCCTGGGTGGCAATATCAAAAGACAAAATTAAAAGATTAGTTGGAATGGGATAATGATTATTCTGATAAGCCTGGTTTAATTTATTAATTGCCGGCCCGATAATTTGGGGGCCATGCCCTTTCCAGTTTTGGTGTGCTCTGCTTTGCAGATCATTTAATTCTTTTTCGGCGGCGATATAAGCTTTTTGCGAAGATTCACCAGATTTAACTTTTTGAATTGCCTGATCAATTATCTCTTTAACATGCTGGTTAAATCTATCTTCATCCTCAGAAAAAACTCTCCCCATATATTTCATCTGAAAACGATCGAGGGCGATTTCTGCCCGGCGTTTGTCCCAGGGAGTTTGCGCTTCTTCTTCGCGCTTGAGAAGTTCGAGGTACTCGGGATCATCGTACCCCATCGGGATCGCCAGCATCTGCATGGGAATGATCGGCTCAAGCATAATGCGGCAATCATCTTTACCGTTGAGGGCTTCGAGATTATCAGGGTCAGTGCTTAATACTTCGTCATAGAGTTTTTCTGCGTCTTCGTATTTTTCGGCAGATTTAAGAGCGTTAGCTTGATCCAAAAGCGGGGATCTTTCCGCCTCAAGGAGCATGGCCTGGGCAGACCACGCGAACATAAACAATAATAAAATAATAACTAGTAGTTTTCGGCACATGTGGCAATTATACTCCACTGTTATTTAATTACAATTTAATCTGATTAAAAAAGCAGCTGCGCTTTCCGGTATGGCAGGCAATATTGCCAACTTGATCGATCTTAGCGAGCAGCGTATCAGCATCGCAGTCATAATAAAGTTCTTTTACTTTTTGGATATGTCCGGAAGTATCCCCTTTATGCCATAAAACTTTGCGGCTGCGGCTCCAGTACCACATTTCTTTAGAATCCAGAGTTTTTTGCAGTGATTCTTTATTCATATAAGCCAGCATTAATACGGCACCGTCTTTATAATCCTGAGCAATTACCGGAACCAGCCCTTTTTCATCAAATTTAATCTTATTAATATCCATTAATTTCCTCCTTAAAAACTTAAAATTTCTTCGGGTGCCGCTGCCGATTCTTTTTTATATGATTTTATCTCGACCCGGACATTCCCTTCACCTAAAATTGATTCTAAGTCGGCCACCAGCTCGGGAGAGATGGCTACTTTGCAATCATCCCCGGTTTCGATAACTTTATCTTCAACCATCATGTAAACCGGATCCGAACCGGGATTAGCATCCAAAAGTTTTTTAAGCTGCCCTAACATTTTATCATCTGCCAGGCCATCCATGTCTATAAATAATGCCCGGCGGCTTTCAAATGAATCCAGCGATTCCACGGAATCAACCACAATATTAAATTCGTCGGAACGCATGTCACGGTTAACTTTTCCACGAATAATAATTGCTTTATCCTCATCTAAAAGATTAGCATACTTTTCAAAAGCCTTGGGAAAAATCACCACTTGCGCATTGCCGGAAAGATCCTCGAGGTTAGCCACCATCATGGCTTCTTTACGGCGCGTAGTTAACCGGCGGCATTGCAGCAGCACGCCCCCCACGACCACCGCCATCCCCTCTTTCTTTTCCTGCAAATCCGCTAATCTTAAAGTAACTTGGCCCTCTAGTTTTTCTTTGACGTGCGTTAATGGATGTCCGGATATATATAAACCCAGCATTTCTTTTTCCATTTTTAGTAATTCTTCAGGATTAAACTCTTTCACCTCTACACTGGAGCCCAGTTGATCTAAGGAGATGGCGTCAATTTCAGGCATGGCAAATAATGATCCCTGCGCTTGGTTGACGTTTTTTTGTTGTCGGCCGATTTTGTCCATCAAAGGACTCAACACCGCTAAAAGATACCCGCGACTGCGGCCAAAAGCATCCATGCCTCCGGATTTAATTAAGCTTTCGATTACCCTTTTATTACAAACCCGCAAATCCATGCGCTTCACAAAATCAACCAGGTCTCGATATGGGCCCTTTTCTTTTTTATCATTGATGATAAAATCCACCGCACCCTCACCCACATTTTTAATCGCTGAAATTCCAAATCTGACCCCCTGTTCGGTAACCGTAAAATTTCTAAAACTTTCATTGATTTCGGGAGGAAGAACCGGAATTTCCATACGACCGCATTCTTGAATATAGGAAACCAGCTTGTCGGTATTGCCAGAAACCGATGTTAAAAGCGCCGCCATAAATTCTTTAGGATAATTGGCCTTAAGGTATGCAGTTTGGTAAGAAATTACCGCGTAAGTAGTTGAGTGGCTCTTATTAAATCCGTATCCGGCAAATTTTGCGCATAAATTAAAAAGATGAGTAGCCTTGTGATGGGATACGCCACGCTTTACTGCACCCGCCACAAACTCTTCTTTGAGCTTATCCATCTCTTTAGCTTTCTTTTTACCCATCGCGCGTCGTAATACATCCGCTTGTCCGAGTGAAAAGCCCGCTACTTTACTGGCGATTTGCATAACCTGTTCTTGATATAGAATAACCCCGTAAGTTCCGGAAAGAATGGGCTGCAGTTGCGGCAGATCATAAACTACCGGCACCCGTTTATGCTTACGCTTAATAAAGTCTTCCACCATGCCGCTCTCCAGTGGTCCTGGACGGTAGAGGGCTAACAACGCAATAACTTCTTCAAAGATTTCTGGTTTTAAATCTTTAATTAGAGAACGCATGCCGCGTGATTCAAGCTGAAATACCCCTACCGTGTCACCGCGACAAAAAAGATCAAAGGTTTTTTGATCGTTAAAGGGAATCTTTTCAATATCAAGATCTAACTGATTAGTTCTTTTGATGATCTTTAATGTATAAGCAATCATAGTGAGGTTGCGCAAACCTAAAAAGTCCATTTTTAACAGGCCGATTTTTTCCAGATCGGTCATCGGATACTGCGTGACCACCTGATCGCCGCTGACTTTCTGCAAAGGACAATAATCGGTTAACGGATCCCGGGAAATAACTACTCCGGCGGCGTGTACCGAAGCATGCCGCACTTTTCCTTCTAAACTTTTAGCGGTATCCAAAAGTCTTTTTACGTTTGCATCCTTATCGTAGAGCTTTTTTAAATCTTTTTGTGACCCGAGTGCAAAATCAATGGTAATTCCGGGTCCGAAAGGAATCATTTTGGCAATTTTATCAACTTCGGGTAAAGGCATGCGCTGTACTCTACCAACATCGCGAATCGCGCCGCGCGCCGCCATGGTTCCAAAAGTTATAATCTGAGCCACATGATCCGCACCATATTTTTTGGTAACATAATCAATAACTTCCTGACGGCGGTCGATACAAAAATCAATATCAATATCCGGCATGGATACTCTTTCGGGATTTAAAAATCTTTCAAATAGCAGGCCAAACTTTAGGGGGTCAACGGTAGTAATATTTAAAGCATACGAAACAATCGATCCCGCCGCGGATCCTCTGCCGGGACCAACTTCAATATCCGATTTTTTAGCGAAATTTACAAAGTCTTGTACAATTAAAAAGTATGGAGCAAAATCCATTTTTTCGATCACCGACAGCTCGTAGCGGACACGCTCGGCAACCTCAGGAGGAATTAACATTTTGTCTTTGCCGTCACGCTCCGAAAAAACACCGTACCTAGTTTGAATACCTTCCCAGACCATTTTTTCCAGATAGCTTTCGGCGGTTTCTCCTTTGGGCACCGTAAAATGCGGCAGGTGATTTTGTCCGATCCCTAGATCCACGTTACATTTTTCGGCAATCCCTACCGTATTTTTCAATGCCTCGGGAGCAAAAGAAAAAAGCGCCTGCATCTCTTCAGGAGATTTAAGATAAAATTCTTCGCCGCCTAATTTCATGCGATTTTTTTCATCTAAAAACCGACCGGTTTGAATACAAATCATCACATCCTGTGAATAGGCATCTTCTTTGCGGACATAATGAATATCATTAGTGGCCACTAACTTAATTTTTAAATCTTTAGCCAGTTTCACCATGCCCTGATTTACAATCTTTTGCTCCGCTAAGCCTAAATCCTGCATTTCTAAATAAAAATCATCACCGTAAAGATCTTTATAAAAAGAGGCCACCGCCGCCGCCTCTTCAACTTTACCGGCCAGTAAAAGCTGCGGGATTTCGCCCTGCAGGCAGCCCGACAGGACCACTAAGCCTTCAGCGTATTGTGAAAGGATTTCTTTATCGACCCGGGGTCTAAAATAAAAGCCTTCGAGGTAGCCGGCCGATACTAATTTTAATAAGTTTTTATAGCCGACTTCATTTTTGGCTAAAACCGTTAAGTGGAAATATCTTTTGTCGGTTTTGGATTCTTTTTTAAACCGGGATTCGGGTGCCACGTACAATTCACAGCCCAGGATCGGCTTAACGCCCTGCTCTTTGGCAGCGGTATAAAACTGAACCGCACCATACATGTTGCCGTGATCGGTAATGGCGATCGCCGGCATACCCAGCTCTTTGCACCGGGAAACGAGGTCTTTAATTTTGCAGGCCCCATCCAAAAGACTATACTCGGTATGGATATGCAGATGAACGAAATCGTTATTTCTCCGAGGCATGCGAATATTTCCTTCTAAAACACATAAAACTTAGAACCAACTATAAGTTAGTCTAAGCTTTATGCTTTAAGGTGTACAGTATAAAGATTGTTAATCAGAAAAATTAATCTAAGCGTGAACTAGCCGCCGATTCTAAACATTTTAGTTCCGCATTTTCCACAAGTACCTTTTTTAGCCTTTTTACCATTTTTCATGGTAACTTCTTGTGGGTCCACCATTTTACTTTTTGCTTTACATTTTACACAGTATGCAATTACGTCAGCCATTAGACACCTCCTTAAAGATTAAATAAATGTAACTTTTTAGCTCACGCTTGTCAAGTATTAATTAGATCAGTATAATCAGATCACTTATGGCAAACCCAATCTATGACAGCGCCATCAATCGCGCCGGCCTCCAGGAACAATCGGCGGCGGCCAACGCGGCCATGATCATTACCGGTCTCGAAAGAGAGCTGAACGCCAAAAAAGTAAAAATTGTCACCAAAGAACCCAAAATCGAATTTGAGAAACTTACCCAATACATTCAAAAGCTAGTCGATTCCCCCAAAGTTGATAAAGTTAAAAGAAGGAAGCCGCGCGATGAAGATAAAGAAGGAGCATTAGAGTCTTTTGTTAAAAGCGGAGCGGCGCTGCTGCGCCGCAGAGGAAAACGCGCCTACCCTTACCTAAAAAAAGGCAACCCGCGCCTGATTTTAAAAGCGGGAGAAATCGACGCCTTCACTTCCCTAAAAAATATTGACCCTAAACTACTCAAGGAATACGCCGTACTGGAAGCACGTTATCATTCTAAAACTCCGCAGGAAAAAATGAATGAAATCGAAAAGCGTCTTATTGAAATTGAAGCTACGCTGGCCAAGCAGGGCCTGCGGCACCAAACCCTGGAAACCATAAAAAACAGGATTGACCAGTTGGTAGATATTGAATTAGCCGATTTAATTAAAGAACGACTGCACCAAGATTTAAGTAATCCCAGTAAATCCTTAAAAACCATAATTATGTCAAAATCAGCGCTCAAGCTTTTAGGATTTTTGTTCCATAACGAAGCCACGCATGAAATAACCTCAATGACCATCAAAGCCGGCTCACCCATGGACCGGATATTACAAAGTATTACCTATAACTCCATCCCCGAAGAAGCCAAAAACACCAACGCTTTGCTTAATTTTGCGCGCGAACTCAATATTGACCTTACCCCCTGGATCGCAAAATGGAATTTTGAAAAAGTAAACATCGGTGAAAACGGCAAAATCACGATCAACACCGAAATCACCGATGCCATTCGTGAAGTAAAGTTATTATTAGACGAATACAAACTTTTAGAATCCCGCAAACTCCTCGAGCCCAGACTGATTAGCCGCCTCTTTCTTTACTGGCGCCTGAAGGAACTGGAAGAAGACCTCAAGGACCGGCAAGTTTTAGAAAACGAAATTTTAAATGCCAGAGAACAAGCCCGCCACATCGCCTGGTTAAAAATTGTAGCGATTTTAAAAGAATATCACCTAAAAAGGGTCTTTTGCGGATCCCAAAAAGAATTTAATATGCTCAGTCAGGTCATTGAGTATCTTACTAACAAAGCCCATAAATTAGGAACCCACATTTCTGAAGAAGGCATCAACCTTTTACACACCGAGTTAGGTAAACTGGCTTACAAAACCGCAACCTATAAACTGGAACTCCTGCAATCAATGCAAAAAATTGCTCCCAGCGAAAATAACGAAAAAGATATCAAATGGTTAACCGCGGTTTTGCGCCATCTACAAGGCCATCATTAAGCCCTACAAAATTTTCATGAACTTATGCACCTGAGGAATAATCCGGACATTGGCTAAGCTTCTTTTAGCAATTGAGTACATGGCTAAGGATAGGTCGGCAGGTGGCAAGTGTTTAATTGTCCCACCCGGAGTAGCCGGCTGCAGCACCAATAAAATTTCCGGATTGATCTCGGCCACTAACTTAGCCGCGGCATCAATTTCGGTGGGTTTTACTTCTTTGGTATATACCGCTTTCACAAATACTTCTTTTTGGGATGCTACGCTGAGTGCTTTGCGACTTTCAACCGAGTAATCCGACAGGCCGGTAGCCGAAGGAATTTTAATATCAAAGGCAATAATATCCACCAGATCAATTATTTCGCTCAGGTGGTCAGGCAGGGTTCCGTTAGTTTCCAGGTAAATTGGTAAATTAACCTTTTTTATCTCTGGAAGAAATTCTTTTAAAAATTCAACCTGCAGCAGCGGCTCCCCGCCGGTAATGGAAATACTATGATGAATTCTGCGCTTGCCCAGTTTACTGATAATAATATTTTGGAGATCTTCAGCACTGAGGGGGTTATCAATTTTTTTAAAATCGGCTTTGCCCGGAGTTTGCTCTACCCGACATTGTTTAACCAGCTCCGCATAATTAGTATCACAATAAGCGCAAGATAGATTACAGCCGGAAAAACGGATAAACAGCTGGCGCAGGCCTAAATAAGGGCCTTCTCCCTGGATCGAATCAAAAATTTCAATTAGATGGGCTGGGGTCTTGTTCATTTTCCACTTTTTCTTCGGCCGGAGCACTCTCGTCAGCAATTATTTCTTCCGGCAGAATAATTTCTTTATTTTTAATGGCCTGATCAATGGATTCGTTTTCGGGAAGCGGCGGCAGTGCCGATAAATCGGTTAATCCGAAATGTTTTAAAAATTCTTCGGAGGTGCCATAAATGATGGGTCGGCCCACGGCATCGGATCTACCCTTTTCCTCAATCATGTTCCGGCGCAATAGCGTATCAATCGAAGAATCAGAAGTTACCCCGCGGATAGCATCCACTTCGGCCCGGGTGACCGGCTGCTTATACGCAATGATCGCCAGCGTTTCAAGTGAAGGAGCGGTTAAATAAGTTTCTTTGGGCGCATCTAAAAGGCGGCTGACGTATTCGGAATTATCGGGATTGGTTACCAGCTGATACCCGTGCGCCAGCTTAATCAGATTGATGCCGCGATCAGAAAAAACGCTCACCAGCTCTTCCAAGGCTTTCAGCACTTCCTCTTCACTGACCCCGGCAAAGTTAGCTAACTCAGCAATTTTCATCGGCCGCCCCGCTACCAACAGCAGTGATTCTAAAACATTTTTTATTTTTTCGTGTTCCATCGGTATTTTTTCGTGCTCCAAAACAGTTCCCCCCTAATTTTTAAAAATTAAAATTTCGCCAAAGGTTTCACCCTGGCGCGCACTAATCGAATTTGATTTCATCAGCTCCAGCATGGCTAAAAAGGTAACCATAATTTGCATCCTGGTTAAGCGTGGGAATAACTTAACAAACGGCAAGGGACTTTCTTTACTTAGCATTTCCATTATTTCCACTACCCGATCTTCGACTTTAATTTCCTCGGCTTCTATTTCACGGATCCCCTCCTCCTCTTCTCCCACCGCATCCCATAGCCTTTTAAATGCAGAAACCAAATCCACCAAAGAAACGTTTATCAAAACAACTTTATTACTGCCCACTTTACCTTCTTCATAAATGCGGCCGTAACGCGCGTAAACCCTTTCAAATAAAGCCTTGCGCTCCTTTAAGGAAGCGGCCGCCTCTTTAAAGGTGCGGTATTGTGCCAGGCGATCAACCAGGTCACCCTCAATGGACCCCAGTTCATCTGCAAACCCTTCATCTTCAACTTTAGGCAGCATCAGCTTTGACTTTTTTTCAATCAGGTGTGCACACAAAAATAAAAATTCGGAAGCACCGTCCATGTCGATTTTTTCGGCTTGTAAAATAAACTCCACAAACTTTTTGGTGATGGCAGAAATGGAAATCTGATCAACGGTAATTTCATCATTTTCAATTAGATGCAGTAAAACATCAAAGGGGCCGCGAAAAGCCTCTTGATCAACCGTAAAGTTTGAAAGCAATCCTTTTTTTTGCGGTTCAGGCGAATTCACTGTAATCCCATGGCCTCCTTAGCCTGCTTCAGCGTTTTCCGTGCAATCTGCTGAGCTTTTTTTGCTCCGGCTTCAAGAATTTTAATTACTTTTTTCTTATCTTGAACCAATTTTGCTCTTTTCATCCAAATTGGTTCCAGATAATTTTTTAACACCTCAGCCAAAATCTTTTTACATTCGACACACCCGATATCCGCCGCCGCGCAGCGTTTACAAATTTCCGGAGTTTGATTTTTATTAAAAATTTCTTGATAAGCAAAAACCGGACAAATCTCGGGATGTCCCTGATCTGACTTTTTTACGCGGGCCGGATCGGTAACCATAGACATAACCTTTGCTTGCAGCACTTCGGGTGAGTCTGAGATGGCAATCGTGTTACCATAACTTTTACTCATTTTTCTGCCGTCTAATCCTGGTAAAACCGGAACTTTAGTTAAAACATCTTTAGGCTGCGGGAAAACTTCTCCGTAAAAATAATTAAAACGCCGCGCAATCTCGCGGGTAAGCTCAAGGTGCGGCAGCTGATCCTGCCCCACCGGAACCATATCCGCCCGGTAAATCAAAATATCAGCCGCCTGCAAAACCGGATAACCTAAAAACCCGTAAGTGCCCAGATCCTTTTCTTTTAGTTCCTCAATTTTACTCTTATAAGTTGGGACGCGCTCCAACCAAGGCAGCGGAGTAATCATTGAAAAAAGCAAATGCAATTCAGAGTGTTCCGGAACAGCAGATTGGATAAATAAAGTGCACTTTGCGGGATCGATCCCCACGCTTAAAAGATCGAGTGCTACATCAAAAATCATATTTTTGAAATTTTTAGTATTATCGTATCCGGTGGTCAGCGCATGCAAATCTGCAATTTCAAAAATACAATCGTATTCATCCTGCATCTTTACCCAGTTTTCAAGAGCACCGATCAGATTGCCTAAATGTAATTTTCCGGAAGGCTGAATCCCGGAAAGCACTCTTTTTTTCGGCATATTACACTTCCTTAGAGATAATTATAGCATATCAAACATCATCTGGCGGAATGTTCAAATAGCGCAACGTTTTTTCCATTACGTTGTGAAAAACCGGCCCGGCCACCGTTCCGCCCCAATAGGCTCCTCTCGGATCGTCAATCATCACCAATACAAATAATGCCGGCTGCGATACCGGCGCAAACCCGATAAATGAAGAAATATACCTATCTTTCAGGTACCCCACTCTGCCGGTCGCGGCTTTTTGTGAAGTTCCGGTTTTGGCCGCTACTTTAAATCCCTTGATTTGGGCCTGCTTGCCCGTCCCATTGATCACCACGTTTTCCATCATCTCGGTTACCTGCTTGGCAACCTGGGCACTTACCGGGCGGCCAACTACTTCGGGATAAAAGTCTTTTAGAAACTTGCCGTCCAAGCTTTCGATTTCCGAAACGATCTGGGGACGCATTAGTTTTCCCTCGGTGGCAAGGGCAGAAACCGCCGCCGACAACTGCAGAGGAGTCACCGCGATTCCCTGGCCAAAGGTGATCATTCCAATATCCGGTTTATACCAGCGTTTATAATGCCGTAAAATGCCCCGCGATTCACCGGGAAGGCCCACCTCGGTATATTTACCAAAACCAAAAGCATCAATGGTTTCGTAAAAACGTTTTTCTCCCAGCAGTAAGCCAATTTGCGCCGATCCGGTATTGACTGATTCCTGCAGCATCTCAGAAACGGTAATGTACTGTCCAAACTTATCAATTTCGTGCGCGTTTTCAATTACTTTGCCGCCCACTAAAATCTTTTCTAAAAAGCGAAGGCGGGTTTTATCGTCGATGACCCCTTCTTTTAGCCCGGCCGCTACGGTAATAACCTTAAAGGTAGAACCCGGCTCGTACACATTTGAAACCGCTCCCGTTTTCCAGGTATTTTGGGGATACTCCGAATAATTTTGCGGATCAAAGTCGGGTTTGGTGGCCATCGCCAAAATTTCGCCGTTCTGGGGATTCATCACAATAATCGTACCCGATTTAGCAGAATATTTTTGGATGGCTTTTTCAAGTTCACTTTCGGCAATGTACTGGATGGTAGCATCCAAAGTAAGCTTGAGATTCATGCCGTACGAAGGCTTCGCCAGAACTTTTTTAGAAGCAACTACAATTTCCCGCCCAAGGGGATCCCGCTCGGTTAACAGCTGGCCTTCCTCTCCCCGCAAATACTGGTCGTAGGAAAGTTCGATGCCGGCTAATCCCTGGTTATCCATTCCCACAAAACCTAAAACGGTTGAAGCCAAATGTCCCTTAGGATAAATGCGCTTTTTTTCTTTTAGCGCATGAATCCCTTTAAAATTTTGATCTAATATTATCTTTGCCGTTTTATCATCAATTTTTCGTTTTAGCCAGACAAAAGATTTATTACTAAAAAGCCTGGCTTGCACCTCTTTCTTTTTTAAATCCAACTGATTACTAATAAAATTTACCGCAACCTCACCCGAGGCCACTTCACGGGGGATCACAAAAAGCGAATAAGAATCAACCGTAGTCGCGAGCAGTTCACCGTTACGGTCGTAAATATCACCGCGGGGAGAAGCTAAGGTTATCACCCGTTGTCGCTGGTCTTCAACTCTGTCGCGATAAAAGCCAAAATGAACAATTTGTAATTCAAAGAGACGGCCGGCGGCAATCAAAAAGCACACCGCAAACATTATTACTACCATTACCATACGATTGCGCATTACTTTGTTCATCGGCTGCCTAGCTTAATCCGATTCCGATCCTGGCATATTTCGGAAAGTAAAATTTCCATGGCGGCATCTTTATCAAAACCGGTTTTAATTTGAGTGTCGGCGCCGTAAACTTTAAGTAAAATATCTTTCAGCTCAAGCAAATCAAAATTATTAACTTCTTTTAAAATTTGCTTCACGTAATACGGGCTGGATCCCAAATTTTTAGCAATGGCAAAAGGATCCCGCAACTTCCCCGCCAGCAACTTAACCTGGAACATCATCCGAAAGGTAGATCCAATCATCGCCAATACGGAAAAAGGATCTTCGCCAAATTTACGCAGTTTTTGATAGCCGTTTAAAGTCTGCCTTAAATCTTTTTGCTTAAGATAAGTCATGAGTTTAAAGATCCCGATACTGCCGGGAGAAACCAGGGCATCGATATCTGCTTTATCAATCGTTTGCCCGGAACCTTTGTAATTAACCAGCTTTTGGATTTCAGAATTAAGCGTACGCAAATCATTACCCACCAAATCTATCAGATAAAAGGCCACGTCCTTTTTAATGTTTCCTCCCGCGGCTTTCACCAGCGCCAGCACGTGTGATAAAACCTCGTCCTTTTGCCATTCGGAAAAAGATTTAAACTCAAAACATTCGACCGCACCCTCAAGCATGGAGTAAACGCTGCCGGCTTCAAGCTTTGCAGAGTTATAGATAAAAATTACGCAGGTTTCTTGCGGAATCAACCCGAGCGCGTCCTCTAGTATCGAAAAATCAGACGATTTTTCTTTTTGCTTTTTGCGGCGCGAACCTTTACCCTGCAGGTTTTTAATTAAAAATACTTTTTGAGGAGAAAACATAGAAACGGAAGTAATTTGATAAACAATATCCGAAAGGCTGGCTCGTTCACCATCAATTACTTCGACATGGGAAGCATCGAAATTTTTTCCCAAAAAGGCAGTCTGGATTTCTTTTACCTTTTGGTCTACCAGAAAGCCTTCATCCCCATAAACTAAATAAAGATTACTCATAATAATTCTCTCGCCACGTTCATTTCTTCGGCATAGATCGTAGTTTGCATGCCGTGTCCGGGATAGACCACCGTATCCTTAGGTAACTTAAATATTTTATCTTTAATTGAATTGGATAATGCCGACAAAGACCCTCCCGGCAAATCAACTCGCCCCACTCCATCTTTAAATAATGTATCACCCGAAAAAAGAATTTTATCTCCGTCATACAAACAAATACCTCCCGGTGAATGCCCGGGCGTATGTAAAACCTTAAGCGAACTTTCGCCAAAATCAAAAACCTGGCCGTCTTTGATGTAGTGATCCGGACTAATTTTAGCACTATACCCCATCGAACCAAAAAATAAGGCGCCGGACTTAAACATGATTTTATCTTTTTCGTGAGCATAAACCGGAATCGAAAATTTTTGTTTAACTTCGTAATTAGCAAGCATGTGATCCGGATGCGCGTGGGTATTAATAATGGCCACCGGTTTCAGTTTATGGTCGAGAATGCGATTGATAATTTTGTCGGCATTATCTCCTGGGTCAATAATGAGGGTTTGAGAAGTTTTTTCATCTACCGCTAGATAACAATTGGTGTAAAGTTCTCCGACAACAACCTTATAAACTAACATTATGTTATAAAACTCCTAAAGCTGCGGTAAATACTAATCGTTAGCCGATGACCGGAGTCGAACCGGTGACCTACTCATTACGAATGAGTTGCTCTACCAGCTGAGCTACATCGGCAAGAATTTTAGCCGAGGAGCGGAGTTGAACCGCTAACCTGCTGATTACAAATCAGCTGCTCTGCCAATTGAGCTACCTCGGCACATTTTAGATCTTTTACCAACTGCTCATCAGCAGTCTGGCATTTACGTTATGAGGATTGATCTTTTGGGTGGCTTGATCAACTTTCCAGGAAAACTGTTCGGTTGAATAACTGGCACCCGAACCCGAACGATCTTGCTCACAAGTAAAAGTAACAAAAAGATCCCGTCCCTGAGGTTCTACCTTCCAGCCTCTGACCCGGACCAAAGTTCCGTATGATTTGGTCAGTTCAATGACGTCGGTGATGGCCTTTTGAATCGCCGTGCCTTTATCGGTTCTGGCAGTTTTAACGATACTAATTGATTCTGATAATGCTACCGATTTTTCTTCGGCCTTTGGTTTTTCCGCCGCTTGCGATGGCGCCGCAATTTTGGGCTCTACTTTTGCCGCCTCTTCCTTTTGCAGCATGGTTTCGGCAATCTGGGTTTCATCCATATCTAAACGGATTTTTGCGCTATTATTTTCGGGATCGTTAGTTAAAGCCGCCATCCAGGTTTCTTTGGCCAGGACATCAAATCCCATCTTTTTATAACAATCGCCCATCTCAATCTGGGCAGTAACGAATGAAGGTTTAAGGTCAATCACTCCTTCGTAAGCGATCACCGCCTGCTGGTATTCGCCATTAATAAAATGCTGGTGCGCTTTGGCAAATTGCTCCTGGGCCAGGATCGTAGATAAAATACCAGCATTGTAATTGCCGGGATCCCGTCTTAATAAATCCACTAGCTCGCGCACCGCTAAGTATTGTTTGCCCATTTTATAGTAGCTTTTTGCCAGCCAATAGCGGGCTTTATAGTAAGCCGGATCTACCACTAGCGCCTTGCTGTAAAAATACGCCGCGGTCTGGTAATCTTTTTTGGCATAATAACTGTAGCCTTTTTCGTAAAATGAATAAGTGGGTTCTTCAACCTGGCTGGCAATGACCCAGCCTTCGGTGCCGTCGGCAAAACGCACCCGGTACCACGGCGCTTTATAAAGCCCGGTTACCGGTTCATTTTTAATCACGTTTTTAAATGACTTAAATCCAGTGACTTCTCCCGCCGCATTGGCCAAATAGGCCTGACTTGCATTGATAGTGACCGGCCAGCCCTTTTCTTTTTCCATGAGCACGGTATTTTCCTGAACATCAACTTCGCTGGCCAAATCCTGGTTTACAAAGAAATCGAGTGAGCGTTCAACGAAGCGATCGCCTTGCATAATTTTAAAACTAGCAACGTGTACGCCTTCGGCTACCCCGGGCGGCAAAGCATAAAATGTGTTCCAGGAGATTCCGTCGGTAGAAGTTAAGGGAATTTCTTTTCCGTCAAAATCAAACGAAACGCTGACTGCCGAAACCTGAGAAGTCATCCTCGCAAAAAGCGCCAGATTACCCTGGTTTTCAACCACCCGCGGAGATACTATGGTTTCCAGCCAAACCAACGCCAAATCCTCATTAGCACGGGTCGGTCCGGCCAAAATACTTACGTTACCGCTCTTCACCACTTCCATATCATAAGCCTGCAGCATCGAAGCAAAACTCATCACCAGAATCAATACTATTCCCGCCAGGATAACCTTCTTCATTGATAGCCTCCTTTAAAAATTTTAATTTTTAATAAGTTAACAAGACGTTATCGACGCTCAGGTCCATATCTCCGGCTTCATCATCCGAAACAATAATAAACTGAACCTTCAATAAACCACCGGATTTATCAACTTTATTGGGATTCCAGGTATCGTCACCCATTCCTGGATTTTCGTCCGCAAAAGCCGAAAAAGGAATTGAAATGCGGGTAAAGCCATCCCCTAAAACCTTAACTTCAGCTACCCATTTATCGTCATCGGTGGCAATCCAGCCGCGCTTACTATCCTGCTCGAGCACGTTATTGTTATTATCATCTTCGTATAATTCAACTTTAACTTTGCCGCCTAATTTATCATTGCCGTACAAATCAAACTGAATACGGGTGTATTCGGAGGCGTCAATGGTAACGTTAGTGCCAAACCCGCCGGCGTACCAATTTTTTGCTTTGCCGGTTATGTTTAATGACTTGGTACCGCAGGATTCGGCCACAAAATCAATTTTTTCGGTTTTAGGATTGTCTTTAACTTCAAGCGTAATATTATCAAACTTCCACCACTCAGGATTGCGGGTATAATCACCATCTTCAAAATTGTCGATCAGGAAAAAGGTCATTTGCGCGTAGGCAATTACGGAACTGATGGCCAACACCAATAAAACGGTTAGCCCAATATTAATTAGCTTTTTCATTTTTTCTTCACCCTCTTATTAGATTTCTTCTTCATCGTCATTTTATTTTTTTTAACTTTAGTCTTTTTGGGTTCCTTTTTAGATACCAGCATTTGGTCTACTTCGCTGGCCAGTTTTTCTATTGCCCTCCTCTTTTTATATTCACCGGGAGAGACTAGGTTTTTTACGGGTTTTTCCAGTTGATTGCTTTTTTTATTAGCCGCGCTGGCTAATTCGTTTAATTCCCACTCTTTTTTATCCAGGGCCGCCAATAATGCTTCTTTTTCTTTAACTAATTTTTCGTAGCCTTTGCGTAAAGACTCGTTGCTTTTGCGCATCAGCTCTTCAGAACTGTTCATTTTATTGACCGCTTCGCCAAACCGGCGCACGTCTCTTTCGAGTAAAGTTTTTTCTTCGAGCAGCAGATTGTTTTTCTTTTCCAGCTCTGCGCTTAATTGCTTTATTTTGTCATACTCTTCTTCGGAAGATACTACCGCAATACTTTTAATTCCTTTAAATTCGGAAGCTTTAGGGAAGGCTTTGCCCCGCAGCGGGTTTTTAAAGTTGTGGCGGACACTTTTATAGCCTTCGAAGGTCAGGGCCACCAAAGACAGCCCAAAAACAATGGCCATAAATTTTGAAAATGAATTAAAAGCCGAAAGTTGAGGCGACCCCTGCGTAGATAGAACCTCGGCAATTCCTACTGACTCGGGCTGGGAATAAAGCAAACTAAAAACTAATAGTGAAAATGAAGCCACAAACACCAATGGAACCGTAACTTTTAAAAGTTTTTTTTGGAACGGGTTTCGCTTGGAAACTGACTTGGCGTTTTTACCTTTATGCATTCTCCACTTCCTTTTCTTAAATTAAAATATGCAGAGGGGCAGAATTGAACTGCCGACACAGGGCTTTTCAGGCCCCTGCTCTACCGACTGAGCTACCTCTGCAAAAATCCCTAATAAAATACGGGCCCGAAGGGATTCGAACCCTCGATCTCCTGCGTGACAGGCAGGCGTGTTAAACCAGGCTACACCACGGGCCCCGTATCAAAATTATATCAAATACTTGATGCAACTGCATCTCCTACCTCAGTGGTCGACATGCCCATTTTTCCGGCGGACATCGACTTCATTTTGAGGCAGGTTTTTTTAATTGCGGCTTCAATTGCCTGCGCCGCTTTATCTTCACCTAAAGTTTCGAGCAGCATTTGCATTGCGCCAATCGCCGCTAAAGGATTAATGACATTTTTACCAGTATATTTTGGAGCGGAGCCGCCGATCGGCTCAAACATGGAAACTCCTTCGGGATTAATGTTGCCGCCTGCTGCAATTCCCATGCCGCCCTGAATCATAGCACCGAGATCAGTGATAATATCTCCAAACATATTGTCAGTTACAATTACGTCAAACCATTCTGGATTTTTAACAAACCACATACAGGCCGCATCCACGTGCGCATAGTCGCGTTTAATATCTGGATAATCTTTTTCGCCCATGGCATGAAAGGTGCGCTCCCACAAATCAAAAGCATAAGTTAAAACGTTGGTTTTACCGACTAAAGTTAACTGTTTTCTTTTATTGCGTTTACGAGTGTATTCAAAAGCATAACGCAGACAACGCTCAACTCCTTTATAAGTATTAACCGATACCTGGGTAGCAATTTCGTCGGACGTTCCTTTACGTAAATAGCCGCCGGTTCCGGCATAAAGACCTTCGGTGTTTTCGCGTACCACCACAAAATCAATCTCTTTAGGACCTTTATCTTTCACTGGGGTCCAAACATTGGGGTAAAGGATGACCGGACGAAGATTGATATATTGATCCATGGCGAAACGAATTCTAAGTAAGACACCATGCTCTAAAATTCCGGGTTTTACATCCGGATCTCCGACTGCACCTAAATAAATAGCATCAAAGGCGCGTAGTTTTTCAATATCTTTATCGGAAACTAATTCCCCGGTTTTTAAATATCTTTTACCGGAAAAATCAAATTCCTCGAGCTTATATTTAAAATTAAATTTTTTGGAAACCGCCGCTAAAACTTTTAATCCCTCTGCCGCCACTTCCGGTCCGGTCCCGTCCCCTCCAATGACCGCAATTTTGTAAGTCATTTCAAACACACTCCTCTAAAAATTAAGATAACGTGAAAACTTGATTATACTTAAACTTAAGGTGATTATCAAGAGCTAAAATTCGGCATTAGAAAGTAAAATTCTGAGGTGAATTTTGTATTAAATTAGCTCACGCCAGGCGTTAATAACCGCAATTCTTTTAACACCCGTTTTTTTAACTTGTTGAAGATTATTTTTATCGATGCCGCCAATCGCTACTATCGGTTTTTTAACGCTTTTTACAACTTTTTTTAACAACGGTAAACCAACCGCCCTTCTCCACGGCTTGGTTTTAGTCTTAAAGATTGGTCCGCAGCTTAGATAATCAACGGGGCTCCGTGCGGCGCGGCAAGCCTGCTTATAAGAATGAGTAGATATACCAATAATTTTTTCATCACCTAACATTTCTCTTACTTTTCGCGGAGGAATATCTTCCTGGCCAATGTGAACGCCGTCGGCATTGATTTTTTTAGCAATATTAATATGGTCATTGATGATCAATACTGCTTTATATTTATCAGTTAACCGTTTAATTTTTTGAGCATTATTGAGAAATTTTTTCGAGGAAGCTTTTTTGTCGCGGTATTGAATGAACTTTACGCCAGACTTCAAAACCTTCTGCGTAATTTTAAATATATTTTTGCCGTGCGCGGCCGGGTCAATAATTACATATAAATTAAAATTTAACTTTTTTTGCTTTAGGTAATCCGAAATTTCTTCATAGAGTTCTTTTTCTAAATCGTAAACCATAAATCGCAAATCTTTAAACGCCCTGCCCGCTCCCGGATTAATTAATTTAGTAAACTCTTCTAGAACCCGCAGCGCCTCGGTTGCTCTTTTAATATTAGCTTTATATATAGAAATAATATCGGCGCGGCTGGATTCGCTCTTGGGATAGACTTTCCAGCCCACGTCTTTTTTTGAATCGCGGATTTTAATTATTAATTGTTGCTGAGGAATTAAACTGCAGGCATATTTAACCTTGCCGCGCAGACCTTTTATCTTAGAACTAAGCTTTTTATCCTCAAGAATAAACCGCGCAATTTCTTCAACTACGCGCAAACCTTCAAGGGCGCGATTAATATTGGCATCAAATATACGATAGATCTTTTGCATAACCTAAAGATTATACGTTATCTTACTAATTTTGCCAAAGAAAAAGGCCCCAGGATAGGGGCCTTTTTTGGTATCTACAATAAACTAGAAACTAGTTTAGAGAAGACGGATTAATCTGACCACCTGGAACAAATATTTCCTTAATTGTTATTGATTCAGCCCGTGGTGTTCCTGCACTCTCAACAACGTGAATTACAACATCAGCATATTCCACGCCTTCTACATAAGCAATCAAATGTATCCAAAATTCAGTAACACTTGACGCTAAAGTGATGTCCGAAAGAAGGGTTGTAGCCTCTTCCAGAATAGCTGAAATACCGAGAGCAGTGTAATCTACGTCACCACTCGATGGCATTTGTGCCCAAGTTCCACCCGAAGCTAAAGCCAATTCTCTCGCATCAGACTCGGGTTGCGTTGTATATAAAGGTGATACCGCATAAATCGTTGCTCCTCCGTCTAATCCAGCAATCACTTCTGACGAAGTTACGGTACAATCGTGTTCAGAACTACCATCACCACTATAATGCATGCGAGCATCTGTAGTAATAATAAATATTTTAACCGCTCCAGGTCTCCAGTTAACTCCAGAATAAGTTACTTCCGGAGTGCCAAATCTTGCAGTAGGATAACAACTACCATTATAAGCCCACAATAAAGGACTCATCGGATTTTCAGGGAAACCGCCTCCTCCAGTTGCAACAACATTATTAAGATAACTTGCAACGTCAGCTGACGAATCAGTTAAATTGAAAAAGCCTCTTTCGTACCCTTGAGCAATTGCTTCAGTAGATGTATCCCAATAAGTAAATACTCCTACTTGAACATTTAAACCAGCGGCTTCTAAAGTAGAGAAAAAGTCATTCATGCTATTTTTTACTGCCGTTATTTCACCAACCATACTTCCAGTTGCATCAAGAATATGCAGTATGTCAATCGGAGTATCAATATCAAGTGCCTCTAACCTTCCGGAAGGGGCAGCGAGAGTAATTTCTGTTCCATCTGAACTAGCTGCTCCAGTAGTACTTAGCCACGCTCTATACGTAGCTCCAGTAACCGCTTCACCACTACTGTCAACTAAGCCCGCAATATTAATCGCAAGTCTTCCAGAAGTTGGCCATGACGCACTTGCAGTTAAAACTGTAGAAGGATCTACAACTCTTCCTGGGTCAGCTTCTCCGCCGCCACCACTTGACGTAGAACAACCAAACAAGAAAGCCATTAATAGGAACACAGCAACAATCGGCAGAAACTTAAACATTTTTTTCATTTTTCTCCTCCTTATTTTATTTTAAAAAATGCTTTTGTGGGTTGTCTACCCCACAACATATGTAAACTATACTATGTCAAAAATATGTGTCAAGTTTTTTTTGCTAAATTTGTCCTTTGAGCCACTGCAGCGGTTCAACGCGCACATTATGCACACTTAAACCCAAATGCAGATGAATTCCGTTAGAAGCGCCGGTAGTCCCCATTTTTCCGATGATTGCGCCCTTTTCTACAATCTGTTCAGGCTCAACAAACACTTTTGATAAGTGATAATATAATGAATGTACGCCCTGGCCATGATCAATAACTACGGTACCTCCAAAAACATCCAGCCAACGTGCTAAAACTACCTCTCCACTGTTTACCGCAAAGATATCTGTCTTTTCTTTTAGTTCACTGCCGAAGTCAACACCGCGATGCTGGCCTCGTTTTTGCCCGTTAACTGTTTCACGCGCACCAAAAGGTAAGGTAATGTAATAATTTTTCAGCGGATAAATAAAGGTCCCTTCCCAAAGCTGATGGGGATTTTCTTTTACCAAAACTTTTTCGATATGCACCCAGTCATCCATAACTTTAGGTCTTTTCATCAGTTTGGTTTTAGTTACCGGAACAGAGAAACTTGCTAGTCTAAAAACACCCGGTTTAATCTTTATCTGTTTAGTAATTTCTTGATCATTACCATCTGCATCTTGATAACTAATACT
>Ga0180007_10002692_pt1 | contig 20720 bp, 13 predicted proteins | sample MM_PC_MetaG_FD_121122 | JGI IMG/M metagenome (GOLD analysis project Ga0180007, IMG submission 121122) | Groundwater microbial communities from the Aspo Hard Rock Laboratory (HRL) deep subsurface site, Sweden - MM_PC_MetaG | ecosystem: Environmental > Aquatic > Deep subsurface > Groundwater... | reverse complement strand
CTTGGGAAAGAAAAACCAACCCGGTATCTCAATGATCTTATGCGGCAACTGCTTGAACAAGACATGGTTGAATATACCATCCCCGACAAACCTCAAAGCCGCCTCCAGAAATACCGGCTGACGGAAAAAGGGAAACAGATTTTGAATCAGGATATTTAAATAAAGGACTTTGGCAACCGACTTTGAATGTGGGGTTGCATATGCAGATGATTGAATCAAATATTGGCTGAACGAACAGCAAGATAGGCCGGCAGCGCCGCAGTTGCGGTTGAGGTGAAAAAACTTGCGGAGATCATCACCTGGATAACCTCACGTGATCGTGGCCTGCCCGCAGGGGAAGCGCTGAAATGCCGGCGGCGGCCGAAAAGAAAACCCTGCGAGGGCACCTTGAAAATCCAGTTCGAGATAGATGACCGGATTCACTGGTTCTGCCCGGAATGCACCCTGAAGGGCATAAACGAGGAAGAAGGCTTGATCAACGGGTGGCATGGGTTGATGGGATATGAGTGACGGGACGATTCACTGAATACCTGAAATGGAACCGATGATAAAAAAAATCATCGGTTCAGGACCTAGTACAACGTAAAATTTAAACATTCGTATTTTTGTGTGATATTTGTTATAGTCGTCTTCAAAACACAAGGAGGACGACGACATGGCGCCACGATACAGAGTGACATTAGCAAAAGAGGAAAGGGAAGACTTGGAGGCGATCTCAACCAAGGGGAGAAGGGCAGCCCGCACCGTTTTATATGCTCGAGCATTACTTCTGCTTGATGCTGGGGAACATGGACCGAAGTGGGTTGTCGCTCAAGTCGCAGAAGCTTTAGGGACAACGACTCGAAGTTTAGAGCACTTAAAGAAACGATTTGTAGAAGAAGGTCTTTCTGCCGCCCTTGAACGTAAGGAGCGAGAGACCCCTCCGCGAGAAATTCAATTCGGAGGAGAATTTGAAGCACATCTTTTGGCCTTGGCATGTTCGGATGCTCCAGAAGGTAAAAATCGATGGACAGTCCGTCTGTTGGCTGAGAAAATGGTCGAGCTGAAGATGGTAACGAGTGTTTCTCCGATGACGGTATGTAACACTTTAAAAAAAATGAACTTAAGCCTCACCAAAGCAAATACTGGAAGATACCGCCGGATCAAAACGCCAGTTTTGTAGCGGCGATGGAAGATATACTCGAAGTTTATGCGCGTCCGTATAGTCAAGAATTCCCGGTTGTGTGCATGGATGAATCGAGTGTACAGTTAATCGGGGAGGTGCATGAGCCTATTCCGGCAGCCCCTGGCCATCCTGTTCTGATGGATGATGAATATGTTCGCAATGGGGTCGCAAGCATATTACTTGAGGTTGAACCGCTTGGGGGAAAGCGCAAGGTAAAAATTACTGACCAGCGGACACGGATTGACTGGGCGTATTTCATCAAAGAGATGCTTGAAGAGCGTTATGCAGATGCCAAGAAAGTAGTTTTGGTCATGGACAACCTCAATACCCACGACACGGCCTCGCTATATGCGGCGTTTCCACCTGAAGAAGCCAGGAGCTTGGCGGAACGTCTTGAAATACACTACACCCCGAAACACGGGAGCTGGCTGAACATAGCAGAGATTGAACTCAGTGTATTGAAGCGGCAATGCCTTGCAGGCCGGATTGATTGTATCGAGAAGATGCGAGCTGAAGTGGCGGCATGGAACACCGATCGAAATAACCGCCAGACTAAGGTTGATTGGCAGTTCAAAACAGACGATGCGCGAATAAAACTAAAACGACTTTATCCGAAACTTTAACATATACTATGTACTAGGACACTATTTGTCCTATGGTGCATGGTATTATTTCCGCACAATCGTAACGATTTTTTTTGACAGAGTCTTGTTCCATTAAAATTTTTATACGAGAATCGAGGCCGTAGGAAAACCGGTAAGACCAAGACCCTCAAAACAAGAGTGAGTAATTGAGTAGCATGAAATTTCGGAAGAGGAAAAATATCTTAAAACGGGAGAAAGCCGCTCTTGTAAGGGGTGAAAAAAGCACCCTAATTCAGGAAAAGGGGCATCCTCCCGGGAAGATCGACATAAAGATATTTTCAGCGTCAAAGTACACTTCTGCTTATCCCCCCATAAACTTTCTCGCTGACTGTCGAGAAAATGGCGTCGAATCTATTGGAGAGAATAAGAAAAAAACGGACGACAACCAAGATGCACCGAAGAAAAATATGCCAACCTGGCAAGAATTATTATCAACAGCAGATCTGTCGGTACGAGCCGCTAATGTTCTTCTGAATAATTTTTCCTCATGCGATGAGTTTTTATTGTGTAATGTGAACTCGCTTCGTGATTTGAGAAATTGTGGACAAAAAACCATCATAGAGCTCGCCGAATTTCGTGAGAGCATCATCGCCGTGGGGTGTAGGACGACTACTCATGAACAAAAAATCCAGAATCGGTTACTGCACGCCGAAGATCTTCTGAAGTTTCCTCCATCGGAAGAAAATCTCATGTTTTTACCTATTTTTAATTCTGGGGAGCTAGTCAATTTTTCCTGGAATGATTTGCATCCCGGGTTTAAAGGTAGCGTCAGTTTGTCGGGCTTTGTGTTTTCCGTGAGGGCTTCAAAGATATTGAAGGGACTTGGCCTGACAACAATCGGCGAGGTAATGGTTTACCCTTCAGGCAATCTTTTAACTCAGAAGAATTTCGGACGAAAATGCCTGAAAGAAGTTCAGAATATCATCCGTTCGTTTGTTGTGAGTGGTGACCTCCCTTTGGCGTCTTACACCGCTCAAACGGACAGTGGGTTACTACCTGCCATTGACTATTCCAGTTATGAAAATCTGGTCGTCAGTTTTGTCCGGCATTGCCTGAAAATCAAAAGGAATCAAGAAATAGTATGCAGCAGGTTGAACTTCCCTGACACCATGCCGACACTCGAACAACTGGGAAGCCAGTTTTGCATAACAAGGGAGAGGGTGCGACAGATTCTTAAAAGAGCAAATTCACTCCTGGTGGTAAAAGCCCATCGTGATCTTTTGTCTGATTTCTGGGAGATTATCGAGCAGATCATAATAGGTGGTGGTGGAATTATCAGTTTGGTGGAATTAGCTGTTGCGCTACAGACTCGATTCGAATGGACCCATACCCCAAATCCATCCGCATTGGGACAATTATTAGCTATATGGCAGACGGGAATGACGTTCGCCTCAGCATCCGATCAGCTTAGTGTGGATACTCCATGCCTTTCCTGTCACCACCCGCTGGAGCTACTATCTCATCTCGACCTGAGCGAGCATGATTCATATCATTTTGAGGTTGTTGGGAACAAAATACTTACATATTGCAAGGACCATTGTGATAGGAATTCAATTCAAAAGTTTCATAAGGCGTTTATCAAACAAATTGTATCAGCAGCCAATAGTAAATTTATTTTTCATGATGATGTAGTTTTTCCCTCTGATCGTTGGCTGATACGCCATGGAGAACGGTTGGAGGACCTTATCGTTCATGTCCTCGAAAACCATGGTAAGCCAATACATTTCAGCGAAATTGGCGCTGCCATTAGAAAAGAGAACATAAAGTACCGGGAAATTTCCGACCACAATGTGCATGCCGCGATGATGCGCTATGACACTGTTGAAATCGTACAGCGCGGCATCTATGGCCTGAAGGCATGGGGCGTTGGCGGCTATCGTTCCGTGTCCACTGCTATCGAAGATCTGTTGAATGCTCATGACCTGCCAATGCGGCGGAGTGAGATTATCAAGCATCTTGCCGGAGAATACTCCGAACAGAACATTTCGGCGGCCTTGCATAACTGCAGCAATCGTTTTGTCAGCATCGGCGAGGGCTTTTATGACCAGCCGGAGAGGTGGCGGAAGCGGTCGTTATCTGGATTAATTGATCTGTTGCCCGACGCCTTGGTGAACCTTGCGCGATTTATCACCACCAACAATAATTGCTCGTATAAACTTGTACTCGCCCTTGTCTTTATCCGCGGCATGGATGAAAAAGGCGTCTTTTATCTGCCGACTCTGAAAGAGAGGTTTTTCAATTTTTATCTTGGCCGACAAAAGAAAGGCGAACTGGTGGAGGCGGCGGCTGTTCTTATGCGTCGAATAGGCGAGCTGGGCGACAATGAAATAAAGAACAAAGCAATTAAACGACCTCTTGAAAGTTTTTTAGCGTCTGGTCTTTGGAGTCAAAAATATTCAAGCTTTTATCTCCATGAGGACCTTGTTGAGTTATTGGCAAATGCAGCAGTTCACAGTCTGCTGTTGATCATTCTCTTAAAAGGGATCGATGAATATTTTACCGCGATAATCCTGCCATCTTCGAACTATTCAAAGACCAGCATAGGGATGGATACCAGAACAGGAGAACCACCCCCCTGTTTATCTGATGACTCTGAAGAAGAAATAATGAATGTTTCGAGCGAAAGCACACTTTCCATCACATTAAAAAAGAAAAGTTGGGGCAAAATTCCGCTATGAGCAAACCGGCAACACCAAGAACCTACTGGTGCGATTCCTGCCAGGTTCCTTTGCTTGGCGAACTGTGCTGCGCCTGTGGGGCGAAGGGGCGCAATATTTCAGCGGCAACCTTGGTGCCCGTCTTTCGTCCGGAAATAAATTATTTGCGAAATAATATTGACGAGGAACTGCACGCATCGCTGCGTGAGTTCGAACTCTGGGTGACCCCGGCTAATTACAACTATCATTCACAGGGAAAAGCCTTCTTCAAACTATCAGCCACATCGGCGGATGTTGCAATAACCAAGATAAAGCCACCTCATCTCCCCACGAAAAGAACCCGCAAAGAAACCCTGGACCAGTTACGCGAGTCGAACCGGGCGTATGTTGAACAGCTCCAATATGAGGCTGAGAATTTTATCCGGGAAACGGTTACACGGTTCAGCGGGCGCCCGATTCTCGTCTCTTTTTCCGGTGGCAAGGATTCTACCGTCATTTCACATCTGGTGATGAATGCATTGGGCCGAAGCGACATCCTTCATATTTTTGCCGATACCACCATAGAGCTGCCGGACACCTATAAATATCTCCAGAACTTCCAGAAAGAACACCCTCTGACGCCTTTTATCTCCAGCCGTTCGGCCCTGGATTTCTATAAAACCGCAGAGTCGATCGGCCCGCCCAGCCGGATCCTCCGTTGGTGCTGCTCAACACATAAAACAAATCCTCTATCAACACTCATAACCGGGATAAGCCCTGGCCAAGGGGTACTAACTTTTGATGGCATCCGAAAGGCCGAGTCTGCACGCCGATCAAAATATTCAAGGATTAGCAACAAACATAAAATTGCAAATGAAATTTTAGCAAGCCCCATTATTGAGTGGTCAGATTTGGCTGTTTGGGTATACCTGCTATATCATGGCATCAAATTTAATCCAGCTTACAAGAAAGGGTTTAGGAGAGTTGGATGCCTTTTTTGTCCATTTAATAGTGAATGGTCCCATCGTATGGTCCATTATTGGTATGCAACTCAAAATAATCGTTGGACTTTATTTTTGGAACAACATGCCATGCGGGTGAATCATCCAAACCCGGATGATTTTGTTACTAAAGGATGGCGTGCTAGGGCAGGTGGTCGAGGTCTTGACCACTACAAGGCTGCTATTGAATCTGCGCCATGCCTTCTGTCTGATACCGCAATTTCATACCAGCTATTAAGTGGTGAGATAAAAAAGGTCCGACATTTTTTACGACCGCTCGGACCGCAAACACAGGTTAAAAGCAATGGTTGTTCGGAAACTTTTTTGATTCACGATAAAATCACACAGGAAATGTTGGCCAGTGTGGAAATCGGGTTTGAGGATAAAGCTATTCGCGTCAATTATCTGCTCAAGAAAAATAAGCGTCTTTTCCAGCAACGGGTTGAGAAGCAGTTAAAGAAATTGCAATCATGCATCTATTGTGGTGCTTGCGGTGCAAGGTGTCCTCAAAATGCCTTACATGCAGATTCTGATTTTCGTATTGATTTTAATGTGTGTGTTAGCTGTTTGACTTGTGTAATGCATAAGTGTCCCGCTGTTGAATCACTCACAAAAAAAGGTAAGTAAAATAGATGGCTAAATTTGAGTTTGGTTTCGAAGAAACCTGGTTTCGTTTGATCATTAAGAAAATTTCAGAACATCCTGATTTGTTTTTGCCAAGCGCTGTGGAAAAGGCGCAAACTGTCCTCCGAATCGGCAAATTGAAGGTGGGGGCGGCAAGAGTTTGGGCCGAGACGGCCGGGATTCTTCAGAAGAAAAAGCAACAGTTTTCGCTCACCCCCCTTGGCCGTATTGTTGGCAGGCACGATCCGGACATGGATGATGACGGCATTTGGTGGGCACTTCACTATAAACTGGCCCGGCAAAACAGCCCGGCCTGGTTTTACGCGGTTTATTTCAATGAATTTTCTCAGGATTCATTTGACCGGGGCATGCTGGAAAAACACCTGCGCGAATGGTGGGACCTGGATCACGAAAAACCGATGACCGACAGCACTTTTGATAAGCTCATATTTTCCCCATTCAAACAGGTCTTTGATGGCACCCGACTGGGTAATGATTTTGGATTTTTCACCGCGCACGAAAACGGTGGCTATCACCGGCAGCCCGTCGGTTATCGTGAACCACCTCCTGCCATTGCTGCTTATGCCCTGCTCGACTGGGCACGGCAACACAAACGTCAGTCTGTATATCTTGAGAAGCTTATGGATCCTTGGGGAGTCGGTAGGATTCTCAGGCTTGACCGGCATGGTCTTGACAAATTGATTGTTGAGATAGGCGATCGGTATGAAAAGCATGTGGCATGGATAAGCCATACTGCCGGGCTTAACTCGGTTTCGATTATGGATGTCTCTCCACTGGCGCTGGTGAGCGCTCACTACCACGAGCTTGATGGTGAAGCACCCTTGGATTCTCTGGCTGCCGGCTTGGCCGAGGTCAGGGAATTAGAAACAAAACTGTCCCAGGACAAATAGTTTTCATAAAGAAACGGTGATGAGACTTCTCGATATCTTTCTCGACAAATGGCACCGCTGTATAAACGGCCGCTACCGAGTGATGCTTGTCACTCCCTCAAGGCAAGATCGTTTTCCTGACGAACTGGTTGAAGAGTTAACCAGTGTGATCGGTGCTGAACGAGCAGATTTTGACAAACGATACCAAGGAGAACTGGAATCGTTTTTCACCAGGCGGAAAATACAGGAAGAGATCAGGGGGGGGTGTTCCGCAAAGCCTCTCCTGGTTACCAGCCTGGAGCCATTTTACAGCAAATGGTCGGTAGAGGAACGGTATGCTTTTTTGCGGTACATGCTGCGAATGGAGACTGCGCATGGAGTCGTGCTGTTGTTGTACTGCCAGGAAGACCTGGCGGAGATCAAAGAAATCAGCGAAAACAACCGTGGAACTATTTGGACCCCCTGATAACGGAGCGGCAAATGACACAAGACATCAAAGAGTTCATTCGAATCTCTCCCGGCTTTAAAGCAGCCGTCAATTTGCGAAACGAGCGGGACAACTTGTCCAAAGTGGCGGGTTATATCCCCACAGAGGTGGCGAGGGAGATCATTCTTGATTTTGCCAAAAAAATGCACCCGACCACCCCGAATTATCGCTCGAGAATCGTCATGGGTACATACGGGACAGGGAAAAGCCATCTTGCTCTCGTTTTGCTTAATCTTTTTTTGCGGCCGCTGGAAACCCCAGAACTGCAGGTAGTTTCGGAAAAGTTGGACCCTGACACCAGAGCTGTTTTGAAGCAGCACCGCCAGTTTGTTCCAGGCCCCTACCTGGCGGTCAGCCTTTATGGGGATGAAGTAGGGCATATCGGGGACAGCCTGATGATGGGGTTGCGTCATGCGTTGGTGAATGCAAACCTTGAAAATATATTGCCGCCAACCGCCTTTGACAGCGCAATCAAACGAATTGAAGAATTTGAGGGAAAATATCCTGCCAGTTTCGATATTCTGAAACATAAAGTCGCGGAGCGGAGCAAGACAATCGAGGAGTTGAAAACCCGGCTGCGCGAATATCAAAGGGATGCCTTTGATCTGTTCCGGGAGGTTTACCCGGCCGCTACCAGTGGTTCACAGTTTCATTATGCGGCCAGAATTGATCCGGCAACTTTTTATAATGATGTTAACAAAGAATTACGAAAAAACCATGGTTACAGCGGTATCGTGGTTTTATGGGATGAGTTTGGGCAAAAGATGGAAGAAGTAGTTAAGGATCCGACCGGCAAGGAAGGACTTGCTCTTCAGGATTTCGCTGAATGCTGCAATGACAGCGCCGAGAACCAGCTGCACCTCTATCTTTTTTGCCACCGGTCATTAAAGGAATACCATGATATTTCCAGGAGTGCGTCATCTTTCAGTCATCAGAATCTGGAGGATGACCTGCGAAAAATAGAAGGCCGCTTTAAGCAGTATATTCTCAAAAGCACCGATGTTGAAACCTTCCAATTGATCGATGGCGTCATTGTCGCGAACGAACAGTCACTCGGCTGGCAGGAGCTTACAAAATCATTCGAGGGGTATTTTGATGCCCTGGTTCACGATACCGCCCGCTTGAATTATTTTACAGGATTTACCCGCGATGAATTGAAGGCGACAGTGGTGATGGGTGCCTATCCCCTTCACCCCATGGCCGTTTATAGTCTACCGGCGATCTCTGAAAAGGTTGCGCAAAATAACAGAACTCTTTTCACCTGCCTTTGCGAGGATGAGCCCGGAAGTTTCAGGCGATTTCTGGACAAAGCGCTGATGGACCGTTCTGCGCCGTCCCCACCCATGTTTACCGTTGACAAACTGTGGGATTATTTTGCGCGGGACATCAAGCAACAAGAACGGACATATTCCATTTACAGGGATTTTGAACAACTCAAGTCTCGACTTGGGCCGGATGACGATTTTGGCATGCGAACTCTGAAAGCCGTGTCTGTATTTCGGGTATTCAACCCCACCCGGTTTAAGATAACAGAGGATATTCTTCTGTATTCATTGGATATTGCCGGCGTTGACCGGGAACATTATCTCTCGGAGCTGGCACGACATTCTGACCTGAAAAACGAGAATCATATTCTGATGCGCATGCAATCAGACGGCACATTCAGGCCGGCGGTCAGCAGTTCGACTGAAACTCTCATGGAGAAAGTCCGTAAAATTATCGAGGATACACCCGAAAAGCTCGGTCAGAAATCCATCCCCTACCTTAAATCTCTGTGGCCGAATATGCCGGTGGCTGGTTTTGTTGAAGCTACCGGTTACGGCGATGACTTTGGCGTGTACAGACAGTTGACGATAGAACCTGTCAGCATGTACCAGGTAAGGGAATCGCTCCATATTCTGACAAAAAATCTTGGGGATGGAAGTTTCGCGGATGGGCTCCTGTTCGTGCTTTTGTGCGAGACATCAAGCGAAATCGACGAAGCAAAGAGAATCGCCGAGACAACCCTGACTGAAAAGCAGAATCAACAGGTTGTCCTTGCCATCCCAAAACAGCCAGTGAAGATTGCCAGACTGCTTTTGGAACACCAGGCGCTGGAATATCTGAAAAAAAATGAGGCGAGTCTCTACGCCGAAGGAGGAGAACTCCATGAAGAGTGGCAGGTGTGGAAACAAGACAAAAACACTCAGCTCACGGATGCCATCGGCGATATTGTTACACCTGAGAAACAAGCTCTTGAATACTATTGGAAGGGGCAAGCGCAAGATGTCCAAAACAGCCGGCAATTGAAAAAACTGGCGACGACGATCATGCAGGAAGTTTTCCCTTACTGCCCTAAAATCGGCGATCAGAAACTGGCGCAGGACGATTTTGGCGGCAATTGGGGTTATCGGAAGGAATGCCGCGACATCGTTTTGAAACTGGCAAGTAATGATGCGGCAGAAACACTTTGGAAAGAAACAGCGGCAGCCCCGCAACATGTCATTACCCACCTTTTAAAGAGCAATGGAATACTGCGGAAAGATCAGGCCGGCGATATTGTCATTTCTCAACCTGGCAAGGATGAATATCCCGGCGCACATCAAATTTGGAACGAGATCGGTGAGTTTCTCAATAAGGCGCGGCAAAGGCCGTTGGAGGTAAAAAAGCTGGTGGCACAATTGCGGAAGTCGCCTTATGGATTTAAGTGTAGGGTAATGCCCATCTTTTTCGCCGTTGTCGCCCATCACGAGTTGGCCCTGGGAAACATCTCCTTTGAGTTCCAGCGCTCGGCAAAACAAGTGGAAATGATTACAGCAATCGAAGGTGATACACTGGAAAAGGTCTTTGCTACTCCTGATAAATTCAAGCTGGTGTATGTCAATGTCAGCTCTAACCAGAAAGCGTTGGTTGATGGAATGGCCAAGGTTTTCGGTATAACTCTCGTGCCCTCCGACCCAGCCCTTGAGCGAGTGAAAAAAGTTGGAACGGCCATTGGTCTGTGGTGGCGGGGCCTTGCCAAACATGCCCAAACGACTGTACAAATTTCCATCGCGGCGTATGCAGTCAGAGAATACATCTTCAGGCCACTTGCCGAGTTAGAGCCAGATACACAAAAAATACTACTACGTGATGTCTTTGAACGTGTTTTTGATGTTAAAGATAAAGTCAAGCAAAATGACGTTGAAAAACGTTTTTCCGAAATAAAACTAGAATTCGAGATAGCACCGGAGAAATTACGACAGAATGTGATAGAGGAGTGTTTGAAGAATTTTGAAGGTGGCGCTGATGGGGTTGATGCGGTTCAGAAATGGTTCGATGCCTTGCCGGATGAAACAAAAAACTTCATGCATCATGGAGACCCTGCCGTGCTTGTCGATTGCTGCCGCGAGGCGGACGCAATTGACGAAAATGTACTCATACGCCTGGCCGAAAAACTCACCGGCCTGTCTGTCACTTCCTGGGCGGATGATATGGTGGTCAAATTCAGCGCCAAGCTCGATTCCGCAAAAAAATATGTTGAAAGCTTTGAGCCTCCTTCTGCGCCTTTCGCAAAACCAGGATCTGATCAAGATCCTATCCGGCCCAATCATGTCGGCTTGACCATTGTTTTTCCTGATGGAGAAAACAAAAAGCGAATTTTTGAGGTAGTGGAAGAGTTAAGTCCCAACGGGCAGGCATTGGAAAACATGCTCAATACCACTGTGGAACAAATCGGTAGAAGTCTTGATGAAAAAGAGAAAACGGTGATCTTGTATCGTTTTCTTAGAAAGCATTTTTTCAAAACGGCTTCCTGATGAGAAAAATTATCTGCGATCAGTTCGGGCTTCATCCACTTCAGGCGGGTGACTATCTCGTTGAGGATGAGCGACAGTACGAGGAAGCCTATGAAATGCTGAAAAGCCCGGCAAACCAGCACTCTGGCTGTATTGTTGTAAGAAATCCGGCTATTTTTCATTGGTTTGATGCACCAGCAAGGAGATTTTCCCTTTCATTAATCCATCTTGATCCTGTAGCTGAGCTTCAGCAACGCCTTAATCGTTCCGATATTAAACGTCTTTTCAAAAATCATCCTGCATGGGTTGTCGAACTGAAGTTACTCGAAAAGGCAGCGCAAGAGGAAATCTTCTCACACGAGTCGGCTGAGTCGTGGCTGCGCCGCATTCTGCTTGGTCCTTACTGGCAGACTGAGGATCCGGTAGAGGATGTAGCCTTGTCGGATATCCTCCGGTGGCTTGCAATCCATGACGAGAAAAAGCTTCACCCCTTGACTCGCCAACTGCTGATGGAGCGATTGGGTGCATGGGGCATGAGTGATGCCGGAAGGGCGGAATTCTTCCGCTGGCTTGGCAAGGGGCCGTTTCAACGAGCCAGAGTTTTGGCCTGGGAGCAAATACTTCGCCAATACCCTTCAAGCACAGTTGCGAGCTGGTTCCAGCACGTTGCTGAATGGAATGCGCTTCATTTGCTGCCGGAGAGCTATCGGTCGTTTCCCGGCCTTGGAATTCCGCTGCCGGAGGGCGCCGCCGTTTTTCTGAAGGCCTTCCTCGATGAAGAGTGGGGGCGGTCACCACTTCAGGCCTTGTCTTTTCTTTCCGGTAGGTTGGAACCTGAACGAATATTCCTTGTGACAAAACTGCAATCTCTCTTGCGCCAGGGCATTCCCCTCGAACAGGATATTTATCAGAAAATTTCCAGGCTCGATGACTTTCCGGAAGCCGTTGCTTTGGCTCAAAGGCTAGTGTCCGCCAAGGAGCCTTCCCTCCTGTTGGATTCCGCTTCAATTGAAATAGTCCAAGAGTGGCTTCAAGACGAGTATCTTCCCTATTATGACTCCTGCGCCACGCTCAAACTGACAGAGAAAACCGAACCGTTTGTCGAGCAGTTTGAAAATTGGTTGATGAGGAACTATGCAAATCTTTTGATCGATGGAAGGGGGATGGCCTATCGTCAAATCAGTGGATTAAAGACACGGCTTGCTGATGGCCCCATCCTGCTTTATGTGTTTGACGGCCTGGATTATCTGGGCGGGCTGGATGTATTACTTCCTATATTGGAGCAGGCAGGTGCCTATCCGGAAAACGGAATTGCGCCCTACCTTGCTTTTCTGCCAACAGAAACTTTTATCGCAAAACCTACTCTGGTCTGTGGTTGGATGAATTCCCAGTTGCCACCGGAGCGGCCAGACGCCGCTTTTTATCGGAAGCTATTGCAGGAATCTTTTGGACTATCCGAGACGGAAGTGGTGTCGGCAACCGATCAAGACAGCACACTTTTCGAGTTAATGCAGAATTCCGCCAGGGTCTATCTTTATCTGGACAACCAGCTTGACCGGGAATATCTCCATACGTCATTGGCCCCTTACGTACGTCGCGAAAAATACACTGCCCGCATCAGGAAACAGGCTGAAGCGATTATTGAGGCCGCACATGTGGTTAAAGAGCAATACGGCGCAAACCTTTGCATCGGTGTCTGCAGCGATCATGGCTATACAGAATTACCTCAGAATATTAGCACGATGGAAGTTCAAAATTCAAAGAGACGAAAAGCCCGCAGCACAGTTATCGAACAGCCCGATACCTTAAAGCAAGCAGATGAAAAATCCATCTGGCGCTTGAAACCTGGCCTTTTCGGTCTTCATGAAGAAATGGCTATTCCGTTGGGATATGGATGTTTTGATAAAAAGCCAAAAGGCGCTACCCATGGCGGTTGTACTCCACAAGAAGTTGCTGTGCCCTGGTTCATGCTTTCTTTCCAAAAGCCTCAGCCAGCCATCCCACCGACTGTTGCCGTTGAAGGGGAAATATTCCGAAGACGCAAAGACAACAGGCTAAAGGTCGCGTTCTCCAACCCCAACAATTATCCATTATCCATAATAGATATTTCCCTGGATGGAATTGAAGTATCCACTCAGCTGCCCTTACGAATTAAGCCGAATCAAGTTAACAGTCTCGATGCATCTTTCGATGCTACTTCTATCAATGAAGCCGCGATTGAATTGCAAGGGGTACTCACAATGAGGCATCGATTTGGTAAAGAAAAAATTTCTCTCGGGCTAAAGATCGAAACCAAGGGCGCTATGATGAATGAATTTGATGATGATTTTGAGTTCTGAAATGGAAAAACAAAATTTGGACACAAAAATTGAAACATTTTTTCCTGATGTTTGCGTGCATAAAGGCATTGCAGCGAGCGTCGGCCTTTCGGGCAGGATGATCCCTGCGTTTGTGTTTGATTGGTTGGTGAGCCGTTACCGCACCAACGAAGGCGGGGTTGATGGCGATGGAATCAGAAATTTTATTGCTCGCTATTTGCCGGATAAGAAGCAGAAAGAGTCATTGATGTATGAACTGAGATCCGGAAATCAACTAAAAATTTTAGATGCATTTAGTGTGAAGGTACATCCATCGAAAGGCGATTTGCAATTACGGATACCATCTCTTGACATTACCGGTCGCGCGCTTGAAACCATCGTGGATGAAAACCCCCTCTTGCTGTATGGCAATGTATGGGGGAGCGCAACGCTCATGTGGATGCCCCAAAAGGGCAAAGGGGACCTTTTTGAAGTTGTTATGACGGCTTTCAAGCCCATGCAGGCCGCTAGCATAGACCTTGAGTATTTTTTAGCGAGCCGAAAGGAGTTCACCTTAGATGAATGGCAGGTTCTTCTGACAAGATGCATGGGATATGCTGAGGAGAAATATACACTTCGACAAAAAATGCTTTTGCTGACTCGATTGATACCTCTTGTCGAACCACGGGTTAATATTATTGAACTCGCTCCGAAGGGAACAGGTAAATCCTATATATTCAGTCAACTATCACGGCACGCCTGGCTTATCAGCGGCGGCGTTGTTACTCGTCCTCAGTTATTTTATGATATGAACAAGCAGCAAACCGGCATTATTTCACGATATGATGCCATTGTTCTTGATGAGATACAAACAATCCGGCTTAAAGACGAAGAAGAGATAGTCGGTGCGCTCAAGGGCTATCTGGAGTCAGGCGAATTTCGCGTCATGGGTTTTCATGGCTCCGCCGATGCCGGGTTTGTAATTCTTGGAAACATTCCCATTGAAGATGGGCTACCAAAGCATGTCAATTTTTTCAAGGAATTACCCGGATGGCTCAAGGGACATGGTGCGACAGCGCTCCTCGACAGGTTCCATGGGTTGCTCCCTGGCTGGGAGTTGCCAAGGATCGAATCTTCTTCCATCTGCCAATCTTTCGCCCTTCGCGCCGACTATTTTGGCGAAGTGTTGTATTCCTTGCGGTCGCGCCAGGACCATATGGCTTTCGTAAAAGACCATACGATTGCAGACGGGGATTTGAGAGATACGCGGGCAATACAGCGACTTGCTTGTGGCTACCTTAAACTCCTATTCCCGGATATTAATACAGTTACTGCAGATGATTTCCATGAGTTCTGTTTGAAGCCGGCCATTGAACTGCGATCTAATATTCGCCGCCAGATGGCTATAATGGATCCAGAATATTCGCAAAATGTTGCTGAAATAACGGTCAGATGATCAGCCACTCGGCATGAGCGCATCGGGTGGAAACTCCGGAAACTCCCAGAAACCCGGAACGGATGTATTTTTCATGTGCCGGGGGTGGGCTTCATCATCCTGCAACTGTGACGAAAATCTCAGAAAATGAAATCATGATTTCCATAGAAAAATTTCTTGAACAAATTGCCAGCGGCGAAGACAGTTCCCGCCAATTCAAGTCCGATGTTCGCAATGCGGAATCTTTGGCCTCGGAAATGGTTGCCTTTGCCAATTCCGAGGGTGGAACGCTGTTTATCGGTGTGGCTGATGACGGTTCCGTTCCTGGACTGGGCAGCAAGGATGTGAGCCGGATCAACCAGCTCATCAGCAATGCGGCAAGTCACCTGGTGCGCAGTCCTCTGGCAGTCCAGACAGAGAATGTGGTTCTTGAAAATAAGCGCATCGTCATTGTACTGATCGTTCCCAAGGGGATCGATAAGCCATATTTCGACAAGAACGGGGTGATCTGGCTGAAGACCGGTGCGGATAAACGGCGGGTGAACTCCAAGGAGGAACTGCGCCGGCTGTTCCAGCTTACCGATCAGTTCCATGCCGACGAATTGCCGACGAAGGCTGGAATTGACAAGTTGGATAAGCTGCGTTTCCGTGATTTTCTGCGCGATGTCTATAAGCAGGAATATCCCGATTCCCCGGAAGAGCTGACCAGGCTGCTGCAGAATATGAATCTGGCCACGGACTCAGGGGTGCTGAATCTGGCGGGGGTCCTTTTGTTTGCCGAGCGGCCGGAGTGGATCAAACCGCAGTTTGTGGTGAAGGCGATCCGCTATCCCGGCAACAAGATTCATGTCAGCGACTATGTGGACACCGAGGATTTCGTCGGTCCGCTACGAAAAATATTCGATGATGCCCTGGCCTTTGTCATGCGCAATCTGCACAAGGTGCAGGCCGGGCGCGGGGTGAATGCCCCGGGACTTCCGGAGATCCCGGAAAGCGTATTCGAAGAGCTGCTGGTCAATGCCCTGGTACACCGGGATTATCTGGTGAGCGCACCGATTCGTCTGTTTATCTTCGACAACCGCATCGAGATTATCAGCCCAGGCCATCTGCCAAACAACTTGACGGTGGAGAAGATACTGGCCGGCAACTCCAATATCCGCAACCCCATTCTGGTTTCGTATGTTGCCAAGGGTCTGCTGCCTTATCATGGCCTCGGCTCAGGAATTAAACGCGCTCTGGATGAATGGCCGCATATTGATTTTACCGATGATCGGGATGGGTGCCTGTTTGCCGCCACGGTACACCGCAAACCGGTAGGTCAGATGGAATTGATCGGTGTTGCACCGAAAACGTCGGGGAAAACGTCGGGGGAAACGTCGGGGAAAATAATCGAATTCATGAGAAAGAATTCCTTGATCACCATCCCAGAACTCGCAGAAAAAATAGGTGTGACCGAAAGGTCTGTGGAACGGAATATTCAGAAGCTCCAAGCCAGTGGGGTCGTCCGCCGGGTCGGTCCTGCCAAGGGCGGGCATTGGGAAGTCATCGAATAGACGGCGGCTTTTGACAGAAATGATCAAATACAAATATCAAATATCGGGTAAAACCGACGAGGAGATCTGGGTCTGTGAAGCCTGCAAGAAAGGAAAAAATGAACTGATTTTGACCGGCAAATGGAGACTGATCGATCGGAGTGACGATAGCGGAATTCCCTGTGCCATCTGTAAAGGTGACAAGGTTACAGCAACAAACGAGACTTGACTTGTGAGAATAAACTGCCGATATTGAGCAAAAGGGGATGAGATTGGACAACAAGACAGAGCAAGATGACAACCGCATTAAAAAATGATCCCGTTCTTTGCTCGCACTGCGGGGCGGAACTGATGGACGACGATGACCTGTGCCGGTTCTGCGGCAAGGTCATGGTGCCGATGGGGTCTGCCCAAAGTGCATCTACCCTGGTGAGTGCCGGGTTACGGTCTTTAAAGGCGAAGATCAGGCCGATGACTGCGGACGAGCTTGATGAAACACTCATCTCCGCAGATTATAGCAACCCGGCCAACCCCATCTGGGACGATTGATCATTCTTTATTTTCCTGTTCTTTCCGGAGCGCCTCTTCAAAAGTTGCTGGAACTGGAGGCAATTCAGCCTCAACTTTTCCCGGAAGAGGTGCTCCAGGCTGATCCGGAGCGCCTATATCCATGACATCCTGCTGGGGCCGATCCGGCTTCCCGACAATTTTACCGATAGCGTGATCAATTTTACCTATTCCCTCGCCTATCATGCCGGCAACGTTTGTTTGGACGCGGCCTTGGCCTGTTTGTTCCCGTTCGAAAAATTCCTGCCGGGCCTCTACCTTTGATTCGACCTCGTGCTTGTTGGGCACCGCCACTCTTCCGTGAGGTGGACCGGCTTGCGACTGCTCGTTGATGTTGCCGGTTTTATTAAGGGTTGTTTCCGCAGCAGAATGAGCCTCACCCCGTAAATGCTCCTGGGATGTCTGCACCGTGTGGGCATCGTGCTCGATGGTCTTTCCAGCGCCAGTTGTGCCAAGGGTTCCGAATCGGCCGCTCAAAAAATCCTTGGCGAGTTCTTGCAGATGGCGCTGGTCATCCCGTGAGCCAATGGCCTGACTGTTAAGGAATGTCATGGCCTTCTGTACGTTTTCCGGGCTATCCATGCCGTATCGATACGCGGCATAGTCTTTGATGAAGGCTGTCGCCATATTGTTGTTGTACGAGGCGGAATCAGTATTTATCCGCTGGGCCTCGCTCAGATAGGAATGGGCTTCGGACGCTCCGATGGATTTGGATAGATTGTCCGCATAGGATAGGCTTTGTGCATTCTGGAGAGTTTCGGTCAACGCTTCAGAGCGGACCTGCTGGCGGTTCGCTTCGAATGCCTGGGCCTCTTTTGCGGATAATGAAATATTGAGTTTTTCCCCGTCTTCACCTATTCCCTGAAGGCTGTATCTCCCTCCAGCTTTGACAACTCCCAGATTAAAGCCGCCAGCACCACTTGCTTCTAAAGCAAGCCTGCTTTTCTCATCCTTAACCATAGAAAACGCCGACCCATTCTCCACGCTCTTGTTCCACTTCTCCTGTTCAGAATTACTGAGCTGTTCACTGAACGAGCGGGCCTCGGTGCTGGTGCGGCTGTCCTGTCTGAGCCGGCTGAGCATGTTGGAGTAATTCTCGCTGCTGGCCAGGGAGTGGGCCGCTTTTTCCAGGTTGCGTTCCTCCTGCTTCCGGGCAAAATTCATATCCATGTTTCTGACGTTGGCACTGGTGACGGTCTCTTCCCCGTTCCGGCCCTCGGTCACCAGGGTGCCGGCGCCGCCGGTATAGGTCGAAACGCCGGCGCCGTCCATGCCGGTCTGGGCCTGTCTGACAAAACCCTGGCCGGTCATGTTCTGGGCACTGCTGAAAACGAGCCTGCCGTCAGGGTCGGTACTCAACTGGACCGGCCCCTGCCCGCCGCCGAGGGAACGATTGGCGGTGAACATCGATTTGGCCGCCTCGATGTTGCCCATCCCTGCGGGGATCACTCCTGCATCCCTGGCCGCATCCAGGGTCTGCCAGTCCGCCGCTGTGGATTGCATCCCCTTGTGGGCCTGCCATTGCCTGCTCGCCGCCTGGGTGGAAAATCCGTAATGATTGGCCATCTCCAATGGTACGGTGGTGCTGACCTGCTGATCAAGGGCCGAGGCTTTACCTTCCGGGGTGAGCAGGGTTCCGGCCCGTGCCCCGGCTCCCTGGATCGCGCTCTGCAGACTGCCGGCCATCATGGCCAGGGCGTGGCCGCCGAAGCGGATCAGCATCATGGACAGGAAGCTTGCCAGCATGATGCCGGATGACCTGACAATGCCGAACATGGCCAGGGCCTTGGTGGATGTCTCGGGAAAGGTGACGCAGGCATAGAGGCCGAGGCCGCTCTGGCGGATATCCTCGAAGGCCTCCACTGCGTAATCGAGCGCCGCGCCGTGCAGGATGGCATCCGAAATCCCCCAGGTGGCCAGGAAGACAAAGAAGCCGGCCATGACCGACAGGGCCTTGCCCACCAGCGGGGTCGGCAGAAACAACGTCAGAAACGGAATGAGACCGATGGCCACCGCCGTCATGATGGCCCGCATCACCGGCAGCCACTCGTTGATGGCCGCGGCCATGCCCAGGCCGGACGACACCACCTGCCGGTTGGTCTGCACCAGCATGGCCGACTGAGGATCGGCATGATCAAGCACCTGAAAGATGAGCCTGGTGAGACTCGCCTGGCGGATGAAATGCTCCGGGGCGACCACGGCCCCGGTGGTCCGGGCCAGGGTATCGCTGATCAGATTCCTGCAGCTTGTCATCTCCCCGGCATTAGCCGGGTCATACAGCGAGGCGCCGCACACGGTTTTCACGGCATCTGTAAAGGTGGTGGCATTGTTGTAGATGGGGAAGAGATTCGACCACGCCTCCCGGCAGGTCATGGTCTGGCCCTGGGGATTTGCCGCGTCGTAATAGACGGTGAACACCGCCGGGTTATCCGCCTTGGCCAGTTCCGGCAGGAAGTCCGAGGTGCCGTAGAGCATGGTGTCGGCGGAAAAGGTGGTGCCGGGCCGGACCATCTCGAACATGACGCAGTCCTGGAAATAGCGGGCCATGCTCTCCCTGGCAAAGGCGTCCTTGGGACCGGCGTTCATGGCCGCCTTGAGGGTGGAGAAGCCGATGCCGCCCGCCGCCTCCTGGTATCTGGCGCCGGGCACACCGGCAGTGTCGATGATCTCCACCAGGCCCCGTTCGATTTTGTTGAGGATGCCTGCCGTGGCCACCACGCCGTTGGGAATGCCGCCGATGGTGTCGAAACGGTTCAGCACCGGATCATAGACCGTGATATTGCCCTTGGGCACGAAGAGCCCGAGATAGAGAACCACGCCCAGCAGCACCGGCATGGCCCAGACCAGGGGGACGATCCTGGCGCCGGTGGCCATCTTGATCATAAAGGCCATGGCGGCAAAGAGGATGCCGAGCACCGTGGCCGTGAAAAAGAGCCCGACATATCCGGCATCGGAGAAGATCAGCGCCAGTTTGCGGAAGGCCTGGGTCACCGGACCGAAGCCATTGTATGTGTAGAACTCCATGTCCAGGGCCAGGGCGCTGTCAGCCCGGCAGAGAAAGAGCAGAGCGGCTGCGGCGAGGCAGGCTGTTTTTGTGAAGAATGGCCCCCTGCCTGGATAGGGAACAGGTCTCATCGCAGGGTCCGTTCCGCCACACCGGTGCCGTATTTTTCGGCAATGAGTGCGTAGAGCCGCTGGTCCACGCTCTGCATGTGATCGAGAATCCTGAAGATGGTGGCCAGTTCCGTGGCCGAGGCCGAATAGCTCTCCCGGGCCGCGAGCTGCAGCCGGTAGATCTTTTCGTTCATCCCTGCCACCTGATCATCGAGATTGTCGGCGAAGATGGCGGCCTTGCAGGTCTCCGAGTCCTGGCCGGCGGCGGCGCTCGACCGTTTGCTGAGCAGCTCCTTGGCCTTTTCCATGACCAGGGTGGCGCGGTTGTAAAGATCGACCAGCATCTGCAGGACATAGGCCTTGGCGGTCAGATCGGACAGGGTGGCGATGGTGGCGTCCTCCTGTTCGGTGCCCACCGCGGTTTTCAGCACCAGGCTGATGGAGAGCGGGCTGTTCTCGATAAAGGCGGTGTCCGTGACGTCAAGCGGCGTCCTCGTCTTGATCTTGCCGGCCACCGAGTTCATCCTGGTCCCCACGTAGTGCACCAGGTCGGCATTGGCGTCGGTGATCGGG
>Ga0180007_10002691_pt1 | contig 20726 bp, 19 predicted proteins | sample MM_PC_MetaG_FD_121122 | JGI IMG/M metagenome (GOLD analysis project Ga0180007, IMG submission 121122) | Groundwater microbial communities from the Aspo Hard Rock Laboratory (HRL) deep subsurface site, Sweden - MM_PC_MetaG | ecosystem: Environmental > Aquatic > Deep subsurface > Groundwater... | reverse complement strand
CAGACAGAGTGAACTTAATTGAAGGTGACGCAACCAGAATTGATACACCAGAATTAAGAAAGACAAAAGCCGATATTTTAGTATCCGAAAATTTATCAGGGGGCCTCTTAGATGAACCTCAATACGATATTATCAAACATTTATCAAAATATTTGTCACCTGAGGCAGAAATTATTCCAGGTGGTGCGGAACTTTATGCATCGGTGGCAACAGTTAATTGGGAGGGGGCCCCGATCGAAAAAAATAACATCGCAGCAAGAAGGCTGAAAGAATGCAATATTGTATCCCCAAGAGTAAAATACTCAAATGTCGAATCTGAGGTAGGCATGTCAATTCCCATAATAGAATCTAATATCACACTACCAACAGATTTTACGGGGCCAATAAATGCTTTACTTATTTCAACAAGATTCAGAATTAATAACCTCGGAGAATCTGTTTATCTTGAACCTGATACTGCTGACTTCCTAGGCAAAACTTTTGCATTTAAACTAGGAAGCGATGTTTATGCTAAAGGTGGTTTTGTAAAAGTTTCCCTCAAATATGAAACTGGTAGAGAAAGAAAACATCTGATTTTGCCGGTTGATGGAAACAAAATCGAACTAATTGATACAATGCTGAAGTAGTATATGGAACACGAAAAAATACTTAAAAACCTAATCGAAATAAAATCATATTCTGGTGAAGAGAGAAGTGTTAAAGATTTTATTTCTGAATGGTTTAAAACAAGGGGGATGGAAAGTTTTAATCAGGGCGAAAATTTAGTGGTTCATTTTGAGGGGAAAGACCGTTCTAAAGCGTTTATTTTCAATGCTCACATGGACACTGTTTCGGCAGGCGATTTGCCATGGAAGCATGGTCCGTGGACACCTACCCGAGAGGGGGCCAAATTAGTCGGTTTAGGAACAAGCGACATGAAATCCGGACTTACGGCAACCATGTTACTCGCGAAAAGATACTCCCAAGATAGGCCCCCAGTTGATTTGTGGTTCACTTATGTTGTAAGAGAAGAACAAGATGGATCTGGAACCGCTAGTCTCGCGGAGTGGTTCGAAGAACAAGGCTTCATTCAAAGGTACAAAGATATGGTCGGAATATTTGCGGAGCCAACAAGTTTAAAAGAAATTGAGCACGGCCATAGAGGAAATTTCTTTTTAAAGGTTACTGCTAAGGGTGAATCAGGTCATTCTTCAAGACCAAATGAGGTCAAGGGGGTTCTAGCAGTAAGAAAGATCATTAATTTTGCTGACGTATTAATAAAATCTGTAGAAGAGTGGAACAATAAATTTGCTGATACATATTTTAATCCAGCAATTACCTTAGGTGAATTTTCTTCAATTTACGCGGGCGTAGATGTAAAAAGGGAGGGTAAAAATAATGTTTTGGTTACACAATCGCCCAATAAGTTTCCTTCCACCTGTACGGCTACTTTTGATTTAAGAACGACTCCGTTGTTTCATTCAGAAGCTTTTAAGGGAGTAAAACAAGTCGCAAAAGAGAGTGGTGTTAAAGTTCGACTTCTTTTTCCTGAAGCTCCAGCTGGTTTTACTGACCCCAAAGAAAAGATCGTCAAAGTCGGAAGAGGAATTGTGGAAAACTGTACGCTTTCTGTATCTCAAGCCTCAGCTGATTTAGGATTTCTTACGACACGAGGAGTGAAAGCGATAATATTGGGTCCGGGTGAAAAACTTCAGGCCCATGAACTTAATGAGTTTTGTCTTCCGGATCAAATTCCTCAAGCTGTTGAAATCTACAAGCAAATAGTCGATGCTTGGGCAAAATAAGTTTTCAAAACTTGACAAAACTCATGCCTATATGTATATTACAGGGTAATCTGAATATGAGGAATCTAAGGTTAAACAGAAGAAGGGAGAGAAGGCAGATTTGCCTTTAAGAGATTAACCCGCACGTGTGCGGGTTTTTTAATGTAAAATATGTTTATAGATAGAATTAGAGGAGCAGAAGAAAAAGTAGAGATAAATGCGGGTTTGGGTGTATTGGAAGAAACAGCACCTCTTAAAAAAGTCCTTATGTGGGGAGAGCCCGGCGCTGAAGCTGTTTTAGGCATACTTTTACCCACCGATATAAGTCATTTTCAAGTACCACTTGATGTTCATGTAGCCAGAGAGGAATTTCAGCGTTCAAAGAAGTTAATTGAAGCTAATGGTGTGGAAGTAGTTCAGGTTAAGGATTTGTTTGCGAAGATGTTGCTTGATCAGGGATGTGAAGCAGAAGAAGGTATTGAAGATATTCGAAAAAGATTGATAGCTAAGGGTTTGGAATATCGGGAAAGATATCCTGAGGTTGTTTCTAGAGATAGGGATGTAAATATTTCTGGTTGGCCTGATTGGTTGAATGAGGCACTTGATGAAGATGTGGCAAAATATGGAGAGAAAGTTGCAGTTAGACTAAATCAACAATGTTCGGATAGAGACGGCAGTTGGCCGCTGGCAAACTTAATGTATGCCCGGGACCAATCTAATTTAGTGAGACATACTTTTATATTTTCCTCGATGAAACATGAAATAAGACGGGACGAAGTCGATATTTACCGTTCAGCTCTTAATTACGCAGGTATTATTAATGATCCAAATATAGATATAGTTTCGATAAAAGGAGAAGGTAGGTTTGAGGGCGGAGATGGAATTGTACATGATGGCATTGTATATATTGGTGCAGGGGGCAGAACCAATAAGGAGGGTATCTTACAACTTGCCCCTTCTATTCTAAAATCGGGGAAAAGATTATTGGTTCCGTTTGACAGTGAGAGAGCTACGGGAAAGATGGACGAAATGGATGCCATGCACCTTGATACTTTTTGGATGCCTATAGGACCAAATGAAGTTGTTTCCTGTCAGACTGAGTCTGGTAGAAGAGAACTGCTGGAGGTTGTTAATTCAAATGGAACTTTAAAATTTGAGAATCGTGGTTGGTTTACTAATTATATGGCAAAGAAAAATATGGACATAGTTCCTTTAACTAAAGATGAACAGGAACATTATGCTCCCAATTTCCTTAATCTGGGCAACGGAAAGATTATTCTTTCATTATCGGAAGGAAACAATTTGGTCAATGAACTTACAAAAAGAGGAAAAACTGTCATGAATGCAGATTTAAAAAATATTACCAAAGGTTTCGGAGGGCTTCACTGTATGACAGCTGCCATTAAAAGAGGTTGAAATGGTAGAACAAAAAGAAGAAACTGGTTTAAATAAAGGTCGGAATTACTATCCAATTTATCAACTTGAACAGGGTATTGGTATGCTCATTGCTGGAAGATCCTATGAGTCTATAGAAGATCTTGTTGTTATTAAGGAAGCTCCGTCAAAAGTTGATGCCGATTACAGCGTGCAATTAGATAGATATGCCAGATCTTTAGGTGTCTCCCCTATTAATTTAGCAGAGCAGTTAATTGAGAAAAGCCGTATTAGTAGAACACCGTTTATTCAAGAAGTTGTTAATCAGGGTCCGTTTTTAAATTTCAGATTGGATATGGCTCTTTTTGGAAATAGCATAACTTCGGAAATACTGAATAAGGGAGGAGATTATGGCAAAGAATCATTGGATGAAGAAAGAATCGTTGTAATTGATATGTCGGCTCCAAATATCGCAAAAAGAATGAATATAGGTCATCTTCGCTCCACAATCATTGGTGATGCTTTAACTAATCTTCATCGTGCTTCAGGTTATGAAGTAATTAGAGACAACCATATCGGTGATTGGGGGACGCAATTTGGAAAACAGATTGAAGCTATAAAAAGATGGGGTAGTGAAGAGAAATTAAAAGCTTCAAAAGACCCAATAGGTTATCTTCAAGATCTTTATGTCAAGTTTCATAAAGTTGCTGAAGACGAGACGAACGAAATGATTGATGAAATGAAAACCGAACTTAAAGATAAGGGATTGGATTCTATGCCTAAGTTAAAGAGTGCGATTGAGATTGTTTCGCAAGAGATGTCACAAAGACTTGGTCCTGAAACAATTCTTGATCAGGATAAGGTTATGGAGGAAGCACTTAAAATGGCAGCAATTCCGGAAATAGAGGAAGCAGGACGTAATTGGTTTTTAAAACTAGAACAAGGTGATCCCGAAACAAGAAGGCTTTGGAGAATGTGTGTTGATCTATCGATGCAGGAATTTAATAGCATTTATCGCCTATTGGGTGTTGATTTTGAACTCACCCTGGGTGAAAGCTTTTACGAGGATAAGATGCAAGAAGTATTAAAAGACATTGAGGAAAGTGGAGTCGGCAAAATTAGTTATGGAGCCTTGATCGTTGATATGAAAGATAGGGGTTTGGGTTCAGCCATAGTCCAAAAATCAGACGGTGCAACCGTTTATATGACGCGTGATTTAGCAACTGCACTTTTCCGTGAGAATGAATTGCAGGCTGATGATGTTATTTATGTTGTTGGCGATGATCAAAAACATTATTTCCAACAACTCTTTGAAATATTAAGAAGGTTGGGTCACCCGATTGCAGATAGATGCAAACATGTATATTTTGGAATGGTACGCCTTCCCGAAGGAAAGATGTCGACAAGAAAAGGCAGAACAATCCTTTTAAAGGACGTTATTGAAGAGGGTTTACTTAAAGCAAGGGAAATAATTGAAACAAAGAACCCTGATTTAGCAAAAAATGTTGAAAAAATTGATGAAATCGTACGTCAAATAGCGATAGGAGCTCTTAAATGGAATGATTTATGTCAAGATCCACGACGCTCAATTGAGTTTCATTGGGAAAAAGCTCTTAACTTTGAAGGTTATGGTTCACCTTACGTTCAATACACAGCTGTTCGGGCGAATAGTATCTTGGAAGCAGCAAATAAAAAAGGTATCGACTTCTCATATAATATGGGAAATGGAGTCGAAGTATTTAAGCATCCTTCCGAAAGAGCGCTAATAAGACAATTGGCTTCATATCCAAAAGTTATTCGAACAGCACTAGAATCCAGCAACCCTTCACAAATAGCAATTTACGTTTATGAATTAGCAAAAAGATTTAGTACTTTTTATAAAGATCTTCCGGTTATGAAGGCTGCTAGTGAGGAAGAAAGAGGCTCAAGACTTAGATTGGTTGCTGCGACAAAGCAAGTAATTACGAACGGGCTTGGAATTTTAGGAATAGAAATTCCTGAAAAGATGTAGTAGAAACAGATTTTCTTATTTATCCATTCTTCCTACGTATTCCCCTGAATTAACGAAGCCTTTCTTATAATCTTCCTGAAGTTTTTTGGTTAAGGCTTTAGGGAAAAGGTTGTCGGGAAGGTTCTTTATATCAATCCACATTGACCATTTTTTGTCATCATGTTCCGGATCAAGGTGGTGTTCTAGTTCCTCAAATTTATTAACATCGCCTAAAATAAAAAGTTCCAGACTGTGCTCGTCTTTTTCGGGTTGAAGAAAATCTCTAATGTAAAGAATTTTTTTAAATTCGAATTTAACATCTTTTCCAAGCTCTTCTTTTATTTCCCTTTCTGCTCCTTCCAAAACCGTTTCTCCGTATTCAAGTTTTCCTCCAATATAGTAGCAATAATCTTCTATGGAATCATAAGTTAAAAGAAGTTTTCCGTTTTTAACAATAACCATTCTTAATCTGATTTTAATTTTTGGATTATCTCCCATATCAAGTTTAATCGTACCAAATTCACAAAGATATTCAAGAAAGGAGAAAGGTATGTATAATCAAATCATGTATCGAAAAAATATTAAACTGCTTTCGATTTTTAATTTTTTAATCGGTTTTAATCTGTTTTGGCCGATAGCGATTATTTATTTTTCCAAAGTATCTGGATCATTTACACTGGGAGCAAGCATTTTAGGTATCATCATGCTTTCTGCAACCGTATTTGAATTGCCGACCGGAATTTTGTCTGATATGGTGGGACGGAAATATACTATCGTTCTCGGATCATGGGCAAGAGTTCTGGCCTTTTTGTTTTATGCCATAGGACTTTCTTATTGGTTTCTTGTAATAGGAGCAATATTTGAAGGATTATCCCGTGCATTCTACAGCGGAAATAACGATGCTTTTTTATATGACACACTTGCTGATGAAAATATGGAAAACGAATTTCATGAATATCAGGGAAAGGTTAATTCAACCGAACAGCTTGCAATGGGAATATCGGCAATCTTTGGGGGAATTATTGCCCATTTTTCATTTTCGTATGTGATGTGGATATCAATTCTTCCACAAATCGGAATGCTTCTTGTAAGCTACAAATTTATTAATCCCAAACTCCGTAAAGCAATTGATACAAATATTTATACTCATATTAAAGAAGCCGTAGTGCTATTTGTTAAAAACAAAAAATTACGTCTTTTAAGTTTGGCTTCGATAATCAGCTTTTCCATCGGCGAATTAAGGTGGGGATTTACCTCAGCTTTTATTGCAACCGTTTGGCCTGTTTGGGCAATAGGTATACCTCAGACAATATCCAGTTTTGGAGCTTCCATAAGCTTCTTTTTTTCTGGTAAGTTAATTAAAAAGTTTAAAGAAATCAACATTATATTGTTTGAAAGCATATATGGAAAAATCATAAGTTTATTGGCGTTAGGTTTTCCGTCTGTTTTCTCTCCCTTACTCATGGCTACACCTTCTATATTATTCGGCGTAGGGACAGTAGCAAAAAGTACTTTAATGCAGAAAGAGTTTACTAATCACCAGAGAGCAACAATGGCTTCATTAAATTCGTTTGGTGGGAGTCTTGGCTACGCCGGCATGAGTTTAGTATTAGGAGGACTTGCAGACAGAATGGGTCCGGCAAAGGCACTTTTCATATTAACCTTAATAAGTCTTCCCGTAATTTATCTCTACTGGATAATTTTCAAAACTGACCGTAGGCTAACAGTCTAATTGTATTATTTAGTATAATGGGTATATATGGAGGACAAGAAAGATAGTTTTAAACCTACACCAATAGATGTTCTTCCCGGCAGAGATCCTGATGTAATAGGCAAACACTATCAAAAACTAAACAAACATTTCTATTCTCGACTGGGTCAGGATGTTGAAGTGAGTTACACTGAAGATAAATTACCCGATGGAAAAACAAGGGTTCAGGTCGTTGTTGACCATAAATAAAATACTATAATTGGGTTTTTCCAGATAGCTTCCCAGAATTGTTATAATTTTTTTAAACTACCATTCATTCTGAAGAGGAATGTCGCAATCTCTTTTGCTTTTTTAATTAAGTCTATGTCGGTCCAAGAAGCAATTTTTAGTTCGGGGATTCCCGATTGACGTAGTCCAAATATTTCTCCCGGCCCTCTTAATTTTAAATCTAGTTCTGCAAGTTCAAATCCCGAAATACCTTTTTCCATTGCGGAGAGCCTTGCTTTAATCTTTTCACCTTCGTTTTGATAGAAAAGAAGACAATATGATTTTTTCTCTCCTCTGCCTACCCTTCCTCTTAACTGATGAAGCTGTGCAAGTCCGAATCTGTCTGCATCTTCAATAACCATTATGGTTGCATTGGGAATATCAATTCCCACTTCAACTACAGGAGTTGCAACTAAGATATCTAATTTTTTGTTTCTGAAATCTCCAATTACTTTGTTTTTTTCTTCTATTTTAAGTTTACCGTGAATAAGTCCCAGTCTCCTTTTTTTAAATATCTTCTTTAGGTTTTTGAATTCATTGGTTACGGATTTTATATCTTTTAATGTTTCTGCTTCGCTTTCTTCAATAAGAGGGCAGACTATAAATACCTGCGATTTGTTGTTTTCTACGTTTTCGTCTATCCACTTATATGCTTTTTCTCTTTTTTCCTTGGGGATTATCCAGGTTGCTATTTTTTGTCTGCCTTGGGGTATTTCATTTAATGTCGAAAGGTCTAAATCTCCATAGAAGGTTAAAGCTACGGTTCTTGGTATGGGGGTTGCCGTCATGGTTAATGTATGAGGGGAAATATTCTTTTTACCAACCCTTTTTACAAGATGTTCTCTTTGTTCCACGCCGAATTTATGTTGTTCGTCTATCACAACCAAGGCTACTTTATCCATATTTATCTTCTGGTGAATTAAAGAATGCGTGCCTACAAAAATATCTGTTCTTCCCAGATCTGATTTGGAAATAGCTGAAGTTATGAGTGAAATTCTTACTTTGAACGGTTGAAGAAGGGAGTTTAGTGTATCAAAGTGCTGCTGGGCCAATATTTGTGTCGGAGCCATGATTACGCTCTGGCATCCATTAAGAAAAGCTATAAATGCAGCGGTTGCCGCAACCACTGTTTTTCCGCTTCCCACATCTCCTTCGAGAAGCCTGTTCATGGGATAGGGTTTCTTGAAATCTTCTATTATTTCTTCAATTACTTTGTTTTGGGAATCGGTTAATTTAAAACGAAGACTATCGATAAATTGATTTACCTCCTTTTTATCTATCTTAAGTTCATATACGGGGTGGTTTTTCTGCCAAAGGGATTTTCTATTAAGGTTTGTAATCTGAAGAGCCAACAGTTCGTCAAATGCCAGCCTTTCTTTGGCCTTAATTGCATTGTCCGGATCATTGGGAAAGTGAATTTCTTTAATTGATCTAGGTAAATCCATAAAACCGTAGGTTTCGGGAAGATATTCTTTAATTCTCTCCCCTATTAACTGATAAACTGTTTTTATTCTTCCCCTTAGCCACTTTGAAGAAATTCCGTAGGTTTCAGGATAAACAGGAACAATTCCTTCTACATCTATTAAGGGCGAAATCATGGCCTTTTTTCTTCCGAACCAGTCCACCTTTCCTGAAAACGAATATATTTCTCCTTCCTTTAAGGTTTTAATTAAAAAGGGTTGATTAAACCATATAATATCCACACTTCCCGTTTTATCCGAAACGTTGGCAAGCTGAATCTTTTTTCCTGATTTTGTATATAGATTTTTAATTGAATTTACTTTTCCTTTTATGGTAACAGTGTTCCCTATCTGTATTCGGGAGATGGGAGACTTATTTCTAAAATCCAAGTATCTGGCGGGAATATGATAAATAAGATCTTTAAATGTTTTTATGCCCATCTTTTCAAGCCGTGTTTGATAGATAGGTCCCACCATGGGAAGAAGACCTACGGGAGAATTAAGATTCATAATAGGATTTTACCACTAGAAGGCGCTTAAGAAAGGAAGAAATGAGGAAGCAAGAAGACCGATTGTAGCAATAACTATAACAACCATAATGATCCTTTTTTGTTTTTTGGTTAATAACATTATTTAATAATAATTATTTTATAAATAAATTAATTATTTTGCAATCAGAAACGTTCTTGAGCCTACTTTTATTTTGTCTCCTGCTTTAACGATTAAAGAAGGATCGGAAATAGTTTCTCCGTTAACATCAACGGCATTTTGCTTTATAAGTTCTTTTGCGTTTGAAAGGCTTTGTCTTTGGGAAAAGGGTGCAACAGTTTCCGAAAGTGTCTGGCCCGACGCAACTTTAATGTCAAATGAAGGTTTTCTTTCCTGAAAAGTACTTTCAAAAGAATCCTGAGCATCAATTGCATCTTTTTCTCCCCATATAATTTTTACAACTTCATATGCAAGTTGTTTTTTTGTTTCCATCGGATGTTTCTTTACTTTTTCTTCTATTCCTTCCAAAGATACTTCAGTTAGTAGTTCAAAACCTAAAGAGATTGTTTCATCCGGAAAAGACATTATGCCCGCAAAGAATTCTTTTGACTTGGAATCCAAAAATAGTGCATTTCCTGTAGTTTTCCCTACTTTATTTCCTTCTTTATCTACAAGAAGTTTTGTTCCCAGAACGTATTTTTCTTTGCCTTTTACCGCCTTCATTAGGGTTCTTCCTGCAAGCATATTAAATATCTGATCGCTTCCGCCTATTTCCAAGTCAACATCCATTTCAATGCAATCTTGAGCTTGGGCTACGGGGTAAAGAAATTCATGAAGATAAATCGGTTCATTTTTCTTTAGCCTGTCCTGGAACATGTCCCGTTCAATCATCTGCTGAACGGTGAAATTGGAAGTTATTTCTATAAGATCCTTAAACGATATTTTGTCCGACCATTCGGAATTAAATAATATTTTTGCCGGATTATCTCCTTCAAAATTTAAAACAGAAGATGCCTGTTTTTTCCAGGTTTTGGCATTTTCCAGAACTTTTTCTCTTGTTAATTTTTTGCGTGATGAGAGTTTGTCCGTCGGGTCCCCTATCATTCCCGTAAAGTCACCGATCAAAAATATTACTTCATGACCCAATTTTTGAAACTGTCTTAGTTTCATGAGTCCGACAAAGTTACCTAAATGAAGCGATGGCATGGAAGGATCAAAACCCTGATAGAGTTTTATTTTCTTTTTGGACATTAACTCCGCCAGACCTTTTTTGTCCGGCAGAATTTGCTGTACTCCTCTTGTTAGCACCTGATCAATATCCATGTGTTTATAAGTATATTACTAAAATACTGTGTTATCTAGAATGTGTATTAAGTTATGGGGATAATTATGAAATTGCGAATCGACCCAATTTGATTTTGAAAGCATTAAACTCTCTTTTGGAAACAGTAGTCGATAAATCTGTTTTAAGACCTTGAACTTCATCTTTAACTTCAGAAAGACCGACTTCAATATTATCAAGTTTAGTTTCTACTTTATCAACCTTTTTATGGACTTTTACGAACTCGCTCTTGAAACCGTCCGCTATTTTGTCCATGCCTTCCACCACTCTACTGATAGCATCATCAAGATATCCATTTGTTACAAGACTTTTTGGATCATATTTTGCCATAACCAAACTATAATTGTTATAACTTAGTTGGTCAACTGAATCATATTTTGTTAGAATGTATCAGACATGTGGAGAGACAGGTTAAGAAGAAGGAAAAGTATAGAAAAAAGCAAAAAACAGGTTAAGTTGGCCAAACTTATTTTTTTTGGATCAATAGGAATTTTCATTTTTTCATTTTTGGTTCTTCCTCTTCTTGCCATGGGTCTTCCTTCTCCGGAAAAGGTTGTCAGACATGAAGGTTATGCTACTCAGATACTTGATAGAAACGGGGAAACTTTATACAACGTTTTTATAAATGAAAGAAGAAATCCTGTAGTTCTTGATGATATTCCCAAATATCTCAGAGAGGCGACAATCGCGGTTGAGGACAAAAACTTCTATAAACATAAAGGCTTTGACATATTGGGAATTTTCAGAGGCTTTAGCCGGATTTTTACCATTGGTCATGCACAGGGAGGCTCAACTTTAACTCAGCAGCTTGTTAAAAATGTTCTTCTTACCTCCGAAAGATCAATTGTCAGGAAAGTAAAAGAATTTGTTTTGGCAATTCAGATTGAAAGAAAGTATTCCAAAGACGAAATACTGCAGATGTATCTTAATGAAGCTCCATACGGAGGAACCGCATGGGGGGTTGAAGCAGCTTCCGAAACTTACTTTGGCAAAAAGGTAAAAGATCTTGATTTAATAGAATCGGCAGTTCTTGCGGGTCTTCCACAAAGTCCTTCCAGATATTCTCCATACTCTTCAAATCCCAAAGCATATGTCGAAAGAACAAAGGTTGTCTTAAGAAGAATGGAAGAAGACGGTTATATAACGGCCGATCAGGAAAAAAATGCCATAGCTGAAGTTTCCAATGTTTCCTTTCAACCTCAGGGAGCTTCATTTAAGGCTCCTCATTTTGTCCAATACGTAAAAGATATTTTAATAGAAAGATATGGAGAAGCTGCAGTTGAACAGGGTGGACTTAAAGTTACCACAACACTTGATCTGGAACTTCAGGACAAAGCTCAGGAAATAGTAAGTGAGGAAATTGCAAAAGTCGAAAAGCAAAAAATTACAAACGGGGCAGTTGTTGCAATTAATCCCGAAACAGGGGAAATTCTTGCCATGGTCGGATCCAAAAATTTCAATGATCCTGACTATGACGGACAGGTTAATGTTACTCTTTCTCTAAGACAGCCGGGAAGCGCATTTAAGCCTTTTACCTACGTTACTGCTTTCAAAAAGGGCTATACCGCCTCCACCCTTATCATGGATGTTCCTACCACCTTTCCCGGAGGATCCAATAATCCCGACTATAATCCGGTAAATTACGACGGAAAGTACAGAGGCCCCATCCAGTTAAGGTATGCATTGGGAAATTCCATTAACGTTGTTGCAGTAAAGCTTTTGGCCATGGTGGGAATTAAGGATGTTTTGCAGACAGCTTATTCAATGGGGATAACCACCCTTTCTCCTACTCAAGAAACTTTAAACAGGGTCGGGCTTTCCTTAACTTTGGGAGGAGGAGAGGTGAGACTTATCGATTTAACCAGCGCCTATGCTCCTTTTATGAATAAGGGATATAAGGTGGAGCTACTATCTATATTAAAAGTTGAGGACAAAGACGGAAAAGTTCTTGAGGAAAGAGAACCCGAAAAAGGAAAGAGGGTTATTTCCGAAGAGGAAGCTTTTTTAATTGCTAACATTCTTTCAGACAATCTTTCAAGAGAAATTATTTTCGGTTCAAACTCACTATTAAATATTTCAGGAAGACAGATTGCGGTAAAGACGGGAACCACAAACGACAAACGCGATAACTGGACAGTTGGAGGAAATTCCCAAGTTCTGGTTGGGGTATGGGTAGGCAATAATGACAATTCTGCCATGCTAAATGTTGCCTCGGGAGTATCAGGAGCATCTCCCATTTGGAGGAGGGTACTTCTTGAAGCGCTATCTGGTAAAGCGAATGTTTCTTTTGATATTCCTTCAGGGATAGTAAGTGCTAATGTAGATAGTGTCTCGGGCTATCGTTCTCATGACGGATTTTCCTCCCGAATGGAATATTTTATTAAAGGGACAGAACCCCAGGAAGATACAGTCCATATGATGCTTAAGGTTTGCAAGTCGGACGGAAAATTAGCAAACCCCAGTGATATAGCGTCAGGGAATTATGATCAGAAGGAATATTTTGTTTTCAAAGAAGAAGATCCGACCGCATCGGGTGGAGCAAATAAATGGCAGGAAGGGATTTTAACATGGCTTAATGGAGAATCCGATTCAAGATACCATCCTCCAACTGATTACTGCGGAACCGGAAATCCGGTTAATGTCGAATTCGTATATCCTTCAAATGAGAAATCAGATTTATCAGACAATTTCACCATTAAGTTTAAGGCTGATTCAAACGTAAATATAGTTTCTGCGGAACTCTATATTGACGGAATTAAAAAGCAAGACTTCTCTTCCCTTCCGTATGTACTCCAGATATCGGGACTTTTGGACGGAGTTCACACAATCAAAGCAAAAGCAAAAGATGCAAACGGAAAAGAAGCGGAAAGAACCATTACAATCGGTGTAAACGGGCCATGGAATCCTACCCCTTCCCCTACCCCTTGACAGAAAGTGTACAATGTTTTGAATGCAAGAGAGATCTGATAGAGTAAAAAGTCAATGGGGAAGTATTTCTGGAAGAATTCCTGGAGATATATCTCCATATCAGGTTTCACTTATTCGTGACTATTATCGTGCACAGTTGCATGTGGCCAATAATAAACCCACTAAAGCCAAAAATATTTTAAATGCTTTAGATAATAAACTTGGATTTTTAGAGCTGGAAGAAAATAAGCCAGAACTTTTTGTGGCTATAGATATAGCAGCAAAAAGTATCAGTAATAGGAAAGACTTAAAAGGAAATTCTATTGAACCATTGTTTAGGATTTAAATACTCCACCGAATTTAAGTTTTATAGATTGAATTATTTTCTTTCTAATTTCTTCTACTTCTTTACCTCTTAAGTTTTTATTTGCATCCCTGTACCAGATTCTAAAAGTAAAGCTGTCCTTATAGGTGTCTTTAAGTTCAATTGAATCAATGAGTTTATCTGTATTTTTGATTTGTGCAATAACCTCCCCTATCTTTGTTTTTTCAGGGAAACTTAATGTAATATCTTCTATTTGAGGAGGATATTTGGGCCAGAGTCTTGCCATGCGTTTTTTTTCTTTGCCCAGAATATCATCCAAGTCAATCTCTGCATAGAAAATATCTTCCGTTTGTCCCCCGAATCCGATTTGTTTATTTTCAAGCTTTAGATTGTATGAATATGAAAGAGGAAGATTTTTAACCTCATTTAGATATTCCGGAAAAGGAACCTGGATTTTATCAAAGAATGCATCAAGCTTTCCCTTAAAGGATTTAAAATTTGAAGTTTCTCTTCTCCAGTACAGAAATGCTATTTTTCTGGATTCAGCGTATTTTCCTTTAATTTTTGAATAGACCTTGCCTAATTCAAAAATGGAAACTTCCTCTCCCCTTTCATCGATTATTTTATTTGCATTTTCCAGAAGGTTGGGAAGAAGAGTCTGGCGCAGGTTTTTTGCATCCGGTGAGGGGGGGTTGGTGATTGAGACTGGTTTAAGTTCAAAAGTATCGGGATGCTTATTATATTCAGAGTCATTTTCCTTAACGAATGAAAAGGTTATTACTTCATCAAAGCCTAAAGACACCGCGGCATCTTTTACTTTTTCTTCCTGTTTAATATAGTCGGGGGTAATATCTTCAGGAATTTCCAATGAAAGAGTAAGCGCCGGAATTTTATCGTATCCGTATATTCTTAAAACTTCCTCAATAACATCTTCCTCATAAGTTACATCGGTTCTATAAGTGGGAACCGCAATTTCAAGAACATTGCTGTTTTGTTTTAAAATTTCAAAATTTAATCTTAACAGTATATTTTTGATTTCCTTAGTTTCGATATTTACTCCTCCGAGATTTTTAAGATAATTTAAATCAAGTTTAATTTTCCATGGTCTTACTATTTTGGGGTAGTAATCGTACATTTCCGGTTTAAATTCTCCCCAGGAATATTTTTTGATTATGTAAAGAAATCTTCCAATAGCATTTTCGACCATGTTGGGATCCAATTCCTTTTCGTGTCTGATTCCGGCTTCAGTTAAAAGATTGTGTCGGTAAACGGTTCTTCTGATATTTGCTCTGTCGTAGTTTGCGGCTTCCAATAAAACATTTTTGGTAGTTTCGGTTATAGAATGATATTTTTCTCCTATTGCACCTGCGACCGATAATATATTTCCTTCTTTTACCCAGACGAGATCCTCATTCATTAAAGAAAGCGTTAAATCCTGGAAGGTTTTTATTTTTTCACCGGTTTTAGCAAGTCTTATTTGCAGATTATCTCCGATTTTATCCAGGTCGAAAGCGTGCATGGGTTCCCCCGTTTCAATCATTACGTAATTTGTAAGATCAACAATATTATTTACGGAATCAATTCCGTAAGTTTTTAATCTTTTACTAAGCCAATCAGGAGATTTAACTATTTTGACATTTCTTATTTCCACCATCCCCACTCTTTTCACCAAGGGAGTTAAAACATTAAGACTGGTATTTTTGAGTTTTTCTATTTTTGTTAAAATAATCTTTGGAGGATATTTAACTTTTGTTTCAAATATTGCCGAAACTTCTCTTGCGATTCCGATTAAAGAATAACAATCTGCCCTGTTTCCTCTAAGTTCTAGATCTATAACCATATCATTGTCTTTAACCTCTATTTTATCCAGCATATGCCCGACCATTGTCAATTTATCCGTAAGAACCTTTGTTTCCTTAGGTAGGGTGACTAAATCGTTAAGCCAGGATAGTGGTATTTTCATAATTTCTTAAATATATTTAATGTCTCCGTTATATAAACTTCTAATATCTTTAATATTAAATTTATCCATTACAATGCGGTCAAGTCCCATGCCGAAAGCAAAGCCTGAAATTTCTTTAGGATTATAGCCAAAGTTTTTAAGTATTTTAGGATGAATCATTCCGGCCCCGAGCATTTCCAGCCAGCCCCTGCCTTTACAAACAGTACAGCCTTTTTGCTTGCAGAATCTGCAATCCAAATCAAGTCCGACACAGGGTTCTACTTCCGGATAATACTTGCATCTAAATCTTATTTTTCTTTCCTTCCCGAAATAATTTTTCATAAATCTATAAAGAGTTCCTTTAAGATCGGCCATGGAAAGTCCTTTTTGCAGGGCAAAACCTTGAAATTGGTAGAACATGGCGTTATTGGAAGCGTTAACATCTTCAAACCTGTAGCATTTGCCTGCAACAACAACTCTGAACGGAGGTTTTAGTTTCTCAAGACATCTTGTTTCAACAGATGATGTATGGCTTCTAAGAAGAATTTCGGGGTCATCTATGTATAAAACATCCTGGAGGCTTCTTGCAGGATGGTCTTTGGGAAGATTCAAAAGTTCAAAATTGTATTTGTCTGTTTCAATTTCCGGTCCTTCCGCAACTGAAAAGCCCAGGTTTTTAAAAATAGAAAGCATTTCCGATATGACGATTGAAGTAGGATGAAGGTGTCCGATCTTTTCTTTTTTACCCGGGATTGTGGGATCAAACCATTGCCTTGGAGTTATCTTAAATGAGTTTTTCCTGTTTGCGATTTCTTCTATGATAGTATTTTTGGCTTGGTTGATTAATATTCCTACATGCCCCCTTTCATCAACTGGCACATTTTTAATTTCTTTAATAAGAGAAGTTAATTTTCCGTTTTTTCCTAAATATGCAATTCTTATTTCCTCAAGTTCCTTGGAATCGGAAGACGACATAATCTGGGCAATTGCCTGATTTTTGCAGTTTATTATTTCTTCTCGCATATCTTTATATTGTACCTTGTTATTATGGTCAAAAAAAACCTCCTTTCTTTTAGGAGGTCTTTCGGACATAGAAAAGCTTTACCCCCTACTTAATCTTGGTAAAGCTTTCTTTAAAAATTAAATCAAAGACTTTTGGATCAGTTGCTGCAATATCACTTAAGATCTTTCTGTCAATTTCTATTTTTTCATTCTTTAAAGCATTTATAAATTTTGAGTAGGAAGTCCCCTTTTCTTTGGCTGCTGCAGAAAGACGGATTATCCAAAGGGCTCTTAAGTCTCTTTTCTTCAGCTTTCTTCCGATATAGGCGTATTGCCCGGCATGAAGAACCGCCTCTTTGGCAACCCTCATTCTTTTGCTTCGGGATTGTCTAAAGCCCTTGGCTTTTTTCATTATTTCTCTGTGTTTTCTTGAAGCTGTGGATTTAACCCTTGCCATTTTTGATCCCTTTCTTTGATTTTTTAATCTTTTTTAATACCGTTCCCGTTGCTTTATGGATCTTTTTGGCATAATAACCTTTAAGCTCTATAGACTTTTTAAGGTTTTTAAGCTGTTTTTTGCTTTTATTCGCTTTAAGATGGCGTCTGAAAGACTGCCTTCTTAAAATCTTTCCGTTTTTTGTAATGCGGAACCTTTTAATCAGTGATTTTCTTGTCTTTAATTTCGGCATTTTCTTCTTTTACTGCTTTGACTACCTTTTTAAATACCGGTGAAACAATTGTTACAAGATACCTTCCCAGAAACTTTGGCTTCATGTCTATAACAACTGCCTCTCCCAGCTCTTTGTAAATTCTATCAAGTAGGGCATAACCCATGGGTTTTGAGCCCATCTGACGCCCTCCGAAAACTACCACCAACTTTACTTTATTCTTCTCTCCCAGAAATTCTCTTACCCTTTTAAGTCTTGTTTGATAGTCCCCTTCTGCTATAAAAGGCGAGAGTCTTATTTCTTTTAATTCTCCCCCTTTTTGCTTCTTGGCAATTTCCTTGGCTTTCTTTTCTTCCTGATATCTAAACTTTCCAAATTCAACTATTTTGGCAACAGGAGGCTTTGCAAGAGGAGCAACTTCAACTAGGGTTAACCCTTCGTCTCTTGCTTTTTTCAATGCCTCTTCTATTTTAACTACCCCTACCTGTTTCCCATCCGACCCAACAAGTCTTACTTCCGGGACGCGGATATTATCATTCAATCGCCAAAAAAGCTTTACTTTTTTCAACTTACAAGGTGAATTTTAACTGATATTGCCTTTAGTATCAAGAATATGTTTTTAACCGAGAGTTTTTATGGTCATTCCACCCTCAATCGTTAACACTTCACCGCACATCGCATCATTTTTAAGAAGAAAAAGTACTGCGTCTGCGATTTCTTCCGGTTTAATCATTCTTAAAATAAGGTGTGCTTGTCCCAATTCCATTTCTTGTTTTTCATTTGGATTATCCCACATTGGCGTAATAACCCTGCCTGGCGCGACAGCATTAACCAAAATTTTGGGCGCAAGTGATTTTGCTAAATTTTTGGTATAACTTTCGAGCGCTGCCTTAAATGCTGAATAGGCTATGGCTTGGGGATTTCCGTGGCCCAATTTTCCATGAGCCGAAGAAATATTTACTATTTTCCCTTTTTCCATTAACTCAAGTGCATGTTTTGTTATCATTATATGACCCAATAGGTTGTTTTTATAGATATTGTCGAATGCTTCAATGGATATCGGAGAATCGTTGTTATCATAGATTCCAGCATTGTTTATTAAAATATCAATTTTAGAGAAAGTCTTTTTAATATTTTTAAACATTTCCGTAATATTATTTTCCTTAGTGATATCGGTTTGTATGGTTATGTTTCCTTTGGAATATTTATTACATTCTTTTAATGTATCATTTGCCCCATTTGCATCTTTGCAGTAATTAATAATGACGGTCGCCCCCTCTCTTGCTAGAGAGATTGCAACGGCTTTACCTATACCTTTTGAGGCGCCTGTTATCAAAGCAGTTTTTTCTGATAATTTCATTTAGTTTATTATCTTATTTTCAATTTCTTCATTAATGTCTTTAATAAACTTATCTAAAGGACATGCCCCATAATCTTTTCCATTTCTTCCACGTTTTGATACAGTTCCTTCTTTTTGTTCTTTTTCTCCAAGGATAAGCATGTAGGCTACTTTTTCTAACTGGGCATCTCGTATTTTTGCCTGAAGTCTTTCGTTTCTTTCATCTACCTCTACTCTTATTCCCTCTTCTTTTAGTTTTTCTTCTACTTTCTTTGCATAGTTAAGTTGTTTATCAGTAATGGGGAGAACTTTTACTTGAACTGGTGTAAGCCATGTTGGGAATGCGCCCCCGTATCTTTCGATCAAAGCCATAATAAATCTTTCATAAGATCCAAGGACGGCTCTATGAAGCATGACCGGAGTTTTTATCTTGCCGTCATCATCGGTATATTCAAGTCCAAATCGTTTAGGCATGGCAAAATCAATCTGAATTGTTGCTAGCTGGGTTTGTTTACCACCAGCGTCCTTTGTCATAAAATCAATTTTTGGACCATAAAGGGCGGCTTCTCCTTCCATGATTTTTCCATTAAGATTAAGCTCTTTGCTTATTTCTTTTATCATTTCTTCGGCAATTACCCAATCTTTTTCTTCTCCTATGTATTTCTCAGGAGTTTTTGGATCACGAACAGAAAGTGATACCCAGTGCCCTTCCCACATGCCCAGACCTTTATAAAACTCTTCAACAATCTTTGCTATGTTTATAGCTTCATCCTTAATTTGTGAAGGGGTGCAGAATGTGTGTCCGTCATCTACTTCGAAAGATCTAGTCCTTTGCAGTCCGCAAATTTCTCCAGGTTTTTCGTCTCTGTGTTGTTGGGTTGACTCAATATAGCGAATAGGTAAATCTCGGTAACTTCTTTGCTTGGAGGCATAGATTTGGGTATGGTGAGGACAATTGACTGGTTTTAAAACAAATTCAGTATCGTAGTGACTGACAACTTTAAACAATTCATTTTTAAATTTTTCTGCGTGCCCGGAAGTTTCATATAACTCAATTCTAGCCATGTGGGGAATAGAAACTTCTTGAGCTCCATACTTTTTGTTTATTTCAACCACATAGTTATAAAGTTCTTTTTTAATGATGGTTCCTTTTGGAGTCCACATCACAAGACCTGGTCCGACCAAGTCGGAAAAGCAGAAAAGATCTAATTCCTTCCCAATTTTTCGGTGATCATTAGCCTTTGCCTTTTTTTGAAGGTCTAAATAGTCACCCAGTTCCTTTTGGGTTGAGAAAGCTGTTCCATATATTCTTGTCAGCATTTTATTTTTCTCGCTTCCTTTCCAGTAAGCCCCTGCAACGGATAATAATTTGAAATATTTAATGTCTTTGGGATTTTGAATATGTCTTCCGCGGCATAAATCCAAAAATTTCCCAGATTCATACAAAGTTATTTTTTCTTTCCTATCTTCCAGTTCCTTAATAAGTTCAAGCTTATACGGGTTATCCTTAAACATCTTCTTGGCTTCATTTGGAGTAACTTCTATCTTTTCAAAAGAAGACCATAATTTAAGAAGACTTTTCATTTCTTCTTCAATTTTGGGAAAGTCAGAATCGGAAATAGTTAAATTGTCAAAATCATAGTAAAAGCCGTTTTCAATAACAGGACCTATTGTTGGTTTTGCAGAAGGATATAGCTTAACAACTGCAGCAGCCATTAAGTGGGCACAGGAATGTCTTAACTCTTCAAGATTTTTCACTACCCTAATTGTAAACCATTTGGGGAATAAATGAATAATTAATACTTATTTTATCCTTGCTACAAATCAGGGTTTTATATGACTTAGACAGTCAAGATCTTGACATAAAGCGTCGGTTGGTTTGTTTGCCCAGAAATGTACACTAAAATCAGCTTTATTGCCAATAACTTCACAATCACCTGGTAGAACTATTGACCCGTAAAGAAGATTAATATGCGGTTTAGAATAAGCAATCTTCACATTAGCACTTCTTTCGCATCCAGAAGCCGAGCATATAAATATAGACATGACGCTATTATAGGTTAATAAATCTCTTGATGCAATTTTTGTGGACCCGGGGGGAATTGAGCCCCCTTCTCACCCATGCCATGGGCGCGTACTACCGGTAT